>Ga0209158_1000891_pt1 | contig 20754 bp, 21 predicted proteins | sample GraSoiAngelo_140_FD_185897 | JGI IMG/M metagenome (GOLD analysis project Ga0209158, IMG submission 185897) | Grasslands soil microbial communities from the Angelo Coastal Reserve, California, USA - 14_0929_12_30cm (SPAdes) (version 2) | ecosystem: Environmental > Terrestrial > Soil > Grasslands ...
GAAGAGATGGATTAGAGACCTGCGGGAAGAGGCGTGCCATTGTCATTGCCGCCTTACTCGAACGAATCTTTGCTATGATTCCAGGCTCTAGCCTGCGATAGAAGAGAGTCGGTGCCAAAATGCAGGATGGTAAAAGGGAGATCATCAAGGTAAATCCGAGCGAAATGGCTCTATCAAGATTGCCGCCCATTGCTACAGCAAAGGAAACGAAAGCGCCGATGCCTCCCAGAGAGGACAGCCATCTCGATGTCCAAGCGGCTGGAACGGTAACTGTGAGTCTCGATGTGTTGTGACACCGTAGTCCAGAATCTTCGAGGACCCAGAGAAGGACATGTATTGAGGATGGGATGGCAAGCAGGAAAATGGCTACATAGATGAACGCGTTGCTAACAATGACGAGATTTTGGGGATTGACCTGAGTAACTTGTGGAACGATCAGCGCGGACAGAAAGAACACAAACACTAACACGCGAATGTCTCTTAGAATTCTACGCGAAACGCCCGGCTTTCCCACCTGTCTCTCAAAATAGTACTGATGTCCCGAGGATTCGCGGAGTCGGCAAATTATCCTCAAGGCTAGGAAGGCAAGACGATCTACCAGCAGACTCCAGATGAGAAGAGGGATACCGACGTACACGACAATGATAGTGACGAGCCAGCCTGTGCCCTTGGCGACACCAGTAGCCAGAAGAGGCAGAAGGGCGAGGAAGCCCAGAGTGTACTCTGTCCTGTAGGTCAAGGCTCCATTTGAGAACGCTTCTCGCCCCGACTATGAGTCTTCTAGAACTAACAGACTCAAACTCTAGGCATCGCCGGAGGATTGTGGATTGCTTTTCTTGTCGAATCGTACCCTTCTCAGCCGATTGGGACCCCACCATGCCCTAGGGCCTAATAGTGACATGATTGCTGGAACAAGATAGGTTCGCACAACCATTGCATCCAGGACAACTGCTAGGGCAATCGCGAAGCCGAAGCCTTCGAGAAGACGATTTGAAGACAGCAAAAGTGACCCTAGTGCTCCTGCAAGAATGAGAGCGAGGGCTGTTATGATTCCCCCGGTCCTGTCGACGGCGTCTACAACTGCCTGTCGGGTCTCCTTACCCTTCTGTGCTTCTTCCCTGATCCGGGTTAGAATGAAGATGTTGTAATCCATGCCGATTCCATAGAGGAGCAGAAAGAGCACGAGGGGGATGATGAAGAGGACCCCTGATTGGAGCACGTTGTTGAAGAAGAGTAGAGTGGCCGCATAGGCCCAGATTATGCTCAGTCCAATCGAAAGTATCCCAGTGATTGCCAGAGGATACGAACCGAGGACTATCAGCAAGACGACGAATATCGCTGCGACCGTCAATACTCTGATAGTGTTGAACTGGTTGACGGTCTCATTGGCGAAGTCGAGTGTGGATGCAGAAGCGCCTCCAACAAGTATGGTGTCTTGGGCTAGAGAAGGGTCCGAGCCTTGAAGGGTCGTGATGAGGTTTCGTATTTGAGTGACTGTGTTGAGAGAGTTTTGTGTAAATGGCTCGTCAGCAAACAGGACCGTCAGTAGGGCGGTCCGGTTGTCTTTTCCTATGCTACCTAGGATCGCCTGCCTCTCTCCCAGTGATAGGCCGGCCGTATTGGTCGCTTTCACCGGGATTCCGTTAGGGCGAGTGGGTCCCGTGACCTCTTTCACGTTGGACAAACCGGCAATGTTCTGACTCAACTTCTCCAATGTTGCCTGTGCAGCTCCCGTGAGGTTCCCGTTTTCGATTATAGGCGCTGGGAATTGTACGAGTAGTTGTGTGGGGCCTATCTGACCGGCGCCGAAGCTCTGTTCCAGTGCAGTGATGCCTTTGACACTCTCGGCCTGTGGGAGGCCAGCTGCAAAATCGAAGGAGGTGGAACCGGTCAGTGCGATGTATATGGCGGGAATGGATATGATCAGAGCCAATCCCAGGACTAGGACTGGTCGCCTGACGCTGAAGCTTGCTGCTCGACGGAAATATCCGGGCCTTTCCGCTCTCCTCTTCCTGGCTCTAGCCGCGTACGCCTCGAATCTCTTGCCGGATGTCGGCCAGAATATTCTGTCCCCCGCGATTAGGATGAGTGATGGTATCAGCGTCAGGCTTACTAGAAGAGCGATCAAAACGCCGAAGCCGAGACCCACGCCAATAGATCGGAGAAGCGTGAAGCTGGTTAGCGTCATTGCCCCGAAGGCGATTATGACTGTGGTTGCGCTGGTTGCGATGCTCTCTCCTGACCACGTGATAGATGTCTGGACCGCTTGGGCCTTGTCGCGGCCTTCTACGCGTTCTTCGCGGTAACGGGCCATTAGAAAGATGGCATAGTCGGTGCCGACTCCGAGCATTATGGTGAACAGGAATGTAGTGGTAGTATCCTGGATTGGGATGATGTATTTCCCAATGAGGTAGAGTCCTCCCTCAGCCATCAGCAACGCCATTCCGACGGTGGCCAGAGGAACGAAAGGAGTGACGATTGCAAAGAAAAACAGTCCGGCAAGAATAAGGATCGCGCCGATCGTGACTGGCTCGATGCGGCTGAGATCGGCCGTGCTTCCCAGAGAAGAGTCGGCGGTGGTGGCTAGGTCGCCTGTAACGTATGTCTGTAAGGGTTCGCTATCGCTGGCTTTGAGTTGGGAGATGATGTTCCGCATGGTCACTACGTTCTTCAATATTGGGTCGGAATCCGCTGATCCGAATGAGCCGGGAGACTGGGAGAAGGTTACTAGAATGATCATTGCTTTCCCGTCTGGGCTGATGAAATTTTGGATAATTGATGGTGGGATCAGCGGGGGGTATTGTGAGAGTGTTTCATGCCAGATGGTCTGATTTGCCTTTGTTTGCGCTACCGGGTAGCTGTTGTTTTGCAGGTAGTAAACTGTGAGAGCTGTTCTTTCCAGACTGTAGATTGTCGTGACGTTCTCAAGACTGTTGAGGACTCCCGGCGCCTGAAGGCGTTGCTCGAGGTGAAGGACGAAAATCTTCGTCAGGTTGTCGGTAACATCGTTTCCTTGGAGGAGAATTATTGCACTTGCATTGGACTGTGGATGGGGAAACTCTTGCGCCATAAGATTCTGGGCTAATGCAGACTGAGAACTGCTGGACTGGCCTCCACTAGTGCTTGAAGTAGTGACTTGCGAGAGTTGCTGAGATAACGGAAAACTTGCCGCAAATAGTAGAATCCAAAAGAGGATAATGAGCTTGTATCTCTTTCCTACGAAGGAGCCGATTCTCGCGAACGTTGGGACACGGGGTCCTGGGATCTTCGGAACTCCAAGCCTCCTCGAGACTACGTATCCTGCTCCCCCCGCGACTATGACAAGGCCAATCGTAGCTGCGACAATCATGCCAAGATTGTCTGAGACGTATTCGCGGAGGTACCGGTTGTTCTGGTAATCGAGGATTAGAGCTGTGAGTTCAGCGAGCGATATTATGAGGACTAGTACGAAAATTCCTATCCAGCGAGCCTGGGAAATGCTGGTCCCCCTCATAATGGACCCACCTCGTGCGCATGATGTGTCCAGGATGGATGCCGAGTCAAAAGAGGATGTTTGATCCGACTCGCTAGAACTATTTACGCGTGATTTCTCTGAAGTGAAACGTCCATCGAGTCTAGCTCAGACCGTTCTGTTCGCGGATAGTTCGGCTTCCCTGTCCTGCTCCAGCTTCTATTAGAAAGATTCCCGAGACTGTGAGCGAATTTGCATTAGTCCGATTGAAGATTCCTAGATGTTTTATTTTGCTGTTCATTAGTCAGAGAAGCGCTGACATGCGTTACAGACTTCACGGGACTCATGCTGTTGATGATCCTCAACACTCGGTTTGCTATGCTCGTCATCCACTCCCTCGTGTTCCCCGTGTCCACCATGGGCCTGGGATATGAAGAATTCCGTCATTGGCGTCGCGTTCCTATCATTGTTGGTCACCGGGGGTAGCTTCCAGGCGGTCTCAAGAGTCGTCAGAAATGAAAAGTGGTTGTACTGCTTGGAGGATTGGAAGTTGGTCTTGACAACCGGCCCGGCCCAGACCATGTACACGCAATCCAGTGAGCTCCCATTGATAGGACAGTAGCCGTTGCCCTCGTCAAACGTGACGAAGAGAGCCGCTTTTTGATGAGTGAACAATTTGCTGCTCAGAATCTGAGGGATTACCGAGGAAAGGTAGCTATCGCCGTCTTTCAGACAAGTTGCATTTCCGTCTGAGGTGCAGCCGTTTGTACATGTCGCAGATGAGTGCATATCATTGCAAAGGTTGGGGGTTAACCAGATGAAGTTCGATGCAGTGGATGGAGAGGCTAAATCGGAGAGGAAGAGATTGTCCGGTCCGCCATTGCCTCCCGAGTTGGCGGGGACGATTCTTGAGCATCGCGCTGTGCTGTTTACTATGTCGTCGAAGTACACGAAGGGATCGTGTCGAGCAGCATACTGGCCAGTTCCAACGTCGCCTAGGAAGCAGTTTCCAGGCGAGCATTGGGACCCACAGCTGGAAGGATAGTCTTCCATGTACGCCTTCCATGAGAGTCCTCGGTTCTCCAAGCTGTCAACAAGGTTCGAGGCGTTTCCCGCACTACATCCGGGACTTGGGCTACAATCGGCCTTGCTCCACGACGCAAAATCCTGCCCGGAGACAAGTGACAGGTAGTTTGGCAGGCTAGGATGGTTGACCGCAGTATAGTTAGTGGCGAGCGCGTACGAGGAAGCCAGTTGGTTCAAGAAAGGAGCGGAAGGATTGTTGATGATGTCTCCGAGTCCCTGGTTCTCCATGACAATCACCACTACATAGTTGAACGGATGATTCGGCTGATCATGCAATCCGGTTCCCGCACCCAGAGAATTCGAGAAAGATAGGGCCAAGACCAGAATAGTTAGGAACTCCATAAGCTTGTCCTCGCCGTCCTCGACGCTACGATTTACTCATGAAGGTTTCGGAATCCGAGCATGTATAAGCCTGACACGGATTGCCCGGGCTATAGATGTATAGCTCTCTACATAAGCCGCGATAAGCCGGCGTGAAAGAAGCGATTTGGCTTGCGATAATCATGTCAATGGATGCATTTGATCATTGAGTCGCACCTGTTCACACACCTGAATCTTTTTCCAGGAGCTTCTTAGAGGCTATAATATGGACGCTTTTGAGTGGAGAGCAAAGCGTACTGATGCTATTCTTTACGATTATCGAGCCGCCTCACTTCTTGGCTCACTCTGCTAGGAATCCGATCACAATGAGTCTCGGCGTCGCTGGCGCCCCGCGGAGGGCTCTTCATCGGTCTTCTCGCAGAGATGAGAGACGATAGCCCCGAAGACCCTAAAGGAACAACTGGCCAAGCAGTCATAGGGAGACCGGTCGAATCGTAGAATTGAAAGGCAGCCTTTGTTTCTCTTCCATGATGGCCGTATGCTTTCCGACGTGCTCAAATAATAGAACCCGCCTTGGGGTGTAAACCTTGCCAAAAAAACCCAACAATGTCCCCGCTGAGGTAAAGTTGTCCGCGAAAGAAATCGAGTTCTTGAAGGGTAATGAGCTGTGCAGATTTGCGACAGCATCACGGAAAGGCGAGCCTCACGTTGTTCCTGTCTCATATATCTGGGACCAGAATTACGCGTATATTGTTACGGACTATGGGACCCGGAAACTGAGGAACCTCAGAGAGAACCCTCACGCAGCGGTTCTGATTGACGCTGCTAGAACTCAGAAGCTTCTATTGATCAGTGGACCCGTGGAGATTATCGAGAAGGGAGAAGAGTATCGGCGGCTCTACAAGTTATTCGATTCGAAGCTGAGCTGGGTCAAGCGAGACCCCTGGAAGGAAGGCGAGGCACCTTTCATCAAAGTCACACCCTCTTTCAAAGCGGGATGGGGTCTCAAGAGCTAGAAGGACGGTTAGTTTCTCTCCTGTTTCAGAATAATGTGCGGGGACCCGTCTCGCTTTGACTAGGTATCAACCCTTGGAGTTTCGACCGTAACGCGCACTGACGATAATAGGCGATCGTCTACAATGTGTTAGACCCGAACACATTTGAATAGAGTCCGACGATTGGCTATCTCCGGCATGCTAATGCTATTTAGTGTAAACGTTGGGGTTATATCGGGTCTGCGCGTGTTTATGTCTGGAACGATATGGAAGAAATAGCTAACGCGGGCTATACGCCCGAAACTACCGATGAGACGGTCCCGCAAGATACTATGACCGCCGACCAATTGAAGGATCTCCTTGCAGAGCTGATATCCTCTTCCGCGAGCCTGAATGTGAGGGTGTGGCTCGACGGAGTCTACACGGACATAGAGAACGCGGGCACTCGTCGAGAGTGGATGAAAGGACGAGAAGTCTACTTCAAAGTCGAAGGGAAGGTGGACGGCCAGAACGGTCTCGAAGAGGCAGCATCCAGGAGCGTCTAACAATGGAGACTCGTAAATGGAAGGCGTTCCTCAGAATGAACGGTGAGACGACAGTTGACACCGGTCAGGATATTCTGACGGAGTTCAAAGCTATGGTTGAATATCTCAAGTGGATTGGCGTCGACTATTCAATGGTCGTACAAGTTGAGGCGGGCCAAACAGACCCTTCCCGAACTCTGGCTCTAGAACAGACTCCTCGTCGGCGAGAACCCGGACAACTAGGAGACTGATACCAACAATGGCCAAGTTCATAATGTCAATCGGGGACACCGCCTTTGAGATTCTATCGAACGAGGCGAAGAACCGGGACGTAACGGTGCAACAACTGCTCAGAGCGGTTGTTGTTCCTGATTGGATAAAGCAGAACGGAGGCGGACAGCCCACCGGAGAGAATCATTCAAATCTGATTCAATCCTCGATCTACGGAGGAGAGTCCCGCAATTCTAGGATGCTCGTGTCCCCGGTCGCTAGGCTTAGACACTAGCCCGATCTTCCGATCTCCTGTCGCGGATCACTATTCCACCGCTGGTTACGAGACTCTTTAATAGCGCCTCGAGGCTAAATCGCTAAACGGAGCAGACAGCGCAAATTGGCAGATTTCTGTTCGAGATGCGGAAAGACCCTCAGCCTCATAGACCCTCTCCTAGAACTCAAAGGTCAAAGGTTCTGCGAGGATTGTTATCCAGACGTCAAACGAGAGCACGCCGCCGCGAGCATGTCGGACAAGGTGGACCGCAGACAGCGTGTCGCCTTTGCAGATGACTCTAGCGATGAGAATTTGCGAGGGTCGATTATCAAGGGAAAGCAAGCGCTTGCCGTCAAAGAGAATGAGTTCAGATGGGACAACCCATCTCTCTCGCTAATCGCGAGCGCGCTGCGAATCCTCACCGACCAGAACAATATCATGATGAAGCAGAACGAGCTCATCCTCCGCGAGCTCGAGTCAAGACCTGCGACGGTCAAGTCGAAATAAGGCCTGGATCCAAAGATCCTACTGGTTTTTTTGGGTTAGCGGAGCTGGTCCCGGGGGCCGGACATTCACAGGACCCGGCCTGTTTTGAACCGGCGACAGTACGGCGACCGTTAGGGTCGTCTCCGGTTTCTATTGTTAGCCTGGGAGGCTGACGTGGATGCGCCTATAGCGCACACCTACAGCGTCTTCGTCGCTTGCCCGGTTCTTGGCAGAGCGGCTCGGAAGCTCTTCCAGGCTGAGCTACCCCGGGACCGAGGCCACCCCGGCTTCAGTGATTAGTTAAGATTTGTCGGACGCGGACTGGTGATTCTCACGTATCCACTGAGCCAAGTCCCGTAGAGCAATGTTTGATGAGACGTCGATGACGGGGACCTCCATGTTTCCCACCCGGATGAGATTGTTGTACTTGGGCATAGGGGCGTGTGAGACGTTGGATGCGTAGATCTTCCCTTTCACATACTCATCGGGCAGAGCCTCGGGTTCTACGAAATCGGCTAGGAAAACGACCCCCTCCGCCCAGTAAAGCGCCATGGGCTGCCCAGAGACATTCATGACGAAGGCAATCATAGAGGCGAGGTTCTGCTGAGAACTAAAGCTGGTAAGACCAGTGACTACAATCTCCTGGGGCGGAGCGTGAATAATCGAAACCATGCTTGAGCCGAGGAAGGCTCTATCGTCCCGGAGTGTTAAGCCTTAGCAGGTATCCAAAGACGGCTCCCGTTCCCTCAAAACCATTCCAATTGAGGAATCGTCCTAAAGCTGAAAGGCCCCCCCAAACTGAGGAGGTTGTCCTCAGTTAACCGTCTTTGTCGGCACTTGTAGCCCGGCTCCACCAACCGTAAGCGGCCGTATCTCACATGGTTCGAGTTGAGCTTGTTTAGGACACAAAGACCCAGAATAGATTATGACTCGCTCATTGGTGGTTAGGTTTGGGTCGATTCTATCACACAGTGATATATCGGAATACAATAGTCGTCAATTGTACGCCGGAACAGAAACAGGGTCAATCAGAACACAGGCGAAGCGGCGTCACCGATTCAAATACGATAGAGCACATGTGCCTTCAGTCAGAACACAAACGATGAGTTATGCATATATTCTACGCCGACACAGTCTTCTATAACCATGTTGAGAAGCTATCAGTTCAAGAATAAGACAAAGAGCGTCACTAGAACTATCAGAATAGATGAGGACATCGACTTCCAGCTCGAAAAGCTGGCGCATGAACAGCGCGTAAGCGTCAACTATTTCGCAAACCAGGCACTCCGGAAGTTCGTCGAATGGGACGTATTTGCCGACCGCCTAGGCTTCGTCACCCTACCTTCCGACATTTTCGAGAAGCTGGTAGGCTATACAACTGACGAACAGGCCAAAGAGCTTGGCAGCTGGTTCGGCAAGAACCTCGCCAAGGACCTGATAGCGTTCCTCTTCAAGAGGGTTGACCTCGAAACATCAGTGCGAGCCCTAGAGTTACTGGGTCCCAGATACGGCAAAGCGTTTCGTTTCGAATACACCAATGACGGCCACCTAACAACTGTAATACTGAACCATGGATTCGGCCGAAAAGCATCACTGTTCTACGCCGAAGCAGTGAAAGCTCTACTCAAAGACTTGGTCAATACTCAGGTCGACATTGGAATGAGCGAACACCAAGTATTCGCGCAAATCGTGGGTCCCAACGAGTTCCGGATCACGATGCCCGCACCAGTATCCCCTCTGGCCACGCAGCGCTAGTCCACTTCAAATCCACAAGGCTTCGCGCTTTTTTACGCGAAGCAGTATTTTCTCTACAAAGCAGGCGACGCTAGTCCGTGCACTAGACGTTGATGACGATCCTAGCCGACGTTTTCAAAGACGAACATATAGAGAGAGGTAATAGTTACCAACAAGTCTCTTCTTGATATTTCCTTGTGGGAGGATTTCGTTCAAAACCTCTCTGGTGTTCACCTTCATCGAGCCGGACGACGCCGGATGATTTCACTTGAATATCCAGCTCGTGTCCAACTTCCACGACTTCTCCTTTCTCGTTCTTCTCGTAACTAATTAGGAAGAAACGGTGGCATTTGTCGCACATTAGAATGGTTGACCGGGTTAGACTGTGCGCGTGTTTTTCATCGGGCGATTCTAACGCACGCCATGACCCCTATCATGAGTTCCTCAACCCTTACCGTTATTTTGTTGGTTCGTTCAGAAGCTCCCCATACTTGGCGGCGCCGCGTGTAGTCCAGGCATTGGTTCACTAGCAGGTATAGGTTCGCCGCGAGGAATTTCAACCTGGATCGTGCGTTCCTCCTCAAGAGACTTTTTCGTCGTCTCGAGGACTCTGACGACATTGGCTCCTAGTGTTCCGTCAGCCCGGTTGGGATAGTGTTCAGTAGACGAGTTGTACTCGATGCATCTGGCAAAGTGGAGAATCTCTTCTCGCAGGGTGTTGTTCGGGACGACCATCACGCGTTCCACAGCTCCCTTCCTGTGTAGAACTAGTCTCTGTTCGATGCAGTCCAGTTCCGCAGTGCCATCGCTACCGACTACTGTCACGTCTCGATGCTTCTCCATGTCCAGCCAGCTTAATTCGATGCCAGCGTCATATCCGCCTGGGTGTTCAGAGTAGATGGAAGCCATTTCGTATCCCGCGCTTGTTCTGTAGCCTCTGCCTTTGCAAGAGATCTTCTTGGGCCAGGTTTCAAAGAGGTTATTGCAGATGTCAAAGGGATGTGGTCCCAGGTCTGTGATTACTTCTCTATTATTCTGGATGGCCATGAAGCCTGTCCATTTGAGGCGGAGGTAGTAGATGTCTCCCAGAACTCCACTAGCCATTAGTCGTCGTAGTCCTCTGACGCCATTGTTGAATCTGTGGACGTGGCCGGTGCAGAGGATACTGCCATGTTCTTTGGCGAGTCTGACCAATTCATAGGCCTCTCTCGATTTCATAGCTAGCGGTTTCTCGACCAGAACGTGTTTTCCCTGTCTGAGAAATTCCGAGGCAATTTCAAAATGGGTCTGATTCGGGGAACATAGATGCACCGCTGACACTTTGGGGTCGGTGAGTAGTTCGCGATAATCTAAGCGATAGTTGAGGGGGCCGAATTCTTTTCTGCACTGTTCGAGTGCGATCGGTGAATTGTCCGCAACGGAATAGAGGTTTATTTCGTCTCCTGTCCGTGCTAGGTCAAGAATCTGGCTTATGACCTTCTTTCCCCAGTAGCCAGCACCTATGACTGCGATGTTGAGCCTGCTCATGATGATAAACACTCTAGGCGGCTTTTCATATAACCGAGACGTCTACAATCGAGAATATTTTGGCACGTATTGGGACAGTGAGGTACTGAAGAACACAAGTGGACACATATGCACCGCACTACTCAAGAATCCTGCATCATTGTCTCTAGCTATTGCGGATCGTGAAGATTCTGATGCGATACCATCGCGTGTCGGGACTCTGGGTTAGCCTGCCAGCGTATCTTGCGGATCCGTCTCGACGGAGCATCTACAGCATCGCACGAGGCAGAGTGAGCAACCAGTACACATCAGCTCAGTAGGCTTGAGGCAGCTCGAACATGCTCCTCCATGAATGTTCTGTTCTTGGGTCATTGGGGCACTATTGGTACTAATGGAATTCAGAATATTACTTCCACGTTTACATGTGTTGACCCTGATGATCGGATTGACCACCATGTACACTAGTGGCACACCTTGTGTGCTCTTCCAGTGTCGTTAGCATTGTAGGGGCACCCTTCATGCAATTGTAGACGTGGCACCCAAATATCCCTGTGATGATTCTTCTTACGAAGAACGCAATGATCAGACTACGCCGACATTCAACTCCTCGAATCCTAGTGCTCACACTTCTCGTCACGATGTTAGCTATGGGAATCGTCACCGCGTCGCAATTATCGAGGCTAGCAAGCGGACAATCGACGACGCTTCAGACCGGCATGGCGACTGGCGCCTACTTCGACCATACAGTGATCATCATAATGGAGGACCACGGAGTCCAGGATGTCTGCGCGCAGAACCCGCCGCCGTGTTCGGGTGCTAATGGAGCTCCTTACATGGCCGGTCTAGCGAACAATTATGCGATCGGGTCACAATATCTCGGCGTCAATCACTTCAGCCAGGCTAACTATCTCGCATTGTTAGGTGGCGACACGTTTGGCTGTGGCAACAACGGCTGTCCACCGGTTTCGAACCCGAATCTCGTGGATCGTCTTGAAGCTGCAGGCTTGACTTGGAAAGGTTACATGGAGAACCAGAATGTTGCGAGCGGATGCGACAACACTTACCATGAGCCCTACACGCTTGAGCACAATCCGTTCGTTGGGTTCACAGACATTCTGAACAATCCAGTTCGATGCTCCAACATAGTCTTAGCAAATCCGACCAGCTGCACCGTGACAGACTGTGCTCTAGTCAACGACCTGAATTCCGCATCAGCACCGAACCTCATGTGGCTGACGCCTAACAACTGCAACAACATGCACGGGTTCACCGGAATCTGTCCAACGTCCATTCCCATGGGCGACAGCTATCTCAAAGGACTAGTACCGAACATCTTGAACAGCAACGCGTTCACTACCCAACGTGCAGCTCTCTTCATCGTCTTCGACGAGGGCAACGGCTGGTGCCCGCTCAACGGAAGCTCAGAGGACTGTGTCTACGCCGTATGGGCTGGACCCTTAGCCAAGACCGGATTCGCAACCAGCAACCTCTACAATCACTACTCTTGGACCAGGACGATTGAAACAAACTGGAACCTAGCCAGTCTCACGTCTAACGATGCCAACGCCAAGCCGATGACAGAATTCTTCAAGAGTTCCCCGCCCCCAGTTCTTCTCTCGACCAGTTTCACCTACTCTCCCACATCGCCCCAAGTAAGCCAGCAGGTTAGTTTCACCGCGTCTGCCTCCGGCGGAACCGGACCCTACAGTTTCAGCTGGGCTTTCGGCGACGGAGCGAATGCAACAGGCGCCACAGTCTACCACACCTATTCAACAACAGGATCGTACAGCGTAGTATTGACAGCCAAGGACAGTGATCCATCCCAGCAGACGGCTACTTTCCAGCAAACCATCACGGTCACGAGTCCGCCTCCTCCGCCAAGTCTAACCGCGAGCTTCACGGAAAGTCTCTCGAACTCTGTGGTGGGACAAACAGTCTCCTTTACGGGCTCGGCCTCGGGTGGAACTGCTCCCTACAGCTACGCTTGGAATTTCGGTGACACGTCAACCGGATCAGGAAGTTCGGCATCGCACGTCTACCAGACCGCAGGGGTCTACACAGTGGTCCTAACTGTCACTGATGGGGCAGGCCACGTCGCCAATGCAAGCAATACGGTAACTGTCACCTTGCCGCTCTCGGCCAGCTTTACCTACTCGCCATCAAACCCTGCTCCCCTCACTAACATACAATTCACCGCGACTGCGACCGGTGGCACCGCACCGTACAGCTACAGCTGGGACTTTGGTGACGCGACAACCGGCACGGGAGCGACCGCGACCCACTCGTATCTACTTCCAGGAAGTTACACAGTCACCCTGACTGTTGTAGACGCAAACGGGCTGACGACTAGAGCTACAACCACACTAACTGTCGCGATAGCCGTTGGACTGTAGCCGCAGGCGCGAGGAGCATGACAATTTCCCCAATTTTTTGGAGAACTATCCGTCTGAGGAATGACTAAATGGAAGAGCTCAAAAGAGACTCTGCTAGGTCAACCAGTTATCGTGGCCGTTTCCTTCACCATCTATCCGTGTCTCTTTTCGCAGGCGTTGTTCTCCTGACGATAAGCGCCCTCTTTGGATATCCTATGGCATTTACAACCGGAGCAAGCTCCTGTCTATTCGATACTGTCGTGTACCAATGTGCCATTTCTCGTCCGGCCCTAATCCTTTGGGATTATGTCTTCTGGGCAGTGGCAACGCTTGGTATCTTCTCCCTGTTCGACATGATTCTCGGCAGGATTCCCAGCAGTCAGGCTTGACGCAAGAGCGTTCGAGAGAATCCTCTTCAAAGCACAGATCCAATGTCTCGTGATGGGTTGGCGCCCAGGGCGGGATTCGAACCCGCCGTGCGCTCGACTGTTCTCTGTTCGAGTGTCGCACGGGTGACAGCCGTGCATACTCTCGGCCGGCTCCCGCAAGCCGCGGACCGGGCTATACTACCTTAACGCGTCCGGATTTGACGGACGGGGCGCGAGCCCGGACACTCATTTCCTGGGCAGTCACGCTACCCGAAAGCGTGCAAGCTTAAACCTTCCTAACGACCTCGAGGAATATTTCCATTTACTGTCGACGCTTAACGAAGGTTTCGACAAAGGCTAAACCAAGTCTAGTATGAAGGAAGATTCAGGAGAGCCTGTCGATGGTAGAGTTCGCTGCTCCCTCTCTCGGCACCGGATTGATCAGTGTCCTCATCGGCTTTCTGGTCGTATTCATAATCTATCTCTTAATCATCGGTTTCGTTCTCTGGCTCGCTGGAGAGATAGTAGTCGGCCGTCGGGTCACCTTTGTCGAAGCCTTGGGCATCGCTGCAGTGGGAACATTTCTGGTAGGAGCCTCGATCGCCTTTCTTCCGGGCTGGATAGGTCTACTAGTCGGACTTCTAGTATTTCTATTACTGGTGAAGCATTATTTCAAGACAGGATGGTTAGGCGCGATAGGCGTATCAATCATGGCCATTGTCGTAGGTATCGTGCTTATCTTCATACTCGGAGCCCTAGCCTTGGGCACTCTTTTCGTGCTACCGAAGATACCTGGGCTCTAGACCACGTGGAGAGCTTGGTTGCTTGGAAAGATGGAAGGAGCTTTTACGGGCTCCTTCGTTGGATTTTTGGGAAGTGTCAATGCCCCAGCAGGTTTAGGGCTAGGCTTCCTCTGGTTGAGTAGTCGTCTCTTCCTGCTCTGAAGAACAGCCGCAACTGTCGCACATTGTTCTTCTAAGCCCCCGGACCCCTCAGTCTCTAATAAATGTACAGTATTGAACAGGAAGCTCGCATCAACTTCCGGATACTTAGGCCATAGTCTGCAACCAGTCCAGTAGAGACGTTAAGGCCTCGTGCAACGTATCCGTGCTGCCCGTCTTCGCATCAGGAGTCTTGAAACCATGGTCTCCGTTCTGTACCCAATGGATCTGCGCGTTTGACCCTATCTTTGAAACGACCTTTTCCAGAAGATCCTGCCTCGCAAAACTGTCTCTCGTCCCCGACACGAAAAGCATTGGCTTCTTGATCCGGTAGAGGTGCTCATCTCGTAGCTGGTCAGTCTTGCCTATTGGATGGAGAGGATATCCGAGGAAGAACAGTCCATCCACGTCTACGCCGTTGGCAGCGATCTGGGATGCGATGCGTCCTCCCATCGACTTTCCCCCTATGAACATTCGATCTGGCTTGTGGTTGCCATTCTTTGCTTGGTCAACGATCGTACGGTAGCTTTCTTCCAAGACCTCTCTCCTGTCAGGCACTCTCCTGCGTGCTTCCATGTATGGAAAGTTGAACTTGACAGTTAGGAAGCCCAGCTTTGCAAGTTCTGTGTGGAAGTACCGTATGAAGGGTGTGTGCATCGGTCCACCGGCGCCATGGGCTATGATGAGGCATGTTGATGGAATATGCATCTTGGGGGGCAGACCGTAGACGATGCTTGTCTCGCCGCCTCTGGTCAGCTTGACCTTCGCCTGTTCTAGTTTGTACGAGTTAGAAGGGTCCTGCAATGTCTTCCCATCTCGTAATTCAGATTACGTGCCTGCCTTAGAGTTCCGGGTTTCCGACAAAGATTGCTAGGTATCGGAGGGGTTCGAGGCCTTCCCTGATCGAGCTGTGAACTGTGCCTGGGGGAACTACCACCATTGTCCCGGGTTTGACCCGGACCTCTTTTTCGCCGACGCGGGCTAAGCCTTTGCCTTCGATGTAGAAGATTGTTTCTTCAACGTCATGTGTGTGCGGCGGGACGATTCCCGTAAGTTCAACGTAACGTACAGCTAGTGAATGGCCTCGGTCGGCACGTGAGAGATACCATCGTGTAAAGTCTCCTGCCTTCTCAGGTGCTACTTCGGAGAGATGTTTGACGATCAATCCGAGCGCACCAATGTGAAGGATTCTGTTCTAATGTTTAAGCTAGTGCATGCTTGCAGGAGGAGTAATCTCTGGGTGTCCAGTGTCGATCCTTCCTTGGCTCTCCAAGTACTTTCTTGTTTCCTGCGCTAGCCATTCGAAGTTTTCATACGGGTTCACCGGGACCTTGTATCGTTCCATGAGATGCTTGACCAGAGGCTCGAACCTCTGCCAGTCAAAAACAAGCAGATAGCGCAAAGAGTGAATGGCTATCGTGAAATCTATGATTCCCTCCCTGACAAGCTCCCCGATTAGCTCGTAGATGTAGCCGAAGTTTCGGGCTTCGAAATCTTCGAGACTGTCATCGAATCCTTCCCAGTTGACCTGGCTGTACTTCTTTATCGCGTCATGCATGTTTTTCCTCCGGCGGGCGAAGGATTCTTCCGTGATGATTTCTAGAACTGAAAATGACATGTTCGCCTTGGTTTCAAAATTCGCTGTTTTGATTAGTCTCGCGTTTTGTCTGAGCTGGAAAATCACGAATACTGCACCTAAGATAACAGCAATGGAGCTTATCGCGCTTAGATCGGAAACTAGGAAGCTAAGGTCGACCATGGTCTCTCCGAAGAGCCTCTGATGGTTAATATTGACTGTATCAACGTGTAAATCCAAGAATTACGTAGAAGAGACCCTATGGTATGATGGTCTAATTCAGAGATGACTCCATCGAGTTGCTGGCAGTAACGTGACTCTTATCTCGGTTGTAACGTTGCTATCTCCTTGAATTTTCGTTAGAAAAGTTGGTAAGGTCCCATAGAATTGGGTGATGAGGCTAAGGACAATTTCGACAGGGCTCTGGTAGACTCTGTCAGCGCAGCTCTCGACGCGCTGGGACCCACAGTCAAAGAGTCAATATTTCTCCTTCTCCAGAGGCGAAATTCCATCTCGCCCGATCAGATTCCGAAACTGGTTGGAGAGTTCGTTAAGGCCTTACAAGATGTACTTGGACCAACTTCTAGGGTTGTCGAGAAGCTCATTATCGCGGGACTGATTGCAAGGAAGCAGGTACCGGCAAATATTGCTCAAGGGAGAAATCTGTTAGAAGTCGTCGGTTCAGTCAGGCTGAGCCAAGTTAGCCAGACGTGAGTAACCGCCTCGTGGACCAAGGGTCTTGCGTTTCATCGGACGCTTTGATCTTGTTTGGAAAAATCAGCTAATATAGATCAGGTCAAAATCGGACGTCGCGCGGGCCCGTAGCTCAGCCAGATCCCTAAGAGGGGTCCTGAAGAGGTAGAGCACCGGAAGAGTCATCTCTGGTGAAGCTTTTACCTCGCGAGAGACACCCGGCTGTCCCGGGTTCAATTCCCGGCGGGCCCGCCTACAATCCGACACTATGTCAGAAATGAGGAGACTGGCGTTCGTTGTCTTCGCGTACTTTAGCAGTATCTTACTGCCTTTGCGAGCCACTTGACTCGGGTTGCGCTGATTTGACGAGTCGCCTGACTGTCACGTTCGAGGACCGATGGTTTTCCGGCTTTGTTTAGAACGTGGCCTTCGAAGAAGAGTCCGTTATTCAACTGGCCCACTACGTCACTGTTGAGAAATCTTTTCAGCTGATTGCTTCTCATTCACAGGTCACCTCTGAACGCATTATTCTTGTTACCTGAGGTTAAGGGCAGAGGTTACACCACAATCAACTTCCCTCGACCATGGCGTAGTGAGATGTACGTAGTGTAGTGTAGTGTGATGCGTGGTTTGACTGTTACAATCCCGTACTCGGTCAGAATTTCCAGGGAGCTACTGGACGAGATGAGGAGGCTGTATGATAGGATGGAGCCTCCGAAGCCAACTTTCTCGGCTGTTCTGAGCCATATTGTCAAGTTGGGATGGGATTCGTACAAGGCTCAGAAGAATGACGAGGTCGGTCTTCAGAAAGTAACGGTTGCAGCGTATCCTAAGAGGATACACGACCAAACCCTCCAGCGCTAGGCAATGATTTGCGGCTTTCCTAGAAAGCTGTCCCTTACAGGACTCGTCTCTGCGACGACAGTGTTCCGCAATCTTCCCAAGTTCTCGATCTTCGACTCGATCACATCTCCTGGCTGGAGCAGAAACGGTGTCTTGTCAGGCTTCCTGTAAATGGCCACGCCGGAAGGGGTGCCTGATGTGATGATGTCTCCGGGTTCCAGGGTCATTGATGAGAAGAACTCGACGAGCTGTCTTATCTTGAAGACCATGTTCTTCGTGCTGGAGAATTGTCTGGTCTGCCCGTTAACTCGGAGTTCCATTCCGAGATTGTCAGGATTTCCAGCTTGGTCGGGTGTAACGAGGAAGGGTCCCATGGGAGCGAAGGATGCGAAGTTTTTGCCGAGATTGCAGAAGCCTCTCTTCATCTCTGCGAACTGAATGTCGCGGGCGCTTATGTCGTTGAAGACTGAGAACCCAGCGATATGATCGAGGGCAATCTTCTTTGATATGTCCTTGCACGTCTTGCCGATGACAGCAGCGAGTTCTACCTCGTAGTCTAGGAGTTTGACTCTTCGAGGATAGAAGACTGGAGCTCTATGCCCTACTAGTGAGGTTGGTGATTTGAGAAATGATATTGGGAAAGGAGGAAGGCTTGTTGATCCTTCTTGGAGATGGTCGGAGAAGTTCCCGCCCATGCAGATGATTTTTGTTGGGCGTAGGATAGGAGGGAGAACTGTAACCTTGTCGAGATTGAAGACTCCTTTCGGATTCTTTTCTCCTGAGTCAGCAATCTGCTTCTTCGCCGCCTCGATCGTCTGGTTTGCTTTGGCCTCGCGCTTTGGGTCTTGAAGAAAGTCCAGTATTGGTTCAGAGTTCTTTGAGGCGCCCAATTCAGCAAACCGGGCCGAGTCGATCATGATTCCCATCCGGTTCTCGGAGGGTTTCTGTTGGAACCTTAGCAGTCTCAATGAATAACGACCTAGACTTGAGGCCGCGGGTCGATGTGTGATGATGTAAACTGTTCCTTTACTGGGTCCCCCGGTGGGCTAGATCTGATGTTTCTAGACTCTCAGGTGAGTCTTCGAGAGGTTTTTGATACGATACTGTTCTACCTCGTCGAGGACTGATAGGACCTGTCGAATCTGGTCTCTAAGCCGCTGACTATTTCGACGCATCTTACGGGTTGAAATCAAGGTCCGTCGAATCTTCTCGTCTGGGCTGTTAGGGCGTAGAGACGGACGAAACTGAGATCTCAGAATGAATGGTACCATTTTCAGAGTTGATAGGGAGTGTTTTTTAGTCCCAATTCTCCCGGCTTCATTCGGCGTCTCGATAATGGTTACGGTTGAGGAGTATCGGTTGGACAGGGACTCCATGGGCGAAGTCAAGGTCCCTAGTTCTGCGTATTATGGCGCTGAGACCCAGCGTGCGGTTCAGAACTTTCCTATATCGGGTCTGCGCCTTCCTAAGGAATTCATTCGAGCTATGGCTCTGGTCAAGCTCTCTGCTGCGCGGGCCAATATGCAGCTGGGCCTGTTGGACCCGAAGAAAGGTGAGGCCATTGTTTCGGCGGCGAAGGAGATTATGGAGGGGGCGTTCTACGACCAGTTCGTGGTTGATATCTTCCAGACAGGTAGCGGTACCTCGTCGAACATGAACATGAACGAAGTCATCGCGAACCGCGCTGTTGAGCTTCTCGGGGGTAAGAGGGGGGACAAGTCGATTATTCATCCAAATGATCATGTGAATATGTGCCAATCTACGAATGACGTCTTTCCGTCCGCGATTCACGTCTCGTCAGCCGAGGAGATCGTTCACAGACTCCTCCCGAGCCTACGTGTCTTGGCTGAGGCCTTGGAGAAGAAGGCGAGAGAGTTTGACGACGTCGTCAAAGCGGGTCGGACCCATCTGCAAGACGCTGTCCCGATTACTCTAGGCCAGGAGTTCAGCGGCTACGCGAGCATGATCAGGCACGGTATCAAGCGGGCGGAACAAGCTAGGGACATCCTGATGGAACTGCCGTTGGGCGGGACAGCAGTGGGAACAGGTCTCAACGCTCACCCGAAATATGCTGAGCTGGCCATCGCAGAAATTAATCGTCTAACAGGCTTATCGTTTCGAAAGGCCGAGAACGCTTTCGAGGCGATGCAGAGCAAGGATGCTTGTGTCGAAGCGAGCGGCGATTTGAAAACTATCGCTACGAGCCTGATGAAAATATCCAATGATCTCCGCCTTCTCAACTCGGGTCCTAGAACTGCACTGGGGGAGATTGACCTTCCTGCAATGGAGCCAGGGTCGAGCATAATGCCCGGTAAAGTCAACCCTGTGATTCCTGAAGCTCTAAATCTGGTGGCTGCTCAGATCTACGGCAACGATACAGCGATCGGCGTCTGCGGGATGTTGGGTCAGCTGGAGTTGAACGTCATGATGCCGGTTATCGCTTACGATCTGCTTCAGTCAATCACGATATTGGCTAACGGGTCCCGTGTTCTTGGCGAGAAGTGTGTCGGGGGGATCACCGCGGACAAGAAGCGTTGCTTGGAATATGCAGAGCGGACTCTGATGATGGTGACTAGGCTCACTCCAAAGATCGGCTACGACAATGCGGCGAAGATCGCGAAGAAGGCCATGGCCGAGAACAAGTCCCTGCGAGAGGTTGTCTTGGAAGAGGGAATCCTGCCCAAAGACAAGCTGGACGAGATTCTCGACCTCAAGAAGATGACAAAGGGCGGACGCGCCTAATACTCAAGAACCCTATCCAGTAGCCTGGGCCCGCCTTGCTTGATACCCAGCAGATAATGAAGACCGCTCTCAGACTCGCTCACTTCAACAGTATCCCCGCCGACAGTGAGATTCACGTCAAGGGACGCAACCTCCGAAGGGTCTTGGTTGCTATCGATGTGGGAGTCAGCGAACTCTTGCTGGCTCGGAATCTTAACTGTGATGGTGTTATTGCCCATCATCCAGCTGGAGGAAACGCTCAGCTTGAAGGCTACAAGGTCTTCCTCCGGCACATCGAACAGATGAAAGCAGCCGGGGTCCCGGCGGAGGTCGCTAGAGGGGCGGTGAAGAACAAATATCGAATCCTCGACATCCAGCATCATCCCGAGAATTACGATCAGGTCCCGAACGCTGCGAAGAAGCTAGGTCTTCCGCTCGTCACCATCCACAGTCCTTGCGATGAGATTGGTCGAAATATGATGGTTCAGGCCATCAGAGGCTTGGATGGAGATGCGACAGTTCGCCAGCTAGTTTCTAGAATCGGTGCGTTTCCCGAGTTTCGCCGGGCTGAGACTCGGATCGAAGTGCGACTTGGTTCTCCAAATCGGAAGGTTGGGAGAGTTGCTATTTCTCACGCGTGCTACACGAAC
>Ga0209158_1000894_pt1 | contig 20702 bp, 15 predicted proteins | sample GraSoiAngelo_140_FD_185897 | JGI IMG/M metagenome (GOLD analysis project Ga0209158, IMG submission 185897) | Grasslands soil microbial communities from the Angelo Coastal Reserve, California, USA - 14_0929_12_30cm (SPAdes) (version 2) | ecosystem: Environmental > Terrestrial > Soil > Grasslands ...
AACGCTTCGCCAATCCCTACGTCGCTGCCGAGCGCGGCTACATTGACGCCGTCATCGAGCCCTCGCAGACCCGCGCCAAGCTCATCACCGCGCTCCGCGCCCTGGAAACCAAGCGCGACTCCAACCCCAAAAAGAAGCACGGCAATATCCCGCTCTAGTGGCTCTAGCGGATGGTCTGTTGACTAGAGTCATCACCGGTATTATCCTTCGTATCGTGTCGTATACGCCCTACTATCAAACTCATCTAGGGAGAGCCTACCTGGGCGACTCTCTAAGAATCATCCGTGAATTGGCTGACGATTCGGTCGACTTAGTGATGACTTCGCCGCCTTTCGGCCTTGCTTTTAAGAAGGAGTACGGTAACCCCGATTCAGACGAGTACGTAGAGTGGTTCCTACCACATGCGCGCGAGATGAAAAGGGTCATCAAGAAGAACGGAAGCATCGTGATAGACATAGGCGGAGCCTGGAAGAAAGGAAACCCAACTCGCTCTCTTTATCAGTTCAAGCTCCTGTTAACTCTCTGTGAGGAGGTTGGTCTTCACCTTGCCCAGGACTTTTATTGGTTCCGACCGGCGGTGCTGCCCGTGCCTGCCGAGTGGGTCGCCGTGAGGCGGATTCGGGTGAAGGACTCAGTGAACTGTATTTGGTGGTTGAGCAAGACCGAATGGCCGAAAGCCAACAATCGAAATGTGTTGCAACCGTATAGCAGAGATATGATACGGCTCCTCCAAAAAGGGTACAGGCCAAAGCTTCGTCCGTCCGGCCATTTCGTGACGCCCAAGTTTATGAATGACCGTGGTGGCGCGATTCCACCGAACCTTCTACAAGTGGGCGGCAATGAATCCAACAGCTACTATCTCAAAGCTTGTGAAAAAGCCGGGCTTAAACCCCACCCGGCCCGCTTCCCGAGAGAAATACCGGAGTTTTTCATAAAGCTTACTACGGAGGAAGTGGATTTGGTTCTGGACCCATTCGCCGGTTCAAACGTGACTGGCGAGGCCGCTGAGTTTACCAACAGGCGTTGGATCGCCATAGAAATCAGGAAGGACTATTTGGAAGGATCACGTTTCCGCTTTGAGGAACCAGAGCTCTTTCGCAGCGCATCTGCTCGTTAAGTCTTCCGGCGTTCCGCCGAAGCGATCATGGTGCTGAGAGGCATATCGAGTGCCTCGGCCAAGCTCTTCGCCGTCTCTAGAGTTGGATGACGCTTTCCGCGTTCGATCATGCTGACGAAGGTCCGATCCAAATCGGCAAGCTCGGCGAGCTTTTCTTGAGAAAGTCCCCGTCGAGTGCGGACTTCCCGCACAACTTCTCCGAATCTGGCTGAAAAGCTCACCAATCGCTACACCAAGCGCAGTACGGAAACCAAATCCTCGCGCCAGTAGCCAGAATAAGGCGTGGATTCTCCCAGGGAGACTCTATTGTCGATGCGGCCTCGATAGGCTTTGTGGCGTGCGAGCTTTGCAGTAGGGATGAATCGAAATTCCCACCGATTAGTTTGGTTGAAGAGGCACGCCGCAAGGACTTGGAATTCTGAAGGTTTATAAAACCTGCCTTGTGGTCCAATCGTTTTCGCGTATCGGGTCCTCATGAAATCGACCGTAATCTCTCCGGCTCTCAATGTTTTTTGAACGTTCTTACATTCGATGAGATATTTGCGTCCTTCAAAAAGCACCCAGAAATCCGATTTTCCTTCCTCGACCGGGGAACCGAAGTCAGTGATCTGGCGCGTGTCACGCGACATAGTCAGATACTGTCGAAGATGCTCTTGCGCTACCCCTCCCTTAACCGCTACTAGCAAGCGATTATTTCTATGGATTACGTCGAGGATGGCAGATGCGTGCAGCGCAAACATCTTCTCGAGCGGGTGCTCTTCGCTCATAGACATGAATCTGGCAACATGCCCCCTATGTGACTGATAGTCTACGGACTATAGTCATATATCACTCTCGGGAGCGCGACGAGATCTGAGGGATTTGTGAAATCCTCGTCCGCGCCCGAATGACTCGTGCCGGGGCGTGCTAGAATCGCTGCTCGACCTCAGAGACGCCTCCATGTTCAAGAAGATCCTGATTGCGAACCGGGGTGAGATTGCCATCCGCATCCTGCGCGCCTGCCGCGAGCTGGGCATTGGCGCGGTCGCCGTGTTTAGCGAGGCGGATCGCGCCTCCCTGCATGTGCGGCTGGCCGACGAGGCCTACCCCATCGGCCCATCACCCTCGCGCGAGAGCTACCTGCGGATCGACAAGCTGATGGATGTTGCGCGACGCGCAGACTGCGATGCCCTCCATCCCGGCTATGGTTTTCTCGCGGAAAATCCCGAACTTGCGCGGGCCTGCCTCGCCGCCGGGATCACTTTTATTGGGCCCGCGGCTGAAGCTATGGAGCAGATGGGCTCGAAGACGGCGGCGCGGCAACTGGCGCGTCGCGCCGGCGTGCCCACTGTTCCCGGCGTGGTAGAGCCGATCGAGGGGCTCGAAAAGGCGAGCCAGCTCGCGCGAGGCACCGGTTTCCCGGTGCTGCTCAAGGCCGTCGCCGGAGGCGGCGGCAAGGGTATGCGCCTGGTGACCGGCGAAGCCGAGCTGCCCGCGGCGTGGCGCGATGCCAGCTCGGAAGCGCTCAACGCTTTCGGCGACCCGCGGCTGTATATTGAGAAATATCTCGACCGGCCGCGGCACATTGAAATCCAAATCCTCGCCGACCAGCATGGCCACATCGTCTACCTTGGCGAGCGCGAATGTTCCGTGCAGCGGCGTCACCAAAAAGTGATCGAAGAAGCGCCTTCGCCGGTGGTGGATGCTCCGCTGCGCCGCGCCATGGGCGAGGCGGCGGTGAAACTGGCGCGCGCCGGAGGTTATACCAACGCCGGCACGGTCGAATTCCTGGTGGACGCCGCACGCAACTTTTATTTCCTGGAGGTGAACACGCGCCTGCAGGTTGAGCATCCGGTCACCGAAGCGATCACCGGCCTCGATCTGGTGAAGCTGCAGGTGCGTATCGCTGCGGGTGAGCCGCTGCCATTTGCGCAGGAAGACGTGGCCCTCCGCGGCCACGCCATCGAGTGCCGCCTCTACGCCGAAGACCCGGACAACAATTTCTTCCCCTCGCCGGGCACAATCCTGGCGCGGCGCGTGCCCTCCGGTCCCGGCATTCGCTTGGATGACGGCGTCTATCCCGGGTGGACGGTGCCCACTGAGTACGATCCGCTGCTCGGCAAACTGATCGCCTGGGGCGCCGATCGCGGCGAAGCTCTGGCGCGAATGCGGCGCGCGCTCGAGGAGTACTACGTCAGCGGTATCAGAACAAACGCGGGGCTTTTCAGGCGCATCCTGGCCGACGCGGAATTTGCGCGCGGCGAGATTCATACCCGCTGGCTCGACGAGTGGCTGAAAGCGCCCGCGGCCGCAACAGAATCTGGCTCCGCCCGCGATCCCCGCGCTGCGGCTGGAGTGGCTGGGGCCAAATCGGAGCACGCCGCTGGCCGCCAAGGCAGTGTCGAAGATGCGGCGCTGCTGGCCGCCGCGTTCTGGCACCTCAGTAAGAATGGCTCGTCGAGCACTGGAGGGAGCGCTGCGGAGAAACCGGAGTCGCGCTGGAAGCTCGAAGGCCGCCGCGCGCAACTCGACCGCGCCCCAGGGCGATAGATCTGCGGCCGAAACTGCGGCCAAACCGACAGGGCCCAGGAGCACACCATGAAATGGATCACCCGGCAAAACATCAAAGTCGATCGCGTGGCCTGCCCCTGGCTGATCCGGCGCTTCATTGATGACAAGGCTCAGTTTCTTTTCGCGCCGGAGAACGAGGTGCTGGCCATCGCCGCGCGGGAAGACGCTGTGCCGTTTGACATGCCTCGCAATCCGGAGCTGAAGTTCACCCACCACAAGGGCCTGTGCACGTTTGAAGTCCTGCTGCGCGAGTTCGACCTGAAAGAGCCGGCACTCGCCCGCTTGGCGAAGATCGTTCACGCGGCCGACATCAGCGGTGAGGAGCACACCGCGCCCGAGGCGCTTGGGCTCAGGGCGATCGCTGAAGGCTTCCATGCACTCAACCTCAGCGATGAGAAACGCCTAGCCTACGGTTTTCCCATCTATGAAGCGCTCTATGCCTGGTGCGAAGGCCGCGCAAAAGCTGCAGCCAAGAAGAAGTAAAGCATGAAGCGCTTTCCCGCCATCGTCGCCCTACGCTCGATTCTGCTTCTCTCTGCTTCTGCCGCAGTGCAGCAAGCAGTTGAAAATTCATGCCAGGGCGTTGAGAAGGTGTTCGACGGCGCCAAGGCGGAGACTTATGTCCGCGGCTGGCGCGCCGTACTCGACAAAGTCAGCCACGTTTGCGGTCCGCTACAGCATCCCCCACCGGCGCCATGAAACTCGAGGTGCGCATCAGCGGCCCCGGAGGTCAGCGAGAAAGAACGCGAAGCCTCGAGCTTCAACGCGAGGGCGGCCGGCTGCGGGTAACGCTCGACGGTCGCCAGCTCGAAGCCGACGCCGTGGAGATCGCACCAGGAACCTACTCAATTTTGCTAGCCGGGCGGTCGTTTGAAGTGCGCGTGCTGCCGGCGGAAGGCGGCCTGCGCGTCCACATCGGCGCGGAAGAGTTTGCCGCTAGGGTGCTCGACCCGCGCGCGTGGCGCGGCAAGCACAGCGGCGTGCTCGAAGCCGAGGGCCGCCAGCAGATCATCGCGCCGATGCCGGGGAAAGTAGTGCGACTGCTGGTGAAAGCGGGCGACGCGGTCGAGGCCGGTCAGGGGCTGCTGGTAGTCGAAGCGATGAAGATGCAGAACGAAATCCGCGCGCCGAAGACCGGCAAGGTCGAGCGGATGCTGATCAGCGAAGGCCAAGCCGTAAATGCCGGCGACGTCCTCGCCGTCGTCACCTGAGGGACCCCCAGGAAGGAACACGAACAACCGACCGAGCTGGGTACGCTCCCAGTTCTGTCTCCGGAGTCATTTTTTTTCCGCAATGCCCGGCACGGCCGGCAGTTTCCCGGCCGACTCGATCACCTGGCGTGCCAGGTAGTTGGTCACGCGGGCTTCATCGCGAGCAGTGGCGAGGTAGGCGGCGCGGAGCAACTGCTCCTTGCGGTTGCGCAAGGTGTCGCGGATGGTCTGCTGCACCTGCGGATCGGCGAGGTCGCGCTGCCCGGGGGCTTCGCGAGCGATCAAGCGCAGGATGCGGTAGCTATCGCGCAGGGCAATGACGCCGCTGGTCTGGCCGGGTTTCAGCGCCAGCACAACCTTCTTCAGCGCCGGGTCCGACTGGCTCAGCGCAGATTCCGGGACGTAACCGAGGTCGCCGCCGGTCGTGGCGGTGGTGGGATCCTCCGAATAGTCCATAGCGAGGGTGGCGAAATCGGCGCCGCCCGCGAGACGTTCGAGCAGCGTCGCGCACTTGTGTCGCGCTTCAGCCTCGGTGGTGGCATCGTCGTTCTTGCGGTTGCGCAACAACGGGTCCTTGCGTGGCGTGACGACGATCTGTGCGATGCGGTACTGCGGCTCGGCCACGTTGAACTGACTGCGGTTCTGGTTGTAGAAGTCGGTGACGTCCTGGTCGGTGATGGTGACCTTGGCCACCACCTCTTTGTTGATCAGCTTCTGGATGGAGAGCTGGCGGCGGAGGTCGCGCTTCAAGTCGTCCACGGTGAAGCCGCGGTCCTTCATCTGCCGCTGGAACTCGTCTTCCGTGTAGGGGCTCTTGAACTCGGTGAACTTGTCTTCGACTTCGCCGTCGCTGGCCTCGAGGCTGAGCTTTTTGGCGCGCTCCAGCAGGATTTCATTGTTGATGAGCTCGTCGAGGATGTTCAGCTTGAGTGACAGCGCCTCCTCCTGGGAAGGTTCCTGAGTCTCGCGGGTAACGCGGCTGCGGTAATACTTTTCTACTTCGTCGCGCTTGACTGCCTCGCCGTTCACAACGGCCCAGACGTCAGGCGCCGGCGGGCCCTGCTTTTTGCAGGCTGGCGCAACGCCCAGAGCCGCCAGGATTCCCAGGCCAGGCAGCCAACGCTTCACGACAGGAACTCCTTTTCAATGGGATGCAGGGAACCCGCCTCAGGCGAGTTCAGGCGGCCTTCTTCACTAGGCCGGAACGCAGGCAGGCAGTGCAGACGCGCACATGCTTGCGCACACCGTGGATGATCGCGCGGACGCGGCGGAGGTTCGGATTCCAGCGGCGCCGGCGGACATTGTTGGCGTGGCTGATGATGTTTCCGTAGCGCGGCCCTTTGCCGCAAATCTCGCATCTCTGGGCCATCACTGCTCCTCGCACAAAAAATTGGGGCTAGACAAACATGCCATCCTAACAGAGAAATCCCATTGCCGGAAGTTATTTCAACTTGCGCTGAAGCGCCGCCATCTGGGTATCGTTGTCCGGCACGAAGTAGCCGACCACGATGCCCATTGCGCCGCCGGGGAGGGGTTTGCCTTCCGGGTTGTCGTAGGTCGCGGTGACCCGGAGGCGCTCGCCACGGTTCAGCCGGTAGCCGCCACGATCAAAAAATGTGTGGACCGGCATGGCCACGATGCGACCAGCCGCATCGAGTTTCGCGTCCAGCGCGGCAACCTCTTCGTTGCGGGTCAGGTTCTCCAGCACGAGCCGCCGGCCGTAGTCGTGCAGGTGTCCCCCTACGCCCAGCAGCGTGCCAGCATACTTCACGGTGATTTCGCCGGTGGTGACATTCTTGCCCGCCTTCAGGTCGTAGCCGGAATGGCCGCACTGCATCACGTCGAACCAGGTGGGATAAACACTTTTGATTGGCTCGGTCATCTGCTCCGCAGCAGCGCTGCCAGCGCGGTATTCGATGCGGATTTCGAGGTAGGTTTGGGGATGCGAGGTGTCAGTCGGATTGTGAAACATTGTCTCAATGCGGATGCGCTCACCCTTGTGCACGCGATAGCCGTAGCCGGGCACCGCGGGCCAGTCGTTCATCTCGCCACCTGCGCCGAAGAGGTGTTCTTCCTTGTTAGGGCACAGAAAATCGGAGCGGCTCGTGTTCCAAAACGCGACGTGATGGAGCAGACGGCCCGGCTCGAGGTTGCCGGCAACATCCACCAAGCGCGGGTGATAGCCCACCAGCCACCCGTCGACCGGCACCGCCCAGAACAGGTCGGGTGGCTGCGCCGTGGCCATGTGGTCGGTATGTGCCGGCAGATCAACCGGACCCAGCCGCAGGGTCATCTCCTGGGCGGCGTCATCCTTCACCTCGAGCTTCACCCCCGCCGCCGTCTGGTGCGCCATGCCGTGGTGGTTGTGCTGCGGATGCTCGTGCTGCGCGGAGACTCTGTTCGCACCCCCGAAAATCATTCCTAAGATCAAGACATAGAAAACCGAGCGCTTCATGCGAGCCTCCCTGGCGATCGATCTGCGCTCTACTCGAGCGCCTCATACTTGATCATACGCCGGCAGGACATCAGCTTCCAGAAAGCAGCGCCGCAACGTGCGTCCCCCGCAACCCGTGTTGTCACCATCGTCAGGCCGTCAACTTGCCCGCCCAACTGCGGAACCTCCCCGGGTCTGAACACTCCTCACACTGCCAGGTGGCTCCGCGCTGTTAGTGGAGAAGCATCCGCCCGCAATCGGCGACACGCTCCAATTGGAGCTTTCAACTTCACACAACGGGACTTCAGGACCATGTCGGCGGATTTCACTTCTACGGGATGCCCGTTATCCGACCATATGGCTTGCAGTGCCCTAGAAACGGCGGAGTCGCACGGTGCAACGGAACGACGGTCTCCACACTCACGCGCTCACACATTACTGGCCAATCGGACAGGTATCTCTTTAATAGCTGCATGCGGCTGTCCAACTGGTCGGAGATTTTCACTCCCCTTAAGATCATAGGGCGTGCTTCCAGGAGAAAACATGCGACTCCCCCTAAACCGATACTTAGTGATGCTGCTCATTCTTGGCAGTTACACGCCGTTTGCCAATGCTCAGGCCGCGAGACAACCTCTTACGGACAGTGAACTGATTGCCCTGGTTTCTGGCCGCGCACTGAGCGAAAACATCGTCCACGAGATCCAATCACGAGGATTGGCCTTCCGTCCCGATGACCAATACCGCTCATTGATAACAACCGCTGGGGGTGATGCCGTTGTGCTGGCGGCGCTGAAGAACGCAAAGACTAGCGACCGTACCGAACGAACCGAAACCAACGGGGCAGATCCGTTGCTCGAACATCTCGCGAAAGCAGGGCAGCTGATGCGAAGCACGAATTATGGAGAAGCGGCCAAGGAACTAAACGCTGCCCTTCAGAACGGCAGCAGACCGGAAGCGGGATTTGTGATGGGCGAGTTGCTCCGCGAGCAGGAACAATGGCGGGAAGCATCGATGGTGTACATTGAGGTTTTGCGCCAAGCCGCCGATTTCACCGAGGCGCACACGAAGCTGAGTTATATCTTGTACCGTCTGGACGATCAGGAGGGGGCGCTCCGCGAAGCAAAGTCAGCGCTGGCGCAAACTCCGGAAAACGCAGAAGCCCACAAGAATGCGGGCCTGGCCTTCCAGAGCCTGCAGAAATTCCCTGCCTCGGAACAGGAATATACGGAAGCGCTTCACCTCAAGCCGGACTATGAGGCGGTGCGCGGTAACCTGGGACTGCTGTTTTTTTACCAGGATCAATGGGACCGGTCGATTGCGGAGTTCAAGAAGGCCATTACGCTCAATCCGGCCAGGGCAGATTGGCACTACAACTTGGGTCTTTCATACCAGAACAAAGGTGATATCGATTCAGCCATCCGCGAGTATCGTGAGGCCAAGCGCCTGAATCCGAAAATGCTCGAAGCTCGGCAATACCTCGGAAAGGCTCTCCTGACTCGCAATATGAACGCCGCAGCCGTCTTGGAGTTTCGCGAACTGGCGGCCATCGCACCGGATTCCGCAGTATGTCACGAATGTTTCGCCACCGCGCTCTTCAGAACCTGGGACTTCCAGGGCGCCGAGAAGGAGTTTCGCAGAGCGGCCGAGCTCGACCCTTCTGATCCGATCCCTCATCTGGGCCTCGGCAATATCCGGCAAGAGCAGAAGGATTATGATGCGGCCTTGGAGGAATACCGCCTGGCGGAACGCTTGGAGGACACCCTGGCCCCAGCGCATAGAGAGGCCGGGCGAGTCTTGCTTGCTAAGAAAGACCTGCCTCATGCCTTAGAGGAGCTCAAACGCGCCGAAAATCTCCAACCGAGTAACGGGAGCACACACTACCTCTATGCGCAAGCTTTGGAGGCTTCGGGAAACCATTCCGCTGCCATTGCCGAGTTCAAGCAGGCGCTTGCGATCGACCCTAAGGAAACTCGAGCCAGGCTCGAACTGGCGGCCGTCCTCGAGAACAATGGAGACTGGGTCGATGCTCTCGATCAATATCGTCAAGCAGCGCTGGCAGACTCCAGCGACAATACCCAGAATCAGTACAAGGCGGCTCAAGAACGGCTGGACAGACGTATTGCGTCAATGAGGGCCGCCGGAAACACAGCACAAGCCGCAAGCCTGAAAACGAGCCTTCGGACGATGAACGTTACCCCGGGGATTTCAGACAAACTGAACTCGGCCATGCAAGCGGGTGTCAAGGCGAACGCAGAAAGACGCTTCGATGAGGCAGAGAAGCACTACAAGTACGCCGTGGAGCTTGCCGAGAAACTCCAGCCCCACGACGGGCGGTTCACGACCTCCCTCCTGCATCTTGCGGATCTGTATGCGGGGAGACGAGACTTCGTTCAGGCGGAAGTTACCTACCAACGGGGGCTGAAGGCGACCGAGGAGCTTTACGGCCCACAATCTCCCATGATGACCGAGCCACTTCAGGCTCTAGGCCGCTATGCGCTTCTGCAACGGGACTACAATGCCGCCCTGGATTTCTACTCGCGCGCGGTTGACGTGAATGAAAAGGCTTTCGGAGAGAACAGTGACAAAGTCGCAGCCAGCCTTGTGTATCTGGCGGTCGTACCCTTCATGCTACAGGCTTATGACAAGGCGGAGACTTACCTCTTGCGCGCGGTGAGGATCGACGAATCGCTGTTCGGGAAAGATGGGATTAACATGCTTGGTCCGTTGTCGTCTCTCTGCAACCTTTACGACAAGTGGGACAAGCCGGACAAGGCTGAACCCTGCGATCGCCAGATCCTTGCTGTGGTTGAAAAGCAATACGGCGCGAACAGCCCCGTTCTGCTACCGACGCTGACCAGCGAAGCTCAGGCGCTCCGCCGACTTGGGCGCTCGCAAGAAGCGGCACAGGTCGAGCAGCGTTTGCAGTCCATTCGGGCCGCCACAACGGGGCCAAACTGAGGAGGCAGAGATCTCGCGTCCGGTTCTTCTCAGAAACTGATCTGAACGACTCCCGCTAGCGCTGCTCTCTGATAATCGGGTCACGGGGGGAGTACAGCAGAACGGTGCGCCCCGGCACCCCTGCCGGCAATCGTCGCAAGACGTAGCGGAACGGTCGCGGCGCCGCGCCGAGCGAATCTGCTTCCAGCCTGTAATAGCTGTCCTGGTAGCGCACCACGCGCGGGGGAGTCCAGTCCTCCTTCCTGCGGCAAGCGTGAATCTCCAGAATTTCTTGCGATGGGCTCCTTCTAAAGCAGAGTTCATCCGAAACCAACGGAAGCTTTGCCACCAACATCCGTGCGCGAATGGCTCCCACGAAAGAAGAGAGGTTGTTCGATGATCCGTCTGTTGTTCTCATGCCCTCCGGCGCGCGACGCAGGAAAGCTCCGAAAACGGCTTTATCGAGCAGGAAGAGTGGCAGAGTGCCGAGGGTGTTATCCGTAAACGCCGCCGCGCATGAGCGTATTGTCCCCTCGACGCCGGCATATCCAAGGAGCCAAGTCAGAGGATGGCTCGCCCACACGACCAGTGCTACGGAGCCGATTTCCTGAGGCGTCACCCCGGGACCCACCTTACCGCTCAACGCCGTCTCCACACCTCGCCCCACCCAGGTCGTCATAGCATGTGAATACCAGTATGAAAGCCCAATGAGCGCAACCAACGACTCAGCCAGCCCGCTGATCACAGTGGCGGGGCCCCACTGCACGTTCGCGGAAAATGGCAGCAATTCACGCCACCGCTTTGGAAAAATGGAAATGAACGGTCCGAGAATATAGCTCCACATGTTATCCCCTGAATTCAGTGTAGAACAGGCGGGCGTGTTCCGGAGTTTCAGCAGGACGGACCTATCCAAAAAGTAATCTTTAGCGGCCTCCCACGCGGACTCGGATGCTAGCCGGTAGAATGCCGCCGCGAGATAGCTGATAGCAGCGAAGGCTGTCCCCGACACAAATTCGACGTGGGCGACCTGCCTCCAATAAATGGAAGATTCCGAGCGGTACTGGAACGTACATGGGTATCAAGGGTTCCGGGACCTGCTCCGGAAAATACTTTGCAGACGGCTCTTCTGAGCTTGTCTAAAAAAGAGTGTGACATCGGCGCGCTGCACAGGCTCATTGCGTTCCAAGTTTCCTATGCAGCAAGCGCGACTTGACCCTACCAGTAAATCTGCCTCACAATGAGCCACAGCGGCGGGCGTGTAGCTCAGTTGGGAGAGCATCTGCTTTGCAAGCAGGGGGTCGCCGGTTCGAGCCCGGCCACGTCCACCAACCTTGAATCAAGTAGCGCAGGCGCAAGCCCAACTCGATCAGGCTGTGGCACAGCACACCCAAGCGGACCAAGACTTCGGGCGGGCGAAGGTCCTATTTTCGACGCAAAGCCTCACCAAACCCGACTATGACCAGTCGCAGCAAAGGTTCAACTCCACGCTGGCTGCGGTGGATAACGCGAAAGCGGCACTCCGTCAGGCTGAGTTGACTCTGGGAGATTCCGATCTGAAGGCGCCCTTCTCAGGGTTCCTTCTGAATCGGTACATCGATTTGGGAAGCCTAGTCTCTCCCTCATCGGCCGCGTTTACGATTGCTGACATCAGTTCTGCAAAAGCAACGTTTGGCGTGCCCGATTATGCGCTCAGCCGCGTGCGTCTAGGACAGCAATTGAGCATTGCACTACAGGACGACGTGACTCCGTTTGTGGGGCGCGTCACAAGCATTTCACCCAGTGCCGATACACGAAACCGGGTCTTCGCCATTGAAGTGACCGTGGCCAACCACGGTGGCCGTCTGAAGCCCGGCATGATTGCCTCGCTAAGTCTCGGCGAAAGTTCTCGTTCATCGGCTCCTTCGGTTCCACTCAGCGCCATCGTTCCGTATCCGTTGAAGCCCGGTCGGTTTGCGGTGATGGTGGCGCAAGAACGTGCCGGCAAATGGACAGCAAGTCTGCGCGAAGTGCAGTTGGGCGCGACCTTCGAGAGTTCGATTGCCGTAGTGGGAGTGCAACCCGGGGAGAAGGTGATCGCCGTCGGTGCCCAACTCTTGAAGGATGGAGAACCCATCGAAGTCATTCCTTAGGTAGATAAGGCCATGGCACACAGAAGCGACCAGGATCGGATCGAAAAAACGCATAACGTCCCTAGGTTCTTCGTCGAGCACCCGCAGGTTTCTTGGGTTCTCCTCGCTGGCGTCCTCGTTTGGGGCTGGTTTGGCTACCATTCCATGCCACAACGAAAAGATCCTGATATTCCGGTGAGGGTGGCTGTGGCCGCCTGTCCATAGCCCGGTGCGACCGCGCAGCAAGTCGAGCAATTGGTTACCCGCCCGATTGAAGATGCCGTCGCTGAAAATAAGACCATCCATCCCGGAACAGCCGCCGACTATGGAATCCGTTCTGTCTCGATTCCTGGTTACGCCTTCGTCTACGTGCAGCTTGCCGAGGATGTCTCGGACGTAAAGCGACAATTCAGCGACATCAACCTCAAGCTGAATGCACTGAACAGCCAACTCCCTCCAGGCGCCGGTCCCATCTTGTTCCAAAGTGATTTTGGGGACACCGCTGCGCTCATGCTGACCATTGCCAGTCCAAGAGCGGACTCGGTCGAGATCGACATCCGCGCACGAGGGATTCAATCGGCCATCCAGACTGCGCGGGCCGCGAAGAAATACAAGAAGCAAGGGCGCCGGTCACCATCGTCTACTCGTTTCCGCAATCTCTTTCCTCGAACAAGACAATACTGGACGCCGCGCAACTCTTCGAGCAACAGGCAGAACAAGTGGGAATCATTCGGGCACCCCAGTTAATCCAGGGCAGCGGATTTATCGCTGTAGATGGTGCCTCGACCGGAGACGACGCGTCGATCCATAGCTTCATCCAGACTTTCTTTCAGAAGCAATTGCAGCGATCCGAATTGCATCCCGACGCTTGGGAACCAATCGTCATCCGCGATCTCCAGGAAACTCGCGAGCGATTGGCCAAGGTCGCAGGCGACAAATACAGTTACGCCGATCTTGACGACTTTTCGGACCTGATCGCTCGCACGGTTCAAGGTGCGCCGGAAACGTCCAAGGTGGAAAGGCGAGGGGTATTGCCGCAGGTGGTCTATCTTGAATACTCGCAGGCTCGGCTAGCCGCGTACGGACTCCAGCCAGCGGCGCTTGGAAGGGTGCTTAGTGCTCGCAACATCATCGCTCCTGGCGGCGCGTTCGAGACCGGACGGCAGCAGGTAATTCTCAACCCTTCCGGTCAATTCGAAAACATAAATGCGATAGGTAATGTTGCTGTGTCCGCGTCATCGACCGGCACACCGGTCTATCTCCGTGACCTGGTCGAAATCAGTCGCGGCTACCAGAGCCCCGCTCAATACTTGAACTACTACACGTGGGAGAACCCAAAGGGGCAATGGCAGCGTAGTCGTTCGGTCACGCTTGCGATCTACATGCGCGACCGGCGGCAAATCGCGACGTTCGGTCAATCCGTCGACCAGAAACTTGCTCAAATCAACAAGATTCTTCCGCCGGACCTGATCATCGCGCATACTTCCGACCAGCCACTGCAGGTCAAAGAAAACATTCATCTATTCCTGCGTGCCTTGTATGAAGCGATCATCCTTGTCGTCTTTGTTTCTTTGATCGGGTTTTGGGAATGGCGTCTGGCGCTCATCATGGCCCTGGCAAATCCGATCACGCTGGGCATGACTTTCGGCGTTTCGTACATGTTGGGAATCGACCTGCAGCAGGTGTCGGTGGCGACGTTGATCATTGCGCTGGGCCTGTTGGTAGACGTACCCGTAGTGGCCGGCGATGGCATCAAGCGCGGCCTTGCCGATGGCCTGCCTCGTGCCATCGCGGCATGGCTGGGTCCGACCAAGCTGGTGACGGCAATCTTTTTCGCAACGCTGACGAATATCATCGCCTACTTACCTTTCCTTATGCTCAAAGGGAACACCGGGGAGTTTCTTAGGAGTCTTCCCATCGTGATGACAGCGGAGTTGCTATGTGCTCTGGTCGTTGCGATCACATTCATCCCGCTGCTGGGTTACTACATCCAGAGGCCACCGAAAAGGAAAGAGCTAACGGTAGAGGAAAAGCGCCAGCGAGGTTTCTATGGTTTCTACAATCGGTTGGTAGGTCGGGCCATTCAGCACCGGTGGTTGGTGTTGGCCGGTTCCTTTCTTTTCTTGCTGATTGGGGGGCTCTCGGCTTCGCACCTACAGCAACAGTTCTTTCCCGAAGACATCCAATATTGGTTTTACCTCGACATTTGGCTGCCGAACGATGTGCCCTTGACCGCAACAAACGACGCTGCAGTGAAGGCGGAGCAGGTCGTCCGTCAGGTTGTTGAAGGTTTGGCGAAAACCGTCTCAAAGGAGGAATCGGGGAAGCATCTCCTCACTTCGATGACGAGCTTCATCGGGGGTGGTGGACCACGTTTCTGGTTTTCCATCTCTCCCGAAGCTCCCCAGACGAACTATGCGCAAGTCATTGTTCAGGTGAGCGACAAAGAAGCCACGCCGAAGCTTATCGGACCTCTTCAAGGCGCGTTAAACAAACAGGTGCCGGGAGCATGGATCACCGTCCGGCAACTGCAAACGAATCCCGTCGAAACCCCTGTGGAAATTCTCATTTCGGGTCAGGCGGACACGGACCCCCGAGCGGAAATTCAGGACATACAAACGCTTCGGACGATAGCTTCACAGGCCATGGATATTGTTCGAGAGTCACCTGGAGTTGCGGTGCTGAGGGATGATTGGGGTCCCGACAGCCCACAGGTAAAGATTGAGATTGAGCCGGATCGCGCGAACCTAGTCGGCATCACGAACGCTGACGTAGCCAATTCGTCCGCAGCCGCGATCAGCGGAACACCTGTTGGCACCTTCAAAGAAGGGAACAAGAGTATCCCGATCGTTGCCCGTCTGCGCCCTCAGGATCGTGCACAATTGTCGCAGATCAAGAGTCTCTATGTTTATTCCTCGCAGCAGAACACTAGAGTTCCTCTACTTTCTGTTGCGACCGTGAGGAACATTTTGGAAACGGGTCGGATACGACGCCGCGAGCATTTTCGCACGATTTCGATATTGTGCTTTCCGGCGCCCGGAGTCCTCGCGTCGGAAGTCCTTGGACCGATCGAATCCAAACTGAAAGATCTTCAGAATAGCCTTCCGCCGGGATATCAATTGCAGATCGCTGGCGAGAAAGCGAAGCAGGTTGATGGATTCACGAATCTCGCCGGCGTTCTCCTAATCTCTCTCGTCGGCATCTACCTGGCTTTGCTCGTGCAATTCAAGAATGCCGTCAAGCCCTTGCTTGTGTTTGCGGCCGCACCGTACGGAGCGATCGGAGCGTTGATCGCTCTGGCGATCATGGGTACGCCCTTCGGGTTCATGGCATTCCTTGGGGTTGCCAGCCTCATCGGGGTCATCGTCAGCCACGTCATCGTGCTCTTCGACTTCATCGAGGAGATGCACGAAAAGGGCGAGCCACTCGAACGTGCCCTGCCCGATGCGGGCATCGAGCGTCTCCGGCCCGTCATGATCACGGTTGGAGCGACCATCCTCGCACTCTTCCCGCTTGCTCTCGAAGGCGGGCCGCTGTGGCAGCCACTCTGCTACGCGCAGATTGGAGGCCTTGCTGTGGCAACGTTTATTACCTTACTTCTCGTTCCGGTGTTCTACGCCATTTTCGTGCTCGATCTGAAATGGATAACTTGGGAGGTAGCGCATCCGTCGGGAGACAAAGTTGAGCGAAAAGCAGATTCCCCATTACTTGGAAGCGTTAGTAGTTAGAAATAATGGATGGAGTTGTTGGAGTCGTGTTACCGTGTGAATCGAAGGCCTCAAGATGAATGTGTCCGAATATGACCTTGTTGTGATCGGCAGTGGCCCAGCAGGCCAGAAGGGCGCTATCGCGGCGGCAAAGGCCCGCAAGCGCGTCGCCATCATCGACCGGGCCGTCATGATCGGAGGCGTGAGCGTTCATACCGGCACGATCCCCAGCAAGACGGTACGTGAGGCCATCTTTCAGCTTACCGGCTTTGCCGTGAAGGCCCTGTACGGCAATGGGCGTCGAAACCGTGGCGAGATTTCCGTCCAAGATGTCTCCTCCCGCGTGAATGCCATTGTCGCGCGAGAGACTGAGGTAATTCGAGCGCAGCTAAAGCGCAACGGGATTGCCATCCATCAAGGCAGTGGGCATTTTCTAGATCCTCACACAGTCGAAGTTCAAGGCGACGGCGAAGGGACTACAGTCAAAGCGGGGAAGATCCTGATTGCTTGCGGCACGCGACCCGCGCACAGCCCGGAGATTCCCTTTGACAACCATCGCGTAGTGGATACAGATCACCTTGCCGACTTGGGTGGTCTGCCGAAAGAAACCATCGTCGTGGGCGCGGGCGTGGTGGGTCTCGAGTACGCATCCTTCATGGCGGCCTTGGGTGCGGATGTTACTTTGATCGACCAGCGGCCAGCCCTTCTGGAGTTCGTAGATCGGCAAATCGTCGAAGCGCTGTCCTACCACTTGCGCCAGCTAGGTGTCACATTTCGGTTGGGGGAAAAGGTGACACGCGTCGGGATCGACCCGGTGCGTGATCGTGTTTTTGCGGAACTGGAGAGCGGCAAGAAAGTACAAGGCGACGCCCTCGTCTATGCTGTGGGCCGCCAAGCCAATGGCGATCAGCTTCATCTGGAAGCTGCTGGATTGGCGGCGGATTCGCGTGGCAAGCTGAAAGTGAATCAGTTCTTCCAGACTGACGTTCCGCACATCTATGCGGCTGGGGACGTTATCGGCTTTCCGGCACTTGCAAGCACCTCCATGGAACAGGGCCGGCTGGCTGCCTGTCATATGTTTGGAATTCCCTTTGAACACATGCCCGACCTCTTTCCTTACGGGATTTACACCATTCCAGAAATCTCCATGGTTGGCCAGACCGAGGAAACACTTACGTCGAATAAAGTCCCATACGAGGTGGGAATCGCGAAATACTCTGAGCTGGCAAAGAGCATGATGCTTGGTGACGAGGCCGGGATGCTCAAGCTGCTTTTTCATCCGCAAACGCACAAGCTCCTTGGCGTGCATGCCTTAGGACAGCGTGCGACCGAAATCATCCATATTGGTCAGGCCGTACTCTTCTATGGCGGGTCGGTGGAATATTTCCGCGACATGGTCTTCAACTATCCCACGCTCGCCGAAGCTTACAAAGTCGCCGCCTTAGACGGGCTGAATAAGCTCTGACAGCTAACCGTCTTCTCCCAAGTGGACCTAACCTGAATTCCTGCACCTTGCCCAACTTCCTCGATTGAGCCCAACGCTCCGCCAGCCTGTCCGTCCGCCCAATAGGTGAGTCCGAGATTTGCCCGTAGGGACAGGTGAACATCCTGCCCCGCGATTGTACTTTTGACCAGTTAGTTACTTCCCCCTGCGTGTGTTTAGCTTGTTTCGCGGGGGGTATTATATGGAGTCGAATTTTGTCGGAGGCCGCCTGCCTGCTCTCGGCGGCCTTTCCCAAGAATCTGTTCGTTCGCGGTGGATAAACCTTGCTCTTATAGTAGTTTTGGTGGGAGGCCTGAGCTATTCTGGCCGCGCGGCCGCGGGCACCCGCCCTCAGGTCCAACTGGCAGCCAGTCAGAGTCCTCTGGACTTCGGTGACGTCTCTACGGGTACTAACAAAACTAAGACAATCACGCTGACCAATTCCGGCAGCGCCAGCATCAGGCTTTCCCGGGCTCATGTCTCTGGAAGCAGCTTCAAGGTAAGTGGCCTAAGTCTCCCGCTAACGCTGGGACCGAAGCAGAACACGACTTTTAATGTAGTCTTTGCTCCTGGGAGAACCGGCAACATCACCGGCAGCGTTTCTCTGGTCAGCAATGACGCCCGTTACGCAACCACGATCGTTCTGAGCGGCACCGGCACCGGCGTTCAGCGGTACCTGTGGGTTAACCCCAGCGGCGCCAGCTTCGGGAATGTTGGACTCGGCACCCACAGCGCTCACGCTATCACCCTGACCAATCCCGGCCCTGCCAGCGTCATCGTTTACCGTGCTTATGCCTCCGGAAGCGGCTTCAGCATGACTGGGCTACGCTTTCCGTTAAAGCTGGGGCCAGGGCAGAAGACAACTTTCAGCGTGGTCTTTGCCCCTGTGAGCACGCGCAGCGTCACGGGCAGAGTTTCGCTGGTCAGCAATGCTCTGAACTCTCCGACCACGATCGCCCTGAGCGGCACCGGAGTCCAGCCGCTCCAGCCACAGCTCTCGGTCACCCCCCCCAGCGCCAGCTTCGGGAATGTGGGCGTCGGGACCCGCAACACCTACGCCTTTACCCTGACCAATTCGGGCAGCGCCAGCGTCACCGTTTCCCAGGCCCATGTCTCCGGAAGCGGCCTTAGCGTGGGTGGACTAAGCATGCCCCTAACCCTGGCCCCGGGGCAGAAAACGAACTTTAGCGTGGTCTTTGCTCCTGCGAGCAGGGGCAACATCACCGGCAGCGTTTCGCTAGTCAGCAATGCTCTGAACTCTCCGACCACGATCGCCCTGAGCGGCATCGGAGTCCAGCCGCTCCAGCCACAGCTCTCGGTCACTCCCCCCAGCGCCAGCTTCGGGAATGTGGGCGTCGGGACGCGCAACACCTATGCTTTTACCCTGACCAATTCGGGCAGCGCCAGTGTCACCGTTTCCCAAGCCAATGTCTCTGGAAGCGGCCTTAGCGTGGGTGGACTAAGCTTGCCCCTAACCCTGACGCCGGGGCAGAAAACGACCTTTAGCGTGGTCTTTGCTCCTGCGAGCACGGGCAACATCACAGGCAGCGTTTCGCTAGTCAGCAATGCTCTGAACTCTCCGACCACGATCGCCCTGAGCGGCATCGGAGTCCAGCCGCTCCAGCCACAGCTCTCGGTCACTCCCCCCAGCGCTAGCTTCGGGAATGTGGGCGTCGGGACCCGCAACACCTACGCCTTTACCATGACCAACTCGGGCAGCGCCAGCGTCACCGTTTCCCAAGCCAATGTCTCCGGAAGCGGTCTTAGCGTGGGTGGACTAAGCCTGCCCCTAACCCTGACGCCGGGGCAGAAAACGAGCTTTAGCGTGGTTTTTGCTCCTGCGAGCACGGGCAACATGACAGGCAGCGTTTCGCTAGTCAGCAATGCTCTGAACTCTCCGACTACGATCGCCCTGAGCGGCATCGGAGTCCAGCCGCTCCAGCCACAGCTCTCGGTCGTTCCCCCCAGCGCCAGTTTCGGGGATGTAGCGGTCGGCACGCGTAACTCCCAGACCATTACCCTGATCAATTCCGGCACGGCCAATGTGACCATTTCGCAGGCCACGCCTTCTGGAAACGGCTTTAGCATGACTGGCCTGACCGTCCCGCTAACCCTGAGCGCGGGGCAAAGGACGAGCTTCAACGTGGCCTTCGCCCCTATCAGTGCTGGCAGTGTCACGGGGAGCCTCTCGCTGGTCAGCGATACCCCCAATTCCCCCTCTACCATCGCGTTGAGTGGCACCGGCGTCACCTCTACTTTCCTTCTTACGGCCAGCCCCACCAGCCTGAGTTTCGGGAATGTCACTGCGGGAAGCAAGAGCGCGCCGCAAACCGTTACCCTCACCAACTCCGGCAACTCCAGCGTGAGCATTTCGCAGATCAACGTTTCGGGGAGCGGCTTCACCGCCAGTGGTTTGACTGCCCCGCTGACCTTGGCGGCCGGGCAGACAGCAAGCTTCAGCGTGGTTTTTGCGTCCACAACCGCCGGCACCGCCACCGGCAATGTCTCGCTGGTCAGCAATGCCACCAACTCGCCCACCATCGCGCTGTCCGCCTCCGGTGTCCAGCCGATTCCTCTCGCGCGCACTCTAAGCTGGAATCCCAATCCTTCCGGGACTGTCAACTACAACGTCTACCGTGGCACACAATCGGGCGGGCCGTACCAGAAGTTGAATTCCTCGCCGGTATCGACAACCACCTACACGGACAACAGCGTGCTGGCGGGTCAGACTTACTTTTATGTGGTCACGGCCGTCGATTCGAGAAACATGGAGAGTGTTCACTCGAACGAAGTCTCCGCGACCATACCCAGCCAGTAGCCCCTTCGCAACCTGCGGAAAAAGCCTTCGGGGGTGGACATGTTTTGTCCACCCCGAAGCATCGGCTTGTCTCAATTGTGCTCAACCTGAATCCAGCGTGAAGCCACCCTCCCCCCACCCCTTTTTCGCAACTGTTCATTTCAAGAGACTTTAAGTTCAATAATTTCGCAACTGCTGATTCCAGGGCACTTACAGACGCATTTTTGGTAACTGATGTCATGAGACACGCGCCTCCTGGGGCGAGAGTTGGTACTCTCGCCCTGGACCGTTCGGCTTCGGCTGGAACAGGAGGCGTGAATGGCAGTGTACATCGGAGTTGACTTGCACGTCCGTACCG
>Ga0209158_1000897_pt1 | contig 20657 bp, 17 predicted proteins | sample GraSoiAngelo_140_FD_185897 | JGI IMG/M metagenome (GOLD analysis project Ga0209158, IMG submission 185897) | Grasslands soil microbial communities from the Angelo Coastal Reserve, California, USA - 14_0929_12_30cm (SPAdes) (version 2) | ecosystem: Environmental > Terrestrial > Soil > Grasslands ...
CTCAAACTCAGCGCGAGTGTGATGAACCAGGTGCGCTTGACCACGGCTCCTCCGTACCTCGTTGCGCGGGTTTCGCTGCTGTTACGACCGGAAACCGTACGGCAGGGGCTAGCTTGCGCGCGATTCCACAAGTTCGCAAGGAGGGGGGAAGTCGGTTACGCCGCTAGGTGCTGCTTCGCCCTGAGTCGACCCCGCAGCGCGGCGTAGACCACCGGACCCGCCGCCGCTAGTAGGCCGGCCACGAGCACGCCGGGCAGACCGATCTCACGGCTCGAGGCCTCGAGCCCCACCGCGGCCACGATGAGCAGAATCGGCAGCGCCGCGAGGACGGCGAGCCCGGGAATCCCGAGCGGCACGCGGAAGGCGCCCCGCAGCGCGGGCTCGGCGCGCCGCAGCTGCAACAGCGCCGCGAACTCGAGCGCCAGCGCCGCGGTGTACAACAGCACGTCGCCCGCCAAGAGACCCCCGAACGGGACGAGCGCGAACGCGGAGTACACCAACGCTGACACGAGCACCGCGTTGCGGGGCGTACCGCGCGCGTCCGTCACGGCGAGTGCCGCGGGCAACAGGCCGTCCTGCGCCAGCACCAACGGAATCCGCGAGTACGCCAGCAGCAGCGCGTTGAAGAGCGCGAACGCGCTCACCAGCCCCGCCCCCGCGAGCCAGACGCCCAGCCATGGGCCCACCACCGCCGTCGCAAGCCTGGGCCACGCGCCGTCGGTCCACGTGGTCCAGTCCGTGAGCGCCAGCACCGGAACGATCGTCAGGAGATACGCCGCGGTGACGAGCGGCAGCGTTCGCGCCAGCGCGCGCGGGTACGTGGCCGAAGCATCCTCGATCTCTCCGCCGATCGTCGACGCGTTGTCCCAGCCGCTGTAATTCCAGATGCTCTGCGAGACGCCGATGCCCAGCGCGCCGAGAAACGACGTACCCGTGGCGTGGAACGGCGTTACCGGAAACGGCGTTGCCGGTTGCCCAAGCCAGCGTGCCAGCGCCACCGCCGCCAGCACCGCGAACGGCGCGAGCACCACGGCGACGAACCACCCCGACGCCGTCCCCACGACCCGCGTGCCCCGCAGATTGAGCCAGGTCGCGCCCCAGATCAGCGCCAGCGCCACGAGCCACGCCTCGAACCGTCCCAGTGCCGGCAGGAAGAAGCGCAAGTATTGCAGGAACAGGACGGGATAGATCGCCATGTCGATCAGCGAGTAGACCCAGGAGAGCCACCCGTTCCAGAAACCCCAGAAGCGTCCGAAGGCGCGCTTCACCCACTGGTAGTAGCCGCCTTCGGCGGGGAGCATGGACGCGAGCTCCCCGATGAGGAGCGTCTCGGGGATGCTGTAGATGAGCGGCGTGGTGACGAGCAACAGGACCGCGACCCCGGGACCTACCGAGCCGACCAGCCCCTCCAGGCCGAACGGCCCGCCGGAGACGGTGAAGAACATCACCGCCACCAGGGGCCCGAGTCGCAACGCGGGGCGACGCGGCCGGGACGGATCCGCGGTCATCGTGTGTGAGAGTGCTCGGCGCTTCCCCAGATCACCTTCGGGTCGTCGCTCTCGAACGCCATCACATGCACCATCCAGCCGAAGATCCTGGGCAGGAAGCGCCCGCCGACCGCCGCGCACGCTTCCGCCGTCGCGATCGGTGACTTGGGCCCGAAGACAGGCTTGCCGTCGCGCAGCTCGCGCCACCGCGCCGCGCCGTCCCGCGGCGGCACGCACCAGCGCACGTGCTCGTGCCAGCGCGCCACCCCGAGCGGGACGCGGCGGTCCAGCTCGTCGAGGGAGGCGCGGGCGGGCGCGGAGTACATGACGCCCACCAGCACGAAACCGCCAGCCGCGTCCGTGCGGTACAAGAGCGACGTCGGCCGCGCGGCGTCGAAGCGGAACATCTCGCCCATCGCCCAGCGCCAGTTCGTGAAGTGGTAAACGGGTTGCTTCACACCAGGGAGGAACTGCCGGAACCCATCAGTTTCCGCGACGTGCACGTCGCGGTAGCGCGCCAGGGCCTCCCGCATCGCGCGGACGAGCGCCGCCGCGCGCCCGGAATCGGCCGCACTGGGCGCCCGCGGTGACGTGAGGATCATGTGGGGATCGGGCGAGATCGGCCCGCTCATCGCGTCGTGCGCCGCCATGGCCGCGGGATGATCCGTCGAGTCCATAGCGCCCATCTGAGCGGCGCCCTGTCCGGCCTGGGCGCGACACGCCGCGGGAAAGCCAACGACGATCAGGGCCACGATGCTGTAGCGGGCGACGCTCGCGCCGAAGACGTTCACCGTCACCTCCCAGGGGAGTACGGTGGGTACTGACCCCGGAGGAGGGTCAGGAGCTCGTGGAGGCGATCACAGACGACCGGCCCGCGCGGGCGTAGCGCGGCTCGCTCGGCGGATGGCCGAGCACGCGCTCGTACACCGCGAGCTCGCGCCGCGCGATGCGCGGCCATGCGAACCGCGCCGCCTTAGCGCGCCCCGCCTCCCCCATCGCCCGGCGCCGCTCGGGGTCCGCGATCAGCTCGACGACCTTCCCGGCCCACGCCGCCGGATCGTCCTTCGGGACGATCACCGCCTCCGCCCCGCCGTCGATCACCCAGCGGAACCCGAGGTTGTCGGACACGATCATCGGCGTGCCGCACGCCATCGCCTCGAGCAGCGTGACGCCGAACGAGGCGATGGTGGTGGGGCAGAGATACAAGTCGGCCGAGGCGTAGTACTCCGGGCGCTCCTCGAACACCTGCCCGACGAATCGCACGCTCGCGCCGAGGTGCCGGGCCCGCCGCTCGTAGTAGCCGCGCCAGGGACCGTCGCCCGCCACGGTGAGCACCGCGTTCGGGTAGCGCGCCAGGATGCGGGGCAGCGCGGCGAGCGCGGTGCCCAGGCCGTTGCGCGGCTCGATGCGCCCGAGCCACAGGAGCCGCGGGCCGTGCACCAGCGCGTCGGTGGGACGACGCCCGTTCGGCCGGAAGAAGTCGACGTCCACGCCGTTGGGGATGATGTCCCAGTCGGCATGGAAGTAGCGCGAATTCGCGTCCACCACCGGCTTGCTCACCGCGATCGTCGCGGCGTGCCGGTCGAGGATCCGCTGGAGCGGCCGCCGGAACACCCGACAGGCGACCGAGCGCGCGAACCAGGAGTGGAACGTCGCGACGACCGGGATTCCCGCCTGCCAGGCGGCGAGCGGCGCCGCCAACCCGAACGTCGGCGCGAGGCCTCCGTGCACGTGCACGATATCGCAGCGACCCTCCCGAAACACAGCCTCGAGCTGGCGCCGCAGCCCACTGCCGGTAGTGACGCGCGAGACGCCGCCGTTCGAATAGATCATGCGACTCGTCCCCACACGCCGCACGAAGGCCGCGTCCGGATAAGGGCCCATGTACGAGCTGATGACCGTGGTGACGTGCCCCCAGCTGTTGAACTGCAGAGCGAGGTTGTGAACGTGCTCGGGGACGCCCCCGAGCTGGGGGTAGTAGTCCTCGGCGACTAGTGCGATGCGCATTCGCGGCCCGCAAGCGAAAGGTTGATGGTATCCTGCCGCGGCTTCAGAGACCAGACCCGGCAGCCTGGCTCGAGGTCACAGCCGCCGTGGCAGACCCGCCTGCAGGCGGGCCAATGCCGCGATGACGGCCTGGGGCTGCTCTTCATAGATGAAGTGGCCCGCCCCCGGCACGGAGTCAAGGGCGAAGGACGCCACCGTGCGCTGCAGCAACCTGATCTCTTCGGCGTTGACATCGCCGTCGTGGGGCGCGCCTCCCACCAGCAGGCGCACCGGGCAGCGCACATCGGCGAGGTGTGGCCACAGTTTTTCCGGCTCGCGCGCGTTCGCCATGCCGAGGTAGGCCTTGAGCGTCGCATCGAGGTTACGCGCGGCTCCGGCGGTGTAGCCGAGCACCACCTCGTCCGTCACCCAGGTCGAGTCGCCCGAGGACGCGAGCAGCATGCTCCGGACCTTGCGCCGGACGAGCTTGATGCCACCGAACAGCTTGATCCACGGCGCAAACCGGAGCGCCCGCTTGAACGTCGGCGTCACGGCGGCCTCGGTGGGCCCCCCCTCGATCGAGACCAGTCCCCGTACCAGATCGGGCCGGCGGTAGGCCAGCCGGAACCCCTCCGAGCCTCCGATCGAGTGCGCGATGACGACCGCCTGCCGGACGCTCAGGGAATCGAGCACGCCAGCGATGCGGTCCGCTTGCGCGGTGAGCGAGTAGTCCGCGCGCGGCGGCCGCGCGGACGAGCCGATCCCGAGCGGCTCGATTACGATCGTGCGGTAGCCGGCCGCGTTCAGCAGGGGAACGAGCGTGCGGAAGCCGAACTCCGAGCCGAACAGCCCGGGGATCAGGACAACCGGCTGGCCCACGCCCGAGGTCTCGACCTCCAGCGACTCCGTCGCGGCGAGCGGAACCTTGAAGGTACGGGCGTCGGCGCTGTCGCTGAGCAGCGCCACCGCGAGAAGCCAGACGATGATCCCTCCGGGTGCGATCCGAAGCGGAGGAATCTACCTCGGCAGGGCGCGTTTTGCGGGCGGTCGAGCCCCCGATCCACGCCCCCTATCGGGTGCGGGACGGGCTGGCGGCGTTCGAGCGCGCCGGCCAGCCCGAGGTGCTCAAGGGGCTGCTGGAGATGGTGAGGTAATCGCCGGAAGCTTGTGGAGCAGCACGTCCAACACGGCTTGCTCGTGCTTCAGGAAGCGCTCGTCACCATAGACGAGCAGTGCAGCGGGGCCCCACTCGGGGTCGGTCGGATGGCCGATCTCCTGCAGGCTGATGCCGAGGGAGGGGCCGAGCGCGTGCATCGTCCGGAGGACGCGCTCGTAGTGTTCGGCCACCGTCGCGAACCCGGCCCGGAGCGCCGCAAGCTCCCGCGCCAGCCGCACCCGCTCCCGCAAACAGTGGCGGAAGGCGTCGGGCGCGTCCTGCTGCCCAGTGACTTTGCTGCTCGAGCCGGCCATAGTGGCGACTCAACTTCTCCTTCTAGCAACGGTGTGCTGCGCTTACAAGACCAAGTATCGTGCCAAGTACGAAACTGCACAAGATGCACACTTGTGGCTTGCGGCGAGCTAACGCGCGCGCCTAGCACTCGGACACCCTCCTTCAACGCCGCCGCCGCGGGCGCGGGAGGACGCACAGGGGCGCGACGAGGATCAGGCGTTACGCCTCCGTCACATCGTCGTCATCTACCGCGAGGACCGCAGCTTCGACAATCTTCGGGCACTGGTCGCCACACCACTGCCGCAGTAACCTCGTCCCGCTTAAGCTTCAACTGCGCATCGTAGTCCGCGCCCCCCCTGGGAGCGGTCCATCACCTTCGGTGGACCGAGGCGTTTCCCAAACGGCCCCTCAGGCGGCGGTACCTCCACCAATGGGAGCGTGGCGTGTCCCCGACGGAACTGACGCGTGAGATCCGGGCGCTCAAGGCCGAGCGACAGGCGGCCATCCTGGCGCACAACTACCAGCGGCCCGAGATCCAGGATGTGGCAGACGTTGTGGCCGACTCGCTGAAGATGGCGCGGCGGGCGACCGAGCTGGACGCGCCGTTGCTGGTGATCTGCGGCGTGCACTTCATGGCCGAGACCGCGGCGATCGCCAACCCCGACAAGCGGGTGCTCATTCCCGACTTGGATGCGGGATGCTCGCTCGCCGAGACCATCCGGCCGGAGGACGTGCGCGTCTGGCGCGCCACCCATCCCGACGGCCTCGTGGTCGCCTACGTGAACTGCAGCGCCGCAGTGAAGGCCGAAGCGGATTACTGTTGCACGTCGGGGAACGCCGTGGCGGTGGTGCAGGCGCTGCCCCCCGACGTGCCGGTGCTGTTCGTGCCGGACTTCTTTCTCGGGAACCACGTGCGGCGTATCACGGGTCGCGCCCTCGACGTGTGGATGGGGGAGTGCCACGTGCACGCGGCGTTGACGCCGCAGGACGTCGCGGCCCGCCGCCGGGAGCACCCAGACGCCGAATTCCTCGTCCATCCCGAGTGCGGCTGCGTCACAAGCACGATGTACTACGCCGCCGCGGACGGGGACGTAGCCGCGGGCCGCACCCACATCGTCTCGACCGAGCAGATGATGCAGCGCGCGCGCACCTCCCCCGCCCGCCGCTTCGTCGTCGCTACGGAGACCGGCGTGCTGCACCGGCTGCGCCGCGAAAATCCCGCCAAACAGTTCCACGCGCTTGCGGAGTCGGCGGAGTGCCGCTTCATGAAGCTGATCACGCTCGAAAAGCTGCGCGACTCGCTGCGCGACCTGAAGCACGAGGTCACCGTGCCACCCGATATCGCCAGACGCGCGCGGCGCGCGATCGATCGGATGCTGGCGATTGGCTGAGCCGCTCGGCGTCGAGGAGGTGCGCCGCGCCCTGGCGGAAGACCGGGCTGCCGACGACGTGACCACGCGGCTGCTGGGCGCCACGGCGCGGCGCCTCGCGTGCGCCCACTTCGTCGCCGAGGGGCGGTTCGTGGTCGCGGGCCTCCCGGTCGTCGCGCAGGTGTACGCGGAGCTCGACCGTGATGCGCGCGTGGAGCAGGCGTGCCCAGAAGGAGAATGGACTGCGCCTGGGGCTGTGCTCGCCCAAGTGCGTGCCGCCGCGGGCTCGCTGCTCGCAGGCGAGCGGGTTGCGCTCAACTTTCTGCAGCGGCTCTCGGGCGTCGCCACGCTGACGCGCCGGGCGGCGGAAGCGGTGGCGGGGACGGGCGCCCGGATCACGCACACGCGCAAGACCACACCCGGCTTGCGCGCGCTCGAGCGCTATGCCGTGACCGTGGGAGGTGGGGTCGAGAATCGCGGCTCGCTAGCCGCGGCGATCCTCTGGAAGGACAACCACTGGGCGCTGCTCGGACGGGGTGAGCTCGCCGCGGCGCTGGCGACCGCGCCGGGGGGCGTGCCGGTCGTCGTCGAGGTGGAAGACGACGCGCAGCTCGAGCAGGCGCTCGCCGCCGGCGTGCGCCACATCCTCGCCGACAATCAGACGCCCCAGCGCGTGGCCGCATGGGTGCGGCGCGCGGGCCCCGGTGTCACGGTCCAGGCGTCCGGGGGGATCACGCCCGAGACCGCGCGCGCCTACGCGGAAGCCGGCGCGCTGCTCATCTCCATCGGAGCACTCACCCACTCGGCGCCGGCGGTGCCGATCCGCTGCGAGATCGCTCTTCCCCGCTGATCCCGCCGTAGCGGTGCCGGCACGCGAGTGATGGCTAGCCGAACCTCCGCGCGGCGCGCTCGCGTGCCTTGCGCGCCTCCTCCTCGCGATTGCGCGGCGGGGCGCTGGTCGTGAGCGAGCGGACGAGGCGCCTGGCGGCCGCGGTCACCTCGTCCACCGCGGTCTGGAAGGCGACCTCGTTGGCGCGGGACGGATGAGTGGCCCCGCTGACCTTGCGCACGAACTGTAGCGCCGACGCGCGAATCTCGTCGTCCGTCGCCGGGGGCTCGAAGTTGGCGAGCGTCTTGATGTTCCTGCACATGGATTCGTGGACCGTGTTCGAGACGAACTGAAGCTACAGCCGTCCTCGCCACACCGCATACCCAAGGGGCGGCCGAAAGCGCGCCAGTGGTGCGACGAAAGTCACGCCGGCCAAAGCCACGCTGCCCCTCGCACGCCGCTCGTGTCACCGTGGGCGGCGCCCACTACGCGGGTAGCCACCGGATCGGAGCTCGCTCCAGCCGCAAACAGGTAGCGGGGGAGCAGAGCGGACGTCGCTTCCGGCAGTCCGGCGATGTTTGACATGCCACCCCCGAGCACCACGACATCGGGGTCGAGCACGTTGATCAGCGATGCGAGCGCGCGGCCCAGCCGATCGTGGTATCGTGCCAGCGTCGCTGCCGCGCCCGGGTCGCCGCGCGCCGCGGCGGCCGCGATCTCGCGGCCGGACAGGGTCAGACCCGTATGCTCGGCGTGGTCGCGCTCGAACCCGGGGCCGGAGAGCCAAGTCTCCACGCAAGCGCGCTTCCCGCAGTAGCACGGCGGACCGGGCTGCTCGTCGGAGGTGAGCCACGGCAGCGGATTGTGGCCCCATTCGCCGGCGATGAGGTTCGCGCCTGACAGGCACCGGCCGTCGACGACGATCCCACCTCCGACTCCCGTGCCGAGGATGACGCCGAACACGACCTGCGCGCCCGCCGCCGCCCCGTCGGTTGCCTCGGACAGCGCGAAGCAGTTCGCGTCGTTCATGAGCCGCACCGGGCGACCGAGCCGCTGCTCGAGATCGCGTCCGAGCGGCCGGCCGTTGAGCCAGGTGGAGTTGGCGTTCTTCACGAGCCCTGTTCGGGAGGCCACCGCTCCAGGGATGCCGACGCCCACGGTGCCCGCTGCGTCGGCAGCGCGCTCGAGCTCCCGCACCAGCGCCGCGATCGCGTCGAGCGAGGCCACGTAGTCACGCGGCGTCGTCAGGCGGCGTCGCGCGATCTCTTCACCGGCGGGTGACAGCGCGATTGCCTCCATCTTTGTCCCGCCGAGGTCGATGCCGATGCGCACGGTGGCAGTCTACGCCGCCCCCGATAGATTCGACAGACCTTAAGCCGTCTTGGAGGAGATCGAGCGGCTGAGGAGGGCTAGCCGCGAGTGGTGACGGGTGCCGACGCCGCGAAGAGCCTCGCGTCCGGGGCACTGTTCAGCCCAGCCAACGACTCCACAAACGCGACGTACACCGCTTCCGACCACCAGGCGCGGCACCTCTGGATCTCGGCGAGGGCCGCCGGGCGCGACAGCGCGGGCCGATACGGGCGCGCGGTGGTGAGCGCGTCGTACACGTCCACGATCCCCACGATCTGCGCCGCGACGGGGATCTCGTCGCCGCGCAGTCGATCGGGGTAGCCCGTGCCGTCGTAACGCTCGTGATGCCAGCGGATGATCGGCTTCAAGTCCCACGGGAATTCGACGGCCGCGAGCAGCTCCAGACCCCAGATCGGGTGCATCTGCACCACGTCGAACTCGTCGCGCGTGAGCGGTCCGGGCTTGTTCAGGATCTCGTGCGGCACGCGCACCTTGCCCAGGTCGTGGAGGTAGGCGCCGAGGCGGATCGTGGTCTGGCTGGTCTCGTCGAGCGTGAGGACGCGCGCCACGGCCATCGCGTGCTGCGCCACCCGCTCGCAATGGCCGAAGGTGTAGCTGTCGGTGGACTCGATCGACTGCCCCCACTCGCGCACCACCGCGAAGTACGTGGATTCGAGCTCGGACACCTTGCCGCCGACGTACACGAGGTCCACGCGCGCGTCGAGCCGACGGAACAGGCGGTGGGCGGCGTTGAGCAGCGTGAGCGCATCCTGGTTCCGACCCATCGCCTGATGCAGCAGGGCCAGCTCGCACGACGCCTCCGCCTGGTTCAGTACCGAGCCGGCGTTCACCGCCAGGTCGATCGCCGAGCGCAGCCGCGATTCGGCGAGCGCGGCGCGTCCGGTCTCGCGGTACACCATGCCGATGATCCGGTAGGCCTCGGACTTGTCGCTCCTGGTGTCGAGCTGGTCGAAGATGGCGAGGGCGGCCTCGGCGTTGCGGCGCGCCTCCTCGTAGCGCCCCCGAACGAAGTGCACCTCGGCGTGATTCACGAGACACATCCCCTGCAGGTGCGTGTCACCCGCGCGCTCGGCGATCTCGTAGCTCTGCTGGAAGTAGCCGTCGGCCCGGTCGTACTGCCGCAGGTCCGTGTGTGCGATGCCGAGGTTGGCGTACCCAATCGCGCAGCCGTGCTCATCGTTCGAGGCCCGGTACGCCTCGAGCGAGCGCTCGTAGTGCGCGACCGCCTCCCCCAATTCGCCTTGGATATTCGCCAGGATGCCGAGGTTCTGCTCGACCCGCGCGCGCAGCTCGCGGCTCTGGCCTCCCCGCTCCAGCGCCTGCAGGAAGTTCTTGCGCGCGTCCTCGATCGCGCCGGTCTTCACGTCCAGCCCGCCGAGCGTGTTCAGCGCCTCGGCAGCGAGGAGGTCGTTTCCGGCGTCGCACGCCACGCTATAGCTGCGGCGGCACAGCTCACGCGCCTCGGCCGACTCGTTACGGTGATGGCGCACGACGGCGAGCCGCCGCAGCGCCTCGGCCAGCACCGCTCGCTCCCCCGTCCGGTCAGCCGTGGCGATGGCGGCTTGGTAACACTGGATCGCTTCGGGAATGCAAGCAGCCCGCTCCCGGGCACGCGCTTCATGCAACAGATCCCCCGCGGGGCGCACCGGCGCGCGCGGACCCGCCTGCCCGGGACCGGGGATGGAAACTGCAGTCACGACCGTCTCACCACGCGATCACGTAGTCGGAGAAGTGGTTGACCTTCCCGGTGACGTACTTGCTGAACAGATTGTCGAGCGACAACAGGTAATAGAGGATCTGCAGGTTGTCCGTCGTGTACGCGATCCGCTTGGGGAGCAGCTTGCCGAGCAGACTGCAATTCGCGTAGCTCATCGTGAGCACGGCGGGCGCGCGGAACTGCAGCCCGGCCGGCTTGAACTTGACGGCGTTCACGCCGAGCCCGGTGGGCAAGGTCATCGTGATCGTCGTCGGCTGGGCGAGGGCGCCCGACGGGATTGTGAGCGTGTGGGGCCCGACCTTGAGGCTGCCGCCCCCGATCCCGATCGTCTGTGTGGTCGAGTCGTAGGGAAGGTTCGAGCACTTCAGCAGCCCCGTCGCCCCGAGCAGCGAGCCGATGAGATCCGCCTGAGGTGCCGAGGGTTGGGGTGCGGTGGGCGCGCGATCACCGCAGGCGGACGCCAGGGCCAGCGCACATACGAGGAGAACGACCACAAAATAACGAGCGGCCTTCATGGGCCTTCCTGCTCCTCTAGGGCGTGGGGAGTTCGGACGGACAGCGGTAGAACGGCGCGTACAAGATGTGGTCTTCTAGCCCGCGCGTCCGTGAGGGTGGTCACGGCGGTCGGGTCATCCAATTCACTTCTGCATACGCAACGTCGTCGCCAATGTCGCCGAGGGGACGAGCGCAACCCCAAGGTTCGGCAAAATCCTCAAAATCGCTTTCGACGACCGTCGTTTAAGCCGGGGGGGGGGAGATGTTGTGCGCGCGGCTCACGCCCAGGTTGGTGCACTGCGGTGAGCTACCGAGTATCTCCGAAAACTTGAGAGTCGCAGGACGCCCTCATTCGACCCAGGGCCAAAGTGCATCGGGCTTCCTCTCAGCGCCGGTGTGCGCTCGCGACCGCGAGGACCGCCTCGATCACGTCCGATACGTCACCATCAGACAGCCCCGGGTGGAGCGGCAGACTTAGCATGCGCCGGAAGTTCTCGTAGGCCACGGGAAAGTCATCCGGCCGGTAGCCGTACTTGGTCCGATAGTAGGGGTGGAGATGGACGGGGATGAAGTGCACAGAGGTGCCAATGTTACGTGCCGTGAGTTCCGCAACGAATTGGTCGCGCCCGATGCGAAGCGCCTGAGGCCTGAGCCGGAGGACGAAGAGGTGCCAGGCGTGCGTCGTGTCCGCCCGCGCCACGGGGAGCTCGAACGCCTCGTCACTCGCGAAGGCGCCGCTGTAGCGCGCCACAACCTGGCGTCGCCGCCGCTGGAATTCCTCCTGTTTGCGCAGCTGGCACAGTCCCATGGCCGCCTGGATGTCGGTCATGTTGTACTTGAAGCCGGGAAGCACGACCTCGTAGAACCAGCTCCCGCCCTCGTGGTAGCGTTGCCAGCCGTCCCGCGTCATCCCATGCAGGCTCAGTACGCGTGCCCGCTCGAGGAACGCCGGCTCGCCGGTGAGCATGCCGCCTTCGGCGGTCGTGAGGTTTTTCGTGGCGTAGAAGCTGAACGCCACCGGGTTCGGCCCCGCGCCGATGAACCGCCCTCGGTACTGAGCGGGAATGGCGTGCGCGGCGTCCTCAACCACCGCGAGGCCGTGGGCCCGGGCCAGCTCCCCAATGCGGTCCAGGTCCACGGGATGACCCGCGTAGTGGACGGGGAGGACGGCCTTGGTCCGGGCCGTGATAGCTGCGGCGATCGCGGCAGGGTCGATGTTCAGCGTATCGGGCTCCACGTCCACGAGCACCGGGCGGGCGCCCACGTGCTCGATCACGTTGACCGAGGCGGCAAACGTCATCGGGGTCGTGATGACCTCGTCGCCCGGCCCGATCCCGAGCGTCGCTAGCGCCGTGTGCAGCGCGGCGGTGCAGGAGTTCAGCGCCAGGGCGCCGGGTGCGCCAACGAACGCGGCGAATTCACGCTCGAACCGCTGAGTCTTGGGGCCGGTCGTGATCCACGCCGAGCGCAGCGTATCCGCGACTTCGTCGATTTCTGCCTGCCCCACGGCCGGCGGGGAGAACGGGAGCCAGCTCTGCCGCCGGAGCGGTGCGGCACCCGGCAGCACCTCGGGCCCGGCCCCCCCGCTCGTCGTCGAGTTCGGCTCTACCATGTGGATCTTCCCGATCGATGTCGGGTGTGGCGGCGACGGAGTGTCACGTGCCATGTGACCGCCGCCGTCACCTCGCGGTGCGCCGCCGCGACGGCCCGAGCGGCCGCCGAACCCGGCCAGGGGCTGTATTCCGGCACGAGCACGGCAATCCCGCGCAGCACCCCCTCATCGTCCCCTCGCCGTAGCACCGCAGCGAGCCGCTCCAGCCCGAGGCGGAAGGTGAGCAGGTCGTGCGACTTCGGCTCTACCACGTAGACCTTCCCGATCGATGTCGGCTGCGCCGTCTCCCCGGCGGCGACGAGCTCTTCGTGCAGCTTCTCGCCCGGCCGCAGGCCGGTGAATTCGATCCGGATGTCGCGATGAGGCACGAGGCCCGAAAGCCGGATGAGGTGCTCGGCCAGGTCGACGATGCGGACTTGCTCTCCCATCTCGAGCATCGCGATCCGTCCGCGCGCTTCGGGGAGCGCCGCCGCTTGCAGCACGAGCTCCGCGGCCTCCGGAATCGTCATGAAGTACCGCGTCACCTCGGGGTGTGTGACCGTGAGAGGGCCCCCGGCCGCGAGCTGCCGCCGGAAGAGCGGCAGCACACTGCCGTCAGATCCTAGCACGTTCCCGAAGCGCACGACGCGAACGTCGGTGCCCGCCGCGGCGAGGTAGGGCAGCTCGAGCACGACCCGTTCGGCCACCCGTTTCGTGGCGCCGAGTACGCTCGTGGGGTTGACGGCCTTGTCGGTCGAGATCAGGACGAACTTCGCGACGCCATAGCGGGCGGCGGCTTCGGCGAGTCGCCGCGTGCCCACGATGTTGTTCCACACCGCCTCGCTGACGTTGGCCTCGCACAGCGGCACGTGCTTGTACGCGGCCGCGTGGTAGACGTAGGTCGGCTGATAGGTCCGGAATATCTCTCCCACGCGCTCGTAGTTCGTGACGTTGGCAATGACGGGAAGAAGCTCGATATCGGGGTGCGCCCGGTGCAGCTCCACCGCTGCGAAATAGAGCGTGTTTTCTGCCCGATCGAGCAAGACGATCCGTCGGGGACGGAAGCGGGCCACCTTGCGGGCCAGTTCCGATCCGATCGAGCCCCCGCCTCCGGTGATCAGGATGGTCTTGCCGGCGAGGTCGCGCTCGACTTCGTCCAGTCTGATCGTCACGGGCTCGCGGCCGAGCAGGTCCTCGAGCTGGACGTCGCGGAGCTCCCTGATTTTGGCGCGCCCGGCCAGCAGATCCTGCAGGCGGGGGAGGATCTGGAACGGCAACTTCGCCTCCACGCACCGCTCGACGATGCGCTGCAGCTCGGCCCGCGTGGCGGAGGGGACGGCGATCACGAGCAGCTGCACGCGGTGTGCGGCCGCGAGTTGAGGCAAAGCCACAGTCCCACCGAGCACACGGACACCGTGAAGCGATCGCCCATGAGTGTCGGGATCGTCGTCGACCAGGCCGACCACCCGTAGGGTGCGCCGCGGCTCGTGCAACAGTTGGCGGAGCAATTGCTCGCCCGCCTCGCCCGCGCCAATGATGAAGGTGCGCTTCCCCTGCGGCACCTTCAGACGGCGGAGCACCTGCACCTCACGGGCGATCCGGGCGCCGAACCGAAACCCGCCGACCAGGAAGATCGCGAGCAGCCAGTCGAGCACGAGGACGGCACGTGACATGCCGCGGAAGTGGGCGGTGACGTAAAGGAGTCCCACGAACGCCACCGAGCCCAGTGTCACGGCGAGGATCACGTTGGCGAGATCGCGGAGGCTCACGTGGCGCCAGTAGTCGCGGAACAGTCCAAAGACATAGAACGAGGCGGGGCGCAACACGACGAGGAGGGGGAGGGTCGTGAAAAAGCGACGCAGCTCGACCGGCGGGATCGCGAACTCGAAACGTAGCTCGTAGGCCCCGAGGTACGCGAGCGGCACGAGGCAGCCGTGCAACAGCCACGTGAGTGGTCGCCGGTAGGGATACAACCGCTGCGAAAAACTGGGGCGCATGTTCGGCTGCATTCCTCGCTCGAAGCGACCGAGCATCCCAACGCATGGGACATGCGCGGTGTCAGCCGGCGCGTGGCTCGGCGGAACAGGCATCCCAACTCGCTGTCACACGAGGGATTGCGCGGACCTGCCGCGTGCGTTTCACGTCGCACGCGCCTCACCGCGGTCGCGCGCGCGCTACAAAGGTGTGGTGTCTTAGTGACGGATTCGTGACACCCGAGAGCCTAGTCGGGGATCGTTGTGCAGGCCTGTGGGAACTGACGCTGGAGCGTATCGATCATCACGGACGCGTCGGTGTCTGGGCGGGGGAAGTCGTGCGCGAGGGGGAGCTCCTTACTAGCGAATCGGGTCGTGCACGCCCCCGTGCGGTCAAGGCGTGGTTTTCTCGGGACGGTATCGCCGCGCGCGGGCGTCGAGATCGCTCGCAACTCCCTCGCGTACAACGAAGTAGCGTGACCGGCGGCGGAATGACACAGATCACTGCCGTGCTGCAGGAGCGCCAGTACGTTGCGTCCCGAGCGGAGTCGCCGCCGCGAGTCAGGCGAGTTCCGCTTGGGCACTGTTCAGAGCAAAGCCGTCGAAAGGCGGTGACGCAGAGCCACGGGGCTACAGCGGCTCGCCGCTATGCTCGCCGGGCCGCCAGTGATCGACACGGTCGACGGGGCGGCCCGGCGACTTTTTGTCACCCGGATGGGGCTCAATGACGTTCTTGCACAAGCTGGCCCAACGTCTCGCCCGGCTCAAAGCCGATGCGCGCACCGTGGTATCCGCAACCGCATTGGTTGCTGGAGCGGTGATCGCCTGCGAGAGGTTGGCCAATCCTTCCGGTCCGGGCAGTACAGTCAGTCAGCTCGTCGTCTTCCCCAAGGTCGTGACGCTTCAGCAAGACCAACTCCAGGACTTCATGGCGGTTGGCTTCACGCCGGCCGGCGACACCGCCCAGATCAGTGTGACATGGAGCGTCACGGGTGGGACGCTGGTCGATACGAGCAGCCAGGGTGGCCGCCACTACGCGCACTACAACGGTACCGCCTGCGGCTCGTTCAAGGTTGCAGGCACGAGCCACCCCGGGCAGAAGAGCGACACCGGGAACGTCACGGTGACGTGCGCTCAGCCGGCGGTCGCATCGGTCGTCGTGAGCCCGGCGTCGGCCACCGTGCCGGTGGGCCAGACGCTGCAACTCACGGGGACGCCTGAGGACGCGAATGGAAATCCGCTGTCCGGGCGGACGATCAGCTGGTCGAGCGGCAGCAGCGCGGTCGCGGCGGTGAACGGGAACGGCCTCGTCACGGGCGTGGCGGCGGGCGCGGCGACGATCACAGCGACGAGCGAAAGCAAGAGCGGCACGGCGGCGATCACGGTGACGAGCGTCCCGGTCGCGTCCGTGACGGTCAGTCCCGCGACCGTGAGCCTGCAGCCGGGGCAGACCCAGCAGCTCACGGCAACGCCGAAGGACGCGAGCGGCAATGCGCTCTCGGGCCGGATGGTGACGTGGGCGAGTGGCAACACCGCCGTCGCGACGGTCAGCGGCAGCGGGCTGGTGAGCGGTGTCGCGGCGGGGTCGACGACGATCACGGCGACGAGCGAAGGCAAGAGTGGTGGTGCCAGCGTCACCGTCACGCCGGTCGGGGCCACCGTGACCCTCGTCGGGGCGGGCGACATCGCGGAGTGTGGCGACGCCACCGACGACAGCACCGCGGCGCTGCTGGGGCGGATCGGGGGCACGGTCTTCACGGCGGGCGATAACGCCTACCCGGACGGCTACTACCAGGACTACGCGAATTGCTGGGCGCCCTCATGGGGGCGGTATCAAGCGGTCGTCCACCCCGCGGCGGGCAACCACGAGTACCATGACTCGATCACGTCCGGCGCGGCCGACTACTATCGCTACTTCTTTCGTGAGCACGGCACCGTCGTCGGCGACAGCGGGCGCTACTACTACAGCTACGACCTCGGCGCGTGGCATGTCGTCGTGCTCAACACCTTCATCGACATGAGCGCGGGCTCGTCGCAGGAGCAGTGGCTGCGTGCAGACCTGGCGGCCAGCACCAAGCAGTGCACGCTGGCCTACATGCACTATGCCCGCTTCAGCTCGGGGAGCGTGCACGGCAGCTATTCCGAAGTGCAGCCGTTGTGGCAGGCGTTGTACGACTACGGGGCCGAGATCGCGATCGCAGGCCACGACCATGAGTACGAGCGGTTCGCGCCCCAAACCCCGGACGGCCACTTGGACACGGTGCGCGGGATTCGCGCGTTTGTCGTGGGGACGGGGGGCGGGGGCCTGTACTCGTTTGGGACGCCACTTCCCAACAGCCAGGTGCGTAACAGCAGCACGTGGGGGGTCTTGAAGCTGACCCTGGCCGACGGGAGCTACAGCTGGGAGTTCGTCCCGATCACTGGCCAGACCTTCACCGACTCCGGCAGCGGCACATGCCATTAGCGCGGCGGAAGGCTCGGGACGGGGGCGCCATGACGCTCACGCGCGAGTGGTGTGGCTCCCGGGCGCCGCTCCAGTTCCGGGCGCTCGCGCTGCCCGCCGCAGTACTCGCCGCCGCGGCGCTGTTCGGCTGCGAGCAACCGGCCAGCGTCACCGATTCGACTCCGACAGTCAGCTCGCTGGTGGTTTCGCCCCAGGCCATCACGCTGCTGCCGAACCAGGTTGCGGACTTCATGGCGGTCGGGTTCACGTCCACCGGCGATACTGCCCAGATGAGCGTGACGTGGAGCGTGACGAGTGGTGCGATCACGGACACGGCGAGCAGCGGCGGCCGACACTACGGGCATTACAAAGCCGGCTCGGACACAGGGATCTTCAAGGTGAGTGCCACCGCTCATCCGGGGGGGAAGGCGGCCAACGCGACGGTCACCGTAACGGCGGTGCCGGTGGCATCGGTGCTGGTTACCCCCGCGGTGGCGAGCCTGCCCGTTGGGGGAACCGTCCAGTTGTCGGCGACGACGAACGACTCGGCGGGGAACGTGCTGACCGGTCGCACGGTGACGTGGGCGAGCAGCAACACCGCGGTGGCGGCGACGAGCGGCAGCGGGCTCGTGACGGCGGTGGCGGCCGGGGTGGCGACGATCACAGCGACAAGCGAGGGGAAGAGCGGGATCGCCACGGTCACGGTGACCGTGGTGCCGGTGGCATCGGTGGCGGTGACCCCCGCGGTGGCAAGCCTGCCCGTTGGGGGAACCGTCCAGTTGTCGGCGACGACGAAGGACTCTGTGGGGAACGTGCTGACCGGTCGCGCGGTGACGTGGGCGAGCAGCAACACGCCGGCAGCGGCGGTGAGCGGCAGCGGGTTCGTGACGGCCGTGGCGGCCGGGGTGGCCACGATCACGGCGACAAGCGAGGGGAAGAGCGGGATCGCCACGGTGACGGTGACCGCCTCGAGCGGGGGAGGACCGATCACCGATCCTGGGTTCGTCCTGACGGTGCCGACGTTGGCGAAGCCAGCGTTCCTGTCGCCGATCTATCCGACGCCGTTTAACCTGAAAGTGATGCGTATCGTGGGGGACTCGGGGACGACGACTCCGATGACGGGAGGTGGCTCGGTGACCTGGGGGTCGGATGCGCGCCACCACTATTCTGACGACCAGCCGTGGAACGCCGATGGCACGCTCCTGATGCTGCAAAACAGCGGCTCGCCCAGCGATCTAGTGCTGGACGGGAACACCTACCAAGTCATCTCGAGCGGTTGCGGCGATGGCGGCTATGGGCGCTGGCATCCGAGCCTGACCCACGCGTACGAGCGAGTCAAGGCCTACGGGACGCAGCTCTGGTGGTATGACATTCGGACGTGCGTGATTACGCGGAGCTGGACGCTGCCCATCGCCGCGCCGGGGGATATCGAGATGGGGCCCTCGCGCGATGGCCGTTTCATCGCGCTCTCAAGTGCCACGCAGGTGTTCGTTGTCGACATGGATCCGCAGCCCCCCTTTGCGCCCTACCCGAGTCAGCGGCTGGGGCCCGTGTATGACTTTTCGAGCTGTGGGGCACCGAGTGGCTGCACGCTCGACTTCACGCAGGTGTCGGCGTCGGGTCGGTACGTGATCGTGCACTTCCAAGGCGATTGGCAGCAGGTGCTCGACGTCGACCCGAACACGCTGGCGCTGACGCCGCGCCCGATGCCGGCCGCGGCGCCGCGCTGTAACGGCACGGCCGCGCAGGGGTTCATTTACGACCTGGGGCATCCGGACGTCACGCTGAACCCGTTCGACAACAACGAGGACGTGATCATCGGGCAGGAGCACTGCGGTAACATCGGGAAGACGGTGAACGGGAGGCTGATGGGGGGCGTAGTGATGGTGCGGTTGCGCGACGGGGCGGTCACCTCGTTGACCGACCCGACGAACGAAGCCTACCCCTATCATATCTCGGCCCGCAACCTCGATCGGCCAGGGTGGGTGTATGTAACGTACTGGCCGTCACCCGGGCAGCGGTTCAGCGACGAACTCGTCGCCGTCAAGCTGGATGGGAGCGGCTCCGTGGAACGCTACGCCCATACCCACAGCGACTCGAACGCCGGTGGGTACCGCGCTGAGCCGCACGGGGTGCCGGCGCGGGACGGGCGCCGCATCCTGTGGGCGAGCAACTGGATGCTCAACGCCACCGGTGGCTCTTCCTCCGTCACCCAGGCCTACATCGTCGACGCGCGGTAGCGGCACCCTCGCGAGGCCGCGCGCGCGGAGGTGTCACGCACCACCTCAGTCTGTCGAGCCCTTGCGGCCGCCCGCCAGAACCGTTTCCCGGTCCAGCCCGACATTGAACAGCATATCGAGATAGCTGAGGAACGCCGCGAAGTCGCCGTGCCGCTGGGGGTAGACCGGGTAATGGTACTCTTGGAATACGACTTCGATTCGTGCAGCCGCAAACGCCGCGACGTCGAGATAGCCTTTGGCTGCCGCCCCGGAAATGTAGACCGTCGAGCCCAAGTACTGGCAGATCTGGAGCAGCAGTTCCGACCCTTTGCCTGACAGCGGCAGCTCGGAGGAGCAGACGAACCGACAGGTGATGCCGAGGAGCCGCAGGGCGGGCTCCCACGAGGCGCGGTCTAGCTCCGTCAGCGTTTCGTGGGGATGTTCCAGGATGCTGATGATCTCGGGCGCGTGGGCCTCGAAGCATGGCGCTGGAGCGTACAGGCTGTTGAGCGTGCCGATCAACTTGCGTCGCCAGGATTGCGTGTCGTCGGGGCGAATCTCACCAATGGGTTGGTCGCGGCGCGATTGCCGCACCGGGACCGTAAGCCACTGCGGTCCGGTGGGACCCTTGAGCTTGGCCCGGTTTTCCTCGTGCCGGGGAGTGAACTGGACGGTATCGAGGACCACGAACACGTCGGTCACCATCATCCGGTGCAAGTAGTGGAGGCCAGGGAAGAACCGCGGCTGGCTGATCACGCAGGCCGGCATTATGAAGTCTCCCGTCCATCGGCCGACGGAGATCGCTTCTTGGGAAGCCACCATGAGCGCGCGAGTACGCAGAAGATCGTCTGAGCGATCACCCTCAGGTCAAGCCAGGCGGTCTGCTCCTCCGCGTACCGCAACCCTTCGGCCACCTGAATCGGCAGGTGCCGCGCCACGTACCAGTCCTGCATCGAGACACCTTCAGGTGGCGGATCATGATACGTCAGGTCCGGATACCAACGCACATCGACCGGTGAGGCGATGCCGGGACGGACGTCGAGAATGCGGCGCTGGTCCGGAGTGTAGCACTCCTGAACGAGATCCCAATCTTCGGGCCTCGGTCCGACCACTGACATGTCTCCGCGGAGCACATTCCAGAATTGCGGTAGTTCGTCGATCTTGAACTTCCGCAAAAGTCGCCCGACAGACGTGATGCGATCGTCCGCGGCTGCCGTAATCTTGCGGTCGAGAGTGTCCGCGCCAAGGCGCATGGTTCGAAGCTTGAACATATCGAAGGGGCGGCCACGCAAGCCGGCTCGCTTCGACCGATGGAATGCGGGCCCCGGGGAAGCAAGCTTCGTAGCGATTGCACCGAGCAGCATGAGTGGCCAGGTCACGAGAATGGCGGACGTGGCGACAACGATGTCGAAGAGACGCTTGTTCATCGCCCTCTTGTGTGGCGCCGCACGAAGCATTCCATGACGACGGCTGCTTGCCCGCGTGCAATCTCGACAACGCCAATGGCTTCTGCAACTGACGCCGGAGCGACTCCTAGCCACACGGAGGGTTCGCCGTGACGGGCCGGGGACTCATTGTGTGCCTGCTATGGGCTGCTCCGGTTGCCGTAGTCTCTCGGGGTGCGAGCCAGGCCGTCCCCCAGACGGCCGTGCTGGTGGGCGCGGGCGACATTGCCTCCTGCGCCTCGACGGGGAAAGAGGCCACCGCGGCCCTGCTTGACCGTATG
>Ga0209158_1000906_pt1 | contig 20577 bp, 17 predicted proteins | sample GraSoiAngelo_140_FD_185897 | JGI IMG/M metagenome (GOLD analysis project Ga0209158, IMG submission 185897) | Grasslands soil microbial communities from the Angelo Coastal Reserve, California, USA - 14_0929_12_30cm (SPAdes) (version 2) | ecosystem: Environmental > Terrestrial > Soil > Grasslands ...
CGATTTTGCGCTGAATGCGCAGTGTCTGGGGCGCCTCAACCTGCGGGCGGGCGAGTACGTGCTGCTCGTTCCGGGAGGCGGCACCGGCCACCCCGGGGCCGCCGACGCCCCGGCGATAGTCGCGGGCGGTGCACGCGCCATCGCGCAGCGCGGTTACAGCACGGTACTGACGGGCGCGGCGCCCGGCGATGGTCGCGATCCTCCGCGCCTCGAGCGCACGGCGCTCCTGCCCCTCGGCGAGCTCTGCGAGCTGATCAGGAGCGCGCGCCTCGTGGTCTGCAACGGGGGTGACACACTGCTGCAGACCCTGGCCTGCGGCCGGGCTTGCGTTGCCGTACCGATCGCAGGCGACCAGGCGCATCGCATCGCTCGTTGCGTGCGCGCCGGCCTCGCACTTCCTGCGGCACTCGATGCGCGGAGCATCGAGCAGACGGCTGTTTCTCTCCTCGAGGCCGAGCCGCTGCGCGGGGAAATCGAGCAGCGCCTCAGGCGCTGTCCGGTCCGCAACTGCATGGACGAAGTGTTGGCGGCGCTCGAGGCGCTGCTCGGGTAGCTGCGAGGGGCTGCGCTCCCAGCGCACACCAGGCGCTGAACACCGTCTCGACGGAGATCTCGTCGAGACGGCGCGAGTGCGGCGGTCCGCCCACTCCCAGCACCTGCGAACCGCAGGCGCTCCGGGGCAGCCACTGCCGCTGCGAGTGCGCGCCGAACATGACGACCAGCGGCAGTCCGAGCGCCGCGGCGGCGTGGGCGGGACCGCTGTCGACCGAGATCATGCTGTGCGCGCGCGTGCAGAGCGCGAGCAGGCGCGGCAGCGGCAACTCCGCGGCCACCACCGCCGGCAGAGGGGCGGCGGCGGCGGCGATCCACTCGAGCAGCAGCGACTCGCGCGGCGCGCCGCACAGCACGATCAGCGCCTGCGGCAGCCGCGCGTGAAGGCGGTGCAGCAGCGCTCCCCAGCGCTCGAGCGGCCAGGCCTTGTCGTCCGCGGCCGAGAGGCGCAGGCGTCTGCCGCGCATGGTGCGGCGATTGCCGGGCTGCACCAGCACGAGCGGCCGCTCGCGCCAGCCCTTATCCTCGAGCCATGCGTCGCAGTCGGCCTGCGCCGCCGCCGACACCTCGAGCCGCGGTGCGCCGGGCGGAGCTTCGCTCGGCCACGGATACGCGGCCGCATCGAAGGCGGGCGGCGTGAGGCGCCCGAGGCTCACCAGGCGATCGACCCAGTGCGAGCACGCCTCTGCCGGCTCCGGAGCGAGAATCAAGCAGCGCCGCGGATCGGTGCCGCTCGCGGCGAGCAGGCGGCGGATGCGCGCGAGCTTGCGCGGGTCGGTCTCGCAGACGTACACGGGATCGGCGCGCGCGGCGCGCAGCGCCCTTGCCGTCCGCCACCAGGCCGGGTCGAACACCCAGGCGGTGTAGCGATGCAGAGCGGACACGCGCGCGACCGCGCTGTGAGTGGCGTAGATCTCCCCCGGCCAGGAGCCGGCGCCGATCACGTGGCAGCCCCCGCCGTAGCGCGCGGCGAGGACATCGAGCAACGCCGACAGGAGGATCATGTCGCCCACCCGGCCGAACCAGATCACGATCGGGTGCAGAGGGGACGCCGTCATGACTCCTCACCGCGCGCGGAAGCACATAAGCTATTCGGGGCGGGGCGGCGGTGGCAAGCGAGTCGTAAATCTCCGATGCGGGCCTTTGCGTGGTTTCTCGGGCTGTGCGCCGCGGCGCTCTTCGGCGTCGCGGTGTTCGCCTACCCGGCGTGGGCGCTCCTCTATCCGCATTTCAACTTCCCCTTCCACCGTGTCGGGGAGCGCATCGGCATGCTGGCGCTCCTCATCGGCTTTCTCGCTCTGGCGCGGTATCTCGGGCTCGCCGATCGCAGGAGCCTCGGCTACGGGCTCCCCCGGCGCGCGTTCCTGCGCGAGATGTCCCTCGCCGTTGCGCTGGGCGTGGCGAGCATGGCGGCGGCGGTCGGCCTCATGTCGGTGTTGGGCCTGCTCGAATGGCGCAGCGGCGCGCCCGTGGCGGGCCCCGCCCTGCTCAGGCTCATCGCGCTGCGCGCGTTGAGCGGACTTGCGGTCGCGCTGATCGAGGAGTCGTTCCTGCGCGGGGCCATGCACAGCGCGATCGAGCGCGAATCGGGCACGCGCGCCGCCGTGCTGCTGACGGCGCTCCTCTATTCGGTCACGCATTTCTTCGCCAGTTATCACATCGCGCCGGAGCAGGTCACGGCGCACAGCGGGCTCGAGCTCCTCGCCGGGACGCTGCAGCTGCTCGCGAGTCCTGCGCAGATCGCGGATGCGTTCCTGGCGCTCGCCGCCGTCGGCGTGGTGCTCGGGCTGGTGCGCGCCGCGACCGGCAACATCGCCGCCTGCATCGGGCTGCACGCGGGCTGGGTCTGGGTGATGCTCGTCTCGCACGGGCTGCGCAGCAGTTGCTCGACCTGCGGCAGCCAGCGCTGGTTGCGCATCGTCACGAGCGGGCGATAGAGCGCGGGAAAGGAGCGAAACTCGCGCGCCAGGAGCCGGGAGAGTGTGGCGGCGTCGCCGCTGCGCCAGGCGCGCAGCACCTCCTCAAGCTCCTGCTGCGATCGCTTCAGCCCACTCACCGTCTGGTCGAGGAAGCGCATCTGATCCTCGCTCGCGAGCGCCTCGAGGCTGCCGAGCTCCTCGCCGAGGGTCTCGAGGCCTGCGGTCGGCTTGCCGTCGGCGTGGGTGCGCTGTACGAGCTGCTGCTCGACGCCCTGCTCGGGGTCGAAGCCCTGGTGCAGAAACTCGAGCTCGGCGAGCTCGACGCCGACCGCCCACGGCGCCTGGCCGTCGAGGAGCTCGATCGGCGCGCCGAGCTCCGCCGCCGCCGCACTCACGCGCGAGTAGCGCTGCTCGCCGAGGATGCCGCGCAGCGTCGTGCCCGCCGGCAGCGCTGCGTGCTCGATCATCCAGCCGGCCGCCTCGAGCGGATCGAGCTTGCCGAGGTCGAGCTCCATCACGAGTTTCGAGGAGTCGGCATAGGCGCGGTCGAAGCCTTGCGGCAGCACCGCGTCCTCGGCCGGAAGCAGGTGCACCGAGCCGGCGAGATAGACGGTGTTGTGTGCGCCGCGAATCGCCCACACGGGGCTCGCGGCGTGAGCGCTCAGGCTGCCGAGCAGGCAGAGCGCGAGGAGCCGTCGCGATGCTGTGCGACCCACACCACCTCCGTCAGCAGCGAGCCATCGGGGCGCAGCTCGAGCGTACGATAGCCGGGCGGGCGGCGGTCGACGGCGAAGTCGTCGGAATTAGGCAGGAACTGCGCGCAGGTGGAGGGCGTCGCGAGCAGCCGCACTCCCTTGCGGAGCGCGTCGTAGCTCTGGTGCACGTGACCCCACACGATGGCGCGCACGTTGGTGTGCTGGTCGATGACATGCAGGAATTCGGCCGCATTCGTCAGTCCCACGCGATCGAGCCAGCGGCTGCCCATGGGCACCGGATGGTGATGCAGGCACACCAGGCAATGGCGCGCGCCCGCGCTCGAGAGCGCCTTCTCGAGCCCGGCCAGAGCCTGCGCGCTGAGCGCGCCGCTCGCCGAGCCCGGCAGGCAGCTGTCGAGCAGCACGATACGCCAGCGGCCGAAGTCCGCAAAACCGCCGAGCACGAACGGCGCTCCGTCGAGCTCGCGCCGCATGGCCTCGGGCTCGTCGTGATTGCCGGGCAGGCAAAGCACCGGGAGTCCCAGCGCGCCGAACAGGCGGCGGAAGTGCGGATAGCCGGACGGATCGTCCTGCACCAGGTCACCGGTCACCAGCAAGGCGTGCGGCGGCCAGGCGTGCGCGTGTGCGTGCGCCATGGCCGCGGTGAGCGCCGGCAGCGTCGCCACCCCGCGCAGCGATTCGCCCTCACCGCCGTAGAGATGCGGGTCGGTGAATTGAATGATACGCACGGCGCTCATGAAGACAGCGTAACAGACCTCCGCCGGCCCCATCGTGAACCAGGTCCCCGCAACCGGTGTCCCTCACCGGCGACACGCGCGGAAAACGTGCGCTGCTGCGGATAATTCTGAACGCCGCCCCGGATTAATGTGAAAAAGGCGCGCGCTCCGGGCAGCGCGAGGCGGGTAGTTAAGTCGCCTCGGGTATGCACCCGGACCGCGCCGCCGGTGCGGTCCGCCCGGTGCGCCCGCGCGGCCGCCGCGGCCGTCCCGAGGTCGCGCGGCGAGTGCCGCCAGCCTCGAGTCCCAGGTGAGCGATTGAGCATCGGCCGCGAGTGGTGGAAAATGCGCGCCCCTGCGGTGTGCACCCCGAGCCGCCCGGAAGAGCCGCATGACAACACGCCGCGAACTCGCCAACGCCATCCGCGCCCTGTCCATGGACGCCGTGCAGCGCGCCAACGCCGGGCACCCCGGCATGCCGATGGGCATGGCCGACATCGCCCAGGTGCTGTGGGCGGACTTCCTGCGGCACAACCCCACCGATCCGCGGTGGGCCGACCGCGATCGCTTCGTGCTCTCGAACGGGCACGGCTCGATGCTGTTGTATTCGCTGCTGCATCTCACCGGTTACCCGCTCACCCTCGAGGACCTCGAGCGTTTTCGCCAGCTCGGCAGCCGGACCCCGGGCCACCCCGAGCACGATCCCGAGTGCGGCGTCGAGACGACCACGGGGCCGCTCGGGCAGGGACTCGCCAACGGGGTCGGCATGGCGCTCGCCGAGAAGCTGCTCGCGAGTGAGTTCAATCGTCCCGGCTTCAATGTCATCGATCACTACACGTACGTGTTCTGCGGCGACGGGTGCCTCATGGAGGGCGTGTCGCACGAGGCGTGCTCGCTCGCCGGCACGTGGGGCTTGGGCAAGCTCATCGTCTTCTACGACGACAACGGCATCTCCATCGACGGCAAGGTCGCCGGCTGGTTCACCGACGACACGCCGCGACGCTTCGAGGCCTACGGCTGGCACGTGGTGCCGCGCGTCGACGGCCTGGACGGCGGCGCCGTGACGGAGGCGATCGAGGCGGCGCGCGCGGTGCAGGATCGTCCCTCGCTCATTTGCTGCCAGACCATCATCGGCTACGGTGCGCCGCACCGGCAGGGCACCAAGGAGGCGCACGGCGAGGCGCTCGGCGCCGACGAGGTGGCCGCGGCGCGTCAGGCTCTCGCGTGGCCCTACCCGCCGTTCGTCGTACCGGAGGAGATTCGCGCCGTCTGGGACGCGCGAGCCAAGGGGGCGAGGCTCGAGGCCGCGTGGCGCGAGCTCTTCGCGCGCTACGCGCGCACCTTTCCCGAGCTGGCGCGCGAGCTCGAGCGCCGCACGCGCGGGGAATTGCCGGGCGGCTGGCGGCAGAGCGCGGGTGAGATCCTCGAGACGCTCGCCAAGCAGAGCGCGCCGCAGGCGACGCGGCAGTCCTCCCAGGCCGTGCTCAACCTTCTCGGTCCCGCGCTGCCGGAGATCCTGGGCGGCTCCGCCGACCTCACGGGCTCGAACAACACGCTCTTCAAGGGCGCGCGCACGCTGACGCCGGGCGGGCCTTCCGGCAACTACCTGCATTACGGCGTGCGCGAGTTCGGCATGACGGCGATCATGAACGGCGTGTCGCTCCACGGCGGCTTGCTCGCCTACGGCGGGACGTTCCTGGTGTTCTCCGACTATGCGCGCAACGCCGTGCGCCTCGCCTGCATGATGAAGCTCAAGGTCATCTGGGTGTACACCCACGACTCCATCGGACTCGGCGAGGACGGGCCGACTCACCAGCCGATCGAGCACCTGACGAGCCTGCGCGCCATACCGAACATGAACCTGTGGCGGCCGTGCGATGCGGCGGAGACCGCCGTGGCCTGGACGCTCGCCGTGGAGCGGCGGGCGCCGACGGCGCTGGTGCTCACCCGCCAGGCTCTCCCGCAGCAGCCGCGCTCCCCGGCGCAGCTCGGCAACATCTCGCGCGGAGGGTATGTCCTGATCGACCCGGGCGGTACGCCCGAGTGCGTCGTGATCGCGACCGGCTCCGAGGTCGGCATCGCGGCGCAGGCGGTGAGCGCACTCAACGCCTCCGGCCGCCGGGTGCGCCTGGTGTCGATGCCCTCGGCGGAAGGCTTCGACGCCCAGGACGCCGGCTATCGCGAGAGCGTGCTGCCGCGCGCGGTCACGCGGCGCCTCGCGGTCGAGGCCGGCGCGACGGCCGGCTGGTGGCGTTACGTCGGCGCCTCCGGGCGAGTGCTCGGCATCGATCGGTTCGGCGCCTCGGGCAAGGCGGCGGACGTGTTCCCCTATTTCGGCTTCACGGCCGATAATATCGCGCTGGCGATACGCCAACTGCTGGAGGACTGAGCGCATGGCTATCAAGGTCGGCATCAACGGTTACGGGCGTATCGGTCGCAACGTGCTGCGCGCCCTCTACGAGGGCAAGCGCACCGGGCAGCTCGAGATCGTCGCGCTCAACGACCTGTGCGACTCGAAGACCAATGCGCACCTGACGCGCTACGACACCGTGCACGGCCGCTTCGCCGGCGAGGTCAAGGTCGACGGCGACTACATGGTCGTGAACGGCGACCGCATCCGGGTGTTCGCCGAGCGCGATCCGGCGAAGCTCCCGTGGGGCGAGGTTGGAGTGGAGTACGTGCTCGAGTGCACCGGGCTCTTCACGAGCAAAGCCAAGGCCGGCGCGCACTTGAAGGGCGGTGCGAAGAAAGTGGTGATCTCGGCTCCGGGCGGCGATGACGTCGACGCCACCATCGTCTACGGTGTCAACCACAACGTGCTCAAGAGCTCCTACACGGTGATCTCGAACGCCTCCTGCACCACCAACTGCCTGGCGCCGGTCGCCAAGGTGCTGCACGACAGGATCGGCATCGCGGCGGGCATCATGACCACGATCCACGCCTACACGAACGACCAGGTCCTCACCGATGTCTACCACCCGGACCTGCGCCGCGCGCGCTCCGCGACCATGTCGCAGATTCCGACCAAGACCGGGGCCGCCGCCGCGGTCGGGCTGGTGCTGCCGGAGCTCAAGGGCAAGCTCGACGGCTTCGCGGTGCGGGTGCCGACCATCAACGTCTCGCTCGTGGATCTGACTTTCACCGCCAAGCGCGCCACCAGCGTCGAGGAGGTGAATCAGGCGCTCAGGCAGGCCTCGACCGGGGCGCTGCAGGGGATTCTCGCCTACAACGACGCGCCGCTCGTGTCGGTGGACTTCAACCACGATGCGCATTCCTCGGTCTTCGATGCGACGCTCACCAAGGTGATCGAGGGCACGCTCGTCAAGGTATGCGCCTGGTATGACAACGAGTGGGGATTCTCGAGCCGCATGATCGACACCACGCTCGCGTGGTCGCGGGCCTCATGAAGCTATTGCGCATGACGGATACGGACCTGCGCAACAAGCGGGTCCTGATCAGGGAAGACCTGAACGTGCCGGTGCAGGACGGCGTGGTGACGTCAGATGCCCGCATCCGCGCCTCGCTCGCCACGATCCGCTACGCCCTCGACCAGCAAGCCAGGGTGTTCATCGTTTCGCACCTCGGTCGCCCGCAGGAGGGCCAGGAGGATCCGGCGCTCACCCTGGCGCCGGTGGCGGCGCGGCTCTCGGAGCTGCTCGGGAAGCCCGTGCCGCTGCGCAAGAACTGGATCGACGGAGTCGATTGCCCGACCGGGAGCGCCGTGCTGTGCGAGAACGTGCGGTTCCTGCGCGGCGAGAAGCAGGACGACGAGCAGCTCGCGCGTCGCATGGCCTCGCTCTGCGAGGTGTTCGTGATGGACGCCTTCGGTACCGCGCACCGCGCCGAGGCGAGCACCCACGGCGTGGCGCGCCATGCGCCGGTGGCGTGCGCGGGACCTGTACTGGTGGGCGAGCTCGAGGCCCTCGAGCGGGCGCTCAAGCAGCCCGCTCGGCCCCTGATGGCGATCGTCGGCGGCTCCAAGGTCTCGACGAAGTTACTGGTGCTCGAGGCGTTGCTCGAGAGGGTCGACAATCTGATCGTCGGCGGCGGTATCGCCAACACCTTCCTGGCCGCGACCGGCGTCGATGTCGGCAAGTCGCTCTACGAGGCGGAGATGCTCGATGTCGCGCGCCGCCTCCTCGACAAGGCGCGCTCGCGCGGCGCGCAGATTCCGATGCCGACGGACGTCGTGGTGGGGCGGGAATTCGCGGCCACGGCCCACGCCGACGTGCGGCCGGTGAGCGAGGTGCGCCGCGACGAGATGATCCTCGATATCGGTCCGGACACCGCCGACCGCTGGAGCGAGGCGCTGCAGCGCGCCGGCACCATCATCTGGAACGGGCCCGTGGGAGTCTTCGAGTTCGCGCAGTTCGGCGAGGGCACGCGCACCATCGCCCTGGGGCTGGCGCGCAGCAAGGCCTTCTCGCTCGCCGGCGGCGGCGACACGCTCGCCGCCATCGAGAAGTACGGAGTCGAGGACGGCATCTCCTACATCTCGACCGGCGGCGGCGCATTCCTCGAGTTCGTCGAGGGCAAGACGCTGCCGGCGGTCGCCATTCTCGAGCGGCGCGCCCTTGCCTGAGCGGCCGCGACTCCGTGCTGAGGCGCGCGACACCGTGTTGAGGCGCACGAAGATCGTCGCGACCCTGGGTCCCGCGACCGACTCTCTCGAGACGCTCATCGACATGATGCGCGCGGGTCTCGACGTCGCGCGCCTCAATGCCTCGCACGGCACGGTCGAGGACCGCAGGCGGCGGCTGGCGCTGGTGCGCGAGGCGGCGCAGCGCGCCGACCGCTGCGTCGGCGTGCTGCTCGACCTCGGCGGGCCGAAGATCCGCATCGAGGGTTTTCGCGACGGCCGGGTGCTGCTCGCCGAAGGGGCGGTCTTCACGCTCGACACCGAGCTCGATCCGAAGGCCGGGACCGTGGACCGCGTGGGGGTCGCCTACAAGAACCTGCCCCGCGACGTGGTCGTCGGGGACAGGCTGCTGCTCGCCGACGGGCAGATCGTGCTCGACGTCGAGCGCGTCGGCGCCACCACCATCGGGACACGCGTGCGCGTCGGGGGCGAGCTCTCCGATCGCAAGGGTCTCAACCGTCAGGGCGGCGGTTTCTCGGCGCCGGCAGTCTCGGAGCGCGACCGCGAAGACATCCAGTTCGCGGCCGAGGTGGGCGTCGACTACCTGGCCGTCTCCTTCGTGCGCCAGGCCGCCGACATCGAGGAGGCGCGCTCGCTGCTGCGCGCTGCGGGCGGCGAGGCGCGCATCGTCGCCAAGATCGAGCGGCACGAAGCGGTCGAGAATCTCGCCGGCATCATCGAGGCGAGCGACGTGGTGATGGTGGCCCGCGGGGACCTCGGCGTCGAGATGGGGTACGCCGAGCTCACGGGGCTCCAGAAGACCATCATCCATGAGACCCGAACGCACAACCGGGTCGTGATCACGGCGACGCAGATGATGGAGTCGATGGTCCAGAACCCCGCGCCGACGCGCGCCGAGGTGAGCGACGTCGCCAACGCGGTGATGGATGGGACCGATGCGGTGATGCTGTCGGCCGAGACCGCGACCGGTCGCTATCCGGTGAAGGCCGTGGAGGCCATGGCCGAGGTCATCGGGGGGGCCGAGAAGTATCAGCTCACCCACACCCGCCACCGGCAGCTCATCATCGAAGGCCAGTTCGAAGGCACGGAGGAGGCGATCGCCATGGCCGTGATGTACACGGCCAACCACATGAAGGTACGCGCCATCGTGGCGCTGACGGAATCGGGCGCCACGCCGCTGTGGATGTCGCGCATCCGCTCCGACATTCCCGTGTATGCCTTCACGCGGCACGAGTCGACCCGCCGTCGGGTGACGCTCTACCGCGGCGTGTACCCGGTGATCTTCGACGTCACCTCCCCGGACTCGATGCACGAGCTCTACCGCGCTCTCTTCAAGCGGCTGCTCGAGCTGCAGCTGGTCAAGAAGCGCGACCTCGTGATCCTCACCAAGGGTGAGCTGTCGGGCGTGCAGGGCGGCACCAACTCGATGATGATCCTCAAAGTCGCGCTCGACTGAGCCGGCGCGCGCTCATGCGGACGCTGAAATACGTCGGCGCCGCAGTGGCGGTCCTCCTGCTCGCCGCTCTCGCCACCACGTACGGCGTGCTGCGCGGCTCGCTTGCGCGTCTCGACGGCAAGCTTCGCGTGGCGGGCCTTAGCGCCCACGTGCGCATCGAGCGCGATTCCCGCGGCGTGCCCACCATCGAGGCGGCCAACCGCCTCGATCTCGCCTTCGCCACGGGCTTCGTGCACGCGCAGGACCGGTTTTTCCAGATGGACCTGTCGCGCCGGCTGGCCGCCGGGGAGCTGGCGGAGCTCTTCGGCCCGAACGTCCTCGCGCAGGACCGGAAGGTGCGCGTGTTCCGCTTCCGCGCTCTCGCGCGGGAGGTGTTGGCCGGCGTCACCCCCGTGCAGCGCGCCGCGGTCGAGGCGTACGCGCACGGCGTGAACGCGGGGCTCCGGGATCTCTCCGCCCGGCCCTGGGAGTACTGGCTGCTCCACGCGAGGCCCTCGCCCTGGCAGGCCGAGGACACCTTTCTGGTCACCTACGCCATGTGGTGGGATCTGCAGGCCGACGGTCTGCGGCGCGAGATCCAACGGCAGGAGATCAACGCGCGCCTCAAGGACGGGGAGTGTGGCGGGGGCTGGAAATGCGCCCTCGGATTTCTCTATCCGCAGGGCACGAGCTGGGACGCCCCTCTCACGGCGTCTGCCCAGCTGGCGCTCGCTCCGGCAGGGCCCCAAGTCCCCTCACGGGAGGTGCTCGACGTGCGCGGAGGTCCACCGCCTGCGCCCGCGTCCGGGGTCGCGCTGCGTGCCGGGGCGGCGGGCAGCAACGGCTGGGCGGTTGCGGGCCCGCTGACCGCGACGGGCGCCGCGCTCGTCGCCAACGACATGCATCTCGGGCAGCGGGTACCGACCCTCTGGTATCACGCGCGGCTCATGCTCGTACCGGGGGGCGGCTCGACGCCCGTCGATCTCAACGGGGTCACACTGCCCGGAGCGCCGCTGCTCGTGGCCGGATCGAACGGGCACATCGCCTGGGGCTTCACCAACAGCAACGGCACGTGGCTCGGCGTCAGCCGCCTTCCCTGCACGGCGGTCGGCCCCCGGGCGCTCACGAGCGAGACCGGCACCGTGCCTCTGTCGGTGGTGCGGGAAGAGATTCGCGTGCGGGGCGTCGCCCCCGTGGCCCTGGAGGTGAAAACCGCTGCCGAGGGCGTGCTGCTGCGCGTGGACGAGGCCGAGCACGCTTGCTGGTTCGGCTCGTGGCTGGCGCAGCAGCCGGCGGCGACCAACCTCGGACTCATGGCGCTCGAGGAGGCGACTTCCGTCGAGCAGGCCCTCGCGCTCGCCCCGGATGTGGGCATCCCGCACCAGAACGCCGTGATCGGCGACGCCCGGGGTCACATCGGCTGGACCATCTTCGGCCGCATTCCGGCGGATACCGGAGCCGCTCGCGCCCGCGGCGTCAGTGCCTGGACCGGCGTGGCCGATCACCCGCGGATCGTTGATCCGCCGCTGGGGCGAATCTGGACCGCGAACGCGCGCGTGGCGGTCGATGAGCGTCAGCAACAGCTGATCGGCGCTGGGCTCACGGCCTTCGGCGCGGAGTACGACCTCGGCGCGCGCGCCTCGCAGATCCGCGACGATCTCATCGCGCTGCACAGCAACATGACGCCCGCGGACATGCTCGGCATCCAGCTCGATGACCGCGCCCTGTTTCTCAGCCGCTGGCGCACCCTCCTGCTGGGCGTGCTCGATCCCGAGACCGTGCTCGATCACCCAGGCCGTGCCGAATTCCGGCGGCTGGTCGAGGACTGGGATGCCCGCGCCGGGGTCGACTCGGTCGGCTACCGCCTGGTGCGCGCCTATCACGACCGCACCCAGCAGGCCGTATGGAACATGATTCTCGCGGGACTGCGCCTGCCGGCGGAGGAGGGCAGCGCCCCGCCGGCGCAGTTCGAGGGTCCCTTGTGGCAGCTGATCGGCACGCAGCCGCAGCACCTCCTCGCCCGCGCCTATCCCGACTGGCCCGCGTTCCTGCGCGCGCAGGTGGACGTCACGCTCGCCGATCTCGGCGCCCGCTGTCCCGAGCTCGCCTATTGCACCTGGGGCGCGCGCAACGCGGTGCGCATCCGCCATCCGCTGTCGGCAGCGCTGCCGTGGCTCGCTTCCTTCCTCGATATGCCAACGCTCGAGCTGCCGGGCGACCATGACATGCCGCGCGTGCAGGACGGCGCGACCGGCGCCTCGGAGCGCTTCGCCGTCTCGCCGGGCCACGAGAGCGAGGGCTACCTGCACCTGCCCGGCGGGCAGAGCGGTCATCCGCTCTCGCCCTATTACCGTGCGGGGTTCATCGAGTGGGCGCGGGGCGAGCCGCTGCCGTTTCTGCCGGGGCCGGCCGAGCACGCGCTGACCCTGACGCCGAAGTGAGACGGGGTTGGGTCACGCGCCGTTCAGCCGTTCACGGTTAGACTTAGGTCTCGCTCAAGCGCTTTTGAGCAGTGTTGGGGTTGTGCGCGTACCGGCGCGCGACTTTCATCACACAGGATGCGGCGCCGCAGCTTTCATAATGGCCGGCGGATAGACTCACATGGATAGCCTCGCCGAGACTGCGCTCAGACCCGGCTACCGGCCGACCCTCGGGCTGGTGCTGACGGGGGGCGGTGCGCGCTCGGCGTACCAGGTGGGGGTGCTGCTCGCGCTCGCGGAGCTCTGGCCGCGCTCGCGCAATCCCTTCCAGATCATCGTCGGCACTTCGGCGGGCGGGGTGGCGGCCGGGGTGCTGGCCGCCGAGGCGCATCAGTGGCGGCGCGCGGTCGCGGGGCTCGAGCGGGTGTGGGCCAACTTCCGCTCGAGTCAGGTGTTTCACGTCGATTCCCGCCACATGCTGCGCGCCGGCGCGCACTGGGTGCTGGCGCTGATGTCCGGCGGGCTGGTGCTGGCGCCGCCGAGGTCGATGCTCGACAACACCCCGCTCCGGGAGCTGCTCGGCACGCACGTCGATTGCGCCGGCATCCGCCGCAGCATCGAGCGCGGGCACCTGCGGGCCTTCGCGTTGTGCTCGACCAGCTACGGCACCGGCCACTCGGTCGCCTTCTTCGACGGCGTCGACTCCATCCCCGACTGGTCGCGGGTGCAGCGCGTCGGCTGCCGCACCGAGCTCGGCGTCGATCACGTGATGGCGAGTGCGGCGATTCCACTGCTGTTCCCGCCCATCCGGATCGGCGAGGAGTACTTCGGGGACGGCGCGATGCGCCAGCTCCACCCCTTGAGCCCGGCGATCCATCTCGGCGCCGACCGGCTGCTGATCATCGGCGTGCGTGCACGGCGCGCGGCGGGGGTGACCGTCGACCGCCACCAGTCGGTGATGCCGACCCCGGGCGAGATCTTCGGCTACATGCTGGACACGCTGTTCACCGACCAGATCTACGCCGATCTCGAGCAGCTCGAGCGCATCAACACGCTGGTGCACAGCGCGCCCGAGGCCGCCCGCGGCGAGCGGACCATCGAGACGCTGATGCTGGCGCCGAGCGTCGATCCGCGCGAGATCGCGGGCCGCCACGTGCGGGAGATGCCGCGGGGACTGCGGGCTCTGCTGCGCGTGATCGCCGGGCGCGACACCTCGAGCTACCAGCTCGCGAGCTACCTCATGTTCGAGGCCGGCTACACTCGAGCGCTCATCGAGCTCGGTTATCGCGACGCCATGGAGGCGCGCGGCGGCATCACCGCCTTCATGAGTGGCGAGAAGCTGCCGACGGTCATGACCGCCGCCGGGGTCGCGCAGGCGACCTGAGGCGGCACTAAGGACCCGACCGCAGCGCTTCAGGGAGCTTCTGCGGCGGCGGCATTGCGCGGACGCGGCTTGAAGAGCTTGGCGTCCGGCAGACCGCTGTGGCGCGCGGTGACGTTGCGGAACTCGGCGGCGAACTCCTCGGCCAGGCGGTCGACGATGTAGACCGAGCGATGCTGTCCGCCGGTGCAGCCTACCGCGACGGTGAGGTAGCCGCGGTTGCTCGCCTGGTACTCCGGGATCCGGCCACGCATGAAGCGCGCGATGTCCGCCACGAGCGTCGCGACGTTCGTGTGGTTCTCGAGAAAGCGGATCACCTCCGGGTCGCGGCCGGTGAGGTTGCGCAGGCCCGGCTCCCAGTACGGGTTGGGGAGCGCGCGGGCGTCGAACACGAAGTCGGCGTCCCCCGGGATGCCGCGCTTGAAGCCGAAGGATACGAAGCTGATCGACAGCCGGCCGGCGCTGCGCTGCTCGATTCGCTTGTGGATGATGTCGCGCAACGCATGCACGGAGATGCGCGAGGTGTCGATCAGGAGGTCCGCGACCGAGGCGACGGGTTCGAGGAGCGCGCGCTCCATGCTCATCGCCTCGCGCAGCCCCACGTCGCTGCGGCTCATGGGGTGCTTGCGGCGCGTCTCGGCGAAGCGCCGCAGCAGCTCATCCTCCGTCGCGATCAGGAAGATCACCTCGCACTGCAGTCCGCTCCGCTTGAGCTCGTCGACCAGCTCGGGAACGCTCGCCACCTCGGCGGCGGTATTGCGCGCGTCCAGCCCCACGGCGGTGCGCTCGTAGGTGGTCTCGGGCCTGCGGACCGTGTAGGAGATGAACGGCTTCAGCAGCGCCGCCGGGATGTTGTCGATGCAGTAGAAGCCGAGGTCCTCGAGCATGTGCAGCGCGACGCTCTTGCCCGAGCCGGACAACCCACTGAGAATGATGATGCGCACGGCGCAATGGTCGTCCAGCAGGCCGCGGGCCCGCAAGTCTAGCCTTGGGTGGCGGCCGGTGCGGCCGCCGCCCGTCACATGCGCAGCGCCCGGCGCCCCTCGACGGCGTGGTGATCGGTGCGTTTCCTTGTACTTCTTGATGCAGCGATCGAGCTTGTCGGCGAGCAGGTCGATCGCGGCGTACATGTCCCCTTCGGTCGCCTCCGCGTGGATGTCGTTGCCGCTCACGTGCAGCGTCGCCTCGGCCTTCTGCCGCAGCTTTTCGACGGTCAACACGCAGTGCACATCGATCACCTGATCGAAGTGTCGGCCGATGCGCTCGAGCTTCTTTTCAACATAACTCCGCAGCGACGGGGTGACTTCGACGTGGTGACCGGTGATGCTGAGCTGCATGATTGATCTCCTGTCTAGATCTGTTTCACTGCCCGCCGCCGCTCGTTCGAGGCCGCGATGCCCATCGCCTCGCGGTACTTGGCGACCGTGCGCCGCGCCACCGGAATGCCCTCGGCGGAGAGGAGCTCCGCGATGCGCCCGTCGCTCAAGGGGGCTTCCGGGTCCTCGTCCTTGACGAGCTTCCTGATCTTCGCGCGGATGGCGGTAGAGGAGGTTCCGGCGCCGTCGGCGCCCTCGACCTGGCTCGAGAAGAAGTAGCGCAGCTCGAACACGCCGCGCGGGGTGTGCATGTACTTGCCGGCGGTGACGCGCGAGATCGTCGACTCGTGCATCCCGACCGCTTCGGCGATGTCCTTGAGAATCATCGGCCGCATGTGCTCCTCGCCGTGCTCGAGGAACGCCGTCTGCCGCCCGACGATCGAGCGGGCGACCTTCATGAGGGTTTCGTGGCGGATCTCGAGGCTCTTCAGGAGCCAGCGCGCCTCCTGCAGCTGTGCGCGCATGGTGGCGTGGCTCGCGTTGCGCCCGATGAGGCTGGCGTAACTCTGGTTGAGGCGCACGCGCGGCAGCGTCGCGGAGTTGATCTCGACGCCCCAGCCGTGCTCGGTGCGGCGCACGAACACATCGGGCACCACGTATTCGGGGGCCCCGGCGCTCACGATGGCGCCCGGGTGCGGATGACAGGAGCGCACCAGCGCGAGCGCCGCGGCCAGCTCCTCTTCGCTCACGCGCAGCTCCCGGCGCAGCAGCGTGAACTCCCGCCCGGCGAGCAGCTCGAGGTGCGCTCGCGCGATCTCGAGCGCGGTGGCGAGACCGGGCGTCTCCGGATCCAGCTGCCGCAGCTGCAGCTCGATGCACTCGGCCACGGAACGGGCGCCGACGCCCGACGGATCGAGCGCCTGCACGCGCATCAGCACCCGCTGTACTTCCTGCGCCGAGCACTCGAGCTCCGGGCGCAGCGTCTGCGCAATCTCGGCGAGCGACTCGGTGAGGTAGCCGTCGTCGCTGATCGCATCGACGATGGCGCGCGCCACGGCGAGCTCGCGGGGCGCGAGCCGGGCGAGCTCGAGCTGCCACAGCAGGTGATCCTGCAGCGACTGACCGCTCGCGTCGGCGTATTCCTGCTGGCGTTCCTCGTCGTCGCCGCTCCACGGGGTCTCAGCGGGTCCCGCGCCGTGCTCGCTCCAGCTCTCCTCGAGTACCTCGACGCGGCTCTCGGCGGCGCGCTCGGCGGGCTGCGAGTGCTCGGCGGCGGTCACCTGCACTTCGAAAGTGCCCGTGCTCTCGGCCTCCTCCGTGGGCTCGAGCATCACGTTCGTTTCGAGGAGCTCGCGGATGTGCGCCTGCAGCTCGAGCGCCGGCAGCTGCAGGAGCCGGATGGCTTGCTGCAGCTGCGGGGTCATGGTCAGTTGTTGACCCAGCTTCAGCTGCAGTGAGGGTTTCAGCATGGGAGAAGGGGGAAGGGCCGGCGCAGGCTCGTCCGGTTCATTTCGTACCTAATTGAAATACCAGGTGATTTTCATTTCCGGCCGGGACGCTCACATCCGGAACGACTCGCCCAAGTACACCTCACGGACTTGGGGGTTGGCAAGGACTTCCTCCGCACTGCCGGATGCGATTACGCTGCCCTGATTGACGATGTAGGCGCGGGCGCAGACCCCGAGGGTCTCGCGGACATTATGGTCAGTGATGAGCACGCCGATGCCGCGGGAGGTGAGCTCGCGGATGATGCGCTGGATATCGAGCACCGAGAGCGGATCGACACCCGCGAACGGCTCATCGAGCAGCATGAATCGGGGCTCGGCGGCCAGCGCCCGGGCGATCTCGACCCGCCGCCGCTCCCCGCCCGAGAGCGCCATGCCGAGCGTGCGGCGCACGTGACCGATGCGCAGCTCTTCCAGCAGCTGCTCGAGACGCTCCTCGCGCGCGGCGCGCTCGAGGTCCGAGCGCGTCTCGAGGATCGCCATCACGTTCGCCTCGACGTTGAGCTTGCGGAACACCGAGGCCTCCTGCGGCAGGTAGCCGAGACCGAGCTGCGCGCGGCGGTGCATGGGCAGGAGCGTCACGTCGGTGTCTTCGAGCCGAATGCGGCCGGCGTCGCACGGCACGAGGCCCACGATCATGTAGAAGGCGGTGGTCTTGCCGGCTCCGTTCGGACCGAGGAGGCCGACCACCTCGCCGCGCGCGAGCTCGAGCGACAGATCACGCACGACCTGGCGGGACTTGTAGCTCTTGGCGAGTCCCGTGGCCTCAAGCGCGCTCATGGCTGCGCGGTGGGCTTGGGCGAGGCGGACTCGTCCTTGCCGGGCTTCCGATCCGGCGGCTGCGCCGCCTCGCTCTTGCCGGCGCCGGGTGCGCTGCGCGGGGCGATAGTGATGTGCACGCGCTCGTCGGTGCCCGGCGCCGCGCTCGCCTGCCAGCGCTGCGCGCGCACGTTGTACACGAGGAGCGATCCCGAGATTTCGTTTTGTCCGTCGGTGAGCCAGGCCTCCTCCGAGAGCCGCACCGTGCCCTCGCTCACGTCGTAGACGATCTCGTCGGCGTGGCCGCGCGCGAGCTGGTCGGAGTCGTTGCGCTTCTGCTCGAACTCCGCCGGCTTGCCCGTGATGGTGGCGCGCGCGATGCGGTTATCCCGGAATTCGACCGTCGCCTGGTCGGAGCGCAGAGCGCCGTGCTGCTCGCCGTCGATGCGCACCTTGCCCTCGAAGGTCCAGCGGCTGTTGGCGAAGTTCAGTCCCGTGGCGCGCGCATGCTCGGCCTGCACGCGCGTGCTTCCCTGCGATATGACGACGTCGCGGAACACCAGCGTGTTGGTGCGGTAGTCGACCTCGGTCGAGGCCGCATCGAGGTTGATCGGCTGGTCGGGGGCCGCCGGCGCCGGCGGCGCGGGGTGCGCGGATGAGGGCGGCGGCGGTTGTGCGGGGGCCGTCTGCGCCGGTTGCGGCGATTGCGCCGCAGCGGCCGCGCCGGCGAGCACCGAGGCCAGCAGCAGCTTAGGGCAGGAACGAGCCATGCACGGACGATTCTAACTGCACGCGACGCTCCTTCAAGCTCGCGCTGAGCCCCAGCGCCTGCAGCTCCCGCCCCGACACGAGCAGCGTCACCGGATCCTCGGTGGCGATGATCTGCGCACGCGTATCGAAATCCAGATGTTCGGTGGCGATCTCGGCGGGCTGGCCCGAGTCGGGCAGCACGCCCGCCACGTGCACGCCGCCCTCGAGCTCGACGACGCCGCTCGCCTGCGCGAGCTCGCCGCGATCGGCGCGGGCGTTCCACTGGTTCCCGGTGCTGTCGCGGAACCCGAGGCGCACCTGCTCGAAGCCCACCTTGCCTGTGTCCGGCTGCTGCTCGACCTGCGCGGCGTCGAGCGTGTAGAGCGGGTGTCCGTCCGCGCCGGTCTCAATGAGGCGCGCATCGCGGGCGGCGTAGCCGGGGTCGCGCGGCAGACCTGCGGCGGTCGACTGCCCGCCGCCTTCGCGGCGCGGAGCGGATATCACCATGACGCCGATGATCAGCGCCACGGCCGCGACGATCGCGAGCAGCCTGTAGGCCATCAGCTTCGCGCCCTGCGCTTGCCGAGCGCGAGCAGGTGATCGCAAACCTCGCGCACCGCACCGCGCCCGCCGGGACGGCGGGTCACGATGTCGGCGGCGCGCCGCGCCTCGCGGTGCGCATCGGCGACCGCGAAGGCGAGGCCCACACGGCGCATCAGCGGCACATCCGGCAGGTCATCGCCCACACAGGCGCAGGCCGCCGGCTCAAGCCGCAGAAGCGCGCAGAGCCGCGCGAGCGCGGCGAGCTTATCGGTCACGCCCTGATGCACGTGGCGCACACCGAGCTCGCGGCAGCGCGCGCGCACCATCGGCGAGCGACGGCCCGAGATCACCGCCACTTGAACCCCCGCGCGGCGCAACTCGACGAGCCCCACGCCGTCGTGCACGTGAAAAACTTTCAGCGCCTCGCCGCGCGGGCCGTAGTAGAGGCGGCCGTCGGTCAGCACGCCGTCGACGTCCAGCACCAGGAGCCTTATCGCCTGCCTCATGCGCGCACGGCGTCGGCGCCTCACATGACGCCGGCGCGTAGCAGGTCGTGGACGTTCAGCGCGCCGACCAGGCGGCCGTGCGCATCGCTCACCGCCAGCGCCGTGATCCGGTGGACCTCCATGAGATGCACGGCCTCGGCCGCGAGTTCCCGCGGCCCGATGGTCTTCGGACTCGCCGTCATGACGGCGCTCATCGGCGTCGAGTGCACGTCGATCTGCCGGTCGAGCGCGCGGCGCAGGTCTCCGTCGGTGAAGACGCCGAGGATGCGATCGCCCGGATCGACCACCACGGTCATTCCGAGCCCCTTGCGCGACATCTCGATGAGCCCGGCGCTCAAGCGTGCATCGGGCGCGACGCGCGGGACGGCATCTCCGGTGCGCATCAGGTCCTCGACGTGCAGCAGCAGTCGCCGGCCGAGGGCGCCCCCCGGGTGTGAGCGCGCGAAGTCCGCCCGGGTGAAGCCGCGGGCTTCCAGCACCGCAACTGCGAGCGCATCGCCCATGGCGAGCGTCGCGGTGGTGCTGGCGGTGGGCGCGAGATTCAGCGGGCAGGCCTCCTCCGGCACGCCGACATCGAGCGCGACGCTCGCCGCGCGCGCGAGCGTCGACTCGCTCTTGCCGGTCATCACGATGAGGGGGACCCCGAGGCGCTTCAGGTGCGGCAGCAGCAGCACCAGCTCCGGGGTTTCGCCCGAGTTGGAGAGCGCCAGCACCGCATCCTGGCGGGTGATCATGCCGAGGTCGCCATGGCCGGCCTCGGCGGGGTGCAGGAAGAAAGCCGGCGTTCCGGTGCTCGCGAGAGTTGCGGCGATCTTGCCCGCGACGTGCCCGGACTTGCCCATGCCGGTGACCACGACGCGTCCGTGACAGCCGAGGCAGATCCTCGAGGCCTGCGCGAAGGCGGCCCCGAGCCTCGCGGGCAGCGCCTCGATCGCGCGCGCTTCGATCGCGAGCGCACGCCGCGCGGAGGCGATCAGCTGCGCATCATCGGGAAGGGCGGCCGGTGCGGCCGCGGCCGCCGGGTGCGGATCCATGGGGGTCATTATAGGCGCGCCCGCAGCCGGCCACGCGGGCGCGTTTGCGCGCCGCGGAGGATCGTCTTACAATGTCCATATCGATAGGTAAAACGTATGACTACCATTACCGTTTCGTCCAAATTCCAGATCGTGATCCCGCGGGTCATACGCGAGGCGCTCGGCATCAAGCCGGGCGAGAAGCTGCACGCGATTGAGTATCGCGGCCGCATCGAGCTCGTGCCCGTGAAGCCGGCCAAGGCGAGCCGGGGGTCCCTGAAGGGAATCTCCACCGATGTACCGCGGGAACCCGACCGTGTATGAATGTGGTGGACTCCTCGGCGTGGCTCGAGTACTTCGCCGACGGTCCGAACGCGGGAGAGTTCGCCAAGCCCATCGAGGCGACCCGCTCGCTCGTCGTGCCCACTCTGTCACTCTTCGAGGTA
>Ga0209158_1000910_pt1 | contig 20523 bp, 18 predicted proteins | sample GraSoiAngelo_140_FD_185897 | JGI IMG/M metagenome (GOLD analysis project Ga0209158, IMG submission 185897) | Grasslands soil microbial communities from the Angelo Coastal Reserve, California, USA - 14_0929_12_30cm (SPAdes) (version 2) | ecosystem: Environmental > Terrestrial > Soil > Grasslands ...
TCCATTCTTGGCGTCTCCGTTATCTCGCAACCGACGAGCTGGAAGAATCCCTGCGCTTCGTCCTTTGAGGTATCAAAGTGCATGCTCTTCATTGCTTGCTTGACGGAGTCTGGGTTGTCGTAAGTCAAGAATACGACCGGACGGGCTGACTGGAGGGACTTGTAGGCGACCTCTTCGCAGAACGTCGTCTTGCCTGATCCAGTATCGCCTTCGATGAGGACGCTGTCGCCGTCCCTGAAGCCTCCTGAAGCTAGTTTGTCCAAGTACTCGAAGGGTTCCTCGCGGAACGGATGCTTGATCCTGTAGAACTCTCCGTACCCTAATGCTCCTCCAACTGCTACACCGAGGAGGATCCAGCCGAGAGACTGGGTGACCCATGACGTGGGTGCAGGGTTGAGCTGGATGTTGTTGCTAGAGTTCTGGGACAGGTCGAGAGTGCTCCTGATCGTCTGTGATTGGCTATTGACAATCACGATGTACTGACCCTTGGGGAGCGAGCGGAAGACTAGGACTCCGCTGTTTCCGGTTGTGTTCTGAGCGAATGTTTGGCCTGCTAGCGTTAGGGTGACTGCTGCTCCGGAGACCAGTTGGCCGTTCTGGTCCTCGACCGTAACCGTGAGGTCGTATATCTGAAGCTTGACGGGTGCGAGTCCGTTCTTCGGGTTGAACGCGATGGATGCGGTTGCAACGTTGCTTCCTTTCCAGGTGACAGAGGAGATCGAGTATGTTCCGCCTGGTAGAAGATAGGTTCCCGCTGGGTTGACGCTTGAGGAGGTGCCGTTCGGGTAGGAGAGTTGGATGCTGGAGGGTGGCTGGGGTAGCAGGTTGGCGTTACCGTCTAGGAATCTGGTGCTAAAATCTAGCTGATAGACGGAGAGATAGAGTGGGATGGTTAGTGAGGATGTCGGGTTGTAAGAGTTTGTCTGGTTCACGATGGCTCCTTGCAGGTATGCTTTGATGTTGTATGTTGCATTGTCTTCTAGGATAATGTTCTGGGGCGCGACCCAGCCTGAACTGTTGGAGACCCCGTTGTAGATCGCGACGGCTCCGTTGAATAATGTGATTGAGGCTCCGGGGACCGAGACGGGTGTTGGATCGAGACTCACGGCATGAAGGTTGAGAAGCCATGACGCGATGACTTTGAAGGTTAGGGTCGGGGTCAATGAGATTCCGTTATTGTCTGTAACCGCTAATTTCGAGCTGTAGCTTCCGCTGGGAGTGTTTGTTGTATATGTCCAGTTGATCGCCCATGTCCCGGTATAGTTTTGCCCGCTACCTTGGACACGCGTAAGGGGAGAGTTCGATAGAACTGTAGACCCGCTCGGCGAGGTGAGGTTTGACCGTGAGGAGGCTATGTCGTAGAGGCCTAGAGCGTCGAATACTGAGGCTCTGAGGGTGACCTGCCGTCCCGGGCCGGTCCAGTTTCTGCTGAAGAAGCTCGTCTGAAGTCCGGTCTGGTTGAAGCTTGAGTAGAAGTTGATCCCAATTCTCTGCTGGAATGTAGCGGCAACTTGGCTGGGCCACGCCGCTCCGTCATATGGAAGACTGATGGTTCGGGTTGTTGTTCCGGTGATGGTGACAGTGATCTGGAAGTTGAGGATTGCGCCCTGTTCGATCTGGTAGCTGCTGCTCGTTAGGCTAATCGTGTATGCTGTGAGAGTCGTCGAAATTGATGTCCCTGACAGGCTGCCGACAGCCAGAGCGACGACTGTACCAGCAGAGGTGATCTTGTTGACGTTTCCAGTTATCACGGTGCCTCCTCCCGTGCCCGAAGAGGAGATTAGGTACAGAACAAAGGTTACAGGTCCCATGAAAGTTACATTGCCAGCCATCGCGGGCTGAGAGTAGTAGTTCCAGACTCCAGGCGTACCACTGACCACATTTCGTGATTCAAACTGTGCTCCGCTCGACCAAGTTTGACTTGTATTCGCCCAGAGATATGTCGAAATCGTGTTCAGAGTCTTAGTAGCCTGGTTGTGAAAGTAAAAAGTGGACGGCTGTAGGCTGCCGGAAGCTACCCCGCTGGGCAGGTGGTTCGGGACCAGGACTATGGCGAGTGCTATTAGTGTGATCAGTGCTGCTTTTGATCCCGAGCTTCCTCGCATCCCTGAAAGTTTCGGCTCTCACAGACTCGGCTGGAAGCGCGTACCAAAGCATGCCGTCACCAAAACCCGGGCTACTAGGTAGCGGGAATCGCTCGGCGAAACAATCGTTCGAGGTCCGGTGGCCGATAGTTTCTTAGAGAGTTATTCTAAATGTAGAGGAAGCTTAGCGTAAGGGGAAACTTTAGGCGATTTTTGCCAAGGTCATCGATAACTGGGCCTCTGTCAGCCGAGAAAGATTAATCGAGGGGAGAATTGTCCCTAATGGTTTCGAGGGGTCCCCCCTTGGAGGGGGGGTCTTGGCGTTGATTCTTCGGATTTAGGCTTGGTCTGCGTTTTTGGGGGCTATTTTGAATCCAAAAGGGCGTTTTTCAGGGTCCGGGAACGAGCAGGAGCCGCAAGGATAACGAGCAAATTAGCGGGCACTCAACGCTTACCCAAGGACGGTTTTGAATCGGCAGGTTTACGCTTGCCTACTTCGACCTCCTCTCTTGCCCAATAACCAGACCCGGGTTCCGAATTAAGGCTAATTCCTCTTGACAAGGATTAAGGGCCTTCCGCTTCTACGCAGGCTCATTGGCAAGGTCCGGCTCGAACTGTTTGCTCCGTTACCGATGCCAAGTCCAGGGTTGACCCGTCGAAGAGTGACGCAGAAAGGCGTCGCTCCAGAAGTCAGGTCTCGCGTTGTAACAAAGCTGGTCGAGGCGATCGACGAAGCTGAACGTCTCGCGAAAGAATCAGGAAAGAGAAGCAGGTCCGGCGCTGGAGGAACTTCTCCCAAGGAGCGCTGGTACCTGGTGATGGGATACCTTGCCCAGGTTGTAGATGGCGTTCTCAAGAATTTCGACTTGGAGAGTGTCAAGGAGAAGATGGACCAGATGGAGGCAGCGTTGGATGAGCTTCAAAGGACGACTCAGACGTCTGGATGACAAGCTGGAACGGGTCAAGGCCGTTCGGGGCCGAGCAAAGGAATGGCCTGCGGACCCCGTTGAGTTCTGTGTCCAGTATCTCGGGTTCAAACCAACAGTCTACCAGGAGAAACTATTACGGGACCCTGTACAGTTCATCGTCGCTCGCTGGTCCCGCCAGTCCGGGAAGACCCACTGTGTAGCTGTCCTCCTGCTCTGGTCATGTCTCAGAAACCGAGGATTCAACGTGCTAGTATTGGCGCCCGCTGTCCGCCAATCCAAGATCATCATCCGTAAGATCACCAACTTTCTTCCAAAACTTCCGAAATATATTGCGCTGAAACCTCTCAAGACAAAAATCGAATTCTACAACGGAAGCAGAATCCAAGCGTTCCCAAACAGTCCAGAGACAATACGAGGAGAGCCCGGTGTAAATCTACTCTTTGCAGACGAATTCTCGTACATTAAAGATGACAAGGACCTCTACGAAGCTTCGATCTTCTCACTAGTCACGACAAATGGCAGATTTCTCGCAACGAGCACTCCAGGCTCGCGCGAGAGCATGTTCTATGCAATGTGTACGGACGATGTGAATTTCGGCGACGTCTCACGACATCACGTGAGTTACGTGGACGCACTTGAACCGAATGGGCCGCTCAAACTAGAGATTCTTGAGAAGCTTAGACGACAATTCGCCTCAGATCCATGGAGGTGGAGGAGAGAGATGGAAGCAGAATTCGCCGATGACCAGGACAGCTGGTTCAGTATGGCTCTAATCATCAGATGCGTGGATCAGAACCTTGAGTACATTAGAGAAGGCACCATTCTCACCGGGTCCTAAGTTCTTCGTCGCAGGCGTAGACCTGGGACAGAAACTGGACCATTCAGCCGTAGCCGTTGTGGACAAGCGCGACAAGGAATTCGACCTGGTCCTCCTCAAGCAGTTCCAGCTGGGAACAGAGTACGGATCCGTGCTCGGATATCTCAAGCTCCTCAACGAGAATCTCCACGATCTGCGTCGGATAATGATCGACCAGACTGGCGTGGGAGAGACGTTCATGTCGATGGCGATCAGCTCGGGACTGAAAAACGCACGAGGCATCGTCCTGTCCCAGCCGAAGAAGCAGGACGTCATGACCTTCCTAAAGCACTGCATGGAAGACGGACTCGTCCACATACCCTACGACAGGGAATTCATGAACGAGCTGAACCTCGAACGGTTCGGACTCGAGGCGACAGGCAAGCTCAAGTTCTCACATCCACCAGGGACTCATGATGATCGTCTATGGGCATTCGCACTTGCAGTATACTACGCGAGACTTCAACCGACCGAATACCGTCCCGTCGCCGCCGTCAACAAGTACCCAAGGCCAGGAAACCTTTGCCCCCAACTTCCGCGGAGCCTCTGGCGAACATAACACCCCGCAGGCGCGCTGGGACGAAAACCCAAACCGTCCCCTGGAATAGAGGTGTATTTCGACAAAAAACGAATCATATTTCTAGGGGGAGCCCATATCGAATAATGACTGGCGCCCGGCTTGCCGCGACACCCAAAGAGCCCCAATGGTCAGAAGAAACCGATCAACCCCAAGAAGAGGGCTATCCAGACGGCTCGAAAGCGGGAAAGCCGAGGAAGAATCTACCTCGCGATAATCGTCATCATTATCGTGGCGGTCGGTGTCGGCTGGTATGTCTATTCGTTAGTCCAATCATCTAGCGGGGGACCAAACTTCGCAATGGCCGCTCCCTCAGTTGTAACGATTCACGCTGGCAATCAAGTCACTTCAACGGTTAACGTAACTTCCGTCAACAACTTTGGCGGTACTGTTCAATTGTCTGCTACTGCCTCAACTGGACTGGATGCAACCGTAAGCCCAGCAAGCATCACCGGCTCGGGAGTTGCTACCCTGACGATGTCCGCAAATAGCAACGGCACTTATACAGTGACGGTTACCGGGACCAGCGGTAGTCTGAAGCACTCTGTCACTCCAGTGGTAGGCACATCTTTGTACGCTACATTGAAGACAACACACGGAACGATGGTGGTTGAGCTTTACAGGGCACAGACTCCCAAAACAGTGACTAACTTCGTGAATCTTGCAAACTCCCATTTCTACGACAACCTAGTATGGCATAGAATAGTCCCCAACTTCGTAGTTCAAACCGGAGACCCTAACACGAGAAATGGGGGCGGAGACCGGAACACATGGGGACAGGGAACATCGGGTCAGAACGTGCCGTTCGAATATAATAGTTCTCTTCACAATAATGTCGGATCTGTGGCGATGGCCAGCACGGGTGCAGGAGTCGGCGGAAGCTCACAATTCTACATCAACGTGGCCGACAATAGCGCAGCTCTGGATGGTAAGTACGCGGTGTTTGGACAAGTGATCGTCGGAATGGATATTGTAAATGCATTGGCGAATGTACCGACAACTAATCAATACTCAAACGCTCAAAACCAACCGCTCGATCCCTCTACTGCTATGCTGACAAGCGTCATAGTTTCGAACTCTACATGAGAGTCACACCTCCCGATTCTCAATTCTATATGAAATCGCCCACTGGACGAATACCGTTAAGCTCGCGTATTGTTGATGCATTCTAGCCAAAAAACGTGCTCCCAGCATAGAAAGCCCAGCAAGATGAGATCTAGTGGAACTAGCAGCTTCAGTTTTTACGGACAAAAAGACGGTCTTTGAAAGGCGTGTTGCGTAATAGGCCGCTCCGGGAGTGTTCTTATGCAAGAAAAGCAACACTAACTAGTGTTGGTCTTAGAGATTGACAGGGATACAGACTGTTGAACAGGCTACTCAGGCAGCCATCGATTTTGTGAGGAAATACTATTCGTTCGTCTATTCAATGGCAGCTAGAAAGGAGAATTCCCGCTGGATAGTAGACTTGGACGTTTCATACTTTAGACCTAGCTATGTCAGAGTGAGAATCTTAGCTGAAACCGGGAGTCTTGAGGACTTCAAGGTGACTATGGGACCACTTTTGTAGTTTGGTCGGCGCCTGGTCTACCTTTTTGTAGAGATTTCAACCATAGCCGACATCCCTGGCTTTAGCATCACCCAACGCGGGTTACTGGTGCCTTGCATAACAAGAAAGACGAGTTTCTGCGAGAGGCTGTTTTTTGGTGTTTGTTCTGATCTATTCCAGCCATTCTTAGTCGCGGTCGAGCACTCGAATTGACATCTTCTCTCGTTCGTGAAGAAATAGATTGCCACGTTGGGCGATTCCAGAAAATTCTAGCGGAGTTGCGGAGCGCCCAGAAATCAATTTGTCCACGCTTGTGGGATTCATGGGAAAGCGTTTTAACCCTATTACCGTAAAAATGTCAGCAACGCGGTTTCAAAAATGGCTGACAAGAGAGCAGTATTGATCGTCGTCGATGGAATGGGCGACCGGCCACTCATCGACCACGACTACAAGACACCTTTGGAGTATGCAAACACTCCTAACATGGATCGACTCGCCAAGGGGGGATTAGTCGGGCTACTAGATCCTATTTCTCCCGGCGTAAGACCCGGGAGCGATGTCGCAAACCTGGCACTTCTTGGTTACGACCCGGCCAAATACTATACAGGACGAGGACCACTGGAAGCACTAGGCGCAGGCATAGACCTGGGACCCAACGATATTGCGTTCCGAGTAAACTTCGCAACAGTGGACGATGACTTCCGGGTTGAAGATAGACGCGCCGGAAGAATTCGCAAGGGTGCGTCTAAACTCGCAAAATCTGTGAGCGAGATCAAGGTCGAGAGCGTCCCTGGAATCAAGACAATCTTCAAGCCAACCGTCGATCACCGAGCAGTACTAGTTTTGCGTGGAGAGAAACTGTCGAAGAATGTTACTGATACTGATCCTCAAGAAGAAGGGTTGAAACTTGTAATATCCAGAGCTACCGACGGTTCGGAGGAGGCGAAGAGGACGTCGGCCGCCGTCAACGAATTCGTAAAGAGATCACACGAGGCTCTAAGAGAGCATCCTATCAATCAGGAACGCGCAAATGATGGCGAGAAACCTGCCAATATAATATTGACGAGAGGCGCAGGGACGCGTCCCTCGCTGCCGAGCTTCAAGTCGATGTTTGATCTTCGAGGCGCCTGTATCTCCGGAACAGCTCTGATCAAGGGTATCGCGAGCGCGGCGAGCATCGATGTGATCGACGTTAGAGGAGCAACAGGGAGCATTAAGACGGACTACGAGGCTAAGGCGAAGGCCGTAATCGAGGGAGCCAAGGACAAGAACTTCGTCATCGTACACGTTAAAGCTCCAGACATCGCGGGCCACGACGCCGACTTCAAGGGAAAAGTCCGAGCCCTCGAAGAGGTCGATACGCTAGTGGGACACGTTATCGACGAAGTAGACATAGGAGCCAACTATGTTGCGCTCGCATCCGACCACGCGACACCTGTTGGATACGGATTCCACACCGGCGACCCCGTCCCGGTAGTAATTGCGGGACCAGACGTTCCGGCAAGCAGAGTTCTCAAACTCAGCGAAGCCAGCGCCAGCCGCGGAAACCTCGGACGATTACGGGGTCTAGACCTCATGCCCATCCTCACCGACCTAGTCGGACGAAGCAGACTCTACGGGTCCTAATCGTTTCACGCGAACTAGCGAACTGTATCCCCCAAACATTCAGGATTAGGTGAGGCTTAATCGCCGATGGGATCTTCTTAGTTTCTAATCGACGATGTCCTAGACGACGGAGCACCTGAAGTTCTTCCAGATCCCAGACGCGCCCTGTCCATGCGTAGATACACTGCCCTTCGCCGGGTCAGAACAATTACATGCTCGTCTCTCTTTTCTTCGGCCGACTTCTGGGATGGGCTCGCGCTTTGGACGTTTCTCGACTTGGGCGCTTCTCATACTTTGGCTGGTATAGTTCGACTTCCAAGTCTCCCGGCATTCGAAAGTGAGTCAGCAGTCCCCATCCTTCGTCACTGATCCTTGAGGAAAATTCCACCCCACGCGATTTCAGATCCTCGACAGTCTTGTGAATATCGTCGCAGTAGAAAGAGATCGAATGGTAGGCCTTGTCAGAAGGATGAACCCCTAGATCGGCCTCCGGCAGGTCGAAGATGAGCCAGCCCTCGCCTATGTCATTATGAGCAAAACCCAGCTTATCACGAATAAACTCCCGTACTTGTTCAGGATTCGGCGTATAGAACAAGCCATGCATTCCTTTGATCATTTGACCCCGGAGTATCCTTACTGTGCTGAATGTTTAAGGCTAGAGATGTAGTAAGGGAGCGACTAAGTTTCCTTCAAAGCGGCCCTGTACGCTGTCAAAGGCCTGACTCTCCGGTAGACGAATCTGACGAGCAAGTAGAAACCGAAAACTAATGTTGTTATGTAGAAACTCACTGGATACGGGGGCCCGTAATAGGCGATAGAGAGGCCTAGCCATGTTGCTATTAGAGCAATAGTAACGGAGATCATTATGGCTGTCCGAGCTCGCTTTGCTAGTTGCTGAGCGATCGCTGCTGGAGTGACCATCAGCGAGAAGATGAGAAGTACGCCAACCACTTGCACAGCTATGGAAGTCGCGACCGCGACCAAAAGCATGAAGACTATGCCAAGCAAGAAAGTGGGCATTCCCTTTGCTTCTGCTACGTCTTCATCTAAGGAGGAGAATAGGAGCGGTCGATACACAACCGCGACAAGGGCCAAGATTATCACGCCCGCAGCAAGAGTCAGAAGCACATCGCCGCTACTAATGCCGAGTATTTGACCGAACAAAATAGAATATGTTTGGCTCGAATTCCCTGCATAGAGACTGATGAATAGTACTCCTAAGCCTAGCATGAACGCAAGGACTGTGCCGATGTGAACGTCGCGATGTGCGGCTCGAGGGCTGAGAACGGCCATCGCCGAACCACCGACCCCCGTAAACAGGAGCAGACCATAGACGGGGCTGACAGCAAACAACACGGCTCCGGCCGCCCCGGCGAATCCGATGTGGGAGAGAGCATGGGCCGCAAACGACGATCGACGTAGCACAACAAAGTAGCCAACAATGCCCGCAATGATTGCGACGATTGTGCCGGCTTCAAGTGCATGTTGCATGAATGGGTACCGAAAGAGTTCCTGAAGATCGGTGACAAAATTGACACTCAAGGCCATGCTACTCGTCCCCGTGGTGTTGTTCAATGCCCACTATCGCAACGTTGCCCCTAGAGTCATGTAGAACCTCGACAGGGACTCCGTAAAGATCTGTAAGAGACTCTGATGTCAGAACTTCTTCAGGCTTCCCAGTTGCAACCTTGCCATTCGCGATAAAGATCACTTTGTCCAGAAAAGGTAGGAGAGGATTGATGTTGTGGGCTATGAGTAGCGCGGTTACATTGCGCGATCGGACTACTCTATTCACGAGCTGAACCAAGTCTTTCTCACGTTTCAGGTCGAGGTTCGACAATGGCTCATCGAGCAGTAATAGGTCGGGACGGCTAACCAATGCCTCCGCGAGAAATATCCTTTGCAATTCTCCGCCCGACAAAACATTGAGGGAACGGTGGGCCAGTTCCTCCGCCCCCACGTCTCTCATCGCCCAAAGTGCCGCTTCGCGGTCTTGTGGAGACAGGCTGAACCCCCAACGCTTGCCCGAGTACGCGAGTCGGACCAATTCGAGAGACTCAATGTTCGTCTCGCTGTCGATCCCGTGGCGCTGAGGCACATATCCAATCAGGGGGTTCCCACGCTTGGGCTCGGTATTGAATATCTCGATATTACCATCAAGAGGTTTCTGCAATCCGAGAATCAGGCGAAAGAGAGTAGTCTTCCCTGCCCCGTTGGGGCCGATAATCGCTACGAACTCGCCACGATTAATGTTGAAACTAGCTTCTCGCCAGACCGTGTTATCTGAGTAGCCTGCTGTAAGGTTTCTAGCTGCGACGATTTCAGAGGCTATCGTGTTCCCACTCATCAATGTCCGGGAGCCTGTGAGTCTAGGGCGCGCTGAAGATCGATCAACTCTGCGTTCATCCAATCTTGGAAGTGAGCATCGGAGGGTTGCACGGTTTCTGTCACGCCAACAATAGGAATCAAATGGGCAACAGCCTCGGCCCTTATCGTCAAGGTAAGTTGCGTCGCTGTTTGCTCATTGTATACAAGCACGGTGGCGTTTCCGGGCTGAGTGCCGTTGATAATCTGCTGCTCGAATAGGATTCTGTCAGGCGTAGTCGGATCGTTTCCCTCGGATACTGCTTTCATGAATTCGGGAGGGGAGATGAGGTTGAGCCGGGTCGCCTCGGCAAGGTAGACGAAGATGCTTTCAGTCGATGCTACGGGCCTCCCGGCAAACTTTGCCACAATCTCATTGATTCGACTATTATATTGTCCGAGGGACGCATTCAGACCAGCGTATTGTTGTCCGTAGTACGCAGCATTGGAGCTATCGACCGTAACAAGGTCTGAATACATCGTATGTACGGTTTGATTTACATAACTCGGGCTATACCAAAAGTGAGGGTTGTCCCCCGCCTGTTTCCCAAGGAGATTTGCCACGTTCAAAACTTTCTGACTCGGGTTATTGTTTGCTGAAAGGAGTCTTAGAGCCCAATCGTCATAGCCAGCGCCGTTAACGATGACGAAATTTGCGTTCGCAATCGCCCGAGCGTTCGCTGCATTGCTTTCGTATTCGTGAGGGTCAGCGTTTGGATCGGAAACGATACTCAGCACCTGTGTGTGGGTTCCGCCGAGCTGCGACACCAAGCTGCCCCAGAAGTTTTCGGCGGCGACTACTTGCACCTGGGTTGAACTCGTTTGGGATGCAGGCCGGTTGAGATACAATCCGGCCGCTGTAGCCGTTACGAGGATTACTGCTAGGACCGCGGCGATAAAATATCCTCTTCGCATTCTTTATTTCTCCATGAGCTGTGAGCCTAGCAGTGGGGCAAGGACTTATTAAGTATGTGTCAGGAGTTATTAACTTTCGCAAGTCACGCCGCATATTCAATACTGCACTATGATATCTGATCATCATAACTCCTCTAATCCGTGATGAGCATCTGCCGCCGGCGGATCGGCTTGGGAGCTATGTTAATAACAATTGGCTGGAAGATTTATAACCATTGTTAACTATTTCAATGGTGTCGAAAATGGCCATTGTCAGCTTATCCTTTCCGGATCAGATGATAAAGGAGATGGACCAGATCCAGAAATCAGGAGGATTCGCCGGCCGATCCGAACTCGTGAGATCAGCAATTAGGTTGTTGCTCGAAGACTACAAAGAAAAGAACGCTCTCTCGGGACACATGAACGCCATCATCGTTGTAACTCACGACGAGTCCAACGAAGCGCCGATAACAAAGCTCAAACACGAATTCGATAACATCGTGAAGACACACATCCACAACAAGATCAGCCAAACAAACTGCGTCGAGCTCTTCCTCCTAGAAGGAGACGCAAAGAAGGTGGGGTCAATGGCACACGAATTCCAGAAGGAGGACAAGTTGAAGAGCGTCAAGCTCGTCGTGATCGAGTAAATGTTGACCGTTGGAAGTACGTTTACGGTTCGGAAGCTTTGGGATCCTGCCCAGGCGTCGCCAGGCTGTTCAACTCGTCAAAGGCGATCGCACCGTCGACAAGGTTCTGATAGGTTCCTTTTTCCAATACCTCCCTGGAGGCGCGCTTTAAGAGACCCATCGCCGCATACGAAGCACTTGGGCCAAAGCTTACGCGAGCAACCCCGAGCTTCTCGAGTTCGCTGACCGGTGGCAACCCCTTCCTAACCATAACATTGGTGGGAAAATCAAGCTCCTTCACAAAGCGTTTGATGGAAACTGCCTCAGTCAGACCCATAGGATAGACGCAATCGGCCCCGGCGTCTCTGTAGGCAATGGCGCGGCGAACAGCTTCATCGAATTTAGCCTCATCGTCGCCGGCTCCAAATCGGAGCGCGTCGGTTCTGGCATTGATTACGAGAGGAACGCCCACAATGTCACCCAGTCTTCTGATCACTTTGATATTCTCGACCTGTCTCTCTGTGGGAAAGAGCTTCTTCGTTGCATGGGCGAAGTCTTCGATGTTTATTCCGACTCCTCCCGCTTTCAGAATTGCCTTGACTGTGGCCACCACTTCTTTAGTGGTCTTACCGAATCCAGCGACGATGTCCACCGAGAGCGGGACCGAGAGGACCCTAGAGATTCTTTCGACAGCCGACACGAATTCATTACGACCAATAACCTCGCCATCAGGGTAGCCGAGAGATACCATGAGTCCTGCGCTAGAGGTTGCGATCGCTGAGAATCCTTCATTCTCAAAGACGCGTGCGCTTGGGACATCCCATGCGTTCGGAAGAATCAGGATCCGTTTTCCATGATGAAGTCCGCGAAAATCTTGGGCCTTATCCTTCTGAGATCTCATCTTGAATTCCCACCGGTTGCTGGTCACGCCTCGAGACACCTATCTTCCTTTGCATCCAGAATGCGTTGAGATCTCGAAGAGCATGGTTGTCAAACTTCTTCTCACGTGAATCGTCAGGGGGACCCAGAGGTTTGCCGATCGTCCCAGACTTCAAGTCGTCAACCAAATGAGCAAACTCATGTCCCAGAGTTAGCAACGGGTCCCGAGCTACTTTGAAGACTGTGATAAGAAACTCAACGCGGCCACCTCTTTCGCGATACGAGAGTAGCCCATCATAGTATCCTACTCTACCTCCCTTTATTGAAGGAGGAGGCTTTGAACTGTATTCGATGAACACTCGACTTCTATGTACACCATATTTCTCACATAAGAATCTTAGAAAATCGGCGAAGCCGTCCGGGTAGTGCTTCTCTGTCATTATCCAATACTAACCTGTTCGTTGCGAACGAGTCGGCCCAGATTCTGCATCAGAGGGCCTTATGAAACAGGCGCATGAAGCTGATTTTGGCACGATCAAATTTGATCTCTTGGGAGGACGCGTACAAGACCAGACCGCCCTGGGACATCGGCCGTCCCCAACCGGCATTTGTAGAACTGGTCCAGGCGGGGGAACTCAATGAGGGCAGGGTACTCGACGTTGGCTGTGGGACCGGCGAGAACGCCCTCTACCTCGCAGAGAGGGGGTTTTCAGTTGCTGGGGTGGACCTTTCAACCCGCGCCATCGACGCAGCCAAAACGAAAGCCAGCGAGAGGAAGCTGAAGGTGGATTTCAGACTCGCAAACGCGCTGTCCCTAGATTTCAAGATCGCATGTTTCGACAACACGATTGATTCGGGACTATTCCACACCTTCAATGACAATGACAGAGTCGTCTTCGCGCGTGAAATTGCCCGCGTCCTAAAGACTGATGGAAGATACTTCATGCTCTGCTTCAGCGACAAAGAGCCTACCAATTGGGGTGGACCAAGAAGAGTTACCAAGGAAGAAATCGAAGCAACGTTCTCCCTACTATTCAATATCAACTTCATCAAAGACGCATGTTTCGCTACTAGAATCCACAACAACGGTGGGAAAGCGTACCTGACATCGGCAACAAAGAAGTCCTCGTAACCCCCGCCTGATACTCCCCCGAAGAGCTGTCTGGAGGAATACTCTATTCTTCTTTCTCCTTACTAACCTGATCCTTCACGGATTTGAAAAAGTCTGAACTCTGTATCCGCCCAGCTTCGGAGTGCACCGCATCAAGATCAATCTTCAGCCTAGCGTGTGTCACTCGACGTCTTTTGAAGACGAGGAATACGGCTAGGAGTAGTCCCGCGATTAGTGCGACTATGATTCCGAAGTAGTAGAGTGGGAAGCTGGCCGGCGGATTATTCTGGATGTTTATTGCCCTCGTTGCCGTGCCAGTGTTTGCAGGTGAAGGAGAATCTGATGCTTTGACGACCAGAGACCACAGCCCTCCGGCATCTGTTGAACGGGCAGTGTAGCTGCCTATCCACAATCCGAGAGTAGTGTCGAAGACCATAGGGACAGAATCGTTGATTGCGGGTGTCCCGCTGTAGAGCAAGTAAGCGCTAACCGTGCCAGACTGGAGAGTTGTTCCATCAGGATATTCTATGGTTGCGTTGAATCGGAGTTGTTGGCCAACTCCAATGTTAGTGTTAGTCGTCACATCGACGGTTAGGGCTGCAGGAGTTAGTTGTGGAGTGTTCATTATGGCTATCCCAGGGCCAGTGTTCCCAAAAGCATCGCTGAAGGCGCGTGGTCCGAGTGCGACCGTCCAGACTCCTGTCTCATTAGTCAACGAGGTGGTATAATTGGCGCTGAACGTTTGGGCATTGCTGTTGTACGTAGCCGTGAGGGTGATTTTGGAACCGCCAGGTGTTGCTAGTATTAGAAGGCCGACGCCCGTCGAGGGAAGCGACGCGTCGGGATAAGTTGGCTGGAAGGAAAACCGCATAGTTTCAGTCCTCTGGTAGATCGGTTTGAATATCGCGATGGTAGCGACAGACATCGTCGCTGCATTCACAGCGAAATGCTGGACGTCAAGAGGAGTCTTGAAAGAGCTGGTTCCGGAAACCGTCACCATATAGGAGTCTATAGTCGCGTTCACGGGTATCTTCCAACTAGCAGTTACAACTCCCACAAGCGAGGCTGGAGAGGTTTGCGAGAACACAAGAGTTGAAGTGGTCTGTGTCCTAATGCTCACACTCACGCTCTCCGAGGCATTGTACCCGCTAGCCTGAATCGTCACGGTCTGAGTTCTCTCATGCTCCGAACTATCGACAATATTCACGAAGAAAGAACTCGAAGCCACATTTGGCGAAGCGATCGGGCTAACCAGATCGACCGAAGCAGCGTATTGGCCGAGCAGTGAGTCGGACCCTGCAAACGACGTACTCGGGAATGCGACCGACTTACTGAACTGGGACTGCCCGATGAGAGTCGTGTAGTTCTCCAACGGCGACTGAAAAATCACACTCGCAGGGTTCTTCACGAAGAATCTGAACTGATAGAGGGTCCCACCGCCTGCACCAGTAACGGTAAGAACCAGGTTTACCGTATTGCCTTCTTGGGTCGATGCCGGAACCGATGTCAAGGAGTAGTAACCGCCACCCGGAGTTGGGCAACATGCATTGACTCTTGAAACCAGATCGACGGACAAGACGGGAACCAATGTTGCGAGGGCGAGTAGGAGGGCAAGACGGGTACCTCCGATGTGTTTCATGACATGTGTCCCAGGAAATGGACCGCTGACTCACGACCTTCGAACGCGGGACTAAAATGCCTCGTAACTTCCAGCCATATGCTGAGGTACCGAGTGGAATCAGGAATCTCTCCCACCTTTAGAAACCATGGACGGAGCCTGTGAGAAGGACTCGGAGTTAGACACTCAGCTTGACCAGAGGATGTAGTTGAAAATCAGCCACACTCGCATGACTGCTCCTCGCATACAGTCCTTGCATCCTATCCCATCAAATTTCTGATCAAGGTGGAGAGGTTGAGGCGCTCAGCCTCCAGACCATGTTCGAAGAGAGTGAGCATGGCTCCTGATAGCTTCAGATTGACCAGTCTATCCGAGGCCAAACCAAGACGGAGAAGGACATTGTACAACGACTGGTTGTACAACCTTCAAAAATCTTGATTTATATTTCCTAGGAGGCTATGGCCCAGATGGGAAAACGAATGAAAGCAAAAATCATCGCTCTGCTATCAGTCGCGTTGATCGCAGCAATGTCGCCCACAATGATATCATTGGTAGCCGGTGCAAGTCAAGCAGCCGCCCACTCCCACCATCCGAATGGGCCTCCGACAACTGTACCACCTTGCGACTTTGACCATCCGACTTCCCTGCCCCCTCAGGCTTCGCCCAATGCAACCGCAGCGCTTAACGCCCGGGCAAGTCACTGCCCAACCCCCACAGCTGCATAGCGGACACAGAATAATCGCAACAGCTTTCCTAACCTCTCTTTTTTTGGACCTTCAGTTTGAATGATCAAATGCCTTTTACCGCCCGGTCAGCCATTGAGCTCGGGGCAACAAGGCTGAGGTATGAAGAAGAGTCTTCTCACTACGATAAACAATAACAATGCGGAAGCAAGAAACTAATAGAGCTGCACGATTAGCAAGAATATCTCAGGTCCGATACAGAAATGACAGAAGAATTCGTAAGAGTAGCCTCGACCTCTGAGATTCCGCCAGATAAGATGAAGGTGGTGCAGTACAAAGGTCAACCGATCTGCCTCGCAAACAGCAAGGGCAAATATTACGCCATCAAAAACGCATGCACTCACCTCGGAGGACCACTAGGCCAAGGAAAACTGGAAGACCATATAGTCGAATGTCCCTGGCACGGGTCCCGATTCGACCTCGCAACCGGTGAAGTAAGAAGAGGACCAGCCCAAACTCCAGAACCAGTCTACGAGGTCAAGGTTGAAGGCGCAATAATCCTCATTCGACCCAAATAGCGACATTTCTCTATCGCTCGGCGCTCTTCCCATGATTCGTTGTCCAACCTGTGGGAACGATCTAGTGTATTCTCCGATTCCTCCACTATTTCTGTGCCTAGAACGGATCGCTGGAGACATAATCACCATCAACATCGGATGCAAACCCTGGATTGCAGAGAACGCATCAGCCATAGACTTGCTGAGAATGACCGATCGGATTGAGAAATTAGCGCCTCGGCTTACTTCGTAGAGCTTGGGCTTACATCAGCCCAATCTTTCGCTCGAATTGGCGATTTATCCTTGTTTAAATTGCTTTATAAGCGGTTAAAATCAGAGGTCTAATCGTCGAACTTGGCGTCCTTGCAAGCTCCGATCAATCGAAACTCATTCTCTTTCGATTTCAAAATGGAAACGTGATTTGTGTTGTCTGACAAGGGAAGAGCTTTCATCAATATTGAGAATGTTGTCGCTTCTGTCACGCTGAAGCAACGAATAGACCTCAATGCGATAGTCAGAATTTTCCCTGGAGTAGAATATCGACCCGAGCAATTTCCTGGCCTGGTCTATCGTCTGAAGAAGCCGAAGACAGCCACGCTCATATTCAGTTCCGGCAAAATGGTCTGCACCGGATCAAAATCGGAACGCCAAGCCCACAAGGCCGTGTTGAAAGTGGTTGACGAATTGAAGAAAGGAGGGATCGTGATCGTTGGCAGACCAGTAATCGTCGTCCAGAACATCGTAGCTTCCGCGGGTCTTGGAGGCACAATCGACTTGGAGAAGGTCGTTTACAGTTTGAAGAAAACCATGTACGAGCCTGAGCAGTTTCCAGGACTCATCTACCGCATGGACGAGCCAAAAGTCGTAATCCTAATCTTCGCCAGCGGCAAACTAGTCTGCACTGGGGCGAAGAAAGAGATCCAGGTTCACATCGCAGTCAACAAGTTGCAAGAGACTCTGGAAGCGAAGAATCTGATCATGTACGAAGGCCCCGAGAAGCCCAGACTTCCGCCTATCCCCACCAAACCCGCAGACTAGTTACGTCTCAATTTGTCCGTTGCAAGCGCGCGATGAAGTAGCCAGCAGTCCAATCGCGGTGCGGGTAAAACCTACGGCAATCAACAAGTCCCATCAGGCCCGGTGACCCATACTGTTCAAGGACCGGTCGAGTCTCAAACTCTGGATGAGACTTCAAAAATGATGCGACAACATGTTCGTTCTCCTCAACCGTCAAGCTGCAGGTACAGTACAGGATTCGGCCCTCCTCACCAACTAGAGAGACCGCTGACTCGAGGAAACGTCGTTGCAGAGCTGAATAGCGACCTACCGACTCGGGAGAGAGGTGCCATTTCATTCGCGGATTCCGATCAAAAACCCCTGTACCAGTACATGGCGGGTCAATAACTGCTAGGTCGAAGGTGTCATGAAGCCCAAGCCGTGAAGCATCACTAATCACTGGGTCCGCTATCTTTACTCCAAGTCTCTGAACTTCTCTTCTCCAACTCTTCATTCTTGCGGGAGAATAATCAACCGAAACAATCGTACCCCGGTTCTTCATCAACTGCGCGATTGCAGCGGTTTTCGCTCCTGGAGCTGCGCACAAGTCCAGAACATTCTCCTCAGGCCTAGGACTCCCCGCCTCGATCGCCAGATAGGAGGCTAAATCTTGCATTTGGAAAGAACCCGACGAGAAGAATCCTGCGAACGCGGAAGGAGAGCCGGAGACAATGTACACACCTTGGGCAGAGGGAACCTTCGTTAGTCTCTCAGCCAAACTTCCAAGCTCCTTTGGTAGAGTTGTTCTTCCTCGGTTCTTCAGAGGATTGACCCGAAAATATCTTGGCCGCGACCTTGTGGACAAGAACGTAACAGCGTCCCCGCGGCCGAGAAGGCGAAAGCAATAGTTTACCCACCAGGCCGGATGATGTGTTTGAAGAGCGACCCTCTCAGAGTCTCTCAAACCGGAGAGAAGCCCAGTCGTGTTCAAGGCCGACAAAGTTCCGAAGAAGAATTCGAGCCTAGGAATTAGATCACTCGGAGCGATCGCTCTGACGCTGTGCTCTATTCGCCTCATCTGTCCTCTCGCACCTGGTCGTAGCATTGCGTAGGTTGTCAGCCGAAACAAGCAGCGAGCGCTCATCCCCATCTTTTCCTGGGGATGTGCATTTCGCACGAGAATGTCGATGACGTCCTGTTCGCTCGTTGTTCCCAATACCAAAGCTAAGGCTTCCCGCTTGACGTTTGTCAGACGAGGGTCTGAGGCTGCAGCTCGCTGCACGGCGTCTCGCTCGCTGGCTCCTCTACTAACCAGTACCAACGCCTGATGAGCAAGCCTGAATTGATCTGAGAAATAGGAGTCGGGTCTGCGTAGCTTCCCCGCGCGTTTGGATTCTTGCAGATTGTCTGCTGGGCCAACATGATGCATCCCTACACCAACCGGACGAGTGGTCTCAGTTTCATGAAGGCCTCTCAACGAAGTGTTGCCTGGAGTCATTTTCGGCTCGACACCTTCAGCCTGACTCTAGCGGGCACAGCGTTTCAAGGCCCCGATTCCGAGCAACTAAGGTTTAACTTTCATGCTTCTGAGATCAGGGCCCGCGTTAATGTCCAGCCTCGACCAATACATGGCAAAGCCTGAACCGGTGCCTCCCCCCCGGCCGAGGCAGGACCCAAAAGCACAGCTTAACTTCAGACCAAGCATCCCGCAGGAATTAGCTGAATCATATTTCGTGGGGGCTGGCTACGATGGAGAGCGACGCTCCGTATATCTCAAACTCTACGAGCCGAAATCCCAGAAGATACACTTCTGGTACGACAACACAGGGCATACCCCGTACTGTCTCTCCAAGGAGTCGCCTGAAGTGCTGGGGAAGAACCAGAGCCTAGTGAGACACCCTGGCTTCGTCAAGTTCGAGGGATCCAAGAGATTCGACGCGCTGAAGGGCCAAGAGATTCCTGTTACCGTGATCTATGCGAGAGACCCTCTCTCGATTGGTGGACGTCCCAGTGGATGCATCCGTGATATTATCAAAGCCTGGGAAGCCGATATTCGATACACTGAGAACTACATCTATGATCGCAGACTTGAGCCCGGAATGTCCTATTCCATTAAACGCGGAAACCTCGTTCCGCTACAATCAGGGAGTAGTTCGATAAACATCCAGACTGTCTTCGAGGAGACCGATCCAGTCTATCAGAGCCTACTCGACCGGTGGCTTCGCTTGTTAGACTTCCCGGTACCAACCTACAGGAGAGTAGCGTTTGACATTGAGGTGCACTCGCCAATCGACACCAGAGTCCCGGACCCCCAAGAAGCAGAGTACAAAGTAATCTGCGCGAGTTTCGCTTCCAACGACAGTGTGAAGAAAGCTCTGATCCTGAAACGGCCAGGGCTTGCGGTTGAAGATGCTGAGGCTCCCTCGGGGCTGCTCTTAGACTTCTATGAAACCGAAGAGGAGCTCTTATCCGCGATATTCAGGGAACTGAACGATTACCCTTTTGTCCTGACGTTTAACGGCGACGATTTCGACCTCCGATATCTCTTCCATCGAGCGGAGAAGCTAGGGTTTACACGAGATAAGATTCCCATCGAGCTCGGACGAGAATCAGCAGGACTCAAATACGGCATTCATTTCGACCTCTACAAGTTCTTCTTCAACAGATCAATCCAAGTCTATGCATTCAGCGGCAAATATAGAGAATCCACGCTCGACGCTATATCCGAGGCACTTCTCGAGACCGGAAAGCTAGAGATCTCCACACCAATCTCCCGGCTATCATACTCCGAACTCGCGGCCTACTGCTACCAAGATGCAGAGCTAGTTCTGAACCTAACCCAGTTCGACGGTGAAGTAGTGATGAAACTCGTCACTGCTCTTTCTAGGATTAGCTTCCTGCCAATCGAAGACATGTCCCGTCAGGGAGTCTCGGGATGGATCAGGAGCATGCTCTTCCGAGAACATCGGCTTCGAGGCTACATCATTCCAAGATATGAAGAGATTACGGAATCGAAGGGCTCCACCAGCACGACAGCCGTCATCAAAGGCAAAAAGTACAAGGGAGGGATGGTAGTCGATCCGACCCCTGGAGTACACTTCCAAGTCGCAGTCCTAGACTTCGCGTCGCTATATCCTTCGATCATTAAGACTTGGAATCTTGGCTATGAGACAATCCTCTGCAACCACTCTGAAG
>Ga0209158_1000914_pt1 | contig 20509 bp, 20 predicted proteins | sample GraSoiAngelo_140_FD_185897 | JGI IMG/M metagenome (GOLD analysis project Ga0209158, IMG submission 185897) | Grasslands soil microbial communities from the Angelo Coastal Reserve, California, USA - 14_0929_12_30cm (SPAdes) (version 2) | ecosystem: Environmental > Terrestrial > Soil > Grasslands ...
AGGTGACGAAGCTGCTGGAGCACTCTGATGTAGAGGGTCGTTAAGCGACTTGGCGAGCCTACAGGCCGTAACGTGAGTGAACGCTGAGCAGGCCCCGAAACAGGCAACGCAGGAGCCAAACCGTCTGGAATCGAGGGAGGCCGATGCTGATGGGACAGCGAGCGAACAGTTCCATCGGTCCTGCCGGAGTAGTGGCGACGGCAAGTAGGCGACGTGGATCGGACGCAACACGGGAAGTCCCAGCGGAGACGGCAGTAGGGGTCAACTGGCAGCTCGCGAGAGCCAGGCCGGGCCGTATGGGATGGCGGAGAGGCTCGTAGTACCGATGAAGCCGTTAATTCCGGTGGAGGGAAGGGGCCTCAGTTGAAAGACGACGCAAGAAGCAGCGAGGGACAGGAGGATTGGCGATGAGTCTAGTAACCCCATCAAGCGTTCAGAAGCTGCAGACGGCGTTACATGCGAAAGCGAAGGAATCGCCCAACTTTCGTTTCTACGCGTTGTACGACAAGGTGTACCGGAAGGACGTTTTGGATTTTGCCTATCACCGCTGCAAAGCCAATGGCGGAGCAGCGGGCGTAGACGGCCAGACGTTCGAGGACATCGAGGCGTACGGTGAAGAGCGATGGCTGGACGAATTGGCGCAAGAGCTGAAAAGCCGAACCTATCAACCTCTTCCTGTGCGGAGGGTGTATATACCCAAGCCGGACGGGAAACAGCGGCCGTTAGGAGTGCCCGCTATCCGTGACCGGACGGCGGAGATGGCAGCAGTTTTAGTTCTCGAGCCTATTTTCGAGGCTGATCTGCAGCCGGAACAGTACGCTTATCGGTCAGACCGCAGCGCACTGGACGCAGTGAAACACGTCCACAAGTTGATCAACACCGGCCATGAAGAAATTGTTGACGCAGATCTCAGCGGGTATTTTCATTCTATTCCACACTCCCACCTTCTAAAGTCGGTGGCTCGACGGATCGTCGACGGAGCAATGCTGCATTTAATCAAGATGTGGCTGGAAGCTCCGGTTGAAGAGACCGACGAGAAAGGGAATAAACATCGGAGTACGCGCAATCGGGATGACGGACGGGGAACTCCGCAAGGAGCTCCGCTTAGCCCGCTGCTGAGCAATATCTACATGCGACGGTTCGTGCTGGGGTGGAGGAAGCTCGGGCACGAGAAGCGCCTTCAAGCGCGCATTGTCAACTACGCGGACGACTTCGTGATCTGCTGTCGTGGGAAAGCTGCAGAGGCTCGGGCCACGATGCAGGGCATGATGGTCAGGCTGAGATTGACGGTGAACGAGACGAAGACGCGGGTCTGCAAGCTGCCGGAAGAGAAGTTCGACTTTCTGGGCTATACGTTTGGTCGATGCTACTCGCCGAAGACGGGACGGGCCTATCTGGGCACGGTCCCATCGAAGAAGCGAGTGATGCGCATCTGTCAGGCCATCAGGGCGGAGACCCGGCGCAGTCAGACCCAGCGGAAGCCGCAGGAGGTAACGGGGCAGCTCAACCAGATGATCAATGGGTGGGCCAACTACTTCTGCCTGGGACCGGTCAGCCACGCCTACCGGGCGATTGAGCAACACGCTCGTAAGAGGCTGCGCCAGTGGCTGTGCGCCAAACACCAAGTGTCGTGGCCGGCGGTCAAGCAGTTTTCGGACGCTGCCTTGCACGACAAGTTTGGTTTGGTCCGGCTTACCCAGCGGACCGGCAACTTTCCGTGGGCGAAAGCGTGATTCTTTCTCCGAGAGCTGGATGCCCGAAATGGGCCCGTCCAGTTCGATGAGCGGGATGTGGAAACGGAAGCATGGCGCGGTTAATGAGGCACCGGCAGACGAAAGGGCCGGCAACGGATAGACCGCACCTAAACCACCGCGCCACATCTCGACTCTACAGTTGTTTCGCAAACCGAACGCCAGATCGCGATTGTCCTCAATCAGCAGGATTCGGCTCAAGGCGATTCCTCCAGCTGCTCCTTACGGGTGCCTTCCTGTCCTTTGGAAAGCGGTAGCTCGACGACAAACTTCGCTCCTTCGCGGTCACCTGTAGTCACTGAACACCGGCCGCCATGACGGGTCACCAAATCCTGTACCACGGATAGACCGATCCCTGTGCCCGCAATCGCTGATTGCCGATCGCGCTCCAGTCTCTGAAATCGGTCGAATATGCGCTTTCGATCGGCCAAAGGAACGCCGGGTCCTTCGTCATCTACGAAGAGACATGCCATGCCGTCACAAGCCTCAAGTCCCACGATAACCTGCTGTTTCTTTCTTCCATACTTCACGGCATTATCCAGAAGGTTGATCACGATCTGCCGCAGAGCGTCGGGGTCCACGTTTGCGATCAGGCCAAAGGACAAACGAACTTCGATCTGAGTTTCACTGCCATTCATTACTGATTCAAAGTCCTCCACGATTTCCTGAATCAGGGGCGCGAGTTCACGATTCTCCTTCGAGAGTGAGTCAATTGTTCTCTCCATTCGGGAGAATTGCAGAACATTTTCGACCAGTTGCGTAAGGCGGCGAGCCTCGCGGTCGATGATTTCGAGCGACCGTCGATGCTCCTCGGTGGAACGGATGCGATCCAGCAACAGGGTTTCCGCAAACATCCGAATCTGCGTCAGCGGTGTCCGAAGCTCGTGAGAGACGCTGGAAACGAACTCGTCCCGCAGTTGCTGGAAAGCCATTTCCCGGCGCAGTTGCAGAATGGCCGTCACGATTAGGCCCGCATTCAATGCCAGGAGCGCGAGAAAGAACGGCAGCCGGGAGCGAGGCAGTCCCCCAATGACGATTTGTCGGGAAATCTGCGGATCGATGGAGGCTTCTACCGTGAAACCTAAGAAAACTCCTTGGTACGTATCACCAAAAGACTTTATGACTGCCAATTTTGGCGCTGACTCTTCTCCCAGCTGGAAGCGTTCCACTCCCCCGTGGTCGCGAATGCTGACATGCAGAAACTCGTTCGTCACTTGTCCGTGACCCAGGGATGGCGGCACGAGGGGCTGACGGTTCAAAACGGTTCCAAACCATTGCCTCAGAACCGGGAGCTCAACTTCGAAGCCAGCCTCTATCTCTCGGCCTTGCGGTCCTCGCGTGGAGCCTGCGACAAATGTCCGCGGAGCGCCTCCGATTTGAGCGTTCAAGACTTGATATGCAGTGTCGCTGTGCTGCGCGAAGACTCGTACTAGATTCTCCCTTAGCCAGCCAGCCACTTCGTCAGGAGCCGGCTCATTGAGAAAGCTCAACCGCCCAGTGGATGGATCCAACCTCGTAGTAGCCTTTCGCCAAGCCCGAGGCGCGCTTCACGCGCGGATCCGTTGCGGAGAGCAACGTTGCTCTTATCGTTGAAGGCAGCTTTCCCGATGACTGGATTTCGTGGAGCACAGCCGCCACTAGCGGGTAATAGCCGTAATAACCAATCTCCGCACTCGATCTGCGGATGACTTCGTCGGCAACTAGTGAGGAATAGTCGTGGAGGACGCTCTCAACAGTGGCCCGCTGCGAAGCATTTGCGTATTGGGCCTGCAGCACGATCAAGCTTGCGGTTGCCAGGCTCACCAACAAGAGCAAGACAATCAGGGCTGTCCGAGTCCTTCGGGAATGCCAGGATAACGAAATTGCCATTCAGAATTGCGAGTATAGCACTCGTAGTATCGGCCATCCGTCTTTGAATGTTGGAATTTACATTTCCTGGACACCTTCCTGAAAGATTCCGGACAAAAAATTGAACTTCTCCCCACCACAACTGGCGGACAAATCGCTACCCTATGCATACTGCATTCAGTCGAGTAGCAAGCGCAGAGGGAGGCGAGCGATGTTCTACAGATTTCGCATAGCAAGTTTGCCCGCAACAACAGTGATGTTGCTGTCCTTGGCGGCTCTCGCCGCCGAGGCTCAAATGCCCGACAAATTCACCAATTTGCAATACTTTCCGAAAACCATTTCACGTCAAGAGCTCATGGGAAATATGCGCGGATTTTCCTTCAGCTTGGGCGTCCGCTGCCAATTCTGCCATGCGGGAAAAGATGGCAACAAACGCGAACAAATGGATTTTGCTTCCGATGGAAAAGACACCAAGAAAACCGCACGCGCCATGTTACGCATGGTCGATGCCATCAACCAGGAATACATCGCCAAGATGGGGCGGACCGCACCCATCCGCGTGGAGTGTGTGACCTGTCACCACCAGCTTAGCATCCCGAAAACCATGAACGCGCTTCTCGCGGAAACGATCGATAAGAAAGATATTCAGGCAGCGCTCGCTCTCTATCGCGATCTCAGGAAAAACGGGCTTGGAAACGGCCAATACGACTTCGGAGAAACGTCGCTGAACATTTTGACGGAGAGTTTGCTCAAACAGGATAAGGCCAAGGAAGCCGTGGCCATCATGGAGCTCAACGTCGAAGTCAACACCCCGCCCTCGGGTTGGGCGTACAACCTTTTGGCAATGTACCACGTGGCAAACAAGCAAGTGGAGAAAGCCAGGGCGGATTACCAGAAGATTCTCGAACTGAATCCCCAGGACGAGTGGGCCAAAAAGCAGCTTGAGCAATTGAACGGCAGCAAGCCATAGAGTCGAACCACCACGCGACAACTTCCGGCTACCCAGAAGTTAATCTGGGGACTACGGTCCAGAAAGGGCGATCTCAGAAACTTGCCAGCCATTCGTCGCCTGTTCCTTGTGGTGCTTGTTGGCAACACGCTCAGCTAACGCTTTGCCGATTACCGACCGACTCCAGGCGTGGAGCGCCTGGCGAGCGGAGGGTGCGGATATCGCGCATGGGTGGTTGGCCGAAGAGACGGCTGTATTCGCGATTGAATTGAGTGGCGCTCTCGTATCCGACTTCAAAGGCGGCACTGGCGGCATGCAGACCATCCATGAGCATGCGTTCGCGAGCTGCCTGCAAGCGAAGTTGCTTTTGATACTGAAGAGGACTCATGGCGGTGAGCGCACGAAAATGGTGGTGCAGTGTCGAGACGCCCATCCCCGCGATGTTGGCGAGATCTTCCACGCGGAGGGGCTTCGCGAAGTTCGCCTTGACCCAGGCGATGGCCTTTGCCGTGCGGTGGCTCTGATCTCCTAGCGTTGCGATTGAACGGAGACGCGCGCCCTCTGGTCCGCGAAGAATTCGGTAGATGATCTCGCGTTGAATCAGGCCGGAAAGAAATGGAATGTCCTGAGGCGCGTTCAGCAGGTCCACGAGCCGGCAGCAAGCATCTAGTAACTCGGGCGTGGTTTCACCGGTGGCCATGGCAGGCTCGTCCGACGGCGCCTCGGGCGCCTGAATCTCCTCGCGGGTCAGGAGTTCGCGGACTGCGGGCATTTCGAGCTTGAGCACGAAACAGAGATAGGGCACCTGCTCACTTGCCTCGATCACATTGCAGATGACAGGCAAATCGAGCGACGTCAGCAGGTATCGCGACTGGTCGAAGATGAAGTTGGTTCCGCCGAGGTTTGCTTGCTTGCGGCCTTGCGCGACGACGGCGAGGCTGGGCTCGTAGGTAGCGGAGGCCGGTGCTGTTGGAGCGGTCCGGCGGCTCAACAGCAAGCCGGGAACGTCGGTTATCAGCCTCTCTCTGGACCCAACGAAAAAGGCAATCTCACCAGCCAGCTCTTTGAGTAATTCCTGGGCTCGGCCCTGCGGCCGAGTAAGGTCTTTGCCGAGGTTTTTCATGTATTCCTGTCCTTGTGCCTAGCCTTAAGATAGCCGCGCTGCTCCAGGAACGCCAATGATTTCTCAAGGAACAAGAGGAATAGGCAATAAATCGGAAGGATCGGGCTACCGCTGGGGTGGCGTTTCATCCTAACCTCGGAATGAGAGAAACGGTTAAGGGAGGCAACAATGGAAACGCGCAAACTTGGAAAAAGCGGCTTGGAAGTCTCAGCTCTTGGGCTGGGCTGCATGGGTCTGAGTTTCGGCTACGGACCGGCGGTGGACAAGAAGGAAGGAATCACGCTGATTCGAGCGGCAGTCGAACGCGGCGTCACATTCTTCGATACTGCGGAAGTCTATGGCCCGTTCACGAACGAAGAACTGGTCGGTGAAGCGCTCGCGCCGTTTCGTGACGGAGTGAAAATTGCGACGAAGTTCGGATTCAAAATTGATCCGAGCACTGGCAAGCAGGCCGGGTTGGACAGTCGGCCGGAGCACATCAAAGAAGTCGCGGAGGCCTCGCTGAAGCGACTCAAGACGGATGTAATAGATCTGTTCTATCAGCACCGCGTTGACCCGAACCTGCCGATTGAAGAGGTGGCGGGAGCGGTGAAGGAATTAATTCAGCAAGGCAAGGTGAAGCACTTCGGACTTTCGGAAGCGGGAGTGCAAACGATCCGTCGCGCGCACGCGGTTCAGCCTGTGACTGCGCTACAAAGCGAATATTCGTTGTGGTGGAGAGAACCTGAAGCGGAACTAATACCGACGCTGGAAGAGCTCGGAATTGGGTTCGTGCCATTCAGTCCGCTGGGGAAAGGCTTCCTTACCGGGAAGATCGACGAGAAGACTACGTTCGACAGTTCCGATTTCCGCAACATCGTGCCGCGTTTCTCGCCCGAGGCGCGGAAAGCAAATCAGGCGGTAGTGGATCTGCTGGGCAGAATCGCAGAACAGAAGGAGGCGACACCGGCGCAGATCGCGCTGGCATGGCTGCTGGCGCAGAAGCCATGGATAGTTCCGATTCCCGGCACGACCAAGGTATCGCGGCTGGAGGAGAACCTGGAGGCGGTAAACATCAAACTCACAGCAGACGATTTGCGCGAAATCGACAGTGCGGCTTCGAAAATCAAGGTTGAGGGTGCGCGGTATCCGGAGCACCTGCAGAAAATGGTTGGCCGTTAAGCGACTTACCGCAAATGCTCGCAACTGAGATTGAACTCCCTATAGCGGTTTGTTTCCTTATCATTTGAATACCTCGGAAATCATTGGCAGCAGTTCGCGTTGGGTGCAGTTGGGTGCAATTACGGTCGATCTTGCTGGATGTCGCGGGACTCCTCGCGCGTTGTGGTTTGACGTTGCGAGAACGGTACCGTAGAACCCACGCAAATGTAATCCTGATTTTCTCCGTCCGTTCCAGAGGCGGAGGCGCTATCGTGGAGCAGTCTGATATAGCGTTCGGGCGTTAGGACGTGACAGGATCAGAAGTTATTGAGAGCGTCCGGGCAATTGGTCTTTGTGAAGTGTCAGACGCGAAAACGGCGGAAGATGTTGAGGGCCCCTTTGTTTCGAGTTCGACAACCACAACGAATGTCGTACTCTAGTGAGTGCAGGCGGAATCAAATGAGCCAATCCCTACATCAGGGCGACCAACGCAGAAATGGCCTCTTGCGTAACACAAAACGAGTAGTCATTAAGTTGGGAACCAGCACGGTCACGGGCTCCCAGGGCGAGCTCTCCTTGGAACGGATCGAACCGATTGTGCAGGCAATCGCCACCCTCCAAACGAACCGCCGCCAAGTCGTCCTGGTGTCGTCCGGCGCCGTCGGACTCGGTCGCGGATGGCTGGGACTCCACCCATCTCGCCTGAAAGACATGGTAACCAAGCAGGCTTGCGCCGCCGTTGGTCAGGGCTTGCTGATGGAAGCATATAAGAGGCTGTTTGGTGCGTACGACGTAAAGATTGCTCAAGTGCTGCTGACCGAAGAAGATTTCAGCAACTGGCGGCGTTATTCAAACCTGCGCCGAACGATGGAAAAACTGATTGGATTTGGTGTTTTGCCCATCGTCAACGAAAACGACACAGTGTCGACAGCGGAACTTGAAACCGTTGGCGACAGTCCTCGTTCGGTAGCTTTCAGTGATAATGACCGGCTGGCTGCACTTGTCATGAGCGGCTTGGAAGCAGATGCGCTCATCCTTCTCACGAATGTCGATGGTCTCTTAGGTACACAGGGTTCTACGAAACACACACGCGCAGGATTAGGAAGTCGCACGCAAGTGATCCCGCTGATTTCGAAGGTGACACCAGAGTTGAGAGCTCTCGCGAGCGGGCCTTCGCATTTCGGGCGCGGCGGCATGCGGACGAAGCTTGAAGCAGCCGAAATTGCCATGAATTGTGGTGGGGTGGCCGTGATCGCCAATGGTAGTCGGGCAGAAACACTTCCACGCATCTTTGCGGGAGAATCCGAAGGGACTGTTTTTCTGCCTTCCAGCCGAATGAAGGGCAAACGCCGCTGGCTTGCTTACGCGGCCGGGGTCCGTGGCCGCGTCGTCGTTGACGCGGGGGCGCAGCGTGCCATAACGTGCGGCAAGGCCAGTTTGCTCTCATCGGGTGTCGTTCGCGTTGAAAAGCAATTTGGTCCGATGGATGTAGTAAGCATCGCGGACGTCGAGGGCCACGAATTTGCAAGAGGGATTGCCAACTGCGCTAGCGAAGCGGCAGCGACTGCTCGTATCCTCTTCACTCGCGACAACATTGTTCTCCTGGAGCGCGAAGCTTGAGCAAGACGCTTAGCACGAGACCACTCGCTGATGTCGCTTCCATTGCGCGCTCGGCGAGGGAGGCGTCCCGAAAACTTGCACTCCTCTCGGGCGAAACCCGAAACGCCGCTCTCCTGACAATTGCGGACGCACTCGAAGGAAATGGCGGGCGGGTTCTAGCGGCCAATGCAAGGGACTGCGCCGCCGCGGAGACGCTCGCATCTACAGGAGAGATGACGCCAGCCATGCTTTCACGGCTGCGGATCAACGAGAGTGGTATCACCGAGATGGCCGCCCGCATCCGAGAGGTCGCAAATCTGCCTGACCCCCTGGGAAAACGGCTGGCAGCCACCGAGCTCGACCAAGGCCTGATCTTGCACAAAGAATCCTGCCCGCTTGGTGTGATTGCGGTGGTATTTGAATCTCGGCCCGATGTCGTTCCGCAGGTCGCTTCGCTGGCGCTCAAGTCCGGCAACGCGGTTCTGCTCAAAGGTGGCGCCGAAGCCGCAAATAGCAACGAAAGCATTGTAGCCGTCTGGAGAGAGGCGCTTTGCAGGTTTCCCGATGTACCTCAGGAGTCCATCCACCTACTGCAATCTCGTTCGGATGTGCTGGAACTCTTGCGTCTCCGGGGTGAAGTCGATCTGTTGATCCCGCGCGGTTCGAAGGAGTTCGTTGCCTTCATGGAACAGAATAGCCGTATCCCTGTCGTGGGCCACGGTGAGGGAATCTGTCATGTGTTCGTCGATCGCGCTGCGGATCTGAACAGAGCCGTGACAGTCACGTTAGACTCTAAGGTTCAGTACCCTGCGGCTTGCAACTCCGTCGAAACTCTTCTTGTGCACAAGGATGTTGCCGCCGCATTCCTGCCTAGAGTAGTCGCAGAATTAAATAGAGCAAGTGTGGAAGTTCGTGGCTGTCCCCGTGTTCTGGCACTGCTTCCTGAGGCCCAACTGGTCCCTGCGATCGAAAAGGATTGGTCAACCGAGTACTCCGACCTCATCCTCTCGGTGAAGATTGTGGATACGGTGGAACAGGCGCTGGAACACATTCAAAGGTACGGCTCGAAGCACACTGAATGCATTGTTACCGAAGACCAAGCAGTCGCTGAGCGTTTTTTGCAGGAAGTCGACGCCGCCGGCGTATTTCACAATGCTTCGACACGTTTTGCGGATGGCTACCGTTACGGCCTCGGCGCAGAGTTGGGGATAAGCAACGGCAAACTACATGCGCGAGGTCCGATGGGCATTGAAGGATTAACCACCTACAAGTACAAGCTCCGCGGGAACGGGCACATCGCAGCCGAATACAGCAGCGGCGTCCGACATTTCACACACAAACCTCTCGGATAAGAGAAATAGCCTGCCCTCAGCGCCGAGTACTCGCGCGTTCTACGATTTGGCGGACAGCGGTACCGTAGAGCCTCGCCTCTTGCGTTTCCGGATCGCAGGGCAGATTCAAATACTGCGCGTCCATCGAACATCCTCACGCGCCCAGTCTATCTCATCGGAGCATCGCTTCGCTCATCGCCCTCTGTCGTCCTCCATGAGCGCGAGCTCCATTTCCCCATAATGGCCCCTCTGCGAAGTTCAATCTCCGAGTACTTTGGATTCTCGTGTGCCGCCGTTGTGTGCTTGACGAATAAGATCACGTCAAAGCTGTGAGGAGACACGAGACCGAAATATGCCTCCGGCGCACTATCGCTGTAAATCGCCCCGATACTTCTCATTGGTTGTGGGGTATTCAACCACTCGGCAACCGCTCCGCTCGATGGCGCGGCACGCAGATCAACGGCAAACAGGGGAATTCCCGCGGCTGCCAGGGCGGCATCCAGCGAACCCGGAATTGCTGGACCTACGGTGAATTGCCGAAGCCCTTTGCCTCTCTGCAGCGCTTGAAAAGAACCCTGGTCAAAAGAAAACCCACACACCACCATTTTCTCCCCGTAAGTCTTCCGCAGGACCGTGCCCATGGACTCGCCGTCTCCGAGCGGCGCCGTGGACACATGTCCGTTGTGTGCCCATAGCATGATTTTTGACTCCGGTCCCTCCTGGTCAAGAATCCATTCTACGTTCGCCGCCATGGCCTGGTCGCGAGGCGAAAAATTGCCCGACCGGTCCACTGAATGCATTTCCACAGCCTGTCGCACGATCTCCAAATTGTGTCGAGCCAATGTCCACTCTTTCAGCGAGGATGCCTCCACGTACACTTTCTTCCGGAGTTCCAGCCACTCCAACAAGGATTCAATCATCTCCCCGGTCTTCTGCCAGAAATACCTCGATTTGCTTGCAGATTCGCGTTCTCGGTCGGCATCACTCAAAGGAGCAAGTACCGTCGAGGCCACTTTGGCTTCTCCGGGGTCAACCTTTTCCAGGTACCTCTCCGCATTTCTCACTGCCACGTGCGCCACTTGCATGTCGAACCCAAAAAACTTTACCTTGTTCGTATGCTTCGGGTCTTGGTTGTACTTGCGCATCCATCGGATCATGTCCAGCACTTCATCCGTGTTCCAGGTCCAAAAATACAAACTGTCGAGCGCCTCCGTAGCATCGCCGGTACCGTTCAACACAAAATCGTTGATCGCCAGGGATTCCGGCCAGTTCGCCTCAATTCCGAAAACCGTGAAGCCTTTTTTTTCGACGAGAAACTCCAGCATGCGGTGCTTCAGTTGGAAGAATTCCCGAGTGCCATGTGTGGCCTCTCCCATGGCGACTATGCGCGCATTCCCAATGGTTGACTCCATCCGGCGCAGGTCGTCCCACCCGCTCTCGGGACTCGTGCTGTCCAGAGGTATTGCCGCGCTTTTAAACCACGACGTGACTTCGCTTGGAACGGAAATCGAAGAGGGAGATTTAGTCGCCTGGCCCGGCAGGGTCGGACAAACAACCAGTTCGAGAACAAGACTCCCGAGTGCCAAATAGCGTCTTATCGAAACGTCGTGGGCCATTCTTCTCTCCGCCACCCAGCTTCAATTCTAGAACAAGTGAGCCGTTGGCAAGGAGAGGAGTTTTTCCCAGCCGCGGTTGGATATCAGGCGTTGAGGCGGGGCTGCAGACAGCCGGGTTTTTGTGTGCTGGCATCCATGGGGAATCGGCCGCGAGCGCCGCGGCCAAACGAGACGTGGAAGTGATTCCACTAAGCCGGTACAACCGAGGACGGGTGGCACGAGAAGGACTGCAGATGGGCTTTGCCGCGGTGGACGCGCGTGAAATCCGGCGCGGCGTCCAAGATCTCGCGGTTGGGTTAGAAGGAGAGTCAAGAACCTGGCAACGACGAGAGGTTAGCGAGATCGCTGCAAAGCGCTGTTAACCGGAGAGCCAGCGAAGAAATGATGTCTCGAATCTACCGTCAACAATTCAGGCTACAGGAGCGGGCGTTTCCCGTGTACCTGCCACATGCCGGCAAGCAGGGAACGGCGTCATACCAGCGTTATGCGAATTGTAAAGAGTGGCGGCAAATGACAATGAAAGCTCAAAAGAGAAGGTGAATTTAAGGTAGCCCGATTTGATCAGGACTTGCTGATTTCCCTCGACGCGGCTCCGCCACATGGTGATTAAGTTGATTTCAAAGCTTACCAGCGCCCCGAAGCTTGTGTGGCCTCTGCAGAACTTTGGCGCACTCCAAGTGCTGCTCTTGTGAAAACTGATGTTGAAAAGGCTTCGTTGGTTTTCAGCCGTCCGCCGAGATCGACGGTGCTACACGCCTGCTGCCACCACGCTACCTGGAGGCGCACTCCGCGCTTCGGGCTCGGCGAGCCCCTCTCGGAACCGCAAGTGCCGCATGCGCGTCAATTCGACCAGAGGTCGCCACACGGCGTGTACCAAGTGATGCTTGATGAGCAGGTGCCAGAACCTGTTGGAACGCTTGTACAGGTAGGACATCGCCAAATACGGTGCAGCCGCGCGCCAATCCTCGGGCCGACGTCGCCAAATCGAGGCGTGGGAGAAGAGCCGCTCGTAGATCCACGCGTAACCTTGCTCCAGTTCCTCCGGTGACATGTGCTTTGGACGGAACACGGCATGCGCCGTATCGTAAAGAGTCCAGTCGCGGTGCAGCAATCGCCCTTCCGCCTCCATTTGCTTGAACAGCGGAGTCGCCGGATACGGCGTGAGAATGTGAAACGTTGAGCATTCCAGGCGGTTCTCCTCGACCCATCCGGCCGTGCTAGCGAAAACATCCTTGCGGTCGTGATCAAATCCCAGCACGAACGAACCGTTCACTTGGATTCCATTCTCGTGGAGCATGCTCACGCGGCGCGCGTAATCGGCCGTCCTCGGCGTTTTCTTCCGTGCATCGGTGAGGTTTTCATCCGTCAGTGACTCGAAGCCGACGAATACGCCCGTACAGCCTGCAAGCGCCATGGTTCGGATTAGACCGGGATCGTCGGTGACATCGATCGAGACGGCGGCACTCCAGATCTTGTTCAGCGGTCTCAGCGCATGACACAGCTTGCGGAGATACTCCCTGTTCGAGCCCAGGTTATTGTCGATGAAGACGCCGTACGGCTGGTCATCGGCTTCAAACTCCCCGGCTATTTGCTGGGGATCTCGCATTCGATACGGCATGCGCAAGCCATCAGTTGCCAGGTAGCAGAACCCACACCGATTGTGACAACCGCGCGTAGCAATCAGACTGCTGGTCGTCAAAAAACTCTGTCGCGGTAGAATAGATCGCCTTGGCGCCGGATCCTCGCGATAGTTGTTTTCATAGGTTGCCACGTATTTTGACTGCAGCTGGCGCGACTCCACATCAGCCACGATGCGCGGCCACAGCTGCACTCCATCGCCTACGGCGAGCGCGTCTGCGTGTGGTGCGCACTCTTCGGGACACGACAGCACGTGCAGTCCTCCTAGGATGACCTTGCTTCCGCGGCTTCGGTACCAGTGGGCAAGCTCGAAAGCGCGCCTTGCGAAGGTCAGGTGGACCGTAATCCCCACTAGCTCCGGCATGGGCCGAAAGGGCGGCCGGCCGTCAAGCAGGTTTTCGTCCCAATATCGAACTTCCCAGTCTTCCGGTGTCGTCGCCGCGAAGCTGGTCAGAGCCAGTGTCGGAGTAAGCATGTGTTTCCCGAAGCTCGCGTTCGGGTCTTTCGGATAAAAGGGATTGATCAGCAGCGCGTACCGGCGCTGCAACGGTCCTGCCCAACTGGTGGGATCAAGGAGCGGCGGCCGGGTCATCTCCGGAGGACTCCAATGGTGTCGCGGGGGTCTCACAAAGGGCTCAGCAGGTACGCTCATGAAATAAAGTTTATGACACAAAGTACTTTATGTCAAGGACAGACGACCAGCTCCGTTAGATCAAAGGCATTCGCACCAGACGGCGTTTCCGCTAGAGACAGGATGAATAGAACGAGCAGATTGCGCATCGTAGAATCCTAGCAGGACGGCGAATCTGAGGAATCATAGTCGGAAATAACAATTCGCCAAAGACAGGTCTTGAGCGTTGGCGGCCGGATCGCGTCTAGCTGGTTCGCACTCACCTGCCACGCCCAAGACCTGCCCAATCTTCCGGGTTCAGACCTAGCCGATCGGCGGATGTAGCCGGATACGCCTCTGTGGAATCTTCTTCATGGAGGATAGAACATGTCTAAAGAACTCATCGAGCTTTCAAACGCCCTGGCGCAAGCCACGGATCACGCTGCCGCTGGCGTGGTGGCCATTCACACGGAGAGACGCGGCTCTTCCAGCGGCGTCGTGTGGCGTCGCGGAGTGATCGTCACGTCCGAACACGCGCTGCGCCGGGATGAAGAAATTCAGGTGACGCTACCGAATGGCCGCGTCGTGTCAGCAACTCTTGCAGGCCGTGATCCCTCAACAGATATCGCGGTCCTGAAATGTGCCGAGGCCGATAACGCGGTGCCAGACTTCGGCGATGTGGCCACGCTAAAACCCGGTAGCCTGGCGCTGGTGGTGGGCCGCACGCGTGCAAGTGGGCCGGTAGCTGCCCTCGGAGTCGTCAGCCTTGTTGCGCCGGACCGCCGCACTTGGACCGGCGCGTCGCTCGCTCCATACATCCGGCTCGACGTCGGGCTGCAGCCCACCGCCATAGGCGGCGCGGTCATCGACGCGCACGGTGCTGCGGTCGGCGTAGCGACGCCGCGCTTTACGCGTTTCGGCGCCATTGCCGTTCCAGCTTCGGCCATAAATAAGATCACCGACACGCTTCTCAAAAAAGGGCGCATACCACGTGGATATCTTGGCGTCGGTTTGCAGCCGGTGAGCTTACCCGGTGCTCTTCGAGAAACGTTGCAGCGGAACGAGCAGACCGCCGCGATCGTTCTGGAAGTACACCCCGGCGGCCCCGCAGACAAGGCTGGCATCGTCATCGGCGACATTCTCGTCGCAATCGGTGGCCACCCCATCACTCGACTCGAAGACGTTCAGTCTGTTCTGGCCGGGGACGCAATCGGCAAATCACTCTCGCTCCAAATCGTTCGTGGCGGCTCCGTCCAAGAAAGGACCATCGTAGTCGGGGAACGCCCGCATGGAGGCGAATGAGATGGCGGTCACGGGATTCGGCGAAATCGCGGAGAAACTCCGTCGCTCGACAGTGGTCATCCACGCCAGGGGTCGCGGCAGCGGCTCCGGCGTGATCTGGTCGAGCGACGGCACCATCGTCACAAACGCCCATGTGGTGCGGAGTGCACAGGTTAGCCTTCAACTTTGGGACGGACGCGAGTTTGATGCCACGGTCGCGACACGCGATCCTCGCCGAGACCTCGCCGTACTGCGCATCGATGCGAGGAATCTCCCCTTGGCTCTCGTCGCCGACTCATCCCAGGTTCGCCCCGGCGAACTCGCCATTGCCATCGGAAATCCCTTGGGTTTCGTTGGCGCCCTGACCACCGGGGTGATCCATGCAGTCGGGCCGCTTCACGGCCTCGGCTCACGATCGTGGGTGCAAGCGGACGTCCGCCTGGCTCCTGGCAATTCCGGTGGGCCACTCGCCGACGCCCGCGGCCGGGTCATTGGAATCAACACCATGGTCGCGGGACGCCTCGCGCTTGCCATTCCGAGTGATGTGGTTCGAAATTTTCTTTCCGCTGGCCCATCAGACGCTTGGCTTGGCGTGACCGTTCGTCCAGTGCGAGTTCCCCGATCCAATGCGGCTCACGCGAGCAGCCACACCTTTGGTTTGATGGTCCTCGAAGTGGAGCCCCGCAGTCCGGCTTCCTCTGCTTCTCTTTTGCCGGGCGACATTTTACTGGGCACCGAACAAGAAGCCTTTACATTGCTCGCGGACCTCTGGCAAGTCCTCGAAGGCAGCGGTCCGCGACTCGTGAGGCTCGAATTTCTGCGCGGAGACTACTCGCGGGTCCGCTGCGTAACCGTTCAGTTAGGTGTTCTGAATGCATCGAGGAGTTTCGCGGCAGCGTGATTCGCGTGTTCATCGTCGCCGCTTCGCCGCTGGCTCGTGCAGGCCTGCAGAGTCTGCTCCCGACCCGGGATGTGGAACTCGTCGGCAGCGCCCCAAACTTCGAATCGCTCGCCGGTCAATGGCCGGACCTGGAAGCTGAGATCGTTCTCGTTGAGGCATCCGGCGAACAGTTCGAAGCGTTGATGGATTCTCTTGTCGCGTCCGAACTTGCTTCCGAAGCCACCATCGTGGTTCTCTCGGACCATTCTGAGCCCACCTGGCTCGCTGAAGCGCTGCGAGCAGGCGTCCGGGCAGTATTGCCCAGCGATATATCATCAGAGCAACTCGTCGCTGCTCTCGAGGCCGCGGCGGCAGGACTCATTGTCATGCATCCCGCGGAAGTCAGCGCCATGTTTCCGGCGACAGAGCCAGCATCGCACCCACTCGCAGAACTCATCGAGCCCCTTACCCCGCGCGAAAGCAAAGTGCTTGAAATGCTCGCGAGTGGCCTAACCAACAAGGAAATCGCCGCGCGGCTGGCAATCTCTGAGCACACCGCCAAATTTCACGTGGCGTCGATCCTCGGCAAGCTCGGCGCTGGAACCCGCACCGAAGCTGTCACTCTCGGCATTCGTCGCGGCCTTGTCCTTCTCTAACGTGCTTGAGAGATTTTGGTCAAGCCCCTAGGAAGAATTAGGTTTAAGAGTCCGCTGCTCTAACCGGGGGAGATCCGCCAGACATCCGGACGGTCCCCAGTATGTAAGGCTACCCTGCTGTTCCGGGGCCACGGTTGGCGCGAAAAGATGCTAGAACATCGAGCCCCACGATACCACGTCGGAGTCATGTTCTACCCTCCTCTCCAACCAAGCGCTTTGTCATCCAGTGGTTACACGAAGCTCCATTCACGCCGCATCTCCGGGCCGACCCTTCACGTGGACTTCAATTTCTCTTCGACATACAGCGAGAGCTCAATCATGCGCTCGGCCACTTGTTCGACCGGCAGACCCGCAAAGTTCTTGAGCACCAACTCCTTGATATAGAGCCGCACGAGATAACGCAGCTGGAGCGCGCGACTGCGCGTGGCGAAAACAAAATCGCGATGCCCGTTATTCACGACGATCAGGTTGCGCTCGGCATCGAACCGCGAGCGCCACAGTTCCCCGGCGGCCCGTTCAAAGGTGTAGCCCGGTAAGTCGCGCGCATTGACAACAGTTGGACCGATAGCTACATCAAGGTTGTCGGTGACGGTGATCAACGCCTCGGCACTGCAGCGCATGTCACCCTGTGAGACGGCGACGGACAAACGTACGAGAACGGGCGATGAGGGAGCCTCGAAGCTTACTTCTTGATCGGACGTGGACAAGAGCGTGCCACCCCCTTCGACGATCTCCCAGGAAAATGTCAAGTCCTGCTCGACTCGCCGGTGTGAGCGATCCCGGGGCAGCGCGCGAAGGCACCGGCTTTGGCTCACTGCCAATGTGCTTGCCGCTGGTGAAATCACCACGGTGTGCAAAGGCCCTGCATCGTCGAAGAATTGGCGCTGGGTAGCTTCGCCTCCGCTTGGTTCCGGAACGCCCGCCGCTTCCTCTGCACCTGAGGCCTCCGCACTTCGCTCCGGTGCCCCGCCGGCACCGGCAGCTTGCGGCGAGCGGGACTGGATGTCGAACCAGTCGTATTCCTCGCGCGGCAAGACCAGCATGGCCTCGCGAAACGCACGTTGGATGGAACGTAGGGACTCCCGGCTGGCCTGTTCTTCCTCGGCCCGGCGCTGTGCGTCGATAAGGCCATTGAGGTGCGCTTCCAGCGGCACTAGAGCTTCCACGAAGGCCCCATAGCGTTCATCGTGGACGATCCCGGAACGTGTGCCGGGTGTGAGGCTAAGGTAGGGCACGTCAATCAGGCCCTGCAGGTAACGAGAACTCCACGGCGGGCGCTCCAAACCGGGCAGCGTTCCGATATCCTCGATCACCCGCGTGCCATCTCTGGTGAGGGCGACCCGGCAGTCCTCGGCCGGTTCGGTGAGATACAGTTCGGCATACGCCTCGCCAAATGGCGACCGAACCGTGGGCAGCTGGTGGAGCAGGCGGCCTTCGAACTGTCGCGGCTCGACCTGGTACTGCTTGCGCGCAAGTTTATCGATCACCGTTACACGAACCTGCGTATTGCGAATACGATCGCGCAGCTCCGAGGCCAGATACCACTGGATCTTCTCGCCGCTCAATCCGCGGATGCCCTCGAGCAAGGGCCCGATCTTGAGTTCGGTGCCCCGCTCGGCAAAGAGCACCCGTCGAAGCTTTACGATGTAGCGCGGATCCCCTTTACTCATAACCATCTGATAGACTCGCTGATCGGCACCGGAAGAAGTGATCGTGAGCGTGTCGCCCACGGTCCAGAAGCTCAAAAGACCGATACCAAATCCCCTTGTACGCCGTCTCCGGCGCCGTCTGCTTTCAAGCGTCGCTTGACCGAGTCGCAGATATGGGTTGCGACGTACTTGAAGTCAGGCAGCCCGTTCGGATCGCGCGGGATGCCGTCGCCATCGTCCTTGACGGTTAGATAGTGCTCGCCTTGCTCGCGGCCGCGCGTGATGGCAATGGTCTTGGCATGCGCATCGATGCTGTTCTCGACCAACTCCGCGATGGCCTTGAGCGGATTGCTTTGCGACAGTGCGATGATGCGGATGGCATTCCAATCATCGCCGATCCGCAATTTACCGCTCTCTGATTCCTTCGACTTGGCCGCGCTCGTCTTCGCCACAGTGATATTGAACTCCCAGCGGTTGAGTGTTGAGTGCAAGGCAGGGATGATCTGCCGTCAACCACCACTATATCGGGGGCCTTGGCCGCCGGGCAAGATCGGCTCTAGAGCGGGCACCGGAGAGCAAGCAAATAAGAATGTGCTCCAGTTCAGTTAGGGTGACTTCGCCGTTCCTCGATTTGCCTCCCGGGTGATCTCTGCCACCTGCCAGACAATCGGGAGTTCCGGATCTGACGTGTATTTTGGACCACCCTACTGCGTAGCGGGGGTGATCTTCTGAACGTGAAGCGTCTTCTTCGCGGAATCGAATTTGCCCTCCAGCACCACATGCGCAGCAGGGAAGTTCCTAACGGCTTCGGAGTTCTCGACGATCCAAATTCCTTGATCATCATCTGCTACAAAGACGGCTCGTTGGGGTTTCCATTCCGGGTGCCCCACCGAAGCGCCTCCACGCCAGCATTTCTGCACGCAATCCGCGCCGCCAGCCTTCGTGTGTTTGGCCCCACAACCCTCGTCGCTGATCCGGCCGGCCCGAGGTGCGTGCTCTTGCTGCGCCGAAAGCGAGCCGAGGGCCACCAGACCGCCAACGAGCAAGAAAACAAAAACAATCCGGCCCCTGGTCATGCTTTCCTCCTTCTGCCCCGCCACGCTTGTCAAAAGTCCAGAGATTTAGAAACGTCTACCACAAATGCGGATAATTGTTAACCTCGCCGATTGCGGGACATATTTCTCGAGACAGTAAAGGAGAATTGAATCGTGCTCTGGTACAAGGCCTGGCTTGAGACTCGCTCTAGATTTCTGACGTGTCTGGCAACTCTTACGATCTTCTGCGCGGTTTTCGTCCATCATGCTCAAGGACTGCTACGGCCTGAATGGACGACAGACTACAACCGTCTGTTGCTTGTCGCTCAGCAATTCATTGTCATCATGTGGGTTTTGGCTGTGGTCCTCTTGGGAATGGGGGGAATCGTTCGCGAAAAGGCAAACGGGACGTCAGCACTGTCACTGACTCTCCCGGTAAGTTGCGCGCATCTGCTGGGCGTCCGGATCGCGGTGGGCGTCCTGGAGGCAATCGCCTTGGGAGTCGGGCCCTGGGTGACCATTTTCTTCGTTTCGTCTGCTGCAGGAATGCCCGTCCTGCTGCGGCAGGTTGAGTTCTATGTTCTGCTGTTGGTCGGAGGCGGCTTGGCGTATTTCGCAATGGCGATATTGGTTTCATCCTTAGTCGAAGGTGAATACACGGCTCCGACTGTGGCCTTTGGACTGGTACTAGTCTCGGCGATCATATTTGATGCTTGGCTGCGACCCTACAACCTTTGGCGGCTAGTGAGTGGCGACTATTACATTGATCGGCAGACTTATCTTCTCTCGGGGTTCCCGTGGTTGGGCACACTGGCCAGCGTATCTGTGGCAGCCTTGATGCTGCTCGTGTCGTTCAAGGTGATACAAAGACGAGAGTTCTAGCTGCCCACGCCGCTGAAGGCCACCACTCCGAGTCAACCGTCCACAACGACGTCGCTGCCTATGAAAAAGTACTTTCCGCATGCGGATACAATCCCGCGAAGTGACGCTAACCGTCGGTCGAGGAGGTCACGCCGGCGCGGCCCGGTGGCTCTGGTTAGCCACGGAGGCGCTGCACCTGCTTTGATTCCATTCTGACCCTCTCAACGCAATGGCGGTGTTCGCCAATCGTTGGTCGCCAATCGTTGGGTTGACACCTTACCCAAATACCTGATAGACAGGTTATATGTCTACCCAAGAAGCCAGAGAACGGCTCGAGCTGCTGCAGGGCACGCTGGGACTGCTCATCCTGCGCACACTTGTTTTTGGTCCGCAGCACGGACAGGGCATCGCGCGATCCATTCAGCAAACATCGGAAGAAGCACTGCTGGTGGAACACGGCGCGCTCTATCCCGCGCTGCAGCGCCTGGAGGCGCAAGGGTGGATTGCCGCCCGCTGGGGAACTTCGGCGAACAACCGGAGAGC
>Ga0209158_1000915_pt1 | contig 20497 bp, 28 predicted proteins | sample GraSoiAngelo_140_FD_185897 | JGI IMG/M metagenome (GOLD analysis project Ga0209158, IMG submission 185897) | Grasslands soil microbial communities from the Angelo Coastal Reserve, California, USA - 14_0929_12_30cm (SPAdes) (version 2) | ecosystem: Environmental > Terrestrial > Soil > Grasslands ...
CATGGTGAGCGCGCCGCGGTGGTGCTGGATCATGAAGGTGAGGAACAGCCGATCGAACTCCGGCCCGCGGGCGGCGTCGAGCTGCGCCAGCTGCGCGGAGGTCAGCATCCCGGGCATGAGCATCGAGTGCTCCATGCCGGGCATGGTGTGGCCCCGCGCGTCGGCGTCCGGCACCGGCTGATGGCGGTCCCGCAGCCAGCGCTGCATGACGGCGATCTCGTCGCGCTGCCCTACGACGATGCGCTCGCACAGGGCGCGCAGGGCCGGACTCGCATCGTGCGCCGGCGCCCAGCCGGCGATCAGCACTGCCTGCGCGTGGTGGGCGATCATGCCCGTCATGAACTGCACGTCCGCCGCACTGTACCGGGGCCGGGCGTTGTCGGCCTGGCCCTGCGCCGCCGTCGCGACGAGGACCAGCGCCCCCGCCCCGACCACGCACGCTCGCGTCATGCGGCTCGACCCCCTGGTGCCCACGCGCGCTAAAGCTGCGGGCGACTCGCGCGTCGGGCAAGGTCTTCCTAGGCCGCGGCACCCCCGCTGGTTTTCGAAGCGGCCCAGTTCAAGACCATGAGGCACGGCACGACGTACGGGAAAATCCCGTACAGGGTGTCACTCACGGAGTGCGAGTGGCGATCGACCGCCCAAAACACCTGCACGCAGAACACGGTGGCGAGCAGCACCAGCACGAAGGCCTGCCAGGTCACCGGCCGGTACACCCAGCCCCACGCCACGAACCAGCGACGCTGCACCATGATTCACCTCCCGAGAGCGCGGATAATCCAGTCGAGCAACGCGAGGGGTATCGGCAAGAGCGTGAGCCCGACCGAGAACGCGAAGCCGTAGCGAAACATCGCCGGACCGACCACGGCGTACCCATCGCCCCACCGGCGCCGGATGTACAGCTCGGCGGCCGCCCCTCCACTGTAGCACAGGTTCGCGAGCACGGCATACGCCACGATGCCCACGAGGCCCAACGGGACGCCCGGCGAGGCGCGAGGCGGGAGCAGGCCGAACAGGCTTTGGGCGGCGAGGGAAAGGACGCCGGCCACGGCCAGGACCGCGTTGTACACCGGGCGCCGACTCTCCCACCACCCGAGGATCGACCACGCGCTGCGAGGCGCGTACACCGGCGAGAAGAAGAAACGCACCAGCGCCGACACCGAGCCTCCCTGAGGGGACGACAGGACAATGTACTTTGTGCCACAAAGTGGCGCAAGAGCGGCCGCCCTATCGGGCCTTCCAGCGACCTTGCATAATAGGCCGACGCTGCTGTGGTGCGACGCTCGTCAACCTCACGTGACACCTGGAGACGCCGTGAAGACGCACACCTATTCGCGCCGCGAATTCGTCGGCCTGAGCGCGGCGGCCGCCGGCGCATCGCTCGCCGGAAACACGCTCGGGCCGCTCCCACCCAATCTCCTGCCCGATCCCACAGCCGTTGCCGTCAGTGACCGGGTCCGCTTCGGCATGATCGGCGTCGGCATGCAGGGATCGGGACTCCTGTCGCAATCGATCAGGCTGCCGGGGGTCGAATGCGCCGCCGCTTGTGACCTATACGACGGGCGACACACGCTGGCCCGGGAGATCGTGCGACCCGATCTGCCGGTCACGCGCCGCTATCAGGCACTGCTCGACGACAAGACCATCGACTGCATCGTCGCCGCGGTGCCCGATCACTGGCACAAGCAAGTGGTGGTGGACGCGGTCTCCGCAGGGAAGGACATCTACTGCGAGAAACCGATGTCGCACAGCGCCGCCGACGGCGTGGCCATGGTCGCCGCGGCCAAGCAAGCCGGACGCATCGTGCAGATCGGCTCGCAGCGCGTCAGCTCCCAGATCTGCGCCAAGGCCAAGGAGCTGATCGCGCAGGGGACCCTCGGCGACCTGATGCTCGTCGAAGGATGGCTGGGTCGCAACGATCCCAACGGGGCGTGGGAGTACCCACCGCCGCCCGACCTGTCGCCGCGCACGCTGGATTGGGATACCTGGCAGGGGACGGTTCCCAAACGCGCCTTCGATCCCAACATCTTTGCACGCTGGCGCTGCTGGAAGGAATACGGCACCGGGCTCGCCGGCGACCTGCTGGTCCACCTGATCAGCGGCATGATGTTCATGTTGGGGATCAACGAGCCGCCCAAGCAAGCGGCGTCGGTGGGCGGGATCCGGCGCTGGAAAGACGGTCGCAACATGCCCGATGTGCACGCCGTGGTCTATTACTATGGCGAGCTCCCGGTGTACATGCGGCTCAACCTTGGCACGGAGATGCCGGAGACCTACCGCATCCAGGGCTCCAAGGGAATCCTCGAGGTGACCGGATCGACTCTGAGCTACACGCCCCAAAGCGGCAAGGATTCAGGACCCAGCTATTACACGGGCAGCTATCCCCGGGCGCTGCGGGAGGCGTACCTCGCACAGTGGCACCAGGAGAACGATCCGAAGCTGGGCGAGGCAGCGCTGTCGGAGACCGTCTCCATCAGCGGGCCCGAGTTCGACGACATCAGACCACACCTGTGGACATTCTTTGAAGCGGTGCGCACGCGGAAACCGGTGGTAGAGGACGTCGTGTTCGGTCACCATGCGGCGCTCGCGTGCCACATGGCGAATGAGTCGTACTTTCGTAAGAGCTTCGTCTCGTGGGACGACGCCACGAAGACGATCAAGACCTGACGACACCAGCTAGAGGCTCAATGGCCACGGCTGCGGGATGAGCAGCAGCATCCAGGCTGCGCCCAGCAGCGCCATGTTCTTCTTGAACATGACTGCGTCCATTTGGCGGGCTGCAGGATCGGTGACCGCCCAGTAGTTGTGGATCATGAAGGAGGTCGGCAGGAGGAAGACGGTCAGCAACAGGACTCCCCAGGTGGGCCGAATCCCCAGGAGCACGCTGGCACCGCCGAGGATGAGCACCACACCAGAGCCGAGCACGCCCAGGCGCGGAGCCGGCACTCCTTTGGCGGCTGCATACGGCGTCAGCATGCCCACGTGACGGAAATGGTCGATCCCGGCGAGCAGGAAGAACCCACCGTACAGCACGCGACCCGCCAGAAACAATAGGTGCATAAGGCCTCCGGGATGGCTCGAGCAACGTCTGAGACCAGCCGCAATATGCGGGCAGCGCGTAAGCTGTGGGCCGACACGCGCGGGCGCAACGGAGGGCGCGGGCCTCCGGACCCGCGATGGGCCCAGCCGTCGGGGTCGCCCGCGACGTCGAGCCAACGCTAGGACTTGATAGGCCCTTGGCCGCACGCCGGTACCTTCGGGCGATCAAGGTCCCTCCAGGAGAGCCGAATGTTCAAGCGCGGGTGGTTCGAACGAGGCGTGGCGCTCATGCTCGTAAGCGCTCAACTGAGTGCCTGCAGCAGTTGGCATGTTGAGACCGTGTCCCCGGCGGAGGTCGTCGAGGACCGGCAGCCAGCTGCGATCCGTGTCCAGCATCGGGATAGGCGCTCCGAAGTGCTCTACCTGCCCGAAATCCGTGGCGACAGTCTCCTGGGGCGGCGGGAATGGAATGCCAAGCAGTCGGATCGAGCGGTCGCGCTCGCCGACGTGAGCGGGGTGGCGACTCGTCGACTAAGCGCGGCCCGCACGGCAGGATTGGTCATCGGCATCGGGGCAGTCGTAGGCGTCATCGTTGGCCTGAGCGCGATGCAGGGAGGGCTCGAGAATTGGGGGCAGTGATTCGGTCGCGGCCCTCCCCGGGGTCGGGCGACACAGGATGTCCTGACTACTAATGAGGCCGATGCGGAGATTTGCCGTGGCAATGAAGATCTCGCGCAGGAACGACAGCAAGCCTCCAAAAAAGGCGACCATGGCTGCGACAAAGAGGAGCGCGACGGGCATCGAAGCGTCGAAGCCCACAAATGCGCCGACGAACAGCGTGGCGATGACCGCGCACACCAGCAGCGCGGTAACGGTACAGAGCGTGATGGCGCGACTGATGAGCCGAGCGCGGCGCGAGAGAGCCAGGAGCTCGGCGTGAGTTGACGCGGCCGCATCGGCAGGGAGTCCGGTCACCAGGTGGCTGTCGAGCGCCCGGCCGCGATCGATGATGCGCGACAGGCGGTTGGTGAGGACCGCCAACACCGCCCCGATTCCTGACAGCAGGAACACAGGCGCGACGGCGAGCTGGATCGCGTGGGCGACGGCGTTGATCCCGGTGTCGTGTTGCACGCGTCACCGTGGATGCTGCTTCATCGAGTAGAGTCGATACTTCCCAGAAGGAAGTTTGCGAATCATCGAGGCTAAGCTGTAACCGTTTGGCGGCCGGCGCAACGCGACGGGGCCGCGCTAGCGCGATAAAGCGGCTATGCGTTCCCGCCAGACCCGGTCGAGTTGAGCCAGCGGAACGCGCAGCAAGCGTGCAGCGGTGTCGAGGACGGCGCGCGGTTCACGTCCGGCGCTCGCCAAGCTACGAATGCCCGGGACACCCCCGACGTCGTAGACCATCTTGCAGAGGACCGCGAGTCCGTCGTACCCGACGTCGAGGGACCCTTTTCGCGGAGGCGGATCGGCGAGAATGCGCTCGAGCGTCAGATCAACGTGAGTATCGAGGTACTGCTTGAGCCCGGGCAGGAGGTCCTGGAAGTCGAGCCCGGCCGAGCCCCCGGTCCAGGTCATGAGCCCCTCTTGGACGAGGCCCGCGGCCTGGAGCGGGGCCAGAAAGGGCGCCAGGATGACGTGGGCGAGCTCGTGACGATAGCCCTCGCCGTTACCGGAGGAGCCGATGAACACCAGATGATCGAGCGCGTTGCTCCGCCCGCCGACCGTGTCGGCCCCGAGCGGGAAGAACTCGAGACCGGCTGCGCCCAGGGTTTCGATGAGGTCGTCGGTGAAGTAGTAGCCGATGGCTGGCGGAGGAGGCACCGCGAACGCGCGGGCGAGAGAGTCGACGTAGGCGGCGGTGGCCTGGGCGCGGGCCCGCACGAAACGCCGCTTGGGGGGATACACGAACGTGATGCGACCGATCGTTTCGTGATTCCAGCGGCGGGTCAAGCGTGGCAGCGCGTTGGCCAGCACCCACCGCCCTCCCTCACGCGTCGCGTACACCCGATAGAGGGCGAGTGGCCGCACGTCCTGACCAGACACGCTCCCGACGAGCGTGCGGATCAGATACGTGCTGTCCAGGCCGATCGCGGGGGCGAGGTGCACCACGGTGAACCCCGAGTACCCTTGGTACACATAGCTGCACAGGAGATCGACGGTGGGCCACCGCACCTGCTCGGAAGGCGACCACAGCGGGGTCGGGTGCAGGCACGACGGGCGACTGGCGAGATAGGTACGCCACAGAGCGAAGATCTCCTGGTTCGGAATTCCAGTCGTGTCGACTCCGAACCCCACCGTCACGTGCACGGTCGTATCGGGGAGTTGAGCCTGGATCGCCACACATGGAGTGAGGGCGGCAGCGACGCGTAAGGAGATGGGAAGGCGCAAGGCCTACGTCTCCTCGGCCACGGCGTGCCGCGCGAGCCGCGACTCGAGGTGCCGCCGCACGTCCGGCCATTCCGCGGCGAGGATGCTGTACATCACCACGTCACGCACCGTTCCGTCGCGCCGCAGGCCGTAATGCCGGATCACACCGTCTTTCTTTGCCCCCAGCGCTTCGATGGCCCGCTGGGAGCGAAAGTTGAAGTTGTCCGTGCGGAGGCCTACGACCTTGCACCCGAGCGCGTCGAACGCGTGCCGGAGCAGGAGCAACTTGCAGGTCGTGTTGACGTGCGTCCGCTGACGGCTCTGCGCATACCAGGTGTGCCCGATCTCCACGCGATCGATGCCGCGAACGACGTCGTGATAACGCGTCGAGCCGATGATAGTGCCGCTCGCCAGATCCCGCACGGCCCAGGGGAGCATGTGACCGTCCCGCTGCCCCTGGAGCGCGTCGGCCACGTAGGCCCGCATGCCATCGGGCGGGGGGACGGCGATGAACCACAGCTCCCACAGGCGGCCATCGGCCGCCGCGGCCGCGAGCGCGTCGTGGTGGTCTTCGGTCAGCGGCTCGAGACGGATGCCGCCCCCCTCGAGCACGATGGGTCGCACGTCGATCATGGCTCGCTAGGGACCACGCTCCCAGCGCCACACCGGCCCATCTTCCGGGTCGACGACCGTGCCGATGTGGCGGAAGCCGCATTTCAGCAGGACGCGCGTGGAGGGATTCGCCGCCGGCAAGGTATGCGCCCGAACCAGTCGCACGTGCCCACTCGCGAACGCAAAGCCGACGAGTGCGGCTGCCGCCTCCGTCGCAAACCCCTGGCCCTCGAACCCCGGTACGATGCCATAGGCAATCTCGACCATGCCCGCGGCGTCCGGCGGACCCTTGAATCCCGCACTACCGATCACGGACCGAGTCGCGCGATCGACGACGAAGAACCCGTGGTGCCACGGATCCGGCCCGCGGGCCTTCCGGAGCGCGGCGAGCCAATCGGGCGATACGTCGTCGGATACATAGAACTCTCTGAGGCGCTCAGCCCCGGGCACGCCCACCAGGTCTTCAAGCAGTTGCGGCTGGTCGATCAGGGCGAGCAGATGTTCAGCAGCGCACGGCAGCAACGTGAGGCGGGGTGTTTCGAGCGACATGCCCGGAACCGGGCCGCGGCCCAGGTCGGGGATCAGCGCAGCACCGACGAGGCCGAGTTGGCCACGTTCGGGCACTCCCCTGCCCCACGCGCTCGCACCTCGAGAATCTGTCGAACCTCCAAGTAGTGCTTCCCGCCATATATGCTCCCTGAGTCCGCCCGGACGCCACGCAGGTGAACGAAGAGCGGTTCATTCGGCGTGGTCGCCTTGAGCCGGTAGCGCGTCGCCAGCCCCGAGTCGGTGACGGTCAACAGGATCTTGGGCTGGTCGCAGAGGACGAGGGCCCCGGCTCCATCGTCGTTGACATACAGGCCGCGCACCTCGATCGGACGCCCGCAGGCGACGAGCAGACCGGAGATCGCGACGAGGCTGGGGAGGCGCATGGGTTCAAACTACGGGCCGTTCGCGGGAACGGAAAGTGGCGCATAGGTTAGATCGGTCCACGAGCGCCGTCTCCTCCGACAAGGACACCGCCATGATCTTCGGCATCACGACGTTCACGCTGATGCACGTGGTGTTGAGCCTGATCGGCATCCTCGCCGGTCTCGTCGTCGCGGGAGGGCTCGCCAGCGGGAAACGGCTCGGCCGCTGGGCCCTCGTCTTCCTGGTGACCACGGTGTTGACGAGCGTCACGGGCTTCGGGTTCCCCTTCGTGACCCTGCTGCCGTCACACATCGTGGGGATCGTGTCGCTCGTGGTCCTGGCGGCCGTCGTCGTCGCGCAGTACGTCAAGCATTTCGCGGGGGCGTGGCGGCGCATCTACGCCGCCGGCGTCGTGCTCGCCACGTACCTCAACACGTTCGTCCTGGTCGTGCAGCTGTTCCGCCGGCTGCCTGCCTTGATCGTCTCCGCGCCCACCCAGTCCGAGCCGCCGTTCGCCATCACGCAGCTCCTGGTGTTGGCGCTCTTTGTCTGGCTCGGGCTTGCCGCGGACCGAGGGTTCCGCGCCGCGTCGATCGGCCCGTCTTGAGATCGTAGCGCATGATCGGGCGGGCCGGCGCGCGGCGGACGACCGTCTTGAATCCGGCACGCGCAAAGGTGGACGCATACCCGGTCCCCGAAGCACTGGGTGACACGTCCGCATCAAAGGGATAGGCTTCCAGCGCGGGGGCGTGAGCGCGCCTGGCGGCTTCCAGCGCCGCAGCGATCAGTGCAGACGTGATGCCCTGCCTGCGATATCCCTTGCGCACATAGAGGCAGGAGAGCGACCAGACCGGCACGTCGTCCACGCGCTTGAGGCGCCAAGTGCGATCAAGCCACGGCACGGACTCGCGCGGCGTAAGCTGACACCAGCCCACGGGCACCTCGCTGTTGAACGCGAGCAGGCCCGGCGGCGGGCCTCGCCTCACGATCGTCCGGAACGCCGCCCTGTTTTCCTCACGCGGCCGCTTGCGATAGGCGCTGCCGATCCGGGCATACATGCACCAGCAGCCATTGCAGGCGCCGTTCTCGCCGAACAGGTCTTCGAGCGCGGGCCATAGATCGGGCGTGAGCGGACGCACGGTAAGCTTCACGCGGGTTGACGGGTCAGGCGGCCGCTCTTCGGACGAGACGCCAAGCCCACACGCTGAGCCCGACGCAAACGGCGAGAATGAGCGCGTCACTGGCGAAGATCCGTCGCCGGTCGACGACCTCCCAGACATGGGCGACGGTGATGACGGCGAACAGGATGCCGGTTGTAACGAGGTAGGCTTTCATGGAGTGTACCCGAGGTCCAGAAACAGGGTTGAGGTAAGCGCCCAAGCTGCGGGCCGGGGCGGCAACAGACAAGACGGACTGCGGCGCTGGTCAAGCGGGCTCCTCAGTCAGGCCGCGACGTGCCCTGCCTCGAACGGCCACGTTCGTCCCTTCCACGACCACGCTCCGAAACACAGCACACCCAGCAGCAGCGCGCCCAATCCAAACGCGACCACGGCGGCAGGCGTCGTCGCGAAGATGAAGATCCATCCCAGCAGAGCCACCAGACTCGGCACGGGATAGAGCCACATCCGATACGGCCTTGGCAAGTCCGGCGCCCGCCGGCGCAGCAACGTCACCGCGCCGATTTGCCCGATGAACTGCACGAGAATTCGCGTCGTGATCAATGCGTCTATGACCATCCCCAGCGACGCGAAACCGGCGAGGATCGAGAGGACGCCAAGCACGACGAGCGAGACGTACGGGAATCCCCCGGACGGATGGAGGCGCGCGAACACCTTGAAGAAGTAGCCGTCCTTCGCCGCCGCATAGGGCACGCGCGAGTACCCCAGCAAGAGCGCGAAGACCGAGCCGAACGCGGTCCAGAGGATCATCGCCGTAAAGATCGTCGCGACGCCCGGACCGTAGATTCGCTCCATGAAGATCGAAACGACAAAGTTCGACTGCGGGTGCGCCGCCGCGGGGACGAAGTCGCGCCATGGGACGACGCCGATGATCGAGAGATTGATCGCGAGGTAGATCGCTGCGACCAGGGCGGTGCTGATGAAAATCGACCGCGGGATCACTCGCCCGGGATTCTCGACTTCGTCGCCGATATAGCAGACGTCGTAGTAGCCGAGGTAGTCGTAGACGCCGATCCGCGACGCGGCGCCGACACCCATGAGAAAGCCCAAGGAGAACGTGAACGCACCCGGCGGAAAGTCGAAGGCGACGCTGGGGTCGAAGTGCCGGGCACCGGTGACGATCACCACGATGACCGTGACGATCGTGCCAATCCAGAGCGTGACGGTGATCATCGCGATCGACGTGATTCGCCGGTAGAGGAGCGCCAAGTTCGCGAGCCCGATGACGGTCACAACCAGCATCGTCTGGCGCGCCGTGATCCCCTTCCAGAGGTAGCCCAAGTACTGAGAGAAGCCGATGTACCCGGAGGCGATCTCGAGGGGGCCACTGAGCACGAACTGCCACACGAAGAGAAAGCCCATCAGCCGGCCGACCGTCTCGGCGCCATAGCCCTGGCGCAGGTACCCGAACGACCCGCCGGATCCCGGCAGCGCCGCCCCGAGCTCGCTCCAGACCATGCCGTCGCACAAGACGACCACCAGTGCGACGAGCCAGCCGAGCATGGCTTGCGGACCGCCGAGCGCGGACATGAGGAGCGGGATCGTGATGAACGGTCCGATCCCGATCATGTTCGTCATGTTGAGCGCTGTGGCGTGAATCAGCCCGAAGCGGCGCTCCATCAGTGCGCGGCACCCGTCATGCCTTCATGGCCAGCGGCGTGATGCGCCGTGCGTTGGAAGGCCAGGAACGCGTGGATGGCCGCGACGGCGCCCGAGTCCGTGCTCCGGACGCGAACCTCGGCGCCCCGCGGACGGTCCATGGCCTGATAGATGATCGTCGCCTGGCGCGCCGCCATCACGGCTGTGCCGGGCATGCCTTGCGCATGTACCTGGAATGGCTTGGCAAAGTCCCCGGCGCGAAACGCCGTCGCAATGTCTCGCATGTGTCGGCGGATGGCCGCGATCCCCGCCGTGTCGGAGCCATCATCGCGGTCCAGGACGATGCGGCCACCATCCGGCAAGTCCTCGAAGACGTGCGCCGAGGTGTATTGGTCCACGCCCATGACGGCTTGGCCGCGTGCCTGCAATGCCACGAAGGCATCATCCGAGCGCGCGCTACCCCGACACCCGTCCAGTGCCGCTGCGATGACCAGAGCCACACTCAAGACGCGCAAGCGTTCACGCGCCTTCGTACTTGAAGGACACCTTGACCTTCGCGCGATAGCTCTCGACCTTGCCGTCCTTCAGCTGCATATCAAGCTGCGAGATCTCGGCCACCCGCAGGTCGCGCAGCGTCTTCGCCGCCCGCTTGATCGCCGCCGCAGCGGCTTTCTCCCAGGATTCGGGGCTGGTCCCGATCAACTCGATGACCTTGTAGACGGTCTCGGCCATGTGACACTCCTTATGTGACGGCGTACGCGAGCGAGACGATGCCCGTCTCTGTGAGCTTCGTCGTCTGAGTCTCGGCGACGATCGTTACGCCCGGATGGTCCTGCTGCCGCAAAGTCCGTGAGAAGACGTACGTCTGCATCCCGGGCATTGCTGCGGCACCGCCCTGTTTCAGCGCGGCCTCGAACGTCTTGCCCCCGAGCAGCATGGTGTCGAACTGATTGAACAGGGCTGTGAAGTCGATCTCCGGATCCATGATGATCCAATCGGCTTCACCTTTTGGACCCGCGATGTATCCGTCCAGGCTCATGGCGACCGAGTAGCGGATCCGTCTCACGCGAGCCTCACGCGTCGTCGCCGCGTGGTACACCACCCGCTGCAGTTACCCACCCCAGTGAATCGCTCCGTGCAAGGCGGGAGTTTGTCCGTCACAATGCTGTTCAAAGCGCAGGTCGAGAGCCGTCAGGCTGCCGTTGGCATAGGTGACGCGATCGATGGCGAACCAGCCCAGCAGGGTGTTACAGCCCCGCCCTTCGCCGGACCAATCAAGGCCCCCTTTCACTGGGTTCTGGAAGGGGTACCGGCGGAGATCGCCGTAATAGCCGGGTTGGAGTTGGCTGAGCGTGTTCATGGCCTGGAAGTCTCCGGTCCATCCCTGCACCCCATTGACGGTAACGGACAGGTGGCCGCCATTGGCGGCTACGGCAATGGTGGAATTCGTCGGGGTATAGCTGTTGGTTTGACCCAGACCGATGTAGTCCCCCGGGTCGCTATTGAGGTAGACATAGCTTCCAGCGGATGGAGTCGATCCGGCTGCGGGACGCCAGAGGCCGGCCGGAGCCGGATCGACCGGTCCCGGCGGTGCGGTGGTGTCGTCAGATCGCCAGATAATCGTCCCGTGCAACGCGGTTGTGCCGCCCTCACAATGCTGCTCGAAGCGTAGCCCGATGGCTGTGAGATTGCCGTCGACGTACCTGACGCTGTCGATGGTGAACCATCCTGAGAGGGTATTGCAGCCGCGCCCTTCGCCATACCAGCTGAGGCCCCCCTTCGCCGGGTCATGGAACGGGTAGCGCTGAAGGTCGCCGTAAGTACCGGGTTGAAGCTGGCTGAGCGCACTCGGCGCTTGGAAGTCGCCGTACCACGATTGGTCCCCGCGGATAGTGACGGCGAGGTGTCCGCCACTTGCCGTTACGGCGAAGACGGCGTCCGCCTGGGTATAGTGGTAGGTCTGACCGCCACCGATGTAATCGCCAACGTCGCTTTGGAGTCCCACGATGTTCGGGGATGGGTGTCCGGCAGGACCGGTGATCCCCGACTTATCCGCCCCACAGGCCGCCGCTGCGGCGCCAGCGAGGGAAAACAACACACAGCGAAGCGGTCCCGCGAATCGCATTGGTCCTCTTTCTCCGTACCTGGCAATTCTACCCTCCTTGGGCGCGCCCGCCAGCTTCAAGCGCTTGCCACCTCAACTCCAGCGTCTTTTCAAACCAGTTGGTTTCGAGTCGGAGCAGCGTTCGCATTAGTCGGTCCGCCGCGCTACAGCGAGGCCGGCAGCTACGGCGAGTGCGACAACGAACGCCGGCAGCGCCGTGAGAACGGGCCATGCCACGAGCGCGACGGCGTGGGAGGGTTGGTAGCTCGAGACGGCCTGCGCATGGATATTTGCCGCGACCGCGAGTGCGAAGGCCCCCAGGGCGACGGCCAACGATGTATGTAATGCCGTGGTCCCAGGCGAGCTACGCAGCCGCACGTGTTCATGCCAGATATGCGCCGCGAATGCGGCGGCGCTGATCACCCAGGCGGCGAGCCGCCACGTCACTCGCATCTGCGCGGACGCAGCCCGATTGGCGAGCGCCGCGAAGCTGATGCCGGCGACCAGGTACACGACGCCCACGAACAGCACAGCCCGGAGCCAGCGGAGGCGACCCGACGCGTCCACGTGTGTGGCCTAGTGCCACGCGCTCACGATGATCGGTATCACCAACATCTTCACGAGCCAGTCACCAGCATGGATCGCGGCCACCTTCCAGGGGACGTTCTCCCACAGGACCGATCCCGTGAGCAGGATTACCGGAAACCCGATCCACAGCGAGAGGCCGAAGTGCACCGCGCCCAGCCAGCTGCCGACGCCGAGGAGTGCCACGAAGCGCGCGATCACGTAGGCGAGGACGAGGCACCGCACCAACTCGATAAGCAGCTTCCCCGCAGGCATCTTCGCGCCCGCCATCGCCGCGACGGGGTCCATGCCGCGCAGCCGCATCCACGGCTTGTAGAACAGCAGCGGACTGTACCAGAGCCAGCCCAGCACGAACACGGCGACGGCTGCCACCAGGACGGCCAAAGAGTTCACGTGCACCATCGTTCACCCGCTCCCTTCACTGTGGTCATCGTGGGCCCGCATCGCTCTAGAATGTCCCTTCGGCGGCCCGACGGATAGGTCCAGATCAAGGTGGTCCCCGGGTACTCGCGAGGTAGTCCGCGAGGCCTCCCAGCCGAAAACCGAAATCCTCGGCAAAGCGCGTCCCGTCGGAAAGCGGTCCCCCCTGGGCTTCACCCAGCCGAACAGGCACTTTCCTCACTCGCTCGACCAGCGCTGCGAGCTGTTGTGTCTCCCACACCTCTGCCGGACCGTTGTAGATGCGGTGCGGCAGGTCAGCGGCGTCCGCCAGAATGGCCAACATGCGGGCCACCTCATCGACGTGTGCGAGCGATAACCGGGCCGTCGGAGCGAAGGGGATGGAGATCGGAAGTTGGCCAGGCGACGCTACGGTTTCAAAGATCTGCGAGCGCCAACCCGATGCCGTATGCTTCGCACCGGGGCCGACGACGCGCGCCATCCGCAGGGCCACGAAGCCGAACCCCGTGGTGACGGCGAGGCTCTCACCCGCCAGCTCCGCGGCGCGTTTCGCCGCACCGTAGGGGTCGTCCGGCGCCGGGACATCGTGCTCGTTCAACGCACGGGACGCAGTCGCAGACCCGTACACGCTCAGGGAGCTCCCGAAGACGAAACGCTCTACCCGATGCGCTCGAGCCTCGCGGAGCAGGCGCAGCGTGCCGGTCAGGTTCACTTCGGTTGCCATACCGGGATCTGCGCGGAAGGCCGTTGGCAGGACAGCGGCCAGGTGGACAACGGTGCGAATCGAGGCGGAGTCAAACAGGCGCGCCGTGTGATCGTCTCTCCGGATGTCGCAGGGTTCAACGTTCTCGAGGGCGTTGGTGTGAATGTCCACGGCCAAGACGCGGTGCCCGGCGGCGCGGAGCAGTGAGGGGAGTCTCGACCCGATCTGGCCGCCCGCTCCGGTCACGAGGACAACGTGGGGCTTTGTGATGAGCGCAGCAGTCGTCAGCGCTTGTTCGGCGCCGTGCGGTCGCTCCGCCGTACCGGGCGCGTCAGGATCACGAGACCCCGGACCCGCTCGGAGCGCGATGGGGCATCCGCTCGCGCTACGTGAACCGTGTTGAGCAGAACCCCTTGGTCCGTGGCGAACGAGACGCCCAACAGTATCGCGTGCCGTTCGCGGCCACGCTCCCAGATGTTGCCCTCGAGGGGCTCCGGGTCGGTCGCTCGAGATCGGGTCCCAAAGCGGCGGGGCACGCCGGTAAAGTGGAACCCGAGAATTCGTTGCTGCGGCTCCGGCTTGATGTCGGAGCGGCGACGTTGGCAAATGGGGAACGCCGAGCTGTAAATGGACTTGCCGTCGAGCGTGACGTCCAGAACGAGGGAGTCGCTGCTCGCGCAATCGCCGAACCAGTGCCACACGACTTCGTTGCGCGCCGCAGTGGACGCCTGGCCAGATACGGAGACCGGCACGAGCGCTACGACGAGCGCCACAGCCGTGATTGCGCGGAACAGAGCCCGGAGTTCGGAGCCCTCTCCGCGCGCGGCCTCGGATCCGTTTGGCGGCGTCACCCGCGCTTGCCGGCGCAAGGGAGCCGTCAGGGAGCGGAGCCGGCTTTGGGCGCCAGCCTCACGCTACAAGTCCTTGCGGAAGCACCGCACGAGCCCGGCCTCGACGAAGCCGAGCGCGCGGTGGGCGGCGGCGCTGATCTGGTTGTCTGGCTGCGCGTCCGAGGCAAACTCCCGGCAACCCTGTGAACGTCCCCACTCCTCCGCCGCCGCGATCAGCGCGCGACCGACACCGCTGCCACGGGCCTTAGGCACAACGAACCATCCCTCGAGGTACGCGATACGGTCGCTCCGGCAGCCCTCGGCGTAAGCGCGAATCGATAGCTCGGCGAGGCCGATGGGACAACCCGCCCCGTCCTCGGCGAGGAGGACAGTCAGTGGTTCGCGTGCGTCGCCGGCAAAGAACCGGTCAATCTCCCCCCCGTGCTCGGCTTTGGAACGGTCGGGCCAGAGCGCGTGGCGCAGCTCAAGCCACGCGTCCGCGTCGGTCGGCTTCGCTGGTCGTACTATGGTCATTGAGGTGCTGCTGCCTGACGGATCGCGCGTAAGCTGCGGGTGACCGGCCCGTCGGCGCAAGGGAAGTAGACGACGGTCCGCACGAGCCAGGGCGATCGCCGCCCACCAGCTTCAATACCCGCCGGATTTGTCGTAACGTGTGTCGAGACCCTGCCCGCTTTCAGGTGCGATTCAACCGCCTTCCACCAAACGGGTCCCCATGAAAGAACAAGACCTCACACGTCGTGGCTTTGTAAAACAGTCATTGGTCGCCGTCGGTCCAGCCGTGGTAGCGCCGAACGCGCTGCCGTTGGGGTCAGCGCGAGCCGAGTCCGCCATGGCACGCATGACAGTCGTGTGTGTCGGCGCGCATCCGGACGATCCAGAGTCGGGGTGCGCCGGGACGCTGACGCGGTACGCGGCACTCGGGCATGCGGTGACGGTCGTCTATCTCACGCGGGGAGAGCGCGGCATCTCCGGCAAGTCGCTGGACGAAGCGGCGACGATTCGTTCCGCCGAGTGTGAGGCCGCCTGCCGGATCATCGGTGCGAAACCCGTGTTCTTCGGCCAAATCGACGGCGCGACCGAGGTGACCCAGGCGCAGGCGGACGCGATGAAGCGTCTCCTCACCGCCGAACGTCCCGACGTGGTGTTCACGCACTGGCCAGTGGACACGCACATCGATCATCAGGTCGCAAGCGTCCTCACGATCCGGGCGTGGATGAGCCTGCCGACGTCGAGCCTCTACTTCTTTGAAGTCAACAGCGGCAGTCAAACGGAGGGCTTCCTGCCGAACACCCACGTGGACATCTCGTCGGTCGTCGAGCAGAAAAAGGCCGCCCTCTTCGCGCACATCAGCCAGGACGGCCAGGGCATCTGGCGGCAGCACCACGAGATCATGGCGCTGTGGCGGGGACGTGAGTTCGGTGTGCCCGCCGCAGAAGCGTTCGTGCATCTCAGCCGCGATAATCACGCCAGAAACCTGCCGGGCTTGTGAGCAGCCGGGAAGGCGACACGACGCTCATTATCCTTTGACATAGGACAGCTTTTCCGCGACCAGCCCGTCGCGCACGCGAAAGATATCGACGCCCCGGACATGGCCGCGTTGCCCCTCTTTCGCCCAGGAATACACCCAGCGCACGACGCAACGATCGCCGGCGGCGAATATCTCCTCGCTATCGAAATGGGCTTCCGGTGAGCGGGCAAAGAATTGCTCCCAGAACGCTCTCACGCGATGCTGCCCCTCGAAGCGTTCACCGTCTGGCTGAGGCCGGGTATTCTCAAAGGCGCAGTCGTCACTCATGAGTCTCATGACGGCGTCGACGTCATGGCGGTTGAAGGCGTCGTTGAAGCGTTGCACGACTGCGACGGCGCTGCTGGGTGGCGCGCTCTTGCTCGGCCCCTTCGCCATGTGCCAGTCTCCCTATGTCGCAGGGTGATGTTCTGAAGAGGGTGGCGCGGGCCTTTGAACGCAGGGCCCATCGCGCTCGAACGCGTGCCGACTCAACGCGGGACGCTCAAGTTGCTGATCGGCGTCAGCGAGAGCTTCCGGAACTCGACCTCCGACCCTTCCGACTGCAACGCGATCCGCCCGCGATCGGCGGTCGCGTCCGAGCCGTCATTCACCAGGTCGCCGTTGACCCAGACTCTGATCGAGCGGCCGACAGCCTCGATGACCATGGTGTTCCACTCGCCGACCGGCTTCTCGGAGTTGTCGGTCAGGTTGAGGATGCGCCGTGCCTTGCCCTCCGTGGTCCCCCACCGCGCCGGTGGTCCGCGCCGACGCTCCATGTCGGGAACGTGGATGTCTTCCACGATGCACCAGAAATCGCCGGCGTTCCCGTGCTCCATCTGCACTTCGATGGAGCGCGGGAACATCCCGTACAGGGCGCGCGGGGTCGACGCGTGCACCAACACGCCGGCGTTCCCGGGTGCGGCGGCGAAGCGGTATTCGACCTCCAGCCGGTAGTCGCGGTAGCTGGAATCGGTGATGAGATGCCCGCGAGGCTCACCCAGGCTCACGAGCAGCCCGTTGCGCACGAGGAATGGACTGCGGAGCCGCGCGTTCGAGTCGGCGGCGGGGACGTCGGCGTGCCAGCCGGTGAGGTCCTTGCCGTTGAAGAGGCTTTGTGGCGGGCGCTGCGACGCACAGCGAGACGTCCAACCGAACCCCGTGGCCACGCAGACGGCGAAGATCGGGAATGACTTCATGAGTCCCTCTCCAAGATGTCCTCGTTCAATGTCCTGCGCGCGCCGCAGACGGCCGCCGAGTCGAGTCCTCGAAGCCGAAGAAGCGGTCCATTCGCCAGCTGCCATCCGCTTGCCGGAGCAGGAAGGCGACGTACCGGCCGAACTCCGTCATGCGCACGCCACGTGAGTCGCGCCAGGATTGCTCGAAGGCGCCAAACTCCGTCGCATGGTCGGGCGCGACGCGTCGAGCCGCGACCGTCAGACGGAGGTCCATGTCGTTCAGGGAGGCCCAGTTGCCGCGCGCCATCGCCGCCAGCTCCGTCGAGCCCCGAACCGTGTTGAACGCCGGCCACTCGAAGACCGCCGTGTCGGTGTACAGCGCGGCATACGCCACAGGGTCGTGACTCCGGTACGCGTGGACTAACGCCGCGTTCAATGAGTCGATGCCAGCCGTCGCCTGGCGGGCGGACGGCCGCGACGGCTGCGGACAGCCGAGGCATACGATGCCAAGCGATACGATCGCTACCCTGATGGATGCGCTCATGACCGGAGTCATTCTTTCTTCTTTATTGGGGAGCCGTGAGGCGGGCCGTGTGGCCCTTTCGGCCCGTGGTGTTGAAGGCGGCGACGCGGACGGTCCCCCGGAAGGGGATCGGATCGCGGACGAGGGAGCTGCGCACGGTGGGCTCACTGCCGTCGGTCGTGTAGCGCAGCATGAACCCGGGCAGCTCCACGCTGCAGTGCACCACCCCGCCCTGGGCCTTCAGACCCGGGGTGGGGATCCGGTAGTTGACGCTCGAGACCTCCCGATCGAGCCGGGGCAGCTCGCGCTGGCCGAGCACGTTGACGAAGCGAGACCAGGCCTCGCGGTAGAGGGCGTCGGACCTTGCGGGGTCGCGCTCCCTGGCCCAGTCCGGGTCGGGCGCCCACGCCCGCTCGGCGAGGGCGAACAGCCTCGGGAGCAGCATGTACTCGAGCCGCCCCTCGGCACCAAGCGTCTCGGCCCATAGGTTGCCCTGAATCCCCACGACGTGGGTCCGACCGTAGTCGGTGAGCCGGTCCTTACCGACGAACACGGAGGGGTCGACACGGACATTCCGGTAGTAGTCGAATGGGATGAACTCAAACGGCTTGCGGAGGTCGACGTAGCCTCCCCAGTCGAGCCCACTCTCCTCCGGATTCTGATTCCACGCGAGATCGAAGTAGAGATTGCTCACGGGACTCAAGACCACGTCGTAGCCACCATTCGCCAGGCGGTAAGCGAGGTCCTCGGCGCCCCCGCCCGGGACGTTGTTCCAAACGTAGGCGCGCCAGCCGCGCGCGGCGAAGTCGGGGTTGGGAATGTTCGTCGTCCGTCCGTCGCGATGGGTCTTGCGCACCGCGATCTCTTCCCAGCCGGCAGGGGTGAGCCCCTGGGCCTTGAGGATCTGCTCCACCCGGCCGTAGAAGACGAACCACAGATCATCGACGCTCGCGAGGCCATGCGCCTTCATGTACGCCTGGACGGCCGGCGAACCTTGCCACACGCCGGCCGGGACCTCATCTCCTCCCATGTGGATGTGACGCAGGGGCACCCCTGCCTCGCGGTGGAGCGCCGCGAGATCGCCGACCACGCGCTCGACGAACCGATACGTGGACTCGAGTGCCGGGTTCATCACGTTGTCGTGGTAGCCCTGGGCCGAGGTGTACACCGACCGGTCGTCCGGGTCGCTGAGCGTGTACTGCTGGTTGGCCTGCATAGCCTTGATCGCGGCGCGCGCGTGGCCCGGCATCTCGAGCTCAGGGATAACCTCGATGTGTCGCGCCGCCGCGTAGCGCAGGATCTCCACATAGTCCGCGCGGGAATAGAAGCCGCTACCCCAGGGCCGGTCGACGTCGGGGCCCGAGCCGAACGCGGGCGGAAGATGTTGGCCCGACTCGAGCGGGTGGCCGCGTCGCGCGCCCACCGCGGTGAGCTCGGGGAGGCTCGGCATCTCGATCCGCCAGCCCTCGTCCTCCGTGAGATGGAGGTGGAAGACGTTGAGCTTGTAGCGGGCGAGGAGATCGAGCACCCGCAGCACCACGGGCTTCGGCTGGAAGTTGCGGGCGACGTCGAGCATGAGCCCGCGATAACCGAAGCGGGGAGCGTCTACCACCCGGATCGCCGGCAGGACAAGGCCGGCGCGGGGAGTCGGCGCCGGCAGCAGGCCGCGCAGAGACTGGAGACCGTAGAAGACGCCGGCAGGCGAGACGCCTACGATACGTACGCCCTGGACGGGATCCACAACGAGCGAGTACGCCTCGGACGAGGTCTGACCTGTGATGGGGCCCACGTCGAGTCGCAGGGGCGGGACGCCTCCCTTCCGGGTGCTGCCGAAGTAGGGGCGCAGATACTCCGCCGCGAACGCCGCCTCGTTCCTGAGCGCCTCGGGCGCTTCGACCGGCGGCAGCGCCGTGAGGTGCAGCGCTCCCGCTCCCAGCGTCACCTCCACCGGGGTCGGAAACACCGGTGGCAGCTCGCTCGAGGGGGTTACGCGGATCGCGGAGTCGAGCGCGAACTGGTCCTCGGGGCTCACCACGCGGGAATCGCGCCCCTCGCCCTGCGGAGGCCGCTCGAAGGGGACGGCCACGTAATCGTTCAGGGGGACGCCCACGTCCTTCGCGTCGTCGAAGACGATGTAGGGACCGCGCGGAACGAAGCTGCGGTTGAGGAGGAGGTGCGTGAGGTACGCGATCCGAATGCTGGCACCTGGGGCCAGTCCGGCGAAGCCCGCTGCCGGCACGAGGCGATGCAGGTCGCCCGTCAGGTCCTCGCTGGTGAACCCGCCCTCCACGCTGCCCGGCTGCGGCGCGTGGAGCGCGCTGAAGTAGATCGCCCATCCGCTCGGGGGGAGCAGCTTCGCGTCGCGGTTTGTGAGCGTGAAGGCCGCGCGCGAGAGACCCGAAGCGCCTTGGAAGACGTCGCGTTCGAGCTCCCACCGGAGCTGTAGGACGGACTGGGCGGCGCCGGTTCTGGCCGTGAGGGCCAGTAAGAGTGCGGTCAGTCCAGGTAGGAGTCGGTCGCGCATGAGAGAGATTAGACCGCGGCGGGCCGCGGTGTCCAGGGCGGGACCCCCGCCTAGACTGCGCCTCCTCGCGGCACTCGCATCTGGACGTGCTCTGTGGCCTGCGTCCACCGCTCGAGTCCTGCCTCGAGTTCGCGCTTCAGCGTCTCGAGCTGTTCGCCGAGCTGGTGGGCCCTCGCTGCACCGTCGGGACGCGTGTAGAGAGCCGGGTCCTCGAGCGCGGCCACCACCTTCGCCACCTGCGCTTCGAACTCCGCCACCGCGGCTTCCGCCTCCTCGAGCTCGCGCTGCGCCCTGCGCAGTTCTTTGCGGGGGTCGTTCGTCGGGGACCGCGCGACCCGGTGGCGTTCGTGTACCTGCCGCAACGCCTGCTCCTCGGCGGCGCTGACCGCGGCGGCGTGCGCCCGCTCCGTGCTCAC
>Ga0209158_1000916_pt1 | contig 20496 bp, 15 predicted proteins | sample GraSoiAngelo_140_FD_185897 | JGI IMG/M metagenome (GOLD analysis project Ga0209158, IMG submission 185897) | Grasslands soil microbial communities from the Angelo Coastal Reserve, California, USA - 14_0929_12_30cm (SPAdes) (version 2) | ecosystem: Environmental > Terrestrial > Soil > Grasslands ...
GGATATTTGCGCTCGAGAAGCAGGGGCGCCTTGACGTCAAGGACTGGCGCACGTCCCATACTTGACTGCATTACTTCGACCAGGCGCTCGCCGGCAACCCCGCCAGCCGTGGTTAGCGCCAAGGCTTCGGCCAAGGCCTCGACTTCCAGGGCGAGTAGTAGATTCATGGCGAGTTTTACGGTCTGGCCGGCGCCGGCGGGGCCAAGGTGAAACCAGCGTTTGGCGATGGCGCCGAAGATCGGCTCGACGCGCTTCAAAGTCTCTGCGGCGCCGCCAACCATCATCACTAATTCACCTTTCTCCGCGCCCCATGTTCCGCCTGTTACGGGAGCATCGAGATACTCGATCCCGCGTTCCGCGCATGCGGCTGCCGAGCGGCGCGCGAGTTCCGGAGAAACCGTGCTACTATCCACCAGCACGCTGCCCCGGCGCAAGCCGCTGAATGCACCCTTTTCGCCCCAGAGCACCTGCTCCACGGCCGGCGGATCGCTCACAATCATGATGAGCACGTCTGAAGCGGCAGCCGCTTCATGAGGCGTGGCGACCAGACGCGCGCCCTGCGAGACCAAATCCTGGGCGCGCGAAGCGGTGCGGTTCCACACGGTCAATGAGAATCCCTTTTTCAGTAGATTCGCAGCTATGGGGCGGCCCATCAGGCCCAACCCGATCAACCCTACCGAAGGTTTCACTGATCCTCCTGTGAAAGCAAAATCCGTGTTCCAGAAGATCCCAGCCCGACCTTTTTTAGTGATGGCCACCCGCGTGATCGTGCACGCTTTGTCCGTGGCCGCCATGCGCGGCGACAGGCTCAAAAACGGGCGCGGCCGGTTCAAGGCGCAATGATGCCGTGAATATTAAAACCAGCGGCGAAACAATGCCGAAAGCAAGAAACGAAAGTAAAACTGGAAGCGCGAAGCCGAGTATATTCGTCGAGTCACGCGTAACCCGCCACACAAACCAGGCCGCGACAAGACCCAAAGTGGTGGCGATCAAGCGGCTTCCCGTGGCGACTTCCAACCGCGTTTGGCAATGCGGGCACTCCATTCCGTCAGAGAGCGCCATCACGCGCGTCGCCGGGACCCTATTTCCGCAATGCGGGCACAGTCGAGCGGCCACCATTCACCTCGCGAAAAGATAACAAAGATATCGCAACGGGGTGCGAAGGAAAAGCGCAGAGTCACGTAACGAGCGCGAATTCGACGCGGCGGCGGATCGGATCGATGCGATCGGCACGAACGCGCACACGATCGCCGAGCTTCCAGATGCGCATGCGGCCGCCACGGCCGGAGACGATTGCGTGATCCCGTTCGCGGTATAGGCAATGCGCTCCGGTCGCTTCTTCCAAACGGTTTATGGGCACGAGCCCTTCGACAAATATCTCCATCAGTTCCACAAAAAAGCCGAACTTCTGCACAGAGATGATCAGGGCTTCATATTCATCGCCGAGATGTTGTTCCATAAATTGTGCCGTCTTCCAATCCATCAACTCTCGTTCGGCCGCGTCGGCGCGCCGCTCGGCTTCTGAGGACTCGACAGCGATCGCTGCGAGCTCGCGTTGGCCATAGGGACCGCCTTCTTCAGAACGCGCATAGGAGTGCGCTCGTCCGGGACGGACATCGGGATGCGGTCGTTGTTCGGAGCGCGCATTGGGATGCGCGAGGGCCCACTTGAGCACGCGATGGACAATCAGATCGGGATAACGACGAATGGGCGACGTGAAATGGGTGTATTGATCAAAAGCCAATGCAAAATGTCCCAGGGGCTCGACGGCATAGCGCGCCTGTTTGAGCGAACGCAGCATTAAATAAGACAAAATTCGTTCTTCCGGCTTGCCGGCGATTTTCTGGGTGAGGCGCTGATAGTGTTGGGGCCGAATTTGAAACTCCTGCGAACTCGGAAGCGTAACAATCATAGGGCGCTCGCGCGCGCCGACGCCACGGCCCGCTCGTCCAGGCGGGGCGACGCGTCCATGACGAACGGCGATCCGCTTCTCGGAGAGCCCAGGTATGCCTAGCGAGTAGCCGAAAGCGTGCGCCAGTTCTTCAAATTCGAGCACCTTTTTCGGATCGGGTTTTTCGTGAACGCGGTGGAGCGACAGGAAGCCGCGTAGCTCAAGATAGTTCGCCACGGCCTGGTTGGCAGCAAGCATGAACTCTTCGATCAAACGATGAGCGATATTCCGCTCGCTACGGACGATCCCAGTCATCTGCCCTTCGTCATCGAAGGTAAGCACCCTTTCAGGGAGATCAAAATCCATCGAGCCGCGCCTGGTGCGGCGCGTGTTGAGAATTAGCGCCAGATCGCGCATGTCACGAAAACGCCCGGCGAGAGCCGTATAACGCGAAGTGGCTACAGGATCGCCCTCAATTACCTGATTTACGGCGGTGTAAGTCATCCGTTCGGCAGAACGAATTACGCCCGGCGTGAACTCCGCATCGATGATTTCGCCGTGATGATCGAGCTCGAGAAGCGCGCTCATTACCAAGCGGTCCTCACGGGGATTTAAGGAGCACATGCCGGTAGAGAGTTGCTCAGGCAGCATCGGCACGGCGCGGTCCGGAAAATAAACGGAAGTGCCTCGCAGCCGCGCCTCGCGGTCCAGAGGCGAATCTCGCTTGACGTAGTGAGCCACGTCCGCGATATGCACTTGAAGATGCCAGCCTTCCGGCCGTCTTTCGACATAAACGGCATCGTCGAAATCGCGCGCCGTCTCCCCGTCAATGGTTACAATCGGCAGATGACGAAAATCCCGGCGGCCCTCGCGTTCGGCATTCCCCACCGGCCGCGCAACTTTGTCTGCCTGCTCGAGCACATCTTGGGAGAACTGGTGAGGCAGATGATGTTTGCGGATCAGAATTTCGACATCGAGGCCGAACTCTCCCGGTTTCCCTAAGATTTCTACAACGCTGCCGGCCGCCGCAACGCCGGCCCGCGGGAATCGCGTGATCTCAACGTTTACAACCGCGCCGTCCAGTTCAGGGAGCCGCAGAGACGCGGCCGGGAGAAGTCTTTCGGCTTTGTGCTTGGCAACGAGCTGAGGCGTCAGCTCTTCTCCCACGGGGATTACGATCTCGTGATGAATGCGGGATTCGTAGGGAATGACGAAATTGCTGCGGTGGCCGTAATGGAAAACCCCGACGACAGTCGGATGAGCGCGGCCCAGGACCCGTACCACTCGTCCTTCGGCGCGAGACGCAGAGCCGGGGGCCTGGCTTCCCCGAGTGTCACGCCGCTCGATCCGTGCGATAACGCGGTCTCCGTGCATCGCGTCCCCCAGTTGGTCCGGAGGAACGAAGAGGTCGCCATCGAGGTCTTTTCGCGGTGAATCGGGAACCACAAAGCCATACCCATCGCGATGTGCCACCAGCCGTCCTGAGAGCAGATTGGAATCGCCCGTTGCTGCCTTCGGCGGCGCCCCAGGTCTGGCGCTGGATTTTGCGTTGTCCCGCCGTTGAGATCGGTCGCCCGCGAGACGATATTGGCCGCCCCTCAACTCCTCGACAAGACGCTGACGCTTCAAACGCGACAGAACGCTGCTGAGGGCGCGTCTGCCGGCGTGCCGCAGGCTCAAACCTGAGGCGATCTCTCGGACCGATGACGGCCCTCGCGTCCTTCCGAGAAAATTCAGAACATCATCTTCACTCAATACCTCACTGGGCGACATATGTGTAGGATACTCTAGCCAGGGGACTTAACAAAAAGATGAAGCGGAGGACAACGTCGCAAAAAATTGCCGAAACCTTTCGCTGGCGCCAGGGTTCTAAGTCTTAGGCTAGCACACACATGTCCTGCCCTCCTCCGACGGGCAAGGACAGTCCCTCACCGGGGACAATGAGGAGGCGGCTTGACCTGGGCCGCCTCCTTTTATTTTTGATCCGGAATTTCTTGGGTAGGGATTTCCTGCTGCTGCCAAAAGAAGATCAAGGAAAACGGTATCCCGGTTTGAGCTCGCACCAGAAGAGTCGCGCCTGATCCTGTGCGGTCCTGACGCTACAATTAGCCCAGCTCAATATCGGAGTGGGACCCAGAGGGAATACGATGGCCGATCCGTCGATCTTTGCCTCTATGCTGGGACCCTCAGCAGAAGCGGGCAAACTGAAATTCATAGCTTGATCGATGATGACCGGGTAAGACAGGCGGATCGTATCCGCAACCTGCCTTCGGGAAACATCCGCTTCGAGCAAAAACGTCGTCGTTTCAGACCAGTTGCGAACCGACGCGCTGATGGTGCGGCCTCCCTTCGAAAAGTTATCGGATTCTATCGTAGTAAAGGGGCACGGCCCCGCAATACAGGACAATCTTGCGTTTCGAAATTCTTTTCCTTCGCCGGCATCGAGCGTTGCCGACCCGATGGCCGCCCTCCACTTCATTCCGGGCGAACAAGGCGGCTTACCCTCGCAGAGCACATTGCCCATATTGACAATTTCAAAGGTCTTAACGGCGCTCCCGACGTTGACTGCCGTTGCCGTCTCTATCGAGTAGCGTACGGAAATGCCCGTCACGGTCACCTCAGGACCGCGGTTTTGAGGCTCTCGACGAATGGGCTCCATGCGGGCGATATAGATTTCGTCGCCGGCGATCACGTTCAGATCGAGCGGACCGCGCCAGTGTCCGCAATCCTGACAGCTCCGTGCTGAGCAGCATCGCGGCGACGGGTTTCGGCCTCACAGCGCTGTGCATTGGGGATAAGCGAGGTTTTATCTCGTACAGCGAGGCTCGTGCCCGGGCCCTTACTACGTTACGGTTCTTGTGGACCAAGCTGCCGCAGCATCGTGGCTTTTTCTACCATTGGGCGGACATCAATACCGGGGAGAGGTTGTGGGAATCCGAAGTCTCGTCGATTGATACCGCCATCCTATTGTGTGGAGTCTTAACCTGCCGCGAGCACTTTCGTCAGCATCCCGAAATCGCCGACCTCGCTTACCGCATTTACGGTCGCATCGATTGGACCTGGCTCTCCGAGGATACGCCTTTGCTGCCACACGGCTGGACCCCGGAGAGCGGCTTCCTGCCCTATCGCTGGGACGACTACAGCGAAATGATGATGATGTATTTGCTGGGGTTGGGATCGCCAATGCATCCCTTGAAACCACAAGCCTGGGATGCTTGGAAACGTACGACGTTTGAATATGACGGCATCCGCTACATCGGTTCGTTCGCGCCATTGTTCATCCATCAGTATTCGCAGGCCTGGTTTGATTTCCGCGGCAAGCGCGACCGCTACGCCGATTATTTTCAGAATTCAATCCTGGCCACAGACGTGCACAGGCGCTTCTGCTTGCAGCTTGCCAGGCAGTTTCCCGATTATAGCGACGATCTCTGGGGAATCACGGCCTCGGATTCGACGCATGGTTACGCCGTGTGGGGCGGGCCACCTATCACTGGGCCGATCGATGGGACAGTTGTGCCTTGCGCGGCGGCCGGTTCGTTGCCCTTTCTACCTCAGCCTGCCATGCGTGTATTGCGAACGATCAAGAATCGATATGGCGCGGGGACCTGGAGCCGTTATGGATTCGTGGATGCCTTCAATCCGCTAAAGAATTGGTATGACACCGATGTCATCGGCTTCGATACCGGGATCACCATGGTTATGGCGGAGAATGCAAGGACGGGCTTTGTCTGGGACACTTTCATGAGGAACCCCGAAGCGCAACGCGCCATGGAACGCGCCGGTTTCCACGGTTATCAGCCTTCATTGACCCAGGAGACCGGATTGTCCCTTCCGGGGCAAAACGGCGACGGCTCCCTCAGCCGCTAGTCCGCACCGATCAGCGAGCCCACATGCACTACAAAGCCGCAAGGCGGGCTTACTGGATTTCGATGACGGCCAATCCCTGCGGTGGAAGTGCGATGATCAACTGACCACCCTCGACATCCTGTGTCTCGGGAGATCCTAACTCGGCTGCTTCGCGAAGCCGCTCGATTTCCGCCAGTGTTGGACTTTGCGGACGGCCCATGGCCTCATAGGCATTGAGGAGCGATCCATGCGTGGCATCAACCCGTGAGATCACCGCGTGATGACGGCCGGTCAATCCTGTAATTGAGAGAGCCACTTGCTTCGTTTGACCACGCTCCTCAGGCAGGTCCAGATTCCATAGTGCAATCACGAGGCTCCCGTCGATGCGTCGCGTGACAATCGCGCTATTGGAATCAACGGGGATTCGTTCGCTGCCAAGATAATGAAGCAGCTTGAACGCGTTGAATGCGGGCTTGGGCAAACCGCGTTCGGCCAGCAGCCCGAATCCGCCGTAGAAGGGCTCCTTTACCACGCCCTGCTCTTCGAACACATCGGAAAAGGTCCAATAGCTCATCATTTGGACGAGGCCGTCGCACTGACGAATGGTATCGGCGAGCCAGGGTCCCATGAAAGTGGAATCGGTAACATCTGGCTCATTCTTATAGCTGGCGTTGTATTCGCTCCAGATGATAGGCAGACTCGGCTGTGGCGAGGCCGCAACCTGGTCATGCACTTTGCGCGCGGCACGACAAACCATTTGCGTGCGCGGCACCGACTCATTTATGCCGAGCACGTTTTCGGCCGAGTCATTGCCGTAGACGTGAGTGGAAACGAAGTCAGCAGGTATCTTATTCTCGGTTACGTGTTGAATGAAGCGGTCCACCCAAGCTGCCTGCGCCGTCCCCGGCCCTCCCACGCGTAAGCGCGGACTCATCGCCTTCAGCGCTTTCGCGGCAGCATCGTAGAGTTGGTAGTACGTCTGCTCTTTAGGATCTCCCGCCCAAAAATCGAGATTGGGCTCGTTCCATACCTCGAAATACCATTGGGAGACTTCGTCGATGCCATAGCGGTCTACTAGATGTCGGGCGAAGTGCGAGATCAGGTCGCCCCATTTCGCCCAGTCTTTCGGCGGCGAAATAATCGGCTTATACCAAAAGGAGTGCATGATCTGCGCTGCGGCGAGCTTCTGCGGCATGAAGCTGAGTTCCACGAACGGATGCACTCCATTTTGCACCAGCCCGTCATAAATCTGATTGGCGTAAGAGAAGTTGTAAATGGGAGCGCCGTGCGCATCCTCGCTATAGATCCCGACTTCGTCGTTAAAAATTGCGTGGAAGCGAACGTACTCAAGCCCGGTGATCCGCTTGACGTCGCGCAAATCGTGGCGATAGCTTTCGCGCAGACTCAGGATCGCCCTTCCCGATCCGAACATACGCTCCCAGAAATGCGGGAAAGGATGAGTTCCCGCGGAGAGATCGACATTAACCATCTCCGGAGAACTCTGAGTTTGCGCCCACGTGGGTTGCGTGGCGCACAAAAGGGCAACCCAAAGGGCCGCAAAAGGGAAGCAGATAGAAGAAGTGCGCACGCCAGAGAGGATCAGAGCCTTCGCCGCAGGCTTGCGAGGCAATATGACCCCCTCCGCCATGTTCTGTGGTTGCACCATACTTTAGAGATGATTTCCGGCGCGGCTAGGGGCACGCGGGATCCGGCCGCGTCCCGCTTCCATGCTGGCACAATTATTTTAAGCGGGCAGGGGCTTGCCCTTGGTCTCATCGCCAAAGGGCAATAGCAGCAAGCCCACCACGAAAGCGAAAGCCGTCATAGCGATTGGCGTACCAAGAGTTTGAAAGTGATTCACGCCGGCGCCGACCAGGAAAGTGAAACCCGCCGCGGCGAAGCGCCCGAAATTCGTGGTGAACGCGAATGCGCTCGCCCGACACTCCGTCCTGTACTGTTCCGGAAGCCAAAACGAATAGACAATGAAGTTGGCGCCTCCCAAACCTAACAGAAACGAGCAAACCATGAACCAGCCGATCGCGTGCATCTCCAGATAAAAGACGTGGCCAAAGGCAACCCAAATGGACGCTGACATCAGAGCGTAGAAAATAGCCAAGGTGATTCGGCGACCCAACCACTCGGCCAAAAAGGGGACAATCAGAGCGCCAATCACCGTGCCGATGCCCAGGAGCGCGGTCGAGTACGATGCCAGCCGCGCGACTTGCAGTTCGGTGCGACCAGCCCGTTCGGCGATGTAAGTCATTGCCGCGGGTGTATAGACGGAGCCCGCCCAGAGCCCGGTAAGGGACACGATCAGATAGACCGAATTCAAGATGGTGCGGCGGCGATATTGGGGCGAGAAAAGCACAAAAAAAGCGCGGCGCATCGACCACGTCTCTCCGAGCTGCTCGAGCTTGTGTTCCCAGCGAACCGGCTCCCGAACGTTTTTCCGTATCCAGGCGATGAAGATTGCCGGAACGCCACCAACCGCGAACATATAGCGCCAGCCAAAACGGCTGCCGATAAAATAATTGGCCGCGGCCGCCAGGAAGAACCCGATGTAATAGCCGGTGTGCATTAAGGCCGCGCCCATGGTTCGGCGGTCCTCCGGCCAATCCTCGGAAACCAGTGCCGCTCCAATTCCCCACTCGCCGCCGATTCCTACGCCAGCCAGAAATCGAAGAAGCGCCAGGGTCCAGACTCCGGCCGAGAAGGCTGCCAGGAGAGTGAAGAGCGAAAAAGAAAGAATGCTGAACATCATCGTCCGCACGCGGCCGAACCGGTCCGCGATCGGTCCCCAAATCATGCCCGTTCCCCAGCCCACCATAAAAAGAGCGAAGAGCAGGCTTCCGTACAAGCCCACATTCGCGGTCGTAGGCGCAATTCCGGACCTCGGCAACAAATCGCGCAGGGCAGGCACCAGAACAAGCGAGTAAATAAATGAATCCATGCCGTCCATGGTCCAACCGCCCCAAGCAGCCCAAAAGCTGCGGATTTGGTTGGGATTGAGACGAGATTTTGTGCGCGGCAATTCGACTGAAGCCGTCGTCACCGGAGCGCCTCTTTCGAGTGGCAAATGCGTCATTATATATATTAGCCGCGCTTGTTCAGTTTTTCGAAGCGGCTGGCGAGCGCCTGCTAGAGCGGAGGATAACAAATGCCCTCAGAAGGGCCGGTCATTTTGACCGGCGCGGCGAGCGGGATCGGCCGAGCAACAGCGCAAGCTTTAGCGGCTAAGGCCCATGCTCTAGCTCTTGTTGACATCAATCCGGAAATGCTCAATCAAGTCGCAGAAATATGCCAGAAGAGCTCCGCGCGGACGCGAGGCTTTACCTGCGACGTGACGGACGCAGCCGCAGTGACACAGACGTGGCAGCAAATTCGCAGCGAGTTTGGACGCGCCGCCACGCTCATCAATTGCGCGGGCATCGGACGATTCGCGCCATTTCTGGAGATCGAACCTGCAGAATGGCTGCGCATGTTCAGTGTGAACGTGATGGGCGCAGTTCTCTTCACGCGGGCGGTGCTTCCGGACATGCTGGCCGCCGGGAAAGGCTTGATCATTAATGTGAGCTCCCGTATGGCTCTCGACCCGCATCCCACCACAACGGCTTATGCCGCAAGCAAAGCAGCTATACATGCCTTCTCCAAAGCTCTTGCAATGGAAGTTAAAGTTCACGGAGTCAAAGTAACCTTTCTCGCTCCGGGGGGCACGAAAAACCAATATCGGCACGCCAAAGCACGAAGGCTATCTCGAACCAAGCGCAATTGCGGATGCGATCGTCTACATCACGGAGAACAGCGCAAAGAAAGTGTGGGTGCGCGATCTTGTGGTCCTGCCGCTCGGGTTTGAGCCCGCGCCCACCAGCGCCCCCACGCGATGGAATCACCGAAATTGCGGAGTTGAGTTAGTACAGGACGTTGGAGCGCCGCAGCTTCACGTGTAGCTCATGAATGGTGTAAGGAATTCCCCGCGGCTCAGCCAAAGACTGCAGCGCTTCCCGCACTTCGCGGTCGCACGGGTCTTTTTTTTCCGGCGGAATCTTCACGAAGTGACCTTCAACGCGTACCCACCAGGACCAGTGGCCTTCTAAGGTGTCGTAGTAAGTTGTGAATGACTCATCAACCGAAAGACGGGGCGATTCAGAGACCTTTGAAAACAGCTCAGATGCTGCTCCTCGGGTCAGTTGTTTGCGCAGGCGGGCCGAATCCAAAAGAAGGGCCGGCCCCATATATTTCAAGAAAATGGCGCTCGTCTTCTGTATGAATTCGCGCCCGTTGTCGCGACCGATAAAAAATAGGTCCATTTCTCCATTTGGCAGCAGCACCCGCGCAATCTCTGCGACCGAAGCGGCCAGGTCCGTCACCCAGTGAAATGCCAGAATACTGTAGAGATAATCAACCGAGGCAGTCTCGAGCGGAATTTTTTCAAAGGCGCCCTGCCGGATCTGTACGGCTTTTTGTTCCACCGCTTTCTGCGCGGCGATGCGGCACATATTCTCGGCCGGGTCGATGCCAATGAACCGCGTGTGCTGCGGCGATGCGGATGCCAAGGCGTAAATGGCCCTGCCTGTGCCGCAGCCCATATCGACGACGACCTGGTAATCCTCACGCAGGCGAATCGCAGACAGCGCTCTCTCTGAGGCGCGGCCCCAGCACGAGAGGAAATTGGCCTCGTCGTCATATTCGCGCGCCAGCCGCGAATAGGTCTCAACGATCGGATTGATCGGGTATATAGGACTTACGCCTGTGGACATGGCTGTCCCTGGCTCAGCGCGAGATTACAGAGGCCGCGCACTACGGCAAATTGACTGGGATCGGCATCCGCCAGGTTGATCTGGAGTCCGGTCTTGCTTTCAATGTGCATGATCAAATCAAGAAAGCCGAAGGAATCGAGAATCCCGGTTCCTAGAAGCTCAGTTTCGGCCGCGATTTCTGCGTGATTCGAAGTGCGTTTGTTGGCTTTAATCCACTCAATAACGAGCTGCTGCAGTTGTTCCGGAATCATCAATTCCCTTCCTGTAAGGGTGATCTGGTGCTTCGAACTCGACGGAAACTCTAACGAGAAGGGGCCGCGTTCCTCTGTATCGCAGCAATGTCTTCCCGCGCATCCTCCTCCTGCCGGAGACAGGAGAGCACCAGTTCCACGCGGTTGGAAACCCCGAGCTTGTCAAAGACGCGGAAGAGGTAATTCTTCACGGTGTGCTCGGTCAGTCCGAGTTGCTGCCCGATTTCTCGATTGGAAAGGCCCTCGACCGCCAAGCGAACCACTTCGGTCTCCCGCTTGGTCATGCGGCTTTTTACGTTCGAGTCCATCTTGCGCTGCTTGGAAGACTTCGCAAATGCATTGAGCACGAATCGCAATTCGTCGTTGCTGGCCCAGATCTGTCCTTGCGAAACTGCGTCCACGGACGTGCAGAGCAGATCGAAGGGGCTGTTGCGGCAAAACACGCCGTCCGCGCCCAAGCGAAAGGCTTCAATAACCAAGTCGGGCTCGGGAGCCTCGAGGGCCACGAGCGTCCGCGTATCGGGATTAATCCGGCGTATTTCCGGCAAGATGCGAATACCCGTGAGCGGCCCGTCCTGCAGATTGGCGCTTACAATCGCGACATGGGGGCGAGTCTCTTCAATGCCGATGAGGATCTCGGCCGTCGTCGAAGCGCAAGCAACCACCTGAAACCGATGACGCACGACGTAGAAGGCTTTCTTCAGAAGGTCACAGTACATTTTATTTGGTTCGGAGATAAGGACCGTTGTCTGATTTCTTTTGCTCGCTTCCGACACGGTTATTTGCGTCCGTCTGTCGGAATCTGGTACCAAAGCAGCCGATTGGTTTCGTTTGTTCGGCTCGGGGATGAGTATAGCCGTCTGATTTCGCATATCGGCTCGAGTAGAGTCTATTGTAGGGAGAGGGTAGGTTGGCACAATAACGTGTTCACCTGAGCATTCTGGGGGGATTATGCTTTAAGGACTTGCTGGTAACTATCAGAGCGCGTTTCACCATCCTGTTGTGGGGCCTAGTTTCGTGGTCATCTCATGTTTATTCGTGCTTTCTTCGGTAGCCGCACTGTCTGAATCGCCAACGATTTGAACCTGCGGTCGTTGCCTACAGCGGGCGTTACGGATCAGATTTGGAACAGCAGCTCGATCAGGCTGGCTTGAAGACCTGGTTTCTCGGCAAAGGACCGGGATTTGATTGCCGTACCTACTATCGTTTGCACCGCGTCTTCAAGGAATTCCGGCCGGACATCGTGCATACTCACGTTCACGTAATGCGATACGCTTTCCCGTCGTTGGTGTATTTCAAGCCGCGCCTGATGGTACATACGGTAAACAACATTGCAGAGTGTGAGATCGAACCGCGGGCCCGCTGGCTGCAGCGCCTTGCTTACCGGCGGGGAGTTATTCCCGTAGCGGTAGCCCGAGAAGTCGCGGCCAGCCTCGAGCGTGTGTATGGAATCGGCAATTCCCCCGTGGTTTGGAACTGTATTCCGATCGATCTCTACGCATCTCCGCAGATCCCTCGTGAAGTATGGCGCGCCAAACAAGGGTTTTCGGAGGAAGATGTCCTCTTCGTATGCGTCGCGCGATTTGCGCCACAGAAAAATCACGCCTTGCTCATAAGCGCCTTCGCCAAAGGGCCTGCTTTGGATCCGAAGACACATCTGGTACTCGCAGGTCAGGGTGTCCTCCGAGCGCAACTGCAGATGCGCGTGAACCAGCTAGGCTTGACCAGCCGCGTACATTTCCTTGGATTGCGAACGGATATCCCAGACGTGCTGGGCGCGGCGGATATTTTCACACTCAGCTCGGATTACGAGGGCAACCCTCTCTCTGTCATCGAAGCGATGGCAGCGGGCTTGCCCGTCGTAAGTACTGCCGTAGGCGGTGTGCCGGAGCTATTGCAAGACGGCAAAGAAGGTTTTATTGTGCAGCCGGGCCATGTTGAGCAGCTTTCTGAGGCGATGATGACCTTGTTCAAAGATCGTGACTTGCGACGGACGATGCGCGCTGCCGCTGCCCTCCGGGCTAGGGAAAATTTCAACGTATCCGCAATGGTTACAGCCTACGAAAAGCTCTACGACGAAATATCGAACCCATCCCGCACTTGGGGCCACTTCTATTTCGGCCGCAAATCGACGGTCACAAGAGAGGACCTCCGAGCGTGAAAATCCGATGAATGTTCTCGTCACTGGCGGCGCGGGATATATCGGCAGCCACACCGTCAAAGCCCTGGCGCTCAACCACTATCGGCCTGTCGTAATTGACGATCTATCTACCGGGCAAGCTCACAATGTGAAGTGGGGGCCGCTCGTGCGAGCCAGTCTTTCCGATACGGCCGTCGTTCGCAGCGTCCTAAAGGAATACAAAATCGAATCCGTAGTCCATTTTGCGGGTAGCGCCTTGCTCGCGGAATCGGTAGCCCGGCCTCTTTCCTATTTCCAAAACAATGTTGGCGGGACCCTCAGCCTGCTGGAAGCTATGCTGGATGTCGGAGTCAAAGACATTGTCTTCTCGTCCACATGCGCGACGTATGGATTGCCGCTTGCCGTTCCCATTACGGAAGGTCAGCCTCAGAAACCCATCAATCCTTACGGCGACTCAAAGCTGGTCATCGAGCGAGTCCTCGAGTGGGTGGGTCAGGCTCGCCAGGTTCGTTGGGTGGCTCTCCGTTATTTCAACGCCGCCGGCGCCGATCCGGAGGGCGAACTGGGCGAGGAGCATGAGCACGAGACTCACTTGATTCCTTTGGCCATCGGCGCTGCTCTGGGACAACGCGAGCGCCTGCAGATCTTTGGGACCGACTACCCTACGCCCGACGGCACTGCAATCCGGGACTACATTCACGTCACGGATCTGGCTTCTGCGCACATTTGTGCTCTGCAATATCTCCACCGCGGAGAAGAGAGTCGGGCCATCAACGTTGGCACCGGCAGTGGAGCATCGGTGCTTGAGGTGATAGCTAAGGTACATCTCGTCGGCGGCAAGGCAGTTCCCACGGTCGCAGCGCCCCGCCGCACGGGAGATCCGCCGATCCTGGTGGCCAGCCCCGAACTTGCGCGTCGATTACTACACTGGGAACCTTCCCACTCGTCGCTGGAAACCATTATTGAAACCGCATGGCGCTGGCACTCTAACTCCCAACGCCAAGCGGACTTGCAGAGGTCGATTTCCAGAGTTTCCTCGTAGAACAACAGAAGAAGTGGCTTGCAGGGACGCGAGTTATCGTTCAGCTGCTCCATTCTGTTCGAAACGGCATCGCTCACTTCCAGCAGCCCTTGCTGACGGAATGCTTATGCGAACACGATTCATTCTGCGATTCGACGACATTTGCCCGACGATGAACTGGCCCAACTGGCAGCCGTTTGCCGACCCGCCAGCGGACTGCCTCTCACCATTTTACCCTTCCTCCTTTGATTCGTATAAATCCGATTTGACATTGCGACTTCATCCGTATTACAAGATGTACTCGTCTTCATCCGCTGTGAGTTGACTCCCACTGCATCCAGGATTCTTCTCTCAGCCAAAAGGGAGTGTTCCGGAATGCGCTTGCGTCCGCTAACCGGTTCCATCTTGTTTTGCCTTGCACTGTTTGTCGCGAACTCAACGCGAGCTTCTGCGCAGGTCTCTGCCGCCATCTCCGGCTTGGTGACCGATGAATCCGGTGCGGCGGTTTCCGGGGCCACCGTCAATGCACTTGCTCTGGAAACGGGAGCGCAACGCGCCGTCGCGACGGATAACGCGGGACGTTATCGATTTGCGGCCCTGCCCGTTGGTCAGTACGAGCTAGGAGTGAAGAAAGACGGGTTTCAGCAGACTCTGCGCGCTGGGCTTCACTTGGCCGTAGATCAGGAAGCAACCGTGGGTTTCATTTTGAAGGTCGGTGAGGTCCAACAGCAAATAACCGTAACCGAGGAAGCGCGGGCGGTGAGCACGACCACGGTGGACATCTCCGGCATGGTCGCAGAACAGCAGATCAAGGACCTTCCGCTGAACGGCCGGAGCTATGACGAGCTCATGACGCTGAATCCGGGAATCATCAACTTCACCTCCGAGAAAACGGGCGGAGCTGGAATTTCCAATTCCACCGTGGGCAATATGTTTTCCGTCTCGGGTAACCGGCCGCAGCAAAACCTCTTTTTACTGAACGGGATCGAATATACCGGCGCCGCGGAAAACAATATGCAGCCCGGCGGAACGAGCCAGCAATTACTGGGTATCGATGCAGTGCGAGAGTTCAATGTGCTGCGCGATACCTACGGCGCCCAATATGGCAAACGTCCGGGCGCTCAAGTCATTATTGTTACGCAATCGGGAACGAATTCGTGGCATGGTTCGATATTTGAATTTCTGCGCAACGATGCGCTGGAAGCGAGAAATTTTTTCGATGCTGGCAGTTCCGCGCCGCCCTTTCGCAGAAATCAATTTGGCGCCTCGGCGGGTGGCCATGTTCGCAAGAACAGATCATTCTTGTTCGTAAACTATGAAGGTTTCCGCCAAGCCCTGCATCAGACTTCGGCCGCCTTTGTGCCGGACGCCGCGTCTCGCGCCGCGGCCGTTCCTGCCGTTCAGCCGCTATTAAGCCTCTGGCCGGTAGCGCCGTCCGGCTCTCCCGATTTCAATGGCATCACCGAAGTATTCAGCAGCCCGTTGCAGACGATTCGAGAGGATTTCGGAACTGCGCGGCTCGACGAGGTTTTCTCCGAGAAGGACTCGGCAGATGCCGTCTATACGATAGACGACAGCGCCAGCATCACTGCTACTCCTCTCGATCCTTTTAGCACGGACACGGAAAGCTTGCGCGAGCAGGTGTTGAGTCTGCAGGAGACCCACGTGTTCTCGCCGCTGTTGCTGAACACTGCGCGCCTTGGCTTTTCTCGCGCAGGATATTTCTATACGGGCGAGCCGACGCCGGGAACTCCTGCCGCCAGCGTGCCGGGTTTCGTCGCCGGTAATCCGGTCGGCGCCCTCGTCGTGGGCGGCAGCGCGGCTTCAAACCCGCAGGCACAGATCGGACTGGCCGGAAGCAATAACGGCAGCAATTTGCACGTGGCCCGTAATCTCTTCACGTTTTCCGACCGGATTTCATGGACCAGGGGTAAGCATCAATTCGAGCTTGGCGTATGGCTTCAACCTTTCCAGTCAAACGAGGAACTCGCGCTGAGCCAGTTCGGACAAATGACCTTTACGAGCCTGCAGAACTTTCTCAAGGGCACAGGAAGTTTGCTATACGACGCAACGCCCACGCCGCTTGGCTGGCGTTCCTTTTTTGGCGCCTGGTACGTCGAAGACGCAATTCGCTTCAGCCCCAGGCTGGTGCTGTCTCTGGGCTTCCGTTCGGAATCCAGCAGTGGCTGGAACGAGGCATATGCACGCGCCTCCGACTACGTCTTCAACAATGGCATTATCGTGACCCAACCTCAGGTTGGACATTCACTATTTACGATCAATCGCGCCAAGTTCCTGCCCGAGCCCCGCATGGCCATTGCCTGGAGCCCCTTCGGAAAAAGCACAGTGATTCGCGCTGGATTCGGGATGTATAACGATCTGCAGGATGCCCTAGGCTATCGCACCGATCAAAACGCGCCCTTCAACCCAGCCTATACATTACCCTCTGGCCCGATTGCCAACTTGCGTCTTCCGATTCAGCCCGGTGCTCCGCTGGCCGCGAACGCATTACTTGTGTCCGGCGGCGTTCAACCGGACATGTACACGCCGACGGTAGTGGAATATTCGCTGAAGGTAGAGCATCAACTCTCCTCTAATGCGTCGGTTAGTGTGGGTTACGTTGGGAGTCACGCGTACCACGAGTTAATCGGCGTGGACGCCAATGAGCCGATCCCCGTCATCTGCCCGGCGGTGCCCTGCCCGGCAACGTTTTCGGCCGGTTTCGGCGCATTGACGGGCACGTCTGTTCCAGCCGGAACTTTTTTCATCCCCGCGGGCGCGCAGAAGGCGAATCCAACGCTAGCAAACACGTGGACGTGGTTTTCGGAGGGAACAAGTTCTTACAACGCTTTGCAAACGGATTTTAATTACCGTTTTCGCGGGGGGCTTTCACTGCGCGCCGCCTACACGTGGTCCAAGGATCTCGATGACGGAGACTCTCTCAACGCCACCGCTGCTGCAAATGCGCCGGGGTTGGTGGCCAATCCACTCGATGTTCGCGCGGACTGGGGTTTGGCAACTTACGATGTGAGAAATCTCGGAGTAATTATGGAAAGCTATGCGCTGCCTTTTGGAAGAGGAAAGCGCTTCTTCGGCGGCGCTGGAAGAACCACGGACTATCTATTAGCGGGATGGAGCCTGGAGAGTATTGTCACAGCACAATCAGGTTTTCCCTTCACGCCCCAACTGAGCTATAACCCGTCCAACAACGGCGACACGCGAAATCCCGTCCGTCCGTTTGTAAATCCGGCGTTCACGGGCCCGCTAATTCTTGGTAACCCCAATAAGTGGTTCAATCCGAACGCATTCATAGGTCCACCGAGCGGCAGCGGGTTTTACGGTAATTTGGGCCGAGACGCGCTGATTGGTCCCGACCTGGCAACTTGGGACTTTTCGGCTCTTAAGGACACGCGGCTGACCGAACGAGTCGATCTGCAGTTTCGAGCCGAGTTTTTCAACCTGATGAATCGCGCCAATTTCAACACGCCCAATTTAATCGCCTTTACGCCCGGGTCCACAGCAACTGCTGGCGGAGTTGCCTCGCCGACGGCAGGAGCGGTAACCAGCACCTCGACCACCTCTCGCCAGATTCAGTTCGGCCTGAAGTTGCTCTGGTAGACCGGAGCGTCGAGGGGCACGGAGAGGTCTCGAACTGATGCCCGCGGTGAATCTCGTCTGCGTAAGGACTGCGGAGGACCCTAAACTGCCGCAGACGCAAGGAAACCGCGTCGCGGAGCCCACGCTCATGAGCATCGGAGTTTGACCTGGGTGCGATACGCGGATAGCATTTGCGCGGAGAAATCCTCCCCCGTGCCTAATCCGCTCCGGACCCTCCCACCAAAGCCGCACCGAGCCATAACGCCGCTGCTTCGCGATGCCGCTCCTCTCCTTATGCTGGGCTCCGCTCTGTTCTATACCAATCGCTGGCTTACGCTCACAGACGACGAAACATTCACTCTCAGCGCAGCGGCTCAGAATATCACTGCGATACTCGCCGCCGCTCGATCCGCCGTCGGGAACGCCCGTCCTCCCATATTCGGACTGCTACTCCACGTTTGGTTGCGGATCACCGGCGGTGCGTTTGACTGGTTGCGCGCGCCGGCCATTGTTTGTTTTGTGCTTGGGTTATGGCTCCTCTCCCGAGTGGCGCGCCAATTGGGGGGAGAAGAAAGCAGCAACGCGCTGGTCTGGTTGGGCGCTCTTTGGCCATTTGGATTTCACGCGGGCCGCCTGGCGGGTCCGTATGCGTTTGCATTTTTGCTGATTGCGGCGGTCACTTGGCAATATTTTCGTTACACGCATTCCCGGCGCCGCTCCGGTTGGATCATCTTCTGTGTTTTATCTTTGGCTTTGCTCTATACCAATGATTTCGGTTGGGCATTGCTTCTCCTGCTTGGGATCGATTATTGGTGGCGAATCCCGGAAGGCGACGGTCGAGAAAGCGATCTGCTCGAAAGGAAACGAAAGACTGAAGGAATCCTGGCGACCGCCGCGATGCTGGCGCTAAGCTTCACGCCGCGCTGGGCGGTCTTCATCCACGAATTACAGGCTCGCCTCGCCTGGCCTCATTCGCTCCGATTTCTCGTTCTGAACGCCGCTTACAATTTCTATATCTTGTTCGTGAGCCAGTCGGTCGCGCCGTGGCTGTGGCGATTCAGCATCCCCGCCACCGTTGCGGTCGTTGTTCTTTTAGTGTTCGCGTTCGCCAGCATTCGTGGCGAAGCCCGCCGGTTCCTGATGTTCTCCATATTGTTATTTGCCCTGATGACGTTGTCCGGAATTTTGCAAGCTAAGCGGCTCCTGCTGGTAGGCCCTTGGTTTTTATTGCCAATAGCGACGGCCCTGGGCACGATCGAGAAATGGCAACGGCGCGTCCCTATGGCCGTGGCGATGGCTTCAATAGCGGCGATTGGCTGGTATGGAGCCCTGAATCGGCGCTACTACGCCGAGCCGCGATTTTTCGAGCCGTGGAGCAGCGTCGCCCAGGATGCCGCGGAGGCCCTTCGCAGCGGCTCCGGCGTAATCAGCAACGACAACGCGTTCTTTTTCTATCTGACTTATGCGCTCAAACCGCAGCAACCCAATTCCTCTTGGCGCCTCACGGGCGCTCTTCCCAGGCAAGTTCAATATCCCTTGGTATGGGATCCCAAGCAGTGGGAAGAATCAGGGCGCCCTAAGCCAGCGAGCGTACTCTGGATCCGCGGTTCTTCGCCGCCCGATAAGTTAACCGCGATGAATAATGCGGGCGAATGGCTCAGCGGGCAATGCGGGGACCGTATCACTCGTTATTTGGCGCGCGATGCCGCTTATGCCTGGAAACAGCGCTTTGTCCCCAATTTCTCGGGATTCGCTTGGCGGATCGAGATTCGTCAGCATTTCTGCGGCCAGAGCGCCGAACCGCCATCAACGGGTGGCGCCGCTACCAGCGACTCGCGCTAGCCGAATATCGTCCGAGACGATCGACGGATTGGGCATGCCGAATGGGAAGAGAAGCAGCGGACTTCCGGGAAAAACAACTTCAGCAACGAAGCTAATAAGCCCATCGCATCAAAACGCCGCCCGTCGTGTACCCTGCCCCAACTGCCACCGCCACCACCAGGTCGCCCTTCTTAAGCCGGCCTTGACCCACCGCATCGCACAGCCCCAAAGGGATCGTACCTCCTGTGGTGTTTGCGAATCGATCGATATTCACCAATACCTTGGAGTCATCCAGTCCGAGTCGCTCCTGCATGGCGCGAATGATGCGCAGGTTCGCCTGATGAGGCACAATTAGCGCCACATCTTTGTGGGAATACCCATTGCGTTCGAGAAGTCCACACGCGATTTCGGCCATTCGCCGTACTGCGTATTTAAAAACCTGCTTTCCGTCCTGATGCACGTAATGCATCTTTTGACCCAGTGTTTCGGGGGATGCTGGATGTCGCGAACCGCCACCGGGCATACAAAGAAATTCACCGCCCGAACCATCAATGTCGTGAATAAAATCGAGAACGCCCTCGGCATCGGACTCCGAGGGTTCCAGGAGTACCGCTCCCGCGCCGTCGCCAAAAAGAACACAGGTATTACGATCCTCGTAATCGACGATCGAACTCATTACGTCGCTGCCAATGACTAGCGCTTTCTTGTGCGTGCCGGCCCCGACAAATTGCGCCCCAATCGTCAACGCGTAGACAAATCCAGAACATGCTCCGGAAAGATCGAAACCCCACGCGCGCGTCGCTCCGATTCGGGTCTGAACCAAGCACGCCGTGGCCGGAAAGAACATGTCCGGCGTCACCGTGGCTACGATAATTAAATCAATCTCCTCAGGCCGGGTATGGGTCTTTTCCAGAACTTGTTGGGCGGCGGCAGTGGCCAGGTGCGACGTAGCCATGCCTTTATCCACGATGTGCCGCTCGCGAATGCCGACGCGCTGCTGGATCCATTCGTCGCTGGTATCCACCATGCGTTCGAGGTCCGCATTCGTTAGCAACTTTGGCGGGACATACCCCGCAACCCCCGTGATCTTTGCGGCAAGGCGTTTCCCCATCACCTGTCCCTCTGAGATTCAATCCCTCAACTGTCTTGCCTGTGTCTAAGGAAGCGCGATT
>Ga0209158_1000918_pt1 | contig 20457 bp, 18 predicted proteins | sample GraSoiAngelo_140_FD_185897 | JGI IMG/M metagenome (GOLD analysis project Ga0209158, IMG submission 185897) | Grasslands soil microbial communities from the Angelo Coastal Reserve, California, USA - 14_0929_12_30cm (SPAdes) (version 2) | ecosystem: Environmental > Terrestrial > Soil > Grasslands ...
TTTCAGCTCCGTCCCCCACGCCGGCACCCACACCGCCATCGCGAGCGCGAGCATCGCGCCCAGAGCCATGTTTCCCCGCTTCATGTGCGTGTCCCTTCCGTCTGTTAAAAAAGCGTGCCGACTGAGAACTCGAACTGCCCAGGCCGTTCCCCGGTCCGCGGGTTAAGATTAATCCCATACGCCAGGCGCAGGGGCCCGAACGGTGAGATCCACCGCAACTCGAACCCCGCCGCAGGACGCAGGTCCAGGCTCAGCGACTCTCCATCATCGAACCCTTTGCCGTAGTCGAAGAACGCCACGCCTTTCACTTTGAGTTCGGGCGCAATGGGGAAAATATAGTCGAAATTGAAGATGAGCTGCTTGGTGGCCCCCAGGGGGCTGAAATCCGACGCCGTCGGACCGGCCCGGCCGAAGCTGAAGCCGCGCACCGTTTGAATGCCGCCCACGAAGAAGCGGTCGCCCACTGGGAGCTGGCTGCCCGATTCGTAAGCGTGCGCCACGCCGAGCCTGGCGCGCGGGGAGAAGACGGTGCCCCCGATGACCGGGAAATACCACACCGTGTCCGCGATGTACTTGTAGAAGTCGTTGCTCCCGCCCAGCGGGCCGCCGGCAAACTCCAGCGTGAGTCCGTGCCGCGCGCCCGTGCTTGGGTCAAGATAGACGTCCCGCGTGTCGCGGGCTAAACCAAGAATGATTGCGTCGGTAGTTGACGTCCCGAGCTGCTGCTGGATCAACGGAGGAAGGTCGGAGACCGGCACGTTGGTGACCCCTCCTCCGCCCAAAAAGAGTTTGCTGGCAAGATCGTTGGAGATCGTCAAGCGCTCCCGGAGCAGACTCACGCTGCCGCTCAGGTACTCCGAGAACCATTTGCCGAGCACGATGTCGCCGCCGATGCGCTCTTCGAAGTAGCTCACGAAAAACGTCTCGCGCGCATACAGATCGATCTGACCCGACAGCGCCTCGTCGAACAGGTAGGGCTCGCGGAACGTCACGACCCCCAAGGACCGCCGCTGGCCGAGCTGCCCGCGGATCTTGAGGAGCTGGCCTCGGCCGAAGAGATTGCCTTCTGTGATATCGGCCACGAGGCCCAACTTGTCCAGCGAGCTGAAGCCCCCGCCCACGCTGAACGTGCCGGTGGACTTCTCCTTGACCTTCACGTCCAGATCGACCGTGTTCGGATCGACCTGCTTCGGGATGACCTCGACCGTCTCGAAGTAGTTCAAGTTCTTGAGACGCTCGTAGCTGCGCTTCATGGAGGCGGTATCGATCAGCTCGGCCTCGTTGACCCGCAGCTCGCGCCTGATCACCTTGTCACGGGTCTTGTCGTTGCCGGAGATGTTGATGGTACGGACGCGAATCAGGGTCCCTTCCTTGACCTCGAAGGTGACCGCGGCGGTCTTGGAGCCCGGATCCGGCAGGATCTGGGGGTTCACATCCGCAAACGCGTACCCCTTCGTGCCGTACAGGTCGGTGACCCGCGTCAGCTCGTCCCGGACCTCCGCCATCTTGACGACTCCACCAGGGGGCAGCTTGCTGCCGGTCCGGAGTTCAGACTCCGAAAAGATCGTCTGTCCCTGGTAGCTGATCTTCGAATACGTGAACTGCGGGCCCTCGACGACGGGGAACCGGACCGTGAACCACTGCTTGTCGGGGCTTAGTTCGACCGTCGGCGTCCCGACCTGGACGTTCAGGTACCCTTCATCCAGATAGACCTGGCGCAGCCGCTCCACATCGTTGGCCAGCTCATCCTTCTTGTAGATGCCGGAGTCGTCGAACCAGGAGGTGAGCCAGAAGTACTCGCGGGCCACGAGCGCTTTCCTGAGCTTCTTCTCCGGAATGGCCTTGGCGCCGTCGAAGGCGACGGTCTTGATGCGGGCTCTGGGACCCTCCGTGATGAAGAAGGTCAGGGACTTCCGGTCAGCGTCCAGGGACTTGATGACCGGCACGATGCGCGCGCTGAAGTAGCCTTCATCCTCGTAGAGAAGCCGGAGGCGCTCGACGCTGTCTTTGATCTGTTGCTGGTCCAGGAACGACTGGGGGCGGACCGTCAGTTTTTCGGTCAGTTTCTCGTCCTTGATGTTGTCGTTGCCATCATAGAGGATTTCCGTCACGAAGGGTTTCTCCGTGACGACGAAAATCACCGCGACGCCCCCGGCCACCGACTCAGTCTCCACGCGGACGTCCTCGAAGTATCCCATCTGGTAGACCGCGCGGATCTGCTCCCTGATCTTCTCTGCGACGAACGGCTCGCCTTCCTTCAGCGAGATGCGGCCCCGGATGGCCGGCGCCTCGATCCGCTTGTTGCCCTGGATTTTGATCGCCTTGATCAGTTGAGCCGATTCTTGCGCGATGCCGATGCCCTGGCCGTAGGCCCAGATGAGCCCCACCCACATCAAGCCCCAGATCCCCAATAGCGTGGACACTCTACGGGTGGCCCTGCCTCCGAATAGCACAAGCCCTACCAGTGTTGGGCCGGAACGGCTCGCGCCTCTCGTGCGGCAAAGCGGCACCCTTCCCTATCCTCTCCCGACACACAGGCAGCCTCCGGCCATTCATCGAAGGCTTGGTTGAAACGTCGCAAAAAATCGAAGAAATTCTACAGATCGCCCCGCGAGAAGTAAAGGGAAAAAGCCGGTTGGAGCTCTCCCTGGCTCGCTTGACATTAGCTAGGACTGGCCCGTAGAATCCGCTCGATATGCCTTCTCGGAAAGTCTCCAAGGCCATCATTCCTGCCGCTGGCCTCGGAACCCGCTTCCTGCCCGCCACGAAAGCCTCACCCAAAGAGATGCTTCCGTTGGTGGATAAGCCCTTGATCCAATATGCGGTCGAGGAAGCGGTCAACGCCGGCATTCAGGACATTATCATCATCACGGGCCGGGGGAAACGGGCCATTGAAGACCACTTCGACGTGTCCTTCGAGCTGGAGGAGAACCTTAAAGGAAGCGGAAAAGAGAAGTTGCTCAACGAGATCCGCAGGATTTCGGAGTTGGCAAACTTTTGTTATGTCCGCCAGCGGCACGCCAGGGGTCTGGGGGACGCGATCCTCTGCGCCCAACACCTCATCGGGAACGAACCGTTCGCAGTGATCCTCGGCGACGAGGTGATCGATGCGCCGGTCCCTGCCATCGGGCAGTTGATCGAATCGTATGAGACCTTGGGCACCCCCGTCCTGGGCGTGTACGAGGTCGAACCGGAGGAGGTGTCCAGCTACGGCATCATCTTCGCTGAACCGGCGGGGCCACAGCTCTTCAAAGTCACCGACCTGATCGAGAAGCCGTCGCAGCAGGAGGCACCCTCACGGCTGGCCGTGATCGGCCGCTACATCCTGCCGGCGGCGATCTTTTCCGTGCTGGAAAAGACGTCGCCCGGCAAGAACCAGGAAATCCAGCTCACGGACGCCTTGAGGACGCTGGCGCGCTCGTCGCCCATGCACGCCGTACTCGTGAACGGCAACCGGCACGACGCCGGTGACAAGCTCGGCTTCCTCAAGGCCACCGTCGAGTTCGGCCTGAAGAACCCCGAACTGGGTGACCGGTTCGCCCGCTTTCTCAAAGGACTCAGGCTCTAGGACTGGAATGGACGAGCAGGTTCAGAAGGACCCGTCGCAGGTGGAGATTCCTGAACGCCTCCCGCTGCTCCCGATCCGGGACATCGTCGTCTTCCCGTACATGGTCCTCCCGCTCTTCGTCGGCCGCGAGATGTCCATCAAGGCAATCGAAGCGGCGCTGGCCGGAAACCGGACCATCATGCTGGCCGCCCAGCGCTCGCTGGAGGTCGAAAACCCCACCCCGCAGGACATCTACTCCGTGGGCACGGTGGGCATGGTGATGCGGATGCTCAAGCTGCCGGACGAGCGGATTAAGATCCTCGTCCAGGGCCTGGCCAAAGCCCGCATCGAGGAGTTCGTGCAGACCGAGCCCTACTTCTCAGTCCGCATCAGGCAGCTTCCCGAGGTCAAAGCACAAGGCCAGTCCCTGGAGAGCGAGGCCCTGATGCGGACCGTGAAAGAGCAGCTCGAACGGCTCGTGAGCCTGGGCAAGGTCCTGATGCCGGACGTGATGGTCGTCATCGAGAATCTCCAGGATCCGGGCCGGCTCGCCGACATGATCGTGTCGAACCTCGGGCTCAAGGTGGAAGCCGCCCAGGAGGTCCTGGAGATCCAGGATCCGATCCCGCGGCTCCGGCGCGTCAGCGAGCTCCTGGCGGCGGAGGTCGAAGTCCTCTCGATGCAGCAGAAGATCCAGGCCGAGGCCAAAGGCGAGATGGACAAGACCCAGCGGGAGTACTTCCTGCGCGAGCAGCTCAAGGCCATTCAGAAAGAGCTAGGCGAGCTGGACGAGCGGGCCGAAGAGGTCGCCGAGTTCCGCAAGAACATCAAAGACGCCAAGATGCCGGAGAAAGTCTTCAAGGAGGCCGAAAAGCAGCTCAAGCGCCTTGAGAAGATGCACCCGGACACCGCCGAAGCGGCCACGGTCCGGACCTACCTCGAGTGGCTGGCGGAGCTGCCCTGGAGCAAGAAGACCAAGGACAACCTCGACATCAAGGCGGCCGCGAAGGTTCTGAACGAAGACCACTACGACCTGGAAAAAGTCAAGGAGCGGATCCTGGAGTACCTCGCCGTCCGCAAGATGAAGGAGAAAATGAAGGGGCCGATCCTCTGCTTCGTCGGGCCGCCAGGGGTCGGCAAGACCTCCCTGGGCAAGTCCATCGCGCGGGCGCTGGGACGGGAATTCGTGCGGATCTCGCTGGGCGGCATCCGGGACGAGGCCGAGATCCGGGGCCACCGCCGGACGTATGTCGGCGCCATGCCCGGCCGCATCATCCAGGGCATCAAGCAGGCCGGCTCCAACAATCCGGTCTTCATGATGGACGAGGTGGACAAGGTCGGCGCGGACTTTCGTGGCGATCCCTCGGCCGCGCTCCTGGAGGTCCTGGATCCGGAGCAGAACCACGCCTTCAGCGACCACTACCTGGGTGTCCCGTTCGACCTCTCGGAGGTCATGTTCATCACCACGGCCAACCTCATCGACCCGATCCTCTCGGCCCTGCGGGACCGCATGGAGATCATCGAGATCCCCGGCTACTCGGAGGAGGAAAAGCTCGGCATCGCCAAGCGGTTCCTCATCCCCCGCCAGTTGACCGAGCACGGGCTCACCGAGAAGCACATCACCTTCAGCGACCGGGCGCTCCACCGCATCATCAACGAGTATACGCGGGAAGCAGGCGTGCGGAACCTCGAGCGTGAGATCGCCGATGTGATGCGCAAGGTGGTCAAGAAGATCGCGGAGGGCGACGACCGGCTCTACACCATCACCCCAGCGTCCATTCCCAAGTACCTGGGCGTGCCCAAGCACCACAGCGAGAGTGACGAGAAGAAAGACCTCGTCGGGGTGGCCACGGGGCTGGCCTGGACCGAGTCGGGCGGGGACATCATTCACATCGAGGCGACGATCGTGAAAGGAAAAGGCGCCCTGACCCTGACAGGACATCTCGGCGATGTGATGAAAGAGTCGGCCCAGGCCGCGTTGAGCTACGTCCGCTCGCGGGACCGGCAACTGGGCATCAAGCCGGGCGTCTTCGCGAAGTACGACATCCACATCCATGTGCCGGCCGGCGCGATCCCGAAGGACGGGCCTTCCGCGGGGATCACCATGGCCACCGCGCTCGCCTCCGCCCTCACTAACACGCCGGTGCGCCACGACATCGCCATGACCGGCGAGGTCACGCTGCGCGGGCGGGTCCTGCAGATCGGCGGGCTCAAGGAGAAGATCCTGGCGGCCAAGCGGGTCGGCATCTTCAAGGTGATCCTGCCCAAGAAGAACGAGAAAGACCTGGCGGACATCCCCAAACATCTCCTCAAGGGAATGACCTTCATCTTCGCCGAGACGATGGACGAGGTCCTCGGCGCGGCCCTGCGCCGCGTGCCGGCTCGCCGCGGCGCGCACCCCAAGTCGGCCGTCCCGTCCCGCCGCTCGACGATGAGCCGGCGTCCCGTCGCCGCTGCCCCCTCCAAACGCCACTGATGCGTCAGAGCCGGGTCGGCGAGTTCGAACTGATCCGGTACCTCCGTCGGGCGACAGCAATCCCGCGCGGCGGGCAGGCGTCGGTCCTCGCGGGCATCGGCGACGACGCCGCCATCCTGAAGCCCCGGCCCGGCCGCGTCATCCTGGCCACCACCGATCTCCTCGCCGAACGCATCCACTTCGACCTGAGGTTCACCAGCTACCGGCAGCTCGGCTACAAGGCCGCCATGGCCAATCTCAGCGACATTGCGGCCATGGGGGGCGTCCCCCGGTTCCTGCTCATCGCGTTGGCGTTGACCCCTCGGGAGACGTCCCGCGATGTCGAAGTCATGTATGAGGGGATCCACGCGGCGTGCCACCCGGCCGGCGTGGCAGTGGTCGGCGGGGACACATCCGCTTCCCGCACCGACCTGTTCCTGGCTGTGATGGTGCTGGGGGACGTCGCCCCGAAGGACGCGCTCCGGCGGTCCGGCGCTCGCGCGGGCGACCGGCTCTACGTGACCGGCACGCTGGGCGACGCACAAGCGGGGTTGGAGCTTTTGCAGGCGCGCAAGCGGTCCAATTCCTACCTGATCACCCGGCACCTGACGCCGACGGCCCGGCTGAAGGAAGCGCGGCACCTGGCCGACGGCCGGCTGGCCTCCGCGGCCATCGACGTATCGGACGGTCTCGCCGGCGACATCCGCCACATCTGCGAAGAGAGCGGAGTGGGGTGTCTCATCGACGCGCGAAAGCTTCCCTTCTCGCCGCAACTCCTCACCCACGCGCGGGCCCGCAAACGGGACCCCATCGCCTACGCGCTCAGCGGCGGGGAAGACTACGAGCTCCTCTTCACCGTGCCGCCCGCCAAGGTCGCCCGCGTGGACTCGCTCATCCGCCGGCGACTGCTCCGGGCGACCCCCATCGGCCTGATCACGCCGCGACGCCAGGGGCTCCGGCTCATTGGTGTCAACGGCTCCGTGCGCCCGCTGACCGCGAGAGGCTACGAGCACCGCCTATGATCCGCTATGCCGTGATCAAGGAAAAGTTCCGCCACATTCTCCACTTGGGCGATTCGCCGCAACGCACTGCGCTGGCCTTCGCCGTGGGGACCTTCATCGCGTTCACGCCCACCTACGGGCTCCATACCCTCACCGCGCTGTTTTGCGCCTGGGCATTCCGGTTCAATCTCGTCGCCGTGCTCGCCGGCGCGTTCACCAACAACCCGTGGACGATCTTGCCGATCATCGGAAGCAGCATGGGCGTGGGGTTGCTCGTCGTTCCGGTCGGCGCGCCGCCACTGATAGATTGGAACGACTTTGCGTCCAAGATGCTCTGGGACCAGTTCTTAATGCTCTGGCAGCAATTCAGGCCATACCTGCTGCCCTTCGTCTTGGGCCATATCATCCTCGGCCTCGTCGCCACGGGTAGCGCCTACATCCTGGCGTACCAGGCCATCATTCGCTTCCGGACGCACCAGGCTCGGACAAAAGAGCACCTTGCCCCTCCACCTCCATCATGCTAGGATTTCGAAGTGAATCCTCGTCCCTCGCTGGGCAAATCCCATTACGACGGCTCGGCGCTCATCGCCGACCCGATCCACGAGTACATCACCTTCACCGTCCCCTTCGCCGTCCCCGCCGGGGGGAAGGCGCGCGCCGCGCAGCAGGAAGCGACCGAGAAGGATCTGATCGATTCGCCCTGGGCCCAGCGGCTGCGCTACATCTTCCAGCTCCAGAGCGCCCGGTGGGTCTACCCGTCCGCCGAGCACAGCCGGTTCGTCCACTCGCTCGGCGCGATGCACGTCGCCGGCCGGTTCGCCCGGCATCTCTACTCCTTCTTGCAGAAGGTCGTCCCTGACGCGCCGTCGGCCAACTACGTCGAAGAGCTGCTGCGCGTCACCGCGCTCGTCCACGACATCGGGCACGGCCCGTTCTGCCATTTCTTCGACGACAATTTCCTGAAAGCGTTCGGGCTCACCCACGAAAGGCTTGGACAGGTCATCATCCGGGAGCACCTCGGGCCGATCATCCGCAGGATCCGGCGAAGCCCGTCCGGGCCGTTCGCCCCCGGCGAAGAGTTGGACCCCGACCAGATCGCTCATCTCATTTTGAAGGACAAAAGCAAGGACATCTCGCGGATGCCGCGGTGGGTCAACCTTCTGCAGCCGGTCATCTCAGGCAGCTACACGGGCGACAACCTGGACTACGTGCTGCGCGACTCCTACATGTGCGGCGTGGCCGTCGGGCCGGTGGACCTGAGCCGGCTCATCCACTACACGATGATCACGCCGAAAGGCTTCACCATCCACAAGACCGGCCTGCCGGCCCTGCAGATGTTCCTGAACACGCGGATGTACCTCTACTCCAACGTGTACTACCACCGCACCACGCGGGCCATCGACATCCACCTGCGCGAGATCTTCGGCGACACGATGCGGCTTGTCTTCCCCCACGATCCGCGCAAGAAGATGGAGGAGTACCTGAACCTGACCGACTGGTCCTTGCTGGAAACGGTCCGGGGCTGGAAGAAATCCCGCCACGCGACGCAGCGGCGGCTTGGGGAGGAGTGGGCGTTCGTCCTGGGCCGCGATGTGAAGTGGAAGATGGGGTACAACACCGTGCTCAAGGAGAAGGGCCAGGAGCGGGGGATGGACTTTCCGAGCCGCGAGCAGTTCGAGAAGCAGATCCAGAAGGAGCTACCAGCCAAGCTGCAAACGATGCCCTTCCGCGTGGACATGGCGCCGCTGGACCCGCGTCCGGACCCCAAGGACACCCGCGGCATTCCGTTGTATGTCTACGACCCGGCCACGCAGGCCGTGTCCACGGAACCGCTGGAGGAGTTCCTGGATCTCCTCCCGACGCGCATCGTTGTGTTCCGCGTCTACGCGCCCAGCCACGACTACGACGCCGAGCTCTCCCGCGCCGCCGCCGCCATCCTCAACAAGGCCCCCTCCAGCATCGACACCAACGTCTGACGCCGTTCGCCCTACTCGTTACCTATCGAGCGGGAGCTTGGCCAGTGCGAAGGGGTTGACGCGCGAGCCGTTGAGCCAGGCAGCCCAGTGGAGATGCGGACCGGTGGCGCGCCCCGATTGGCCGACCGTGCCGATCACGTCCCCCCGGTTCACGCGCGCGCCGTGTTTGACTGTCGCTGTGTCCAGGTGGAAGTACATGGTGAACAGCCCTAGGCCGTGGTCGAGAATCACGCTGACACCGCTGAAGAACTGATCGTCCACCATCCGGACGATTCCGTCGTTCGCAGCCTTGACCGGCGCGCCGAGCGGAGCGGAGATGTCTTCGCCTGAATGCTGGTTGCGCGGCTGGCCGTTCAGGATGCGCTTGCTCCCGAACGCACCGGTGGCGGTCCCTTCCACCGGTACCAGAAAGCCCGTGCTCCACAGACGCTCCGGCGTGAAGCCCGCCAGCACGGTTTGCACCTTTTCCTTCTCCAGATTGATCCGCTTCAAGGCAGCGGCGTCTGGCTCGACCTGCTCCTTTGGCAAGGTCATGGACTGCACACGGAACTCTTCCGCCTGCACCACGACCCGGTAAATCCGCTCCTGACGGCCGTCCGGATAGGTGATCGCGGCCTTGAGGTCGACTGCGGCCGGATCGTCCGCCATGTCGATGCCCACTAGCGCGCCGTATTCGCCTGCCCGCCCAGTCTTGAAGAAGGGGATCAACCGATCACGAAACCGTCCCTGCACGGAGGCCGGATTCCCTTCAGCAACGACCGTGAGGTAGAACACCCCGCCCTGCTTTGCCGTGAAGACTTTCTCGGCAGCCGCCTGGGCAGAGTACGAAACCCCGATGGCCGCGAGCACGCACCAGAACGAGGTTGGGATCAGGAACGAGATGACACGGTGGCGAGGTAGGCGGATCACACCGAGGGCTAACGGAAGACCCGCTGGCCCGAGACCTGCGAGAGGAGCTCCTCCACACGGCGGTTGGACGAGCTGAAAGGATCCATGCAAAGGATGGTTTCCTCCCAATAGCCGTTGAGCTTGAGGTATGTCCAGTCCACCGTGTAGGAGCGATTCTTCGCGCGTGCGAATCGGATAAAGTCCCCCCGCACTTTCGCGCGGGTCGTCTGCGGCGGAGTTGTCATGGCGCGCTGGACGGACTCCTCAGGCACCAGCCGCTCCATCAGCTCCTGCTGTTCGAGGAGATAGTAGAGGCCTCGGGTCCGCTTCACGTCGTGGTACTGGAGATCCATCATGGTGATCCGCGGATCGTCCCACCCGCAGCCCTTCTTGTCCATGTACTCGAGCATGACCCGCTTCTTGACGACCCAGTCCAGCTCGTGGCAGAGCTGCATGGGGTCCTCTTCCAGACGATCGAGGACGTCCTCCCACCGCCGCACGACGTCGGCGGCGATTGGCTCTTCGTCCAGGGAGCAGAGGTATTCCTTGGCGCGCTCCAGGTAGACGCGCTGGATCTCGATGGCCGTAAGCTCCCGCCCGTCTTCGAGCTTGATCTTCCTCTTCAGCGTCGTGTCTCGCGCGATCTCCCGGATCGCCTTGACCGGGTCATCCAGTTCCATGTGGGAGACGGTGTAGCCGTCCTCGATCATTGAGAGGACCAGCGCGGCCGTCCCGACCTTCAGGTAGGTCGCGATCTCCGACATGTTGGAATCGCCCACGATGATGTGGAGCCGGCGGTATTTCTCCGCGTCGGCGTGGGGCTCGTCTCGGGTGTTGATGATGCTGCGGGACGAGGTCGTGGACGACGACGTCTTTTCGTGGATGTGCTGGGCCCGCTGGGAGATGAAGAGCTGGGCCTTGCCGGAGACCTTGAGGACCTTGCCGGCGCCGGCGAAGATCTGCCGCGTGACGAAGAAAGGAATGAGCTGCTCGGTCACCTTCCAAAAATCCACATCCCGCCGCATCAGGAAGTTCTCGTGGCAGCCGTACGTGTTGCCCAGGGAGTCCGTGTTGTTCTTGAAGATGTAGATCTGGCCGGAAAGACCCTCCTCGCGGAGCCGCTCCTCGGCGGCGGGCAGGCACGCTTCCAGGAGGCGCTCGCCCGCCTTGTCATGCACCACCAGGTCTTCGATGTTGTCGCACTCCGGTGTGGAATACTCGGGATGGCACCCGGTGTCCTGGTAGAAGCGCGCGCCGTTCACGAGAAACGCGTTCGAGGGCCAGCTGTTGGGGATGAGCCCTTCGAAGATGTATCCGAGGATCTTCTCGATGGGCAGGTAGATCCGGCCGTTCGGCGAAAAGATCAGGCCGTATTCGTTCTCAAGGCCGAAGATGCGCGGCTTCATGGCTAAGCCAGGAGCGATTTGATCTCAGTCGAGCCAATCCGGCGGAACGTACGCCCGGTGCGGGTGCGGTCCAGGACCGCAACCTCCAGCCCTTCGGCCCCCAGTTTCTGGCTCGTCACGGTGTCCAGAGCCTCGATGCTCAACCGCAGCGCCTCCCGCAGCGAAATAGTCGGGGCGGTCCATCGGGCCTTCAGGAACGTCAACAGCGCCTCCGCCTTGCCGCCGATGGCCGCCACGCCCTTCTCGTCAATGATACTCCCGTCATAGGAGATGCGGTAGATCTCGTTGGGCTTGCCGTCCTGGCCCACCTCGACGACCAGGAGCTCCACTTCGAGTGGTTTCGGATCGGCGCTGAAGAGGCTTCCGATGCTCTGCGAGTAGGCGTTGGCGAGCGATCGGGCCGTGACGTCCTCCCGGCTGTAGGTATACCCCTTGAGGTCGGCATGCCGGATACCGGCCTTGCGCAGCATCTCAAACTCGTTGTACTTGCCGGCGCCCGAAAAGGCGATCCGGTCGTACATCTCGGAGATCTTGTGCAGCGACGCGCTGGGGTTGTCCGCCACCAGCAACACCCCGTCGGCAAACTCCATCGCGACAATCGAGCGGCCCTTGGCGATGCCCTTCTTGGCATACTCGGCCTTGTCGGCCATCATCTGCTCGGGCGAAACGTAGTAGGGAAGCGCCACCGTCAGACCCTCTCGCGCCGCTCGTTGATCAGCGCGTTGCACGTCTCGGCGATCTTGGACTCTTCAAGGTCGCGGACGCCTTTCTCGGTAATCACCTTCACCGTGGGGTAGATGCCGCGGACCAGATCGGGGCCTCCCGTGCCGACATCCTCTTCGGCCGCGTTGTACAGCGCCTCCAGCGCGATGCGCAGCGCTTGCGCCTCTTTGAGCCCCCGCCGGTAAAGCTGTTTCATCGTGTCGCGCGCGTCCTTGCCGCCCGATCCCGTCGCGTGGTACTCCGTCTCCTCATAACGGCCGCCGGTCACGTCGTATTTGAAGATCCGCCCTTCGCGCCGCTTGAGATCGTACCCGGCGAACAGCGGGATCACCACCAGCCCCTGGAACGCCATCGGCAGGTTCCCCCGCACCATCTGGGCCAGCTTGTTGGCCTTGCCCTCGCAGGAGAGCATATCGCCTTCCAGCTTTTCATAGTGCTCCAACTCGACCTGAAAGAGGCGGGCGAGCTCCAGGGACGGGCCCGCCGCGCCGGCGATGGCGATGGCTGAATGCTCGTCGGTCTTGAACACCTTGTCGATGCGCCGGCCGGCGACCTGGAACCCTTCGGTGGCTTGGCGGTCGCCCGCGATCAGGACGCCATCCTGATACAGGAACGCCAGCACCGTGGTGCCGTGGGGAACGGCCGGAAGCGCAGAGGTGCCGGGCGCGCCGGAGGTGGCAGGCTGGGAGCCGATCCGTGGGGCCTGATGAAGAGACTCAGGCCCCCGGCCCGCCAGGAAGTCATAGAAACTGGAGCCGTGAGGATCGAGGAAGAACGACACGGCAGTCAGGCCTTCAATTTTTCCAGGAGGACGTCGACGGTCTCGGATTCGTCGAGCAGGCCCTTCGTGAGAGCCTCGGTGCCGCGGAGCGGCTCGAGGAGCGGCACTTTCTTGATGACCGCGTTGCCGGCGTCGAAGAGCACCGACGTCCAGCTCGCGGCGTACACTTCCTGGGGCCATTTCTTGACGCAGGCCGCGCGGAAGTAGGCGCGCGTATCGAACGGGGCGACGGTCTCCGCCTGGCGGACTTCCTCGTCCGAAACGATCCGCTCCACCCGGTTCGCGCGCTCGAGCGCGTAGAAAAGCCCCTTGTCGGGCCGGACATCGTGGTACTGCAGATCCATCATCGCCACGCGCGGGTCGTCCCAACCGCAGCCCTTCCGCTCCAGATAGGACTCGATGAGGGCGCGCTTGGCCACCCAGTCCAGCTCGCGGTCCAGCTCGCGGGGATCGCGCTCAAGCTTGTCGAGGGTCTCTTCCCAGCGGACCAGCACTTCCTTCACCGGCAGCGTCAACTCGTGACTCGCGTAGAAATCCTGGGCCGCCCTGAGGTAGGCGCGCTGCACGGCGATCGCCGTGGCGGTCCTGCCGCCCGCCAGTTTCAGATCTCCCTTGACCGCCAGATCGCGAGAGACCGTTTTGATCGCAAGGACGGGGTCTTCGAGCTCAACCGCCGGGAGCGGCCAGTTGTCCTCGATCATGTCGAGCACGATCGACATCGCGCCGACCTTGAGGAAGGTCGCCACCTCCGTCATGTTGACGTCCCCGGCGATCACGTGGAGCCGCCGGTACTTGGCGGGATCGGCATGCGGCTCATCCCGCGTGTTGATGATCGGCCGCTTGACCATCGTGTTGAGGTCCATGAGCGTCTCGAAGAAGTCGGCCCGCTGGGACAGTTGATACGAGACCGCGGCCGTTTGATTTTCCGCCCCGACCTTCCCCGCGCCCGCGTAGATCTGGCGGGTGACGAGGAACGGGATGAGGGCGCGCGCAATGCGCTCGAACGGGATCGCGCGGGCCACCAGGTAGTTCTCATGATACCCGTAACTGTTGCCCTTGCCGTCCGTGTTGTTCTTGTACACCAGCAGGCTGCCCGGCCCGCGCACCAGCTCCACGGCGCGCACGGCGGCGGCCAGGATGCGCTCCCCGGCCTTTTCGTACAGGACGACGCCCCGCGCCGTCGTGCACTCCGGCGTGGAGTATTCAGGATGCGCGCCGTCCACATAGAGGCGGCCTCCGTTGGCCAGTACCTTGTTGAGCAGACGGTTGTAGTCGGGCCCCGGCCGCTCGCGCTCCCCCTCAACTTCGAAGCCGCGAATGTCGAGCAGCGGGTTCTCGTTCTCGTAGTCCCAAAGGATCTTCGGCGAGGGAAAGGACGGATAGTGGTTGATCAGAAACAGGGAATTGGAAACCGGGTCCACGGACTCGGAATCGCGCGTCGCGATGCCGAACTCCGTCTCGGTGCCGAGCGCTCGCTTGGTTGTCATAGATGGATCACGAACACAACGCGTTAGAGGTAGTGGCCGGTCGTCACGGTTTCGATCCGGCGCGATTCGCTGGACCCGACCGTGATCGTCCGCACGTGGACGATCTTGTCGGCTTTCTTGCCGGCAATCTTCGCCCAGTCGTCTGGATTGGTCGTGTTCGGCAGGTCTTCATGTTCCTTGAACTCGTCCCGGATGGCCCGGATGAGATCCTCGCTCTTGATGCCGCGCTCGCCGGTTGCGAGCAGACGCTTGATCGCGTATTTCTTGGCGCGCGAGACGATCCCTTCGATCAGAGCCCCGCTGGAGAAGTCCTTCATATAGAAGGTCTCTTTGTCGCCATTGGCGTACGTCACTTCGAGGTACTGGTTCTCTTCGCTGAGCGCGTACATGGACTCCACGGTCTGCGTGATCAGCCGCTCGACGAGCTTCACCAGATCGCCACTGTCGCGGTCCATCTCTTCCTTGTGCCAGGGCAGATCCGGCATCAGGTACTTGGAGAAAATGTCCCTGGCCGCGGCCTTGTTCGGGCGATCGATCTTGATCTTCACGTCCAAGCGGCCAGGGCGCAGCACGGCCGGATCGATGAGGTCTTGCCGGTTGCTGGCGCCGATCACAATGACGTTACGTAACCGCTCGACGCCGTCGATCTCCGACAGGAACTGGGGCACGATCGTGGATTCGATGTCCGAGGAGATGCCGCTGCCGCGGGTCCGGAAAAGGGCGTCCATCTCATCGAAGAACACGATCACCGGATAGCCGTCATCCGCCTTCTCCTTCGCCTTTTTGAACACCTCCCGTACCTGGCGTTCCGACTCGCCCACGTACTTGTTGAGGAGCTCGGGCCCCTTGACGTGCAGGAAAAAGCTCCGAATGTCCTTGCCCGTCAAATGACCCAGCTTCTTGGCGATGGAGTTGGCCACGGCCTTCGCGATCAAGGTCTTGCCGCAGCCTGGAGGGCCGTATAGGAGGACACCCTTGGGCGCCCGCAGTTTGTGCTCCTTGAAGAGATCGGCATGGAGGAAGGGCAACTCGACGGCGTCCTGGATCTGCTCGATCTGGTCGTGCAGCCCGCCGATGTCGTTGTAGCTGATGTCCGGGACCTCCTCCAGGACCAGTTCCTCGACCTCAGACTTCGGGAGCTTTTCGAGGAGGTAGCCCGACCGCGCGTCATAGAGCAGATGGTCCCCGACGCTGAGCCGCTGGGAAAGAAGCGGCTCGGCAAGCTCGGCCACGCGCTCCTCATCAGTCCGCAACGTGATGGTCGCGCGCCGCCCGTCGAGATTGTCCTTCAGGCGGACCACCTCGCCCTGCACGTCAAACCCGCAGGCTTCGATGACGTTCAGCGCCTCGTTCAGAATCACCTCCTGGCCCTTGTGCAACGTCTTGACGTTGATGGCCGGATGGAGATTGACTTTTAACTTCCGCCCGGTGACGTAGACGTTGACAGTCTGGTCTTTGTTGACGCTGGTGAAGATGCCGTAGGTGGACGGCGGCGCCGTGAGCTTTTCCACCTCGGCCTGCATCGCTTCGATCTGGGCCTTGGCGTCCTGGAGCGCATCGGTCAACCGCTCGTTTTGCCGGTTTGTCTGCTCCAATTGATGACGCGCTTGATGCAGGCGGCGCACCTCCTCTTCCAGGGAGCGGAGCTGCACGAGGAGTTTTTCTTTTTCTCTCTCCTGTTCGTCCTTCATGGTGCCCTCTGCGCCGTGGTCATCGGAAAGACGTTCGGTCAGCTTCTTGACCGTGTTCCGGATGGAACTCAAGCGACCCGGGGTCTTCTTCATCTCGGCCATGGATGCTGCTCTCCGACAACCGTGCCTGCTCGTTACCGCGCATGTGTGAACTCATTCTAGCATCGACCCCCTGATCGGTCAACCTGACGGGCCGCACGGACCACACCTGATGCTACAGATCGAGCGCGGTCAACAACTCACGAGTGGCGCGCTCGATATCATCGGCCGCCATCACGCTGCCGACGACCGCCACGCCATGCGCGCCCGCTTTCACCACCTCGCGGACGCGAGACGCTGTCACGCCGCCGATGCCGAAGAGCGGAACCTGGCACCGCATCCGCGCACGCTCCAACTCGCCCAACCCGATCGGAGGGCCAAAGGCGCGCTTTGACGGCGTCGTGAAGATCGGACCGAGCACGATGAAATCGGCTCCATCCGTCTCGGCGCGCGCCGCTTCGTCGGCAGAGTGCGCGGATGCCCCGATCAAGCGGTCCGGTCCCAGCAACCGTCGCGCGGCCGCTGGGCGTAGCCCCGCCGCCGGCAGATGGGTCCCGTCGCTCCCGGCGGCGAGGCAGACATCCGCCCGGTCATTGACGAGCATCCTGGCGCCGTAGGACCGCGCCAGGTCGGTCATCTCGCGTGCCAATGCCAGTAACGGACGCGTCGGCAAATCCTTCTCGCGTAACTGGACGGCGCGTACGCCCGCCCGCAACGCGGCGCTCACGACATCCTGAAGGGGACGACCGCAGGTCTGGTGACGGTCGGTGACGAGGTAGAGGGAAAAATCAACCCGTGCCATGCCGCATGCTTACAGCATGCCTTCGATCGGGCTGCTGGCGGTGGCGTAAAGTTTGCGCGGAATCCGTCCGGCCTTGAACGCCATCCGCCCGGCCCACACCGCGTACTTCATGGCCTCGGCCATCAGGATGGGCTCTTTCGCGCCGGCGATGGCAGTATTCATCAGGACCGCGTCGGCTCCGTACTCCATCGCCAGGGCGGCATCCGAGGCCGTGCCGACGCCCGCGTCGACGATGACCGGCACGTTCACGGACTCCATGAGGATTTTCAGGTTGTACGGGTTGCGGATCCCCAGACCAGAGCCGATCGGCGCGGCCAGCGGCATCACGGCCGGGCAGCCAGAGTCCACGAGCCGCTTGGCAACGATCGGATCGTCGTTAGTGTAGGGAAGCACGATGAAGCCTTCCTTGACGAGAATCTTCGCCGCCTCGATCAGGCCCGCCGTATCGGGGAACAACGTGCGCTCGTCGCCGATCACCTCCAGCTTCACCATGTCGGACACGCCGGCGGCCCGGGCGAGTCGCGCGTAGCGCAGGGCGTCCTCCACGGTGTAACAGCCCGCCGTGTTGGGCAGGATCTTGTATTTCTTCGGGCTGATGTAGTCGAGGAGGTTCTCGGTCTTCCGATCCGTGATGTTGACCCGGCGCACGGCGACCGTCACCACGTCCGCACCCGACGCCTCGATGGCCTTCTGGGTCTCGACGAAGTCCTTGTATTTGCCCGTGCCTACCCAGAGTCGGGAGTGGAACTCGATACCCGCGATCGTCAACCGATCATCGTTCATGACGTGTGTCCTCCCCGCCGCCGATGAACCCGATGACTTCCACGCGGTCGCCGTCGGACAACGGTGTTCCCGGGAACGTCTGCCGGTCCACGACCTTGAGGTTCAGCTCCACGGCGACCCGTTCGGCGGGAATGCCCAGATCGGCCAGGAGCGCTGCGACCGAGTGCCCATCCGCCACCTCACGAGGCTCTCCATTCAAGGTGATGCGCATGGCAAAAGGATCATACCATACGCCGCGGAAACGGTGTCAACAGCGCAGGCCCCGCGCGCTTGGCCTCCGGCGCGGTATAATCGGCCATGGTCGCCCCGCGCAATCTGGCGATCGCCGCCGAGTTCCACCGCGTCGCCGACGAGCTGGAATCCCGGCACGCCAACCCCTTCAGGGTCCGGGCCTACCGGCAGGCGGCCCGGCTCATTGCACGTCTCTCGGAAGACGCCGGCGAGCTCGCCCGGCGCGGGGAGCTGACCAAGCTCAAAGGGATCGGCAAGGACCTCGCCCAGAAGGTCGTCCTCTACTGCGATGGAGGGCGGATCGAAGCGACGGCCGACCCGCCCGTGGAAGTCCCGGCGGAGCTTGCCTCCTGGCTCCAGCTCCCCGGGTTCAGCCCGTCGCTTGTCCGCCATCTGCATGACCACCTGCATATCCGGACGCTGGACGACCTCGAGGCGCTGGTCCGGTCGAGACTGTTACGCACGCTGCCAGATTTCACGGCGAACGATGAACAAGTGCTGGACGGGATCATGCGGTTGCGCAACGGCGCGCCAGCGCCTTGACAGACCTGGACCCCTCTGTTACCGTCCGGCGGAACAGGAGACTGACCCATGGCTCTCTCCGCATTCATCCTGATCGAAGTAGCAGGCGACCATACCAAGAGCGCCTTCAAAACGATCCAGCGCATCTCCGGTGTGAAGGCCACGTACACGGTTAGCGGGAGCTACGACCTCGTCGTGCAGATCGAGACGGAAAACCTGCAAACGCTGAGCGATCTGCTCCTCTCGAAGATCCGAGCGGTGGACGGCGTCACCAAGACCAACACCTGCATTGTCCTGAACGTCTAGACCCTCCCGCAAATAAAAAGGCCCCCGGTGGCACGTACCACCGGGGGCCTTTCTGTTTTCAGGCAGGGCGGGCTTAGTACATGCCCTCCATTCCGCCCCCGTGCGAATGACCGCCCGCCGGGGCCTTCTTCTCCTCCGGAATCTCGGTCACCATGACCTCGGTCGTGAGCATCAGTCCGGCCACGCTGGCCGCGTTCTGCAAGGCGCAGCGGACCACCTTGGTCGGGTCGATGATGCCCGCCTCGAACATGTCCGTGTATTTCTCCGTGGCAGCATCGAAGCCCATCGACTCCTTCTCTTTGCGCACGTGCTCGACCACGACCGACCCTTCCAAGCCGGCGTTCTGCGCGATCTGCCGGATCGGTTCCTCCAGCGCCCGCTTCACGATGTTGACGCCGACTTGCTGATCGTGCGGCAGGTCTTTCGCCTTGTCGAGGGCCGGCACACTGCGCAGCAGGGCCACACCGCCGCCCGCCACGATCCCCTCCTCGACCGCCGCCTTGGTCGCGTGCAGCGCATCCTCGACCCGCGCCTTCTTCTCTTTCATCTCGGTCTCGGTGGACGCCCCCACGTTGATCACCGCCACGCCGCCGACGATCTTCGCCAGCCGCTCCTGCAGCTTCTCGCGGTCGTAATCCGACGTGGTCTCCTCGACCTGCGACTTGATCTGCTTGACCCGGGCCTGGATCTTCTTCTGATCGCCATGCCCTTCGACGATGGTCGTGTTGTCCTTGTCGATCGTCACGCGCTTCGCCCGACCCAGATCCGTGAGCTTGACGTTCTCGAGCTTGAGCCCAAGGTCCTCCGAGATCACCTGCCCGCCAGTCAGGACCGCGATGTCCTCCAGCATCGCCTTGCGACGGTCGCCGAAGCCAGGCGCCTTCACGGCCGCCACGTTCAGCGTCCCGCGCAGCTTGTTGACAACCAGGGTCGCCAGCGCCTCGCCCTCCACGTCCTCGGCGATGATGACCAACGGCCTCCCCATCTTGGCCACCTGCTCCAGGATCGGGAGCAGGTCCTTCATGCTGCTGACCTTCTTCTCATGGATCAGGATGAAGACGTCCTCGAGCGAGGCTTCCATCCGCTCGGCATCCGTGATGAAGTACGGGGAGATGTACCCGCGGTCGAACTGCATGCCTTCCACGACATCGAGCGAAGTGGTCATGGACTTGGCTTCCTCGACCGTGATCACACCGTCCTTGCCAACCTTCTCCATCGCCTCGGCGATGAGATCCCCGATGGTGGCATCGTTGTTGGCCGAGATAGTGCCGATCTGCGAGATTTCTTTCTTGGTCTTGCAGGGCTTGCTGAGCTTCTTCAGCTCCTCCACTACGATGTCGACGGCCTTGTCGATCCCGCGCTTGATGTCCATCGGGTTCGCGCCGGCTGTGATGTTCTTGACGCCCTCGCGGTAAATCGCCTGTGCCAGCACGGTCGCCGTGGTGGTCCCGTCGCCCGCCACATCGCTCGTCTTGGATGCAACCTCCCGGACGAGCTGGGCTCCCATGTTCTCGTAGGGGTCCTTGAGTTCGATCTCCTTCGCGACCGTCACGCCGTCCTTGGTGATGAGCGGCGCGCCGAACTTCTTGTCGAGAATCGCGTTCCGTCCTTTCGGTCCCAGCGTCGCCTTGACGGCGTCTGCCAACTGATTCACGCCTCGCAGAATCGAGGCCCGTGCGTTCTCACTGTACGAAATTTGCTTCGCTGCCATTTCCTTCCTCCTTCATGCCTCTTCAGAGCCCGTTGCGTGCGCGTAGGTTTTATTGTTCGAAAATGCCCAGGATGTCCTCTTCCTTGATGATCAAGTAATCCGTGCCGT
>Ga0209158_1000922_pt1 | contig 20372 bp, 21 predicted proteins | sample GraSoiAngelo_140_FD_185897 | JGI IMG/M metagenome (GOLD analysis project Ga0209158, IMG submission 185897) | Grasslands soil microbial communities from the Angelo Coastal Reserve, California, USA - 14_0929_12_30cm (SPAdes) (version 2) | ecosystem: Environmental > Terrestrial > Soil > Grasslands ...
GGACGTCCTGGAGTGCAGCAGGGTCCACGAGCAAGCGCAGCTCATCGCATTGTGCCTGATGAGCGACCACAAGTGGCCGGAGGCCGAGGCCAACGCGGCCGGGCGCGCCCGCGAGGGCGAACTCATCAGCATCCGGGCCGCACACGAGGACTCGCTCTGGAACGGCGCCGCCCAGCGTCACCGGCAGGAAATCCGGCAGTGCCCGGGACGGTGGAGGGACATGGCGGCGTGCCTCGAGGCGGCCGGATGGCCGGAGGCCCGCGCCCAGCGCGCGGGTGACTCCGCCTGGACAGCCGATTCCGTCGAGCACCGGCACCAGATCCGCTCCTGCCTGGCGCGCGAGCGCACCGCCAACATCGCCGCCTGCCTGCAGCTGTACTACGGCTGGTCGCCGGAGCGGGGACTCAGGGCCAACGACTCGGTGAGGGCGGCACAGGGAAGGTGAGTCGCCGCAGCACCACCTGCGCCGCCTCCCTTCCCGACTTCACGCACGCCGATACCCCCGTTCCATCCACGCCCGCCCCGGCGATCGCCAGCGGCGGCAATCGTTCCAGCCGTTGCCGCACCTCCGCGACGCGGGCGGCGTGCCCGCGCGGGTAGCGCGGGATCCCCCGGCTCCAGAAAAACGTCCGCGCCCATAGCGGCTCGCCGGTCAGCGCCAGCACGCCCCGCAGCTCCTGATGCGCGACGATAGCCGGCTCCCCCTCGACCGGCGCCAGGAACGCGCGCAGCAACACGTGGCCGGCGGGGGCGCGACCTGGGAACTTGCGAGACGCGAACGTCACCGCGCGGATCACGCCGTCAGCTTCCGGCGGCGTGACATAGCCCGTCCCCTCGAGCCCGCGACCGATCTGGGACTCCTGATAGGCGAGCGACACGCTGAGGCTGGGGAAGTAGGCGACCTCGGCGAGATCGCGTGCTCCGGAGACGCCGGCGGCCTCGAGTAAGCGCGCCGCCGAGTAGACCGGCAGGGCCAGCACGACCGCGTCGGCGTCGATGACCATGCCGCCGGTCACGGCGAGCCGCCACGTCCCGCCGGCCTGCACGATACCGGTGACGCCGAGCGGCATCTTGATCCGTCCGCCGAGCGGCGCCGCGAGCGCGTCGGTCAACTCGCCCATGCCGCCGGCGAAGCTCGCGAACCCGGCTTTCACGTCTTCCAGTCGCGCCTCAATACCGAGCAGCGCGGCCGCGCGGCCCTCCTCCAGTCGCTCGAAGGTGCTGCCGGTCCACAGGAGCGAGCCGCGCGCCACCTGGCGGACGATGTGGCCCGCAATGCCCAGCTCCTGCGCGAGCGGGGGGATGTGCGGCTCGGCGGCAAGCCAGCCGTCGGGACCGCCTTCCGCGACGAAGCCGCCCTCCCGCTCGGTGACGACGACGCCACCGGGGCGCCGTTCACTCTCCAGGACCGTGACGTCGGCTCCGGCCCGCGAGAGCTCCCACGCGGCAGCGAGCCCCGCGACGCCGGCGCCGATGACGGCGACGGTCATCCGAGCCACCCGCGTTCGCGGGCGGCGCGGCGGACGAGGTCCGCCAGCGCGCCGATGAGCGCGGGGTCGTCATTCAACGAGCGCGGGCGCTCGAGTCGCAGCCCCAGCCGCCGCGCCAGCGCCTGGTACTCCACGTCCACGTCGTACAGCACTTCGACATGGTCGCAGACGAACCCGATCGGGGCGAGGATGACGTCCCGGTGCCCCTGCGCCGCCAGTCGCTCGAGCACGGTCCCGGCGTCCGGCTCGAGCCACGGCTCGGGGAGATGCCCCGCGCTCTGCCACGCGAGGTCCCACTGGCCGGGGCGCAGCCGCAGCCGCGCCGCCAGCGCCTGAGCGGTCCGACGCAGCTCGTCGGGATATGGGTCGCCGGTCTCCAGGATCTTCCGCGGGAGGCTGTGCGCCGTAAAGATCACCTGCACCTCCAGGGGGGCCGGGAACCGCTGCAGCACCTGGGCGAGGTGCTCATGCAGGGCCTCGAGGTACTGCGGGTGCTCGCCCCAGCTCCGCACCAGCGCGAGCTCGAGCCGCCCGCCAGCGGCCTCGATCAGCCGCTTCTCGTAGGCGCCGACCGACAGCGTCGAGTAGTGGGGGGCCATCGCGACGGCGACGACGCGCCGATGGCCGTCGCTCACAATGCGCTCCACCGTGTCCTTGATGAACGGCTGCCAGTGTCGCATGCCGACGTACACCGGAAGCCGCAGCGCCTCGGCGAGGGCCGCGGCCTGCGCGGCGGTCCACCGCCGCAGCGGCGAGCCGCCGCCGATCTGCGCGTAATGGCCGCGGATCTCGGCCACCAGCTCCGGACTCGTCGGGCGGCCGCCACGGACGTCGAGCAGGTAGGGCTCGACGTCGTCCAGCGTCTCCGGCCCGCCGTAGGCCATCAGGATGACCGCGTACGGCTCAGCCGCCATGGACCTGCTCCACCACGAAGGCGAGGGCGTCGGGTGAGGTCTCGGGGACGACGCCGTGGCCGAGGTTGAAGACGTGCCCCGTGCGGCCGCCCGCGCGATCGAGCACCTCGCGCACCTGGCGACGCAAGGCCTCGCGCGGCGCGAGCAGGGCGGCGGGATCGAGGTTCCCCTGGATCCCCTGACCGTTGCGCAGCCGACCCCAGGCGGCGTCCAGGGGGACGCGCCAGTCGACGCCGACAACGTCTCCACCCGCCCCCGCGAAGTCCTCGAGGAAGGGGCCTGTCCCTGTGCCGAAGTGGATGACCGGGACGTCCGCCGCGGCGGCGAGCGACAGCGCTTTGCGGCTGTGGGGCAGCACGTACCTGCGGTAGTCCGCCGGCGACAGACACCCCACCCAGCTGTCGAACAGCTGCAGGGCCCGCGCGCCGGCGCGCGCCTGCGCGGCGAGATACCGGCCCGTGAAATCGGCGAACCGATCCAACAGCAGGTGCCAGGCCTCGGGCGTCTGGTACATGAAGGTCTTGGTGCGGGTGAAGGTCTTCGATGCGCCCCCTTCGATCGCGTAGCTGGCGAGCGTGAACGGCGCGCCCGCGAAGCCGACGAGCGGGACGTGCGGGGGCAGCTCCCGAGCGACGAGTCGCGCGGCCTCGAGGACATACCCGAGGCTCTCTTCGGGCTCCAGGATCGGGAGCGCGCGCACGGCGGCCGCGTCCCGGATGGGGCGGGCGATCCGCGGCCCCTCGCCGGCCGCGAACGACAGGCCCAGCCCCAGCGGCTCGAACGGCAGCAGGATGTCGGCGAACAGGATGGCGGCGTCGACGGCGAAGCGGCGGATGGGCTGCAGCGTGACCTGCGCGGCGAGGTCGGGCGTGTGGCACAGCTCGAGCAGCGAGTGCTTGTCGCGCAGCGCGCGGTATTCGGGGAGGTAGCGGCCGGCCTGACGCATGAACCAGACCGGGGTGGCGTCCACCGGTTGGCCGCGGCAAGCCTTCAGGAACCGGGGGAGCTCAGCGGGCAACCGTGGGCTCGCGCGCCTCGGCGGGGGCGATGAGAATCGTGCCCCCCTCCAGCTTCACCCGGTAGGTCGGCACCGGGAGGACTGGCGGGCCGGACAGCACCTGCCCGGTCTCGAGCGAGAAGACGCCGGCGTGCCAGGGGCACGTGACCGCGCAGCGCCCGGGATCGACCGCGCCCTCCGACAAACTCGCGCGCGCGTGGGTGCAGCGGTTGGCGATGGCGTACACCGTGCCGCCGACGTTGAACAGCGCGACCGCGTCATTCGCGGCGTACACCCGCTTGCTCGCGCCCGCCGGCAGCTCCGCAAGCGTCGCGACGGGAGTGAAGCCGTCGTCGCGCACGGGGCGTCGCGGCTCCGCGCGGGACGCCCCCGCCCCGCCGAGCGTATCCAGCAGCTCCCAGAGGCCCATCTGCACGCAGGTGAAGGTGGGCGTGTCGCGCAGCGTGTAGGCGGACGCCTCACTCTCGCGCAGCTCCATCACGAGATCGAGGAACTCGGCCGGCTGGTCGCCCTCGAAGGCCACGACGAATTCCTGATCGTCGAGCCCGTACGAATAGGTGGTGTTCAGGCGGATGGTCGGATACTTGCGTCCCACGCGCACGTGCTCGTCCATCATGCGTTGGCGCTCCGTCTTGGGCAGCGCGTACCAGCTGCGCGTCTTGATGAACGGATACACGAACAGGTATTTCGCCGCGCTGGGGCGGATGACGAGCCGCTGATCGTGCGCCGGGTCTTGCGGGAACTCGTAGATCGAGCGCCGCGTCATGGCGAGGTAGCTGTAGGGGATGGAGAGGTAGGCGCCGAGGTCGGTGCGGTTCAGCGCCGTCTGCAACTCGACCAACGCGTCGAGGTCCTCCGCGACCTGCCACAGCAGCACGTCGCAGTCGCCGCGGATGCCGACCAGCCCGTAGGGCCGGAGCAGCAGCCGCCCGTGGAAGCGCTCGATCGTCTCGGCGAACTCGACTTTCCCCGCGGCTTGGCGCTCCGGAGGCAAGCGGCGCCATGCGGGGTCGAGCTTGTAGAACGCGTAACGGACGACTTGGCGGTGTTCGGGCGAAGCGGCGGTCATTTCGAATCAATGTAACGAGAAACGTGGAATGCGGAATTCGGAATGCGGAGTCGACGCTTGCAGTTTCATTCCGCATTCCGCAATCCGCATTCAGCCACCGCTCCCCACACCCCGCTCCCTCGTGTGCCGCTCCTTCCAATACTTGCGCAGCAGCCACACCCCCACGCCGCCGAACACGACGATCGGCGTGATGGCAATGAGCACGGCGCTCCAGAAGTAGACGTTCTCCATCCGGGTGGAGTCGTGTTGCATCTGGAGCAGCGCGGGGAGCATCAGCGGCCGAGGAAGCGCTTCAAGTGGCGCAGGTAGTAGCTCAACGCGGCGCCGGCGACGACGAACGCGCCTCCCAGCACGAGCATGCCCGAGCCGCCCTCCGCGGAGTAGCGCCACCCCGCCCATCCGGCCATCAGCGCGCAGAAGGCGATCGCGGTGCCGATGAGGAGCTTGTGAAACGGGATCATCGGGACCTCAGGCGACCACCTTGTCCAAAACCATCAGGGTGAGCAGCGACGGCAGGTAGACGATGGAGGCGAGGAACAGCCGCCACGCCTGCCGCGGCGTCGCGCCGCGGAGCAGGGTCGCCCCCGCCGCGGCGTAGAGGAGGCCCAACGCCAGCGCTCCGAAGAAGTACCAGACGCCGGTGACGCCGAGCAGCGTGGGGAGCAGGCTCACCGGCAGGAGGGCGGCGGCGTAGAGCAGGGCCATCCGGCCCGTACGGGTGCCGTCCTCGTCGTCGACGCCGAGCATCACGAGCCCCGCACGGCGATAGTCGTCGCGGTAGATCCAGGCGAGCGCGAGAAAGTGCGGCAGCTGCCACAGGAACAGGATCCAGAAGAGGGCGAGGACCGCCGGGCCGAGCTCACCTCCGGCGGCGGTCCACCCGCCCACGATGGGCAGCGCCCCGGGCACCGCGCCGACGAGCGTGTTGAGCGACGTGCGGCGCTTCATCGGCGTGTAGAGGTAGACGTAGGAAACGAGCGTCAACGTCGCCAGGCCCGCGGTGACGAGGTTGACGAAGGCCGCGAGCCAGACCACGCCGCCGATGGAGATGACGCCGGCGAACGCGCCCGCGATGCCCGCGGTGAGCCGCCCCGACGGCAGCGGCCGGCCGGCGGTGCGGTGCATCAGGGCGTCGACGTCGCGCTCGCGCAGCTGGTTGAACGCGTTGGTCCCGGCGGCGACGAGCGCGGTGCCGACCAGGGTCTGCAGCAGCAGGGGGAGCTGCACGCCGCCCCGGGCCCCGAGGTAGAAGCCCGCGGCGGCGGTGAGCAGGACCAGCTGGGTGATCCCCGGCTTGGTCAGCTCGAGGAAGGCTACCAGACGTGCTCGGTGATGACGGCCAGCACCAGAATCAGCGCCAGCGGCAGCGGCACGATCGCGATCAGTCGCAGGTTCCACTTTTCGAATTTCAGGTGCATGAAGAACATGGCGACCAGGAATGCCTTCCAGAGCGCCAGGAGCAGCAGCAGGATCAACTTCACATTCCGCGAAAACGGCAGCTCGAACGCGAGCGCGATCTCGGCTACCGTCAGCACGAACAGGTAGAGCCAGATCAGCAGGTACGGCGGATGCGCGTGGCGCGTCTCGGCCATGAGTCGTCCTCAGATCAGGTAGACGATCGTGAAGAGGATGATCCACACCAGGTCGACGAAGTGCCAGTACAGACCGATCACCTCGATGCCGCGATGGTCTTGCTGGCTGTACTTGCCGCGCAGCGCCCGGATGAACACATAGGTCATCGAGATGACGCCGCAGGTCACGTGGAAACCGTGGAAGCCGGTCATCGTGAAGAACGTGGACCCGTACAGCCCCGCCGTCGCCGCGCCGTACTTGACCGGATCCGCCGCCGCCAGCTCCGCCAGCTCGCTCCCCTCCCGGAAGCCGCTCGGCTGGAAGCCGTGGTGGATCAGGTGCGTGTACTCGTAGACCTGGATGCCCACGAAGGTGGCGCCGCAGAGGATCGTCACGAGCAGCCACACCTTCATCAGCTTCACGTTGCCGTCGGCGATGGACGCGTACGCCTTCACCATCGAGACGGACGAACAAATGAGGAGGAAGGTGTTGAAGGCGGTGATCTGGATGCTCAGGACCTTGCCCGGCTGCGCCCACGGGTTGGGGGAGGCGCCGAAGCGCAGGACGATGTAGGAGCCGATCAGCGCCGTGAAGAACATCACTTCCGACGCCAGGAACACCCACATCCCCAGCTTCAGGTTGTAGACGTCGACGCCCCGCTCGGCGGGCGCCGGGGGTCGCATCACATCGACGGTTGCGGTCGCGTGCGCCATGGAATCCCTTTCGGCGTCAGTGGCCCGCAACCGGCGCGGCGGCCGGCTCGCGGTCGGTGGGGAGCTTCTTGGTTTGCGGCAGGTAGTCCTCGGCGACCTGGGGCGCGCTGTACTCGTAGGGGCCCCGGTACACGGTCGGGGGCCGGTCCCAGTTGCCGTGCGGCGGCGGCGTGGGCAGCGTCCACTCCAGGCCGTTGTCCTCCCACGGGTTCAGCGGCGCCTTCTTTCCCCACTTGAGACTGAGGATGAAGTTCAGCGCGAAGATCAGCTGCGAGGCGAACAGCGCGAACGCCGCGATCGTGATGAACGTGTTCATCGGCTGGTAGGGCTTGAGGAAATTGTACTGCGTCGGATCGTAGATCCGGCGCATGTGCCCGCCCATGCCGAGGATGTGCATCGGGAAGAAGGTCAGGTTGAAGAACAGCATCGTGAGCCAGAAGTGGATCTTCCCCCACCGCTCGTTCATCATCTTGCCGAACATGTTCGGGTACCAGAAGGTGATCGCCCCGAACAGCGCGAACAGGCTGCCGCCGAACAGCACGTAGTGGATGTGCGCGACGATGAAGTACGTGTCGTGGATCGGCATGTCCACCGGCGTCGCCGCCATGAACACGCCCGACAGCCCGCCGATGACGAACATGGCGACGAACCCGATCGCGTTCAGCATCGGCACGTGGAAGCGCAGGTTGCCCCGCCACATCGTGCCCATCCAGTTGAACACTTTGATCGCCGACGGGACCGAGATGATCATGGTGGTCACCATGAACGTCGAGCCGAGCGTCGGATTCATCCCGCTCATGAACATGTGGTGGCCCCACACGACCCACCCCAGGAACCCGATGCCGACGAGCGCGAACACCATCGAGTGGTAGCCGAAGATCGGCTTGCGGCTGCCGTTGGCGACGATGTCGGAGACCATGCCCATCGCGGGCAGGATGAGGATGTAGACCTCCGGGTGCCCGAAGAACCAGAACAGGTGCTGCCACAGCAGCACCTGCCCGCCGGCGGCCGGATCGAAGAAGTGGGTCCCCAGGATCTGCTCGAACAGCAGCATGATCGCCGCGCCGGAGAGCACCGGCAGGGCGAGGAGCCCCAGGATCGCCGTGATGAACAGCGCCCACACCGACAGCGGCAGGCGGAACCACGTCATCCCCGGCGTGCGGTTGTTGATGATGGTGGTGATGTAGTTGAGCGAGCCGAGGATCGAGGAGAGGCCGAGCAGCACGATGGAGATCGACCACAGTTCCTGGCCGAGCCCCGCCCCGGAGAGGTCGTGCCGGGCCGAGAGCGGCGCGTACATCGTCCAGCCCGCGCGGGCCGCGCCCTCGGGGACGAAGAGGCTCGCGAACATCACGAGGCCGCCCGTGAACGCGCTCCAGAACGACCACATGTTGATGCGCGGGAACGCCATGTCGTGCGCGCCGATCTTCAGCGGGATCAGATAGTTGGCGAACACGCCGACGAGCAGCGGCATGATGGCGAAGAACACCATGAACGTGCCGTGCATCGTCACCAGCTGGATGTAGTACTCGGGGAGGATCACCCCGCCTGGCGCCATCGTCTCGGGGAGAATCCCGCCGCCCGGCATCGGCCGCCCGGGGTAGCCCAGCTGCCAGCGGATCTGCATCGCCAGCAGCCCCCCCAGAAACAGGAAGAACAGGCTGACGAAGAGGAACTGGATCCCAATGATCTTGTGATCGGTCGAGAAGATGTACTTGCGGATGAAACTCCGGTCGTCGTGGTGCGCGTGGACGGCCGGCGCGGCCGCGGCGATGCCGCTCATGACGTGGCCCCTCCTTGGATCTGCTGCTGCATCCAGGCGGTGAACTCCGCGGGCGTGTGGATGAACACCCGCGCCCGCATGCGATAGTGCCCCATCCCGCACAGCTCCGCGCAGCCGAGCTCGTACTCACCCGGCACCGTCGCCTGGAACCACGCGCGGATCGTCATGCCCGGCACCGCGTCCTGCTTGACGCGCAGCACCGGCACCCAGAACGAGTGCACCACGTCCTCCGAGGTGAGCACCACGACGATGTTCCGGCCCACCGGCACGTGCAGCTGGTTGCGGACGGTAAAGTCGTCCGCGGTGCCGAGCTGGCCGTCCGGGCCGGGGTAGGTCACCTGCCACTCGAACTGCTTCGCGTGGATGCCGATCGGATAGGCGTCCGCGGGAATGCTGTCGCGGCCCTTGATCTCCTTCCAGTAGTGGTTGCTCACCAGCCCCAGCGCGACGACGGTGACCGCCGGGATCGCGGTCCAGATCACCTCGGCCTTAGCGCTGCCGTGCGTGTAGTGGCCCTTGCGCCCCGGGCGGCCGCGGTACTTGATCACGAACCAGATCAGCCCGGCCTCCACGATCACGAAGGCCAGTCCCGTGATGATCAGGATCGCGATGAACAGCCCGTCAATCTGGGGGGCGAACGTCGAGCCTTGGAGCGGCAGCCACCAGGACATGAGGCGGTCTCCCTTACCGGGCGGTGAACGTGAAGTCCTGCGTCTTGGCGCCGCCCGCCGTCACAGTCACCGTGGCGACTTGCGTCCCGTACTTCTCGTGCCACGCTTTGATGGTGTAGGTGCCCGGAGGCAGGCCCTTGAGCGAGAAGCTGCCGTCGGTCCCGGTCACCGCGAAGAAGGGGTGCGGCAGGACGCCGAGGTAGGCCTGCATCCAGCCGTGGACGTTGCACTCGAGCGGCACCATCACTTCGCGGGCGGTGAACACCCGCTCGGTGGTCATCGAGGTGGGCTGGCTGACGTTGAAGGTTCGGTTCAGCTTGCCCATCGCTTTGATGTTGTGCAGAATGCCGTCGCTGTTCTTGATGGCGAGCTTCTGGCCGACCCGAATGCCCAGCACGTGGGGATGGTAGCGGCAGCCGTTCTGGTCGAGGACGACGTCCTCGGTGGGCGCCGGCGCCGCGTAGTTGGCCGGGAGCCCCGAATCCACGTAAACGAACACGTTGGCGAGCGTGCCGTTGGGGTTGACGACCACCGTCTCCTCGGTGGGCGGCGCGGTGTACTTCGCCTTGCACACCGACTCGTCGCTCATGTCGATTTTCGCCATCAGCGGCTTGGCGCCGGTGAAGCGCACTTTCCCCGTGACCGTGCCGCCCGCCTGCGAGGACCGCCCTGCCGCAGCGAGCCCGACGACCCCAACGACCGCTACCACCATCATTCCCAACGCGCGCATCATTCCCCCCGTTCGAGTCGTTAGGCCCTCGTGCCCCGCTGCTGCGCCCGGCGCACGAGCACCAATCCGAGCCCGAGCGTCACGGCAATCGCGACCACCGGGGTCACGAACACCCGCGGCGGCGTCGGCTGATCGAGGGCGAGAAAATACCAGGTGCTGACGGCCATCCGGGTGCCGAATTCCCCGTTCGACCCGTCCTGGCCGAAGAAGGCGACCGGGATGGCCCGCCCGGTCCTGAACTGAAGGTCGTCAGCGGTGTCGGGCGTCGCAAGGGCGCGGGTCAGCACCAGCCGCCACTGCCCGTGGTCATACACCGCTTGCGCCGCCGGTGCCGACCCCGCAGGGAGCGAATCGAAACGCTCGATGCCGCGGGCGAGCCCCGCGATCGCCCGCCGCGGCGCGCTGGTCCAGCGCCACTGATACACCGGCTGCGTGGCCGCGCCCATCAGGAAGTAGGGGCGCTCCATCCCCTCCGGGATCTTCGTGGGGAACTGCACGATCAGCTGGTCGGGCCACAACGCGGCGGCAGGCGGCGTCGAGTCGTCGCCGGCGACGCTGGCGAGCAGCCGCTGCGTGAACGGCCGCCACGCGCTGTCCGGGCTCTGCGAGCGATCGTCCCAGGTGATCCGCAGCGCGAGGGCGCGCCCATCGTGCAGCGCCTGCACCCACACGCCGGCAATGGCGGGCGTGAACCAGCGGCTCTTGTGAATCACCTGCCCGACGAGCGGGAACCACGAGCGCTCGACGCGATTCCACGCCGAGTCGTCCGGCGCGGCCGGCAGTGTCCCCCGCGCCGCGGCGGCGTGGATCACGTCGTGCAGCTCCGGGGGCCGGGGCGGCGACAGGGAGCGCACGTACTGCGCCAGATGCCACAGCTCGTCGGCGGTCAGGAACTTCTGGTCGATCAAGTCGCTGAACGACGGCATCGGCGTGCCGTCGAGTCCGGTGCGCAGACGGCGGTAGATCGCGGCGACGTCGCCGCCGCCGTTGAAGCGCCAGTTCTGCGCGAGGTCGGCGGCGAAGATCGGGAAACCGGCATCGTCCTTGAGCGTCGGCGCGGAAGGTCCGTCGCCGCGGCCCTGATCGCCGTGGCACTTGCGGCAGCCGATCGAGTCGTAGAACTGGCGGCCGCTGCGCGCGTCGGTGCCGGGCTCGCGCCCGAAGTCGAGCGCCACCGGCCGCTGCGTGGTGTCGGCGAAGAAAGAAGAAAACGTCTTGAGGTACGCCAGCACGTCGCGCCGCTCGGCGTCCGACAGCCGGGTCTTCCAGCCCGGCATCGCCGTGCCGAACAGCCCGTCGTCGATCGAGCGCATCAGGTCGCCGTCGGTGGGCAGTTGGCCGTTCGCGGTGGTGCGGACCTGGTACACGGCGCCGGTGAAGTCCCGGGGACGGGGCAGCATGTACGCGGCCGCGGGCCCGTCGCCCTTCCCGTCTTCGCCGTGGCAGCCGGCGCACCACTTGACGTACACTTTCTTGCCTGCGGTCGTGTCTTGGCCGGACAGTCGGACGGTCGGACTGACGGACAGTAAGGCGATGCAGACGGCGATCAGCCGTCCGACGCTCTTCATTGAGCCCGCTCCCACGTCCTGGGTTTCCATCCGGTCTGATCGTACAGAAACAGCACCACCTCCCAGATCTCGCGCTCGGTGAGGAAGTCCTCCCACTTGGGCATCGCGGAGTTCCACGGCGTGCCCTCGCGCGGCAGGCCCGGCCCGCCCTTGGCCACGCGCCAGAAGACGAAGCTCTCGGTGAGCTGCGCGATCGTGCCGTTGTCCTGGAAGTTGGCCGGCAGCGGGTTGAACCCCGGCGCGAAATGGCCCAGGCCGTCCAGACGATCGCCGTGACAGGGGAGGCAGTTCTGATAGTAGATGCGCTTGCCGGCGGCGACGTAGACCGGCAGCGAGTCCGCGTGGTGGCGCAGCGGGTTGTCGAGGCCGGTCAGGGTCATCGATTTGCCGCGGAACGTGATCTCCGCGGGCGGCGCCGGATGAATAGAGCGAAGGTTGGGCGGCGCCTGCACCGCGCTGCGCACCTGGCCATAGGCGATCCAGCCGACGACGAGGGGCACGACGACGAGGCCGCCGAGGCGCACCGGCTTCAAGCGCGGCTGGACCAGCGCCGCCTGGATCGGCTCGCGGAACTTGCGCCAGCGGCCTTCGTCGTCGCTCACGTAGATCAGCACGCCGGCGAGCACCGTCACCATGTACTGGAGTACGACGCTGGCCGGGACGAGCGCGCTGCCGGGGAGCATCGGGATCCCCCACTCGATGACGATGAACGCGAGCGCCAGGATGCCCACCGCCTGCCAGAACGGATGCTTCATTTGTGGGCCGCCAGGAACCGCACCAGCGCCTCGAACTGGGCAGCGGTGAGCGTCGCCCCGAAGGTTTTCGGCATGATGCCGGCGAAGCGCTCGAAGCCGCGCGCGGTGGACGACGCGGGGTCGAGGATCTTGGCGCGGATCGATTCCGCTGAGCGCCGCGCCCCCACGTGCGAGAGGTCCGGCCCGACGTTGCCGCCCTCGGCGCCGATCTTGTGGCAGCCGACGCAGCCCGCGGCGCGGAACAGCGTCATCGGATCCGTACTCCCCCCGCCAACACCTCCAGCCCCCGTCCCCCCGCCCCCCGGTGGGGATGGGGGGGCGGAGGCTGGAATGTCGGCGCCGGTCACATCCACCGTGCCGCCCTGGGATTCCAGGAACGCGATCACCGCCCAGATCTGCTCCGCGGGCAGCTGCCGCGTCATCACCGGCATGATCGGCTGGTAGCCGGCGACGACGTAGGCGGTGGGGTTGTCGAGCGACTCGAACAGATACTGCTTGCACGTCTTCCCCGGCTCGCGGCGCCCGCACCGCGCGCCGATCGGTCCCTGGCCTTTCTCGTCCGTCAGCAGGTTCGGAGCGCGGGTGCCGAGCCCGTGGCACGTAGTGCAGCCGCCGGCGCCGTTGTAGACCTTCTCGCCCGCCGCCACCAGCTGCTCGGTGGTGACGTTGGGCCCGAGCGTCAGCGTCTGCGGCACTTCGGACTGCACCTGCGGAATCTTGTTGGCGATGAGCGTGTACAGCGCCAGCGTCCCCAGGACGACTAGGACGATGCGGAGGTTAGTGCCCCACACGGGCGCCCTCCTTCTCCTTGCCGGGAACGAACGTCGACTTCTCGGCGAGCCCGCCGAGCCAGAAGACGAAGGCGACGAGCGTGAGGAAGATCAGCACGCACGCGCTGATCATCTTCGCGGCGTAGCCCAGCGCGGGCGTGGCGGCGTACTTGCTCGTGTCCTGGACGAGCTGCCATACGTGCCAGTGCTGGCGGATGCCGCTCCTGGCGAAGCCCATGAGGCCCATCAGCCAGGTGAAGGTGACCGCCAACACGAACAGTGCGTACTGCGAGCGCGCCGGCATCTTGCCCCAGCGGATCGCGCCCAGCGACTGCGCGCCGCGCCCCATGAGGATGTCGATCGTGGTGACGAACACGATGCAGGCGAGCACGGCGCCGACCTGGTAGACGCTGTACCCGATGCGGACAATCGCCTCGACGAAGTAGCCCTTGATCCCGAAGTACAGCACCACCAGCGCCGCGACGCCGAACATCCCCGCCTGGATCCACGTCCCCGTCCGCGCCCACGGCACGACCGGCCGCGTGTTGGCGCGGCGGTACATGAGAAACGAGAGGAAGGTGGTGAGGATCATCAGGTTGACGGCGGAGTTCTTGGCGCTCATCACGCCCAGGGCGCCGAGCAGCGGGTGGTGCGAGCCGCCCATCGCGGCGAGCTCGCGCGCATCTGCGATCATGGTGTGCGGCGTGCCCCAGACGATCGCGCCCAACACCAGCACCATCAGCAGGTACTTGGTGTAGGGACGGAACCGCTCGGCGCCGGGGATGCGGCCCATCCCGATCCACAGGTAGTAGTTCCCCGCGAGGAACAGCACCGCGATCAGGAACGCCTGAATCACCCACAGCCAGCTCATGAAGCCGCCCATCATCGTGATCCCCATGGACTGGTCGTACTGGTAGATCTCGCGGCCCAGCCAGTACCCCGCGAATGGCAGCACGATCAGGGCGGAGATGGCGATGAAGTTGCCGACGTACCCCATCCAGTCGTAATGGGCGCGCTCCTCCTCGGTCTTGGCGGCGAGGAAGCGGTAGCTCGCGTATGCGCCGACGATGGCCCCGCCGAACACCACGTTGGCGATGAGGCGGTGGATGTTGATCGGCATCCACGTCGCGTTGGCGATGGCGTGCCACAACTTGATGGAGGCGGGGTCGGTGCTGGGCGTGATGTCGCGCGGCGGGGTCATCATGTAGGTGAGCCACGAATTCGCGATGAGCATCACGATCGTGCCCCACACGTTGAGCAGGACGCCGAGCCCCAGGTGCACGACCTTGGAGCGACCCTGATGCCAGCGCTCCCAGCCGTAGTAATAGAGGTAGAGGGTGAACGACTCGAAGAAGAACAGCCCCACGTACGCCCACATCGAGGGACCGAACACCGCCGTGAGGTACGCCCAGAAGCGCGGGTACAGGGTCGAGAGCAGGAACGTGAGCACCGCGCCCCAAATGGCCGTCGCGCTGTAGGCGACGAGCAACAGCCGCGTGAACTCCTTGGCGAGGCGGTCGTAGCGCTGGTCCTTGCCGACGACGCCGATCGCCTCGGCGACGACCGCGAACAGCGGCACGCCGAGCACGAACGCGGCGAACATCAGGTGCACCTCGGCGGCGACCCACACCGCCGCGCGCGCGCCGATGACCGGGAACTCGCCGTAAGCGCGGGTCGTATCCGCGGCCGCCTGCAGCAACAGGAGCGCGCTGGTCATCGGTAGCCGGTCATCGGTCGTCGGTCACGAAGAACGGCCGCCGCTTCGAGAAGTCGACAGGCAGCGCGCTGCGGACCTCGCTGAGCAGCGCCGGGGTGATCTCGTGCTGCCCGTGCTTGCGGGCGTACTCCTCCACCCGCTGCATCACGACCGCGCGCACGAACGAGGGGATGCGCGCCATGCGCGCTCGCGCGGCGGCGTCCCACACCAGGGCCGGTGTGAACTCGGCGCCGTACGTCACAGCCTGCCGCGGTTCGAAGACCGCCGCGCCCGGGGACGGCTCGTAGACGCACGAGGGGTCCGCCGCCAGCACGTCCCCCTGCGTGGCATACGCCCGGGCGCGACAGCCTCCGCACAGCTTCCGGTACTCGCACGCGCCGCACTTGCCACCCAACGCGCCCTCGCGGAGCCGGCGCAGCAGCGGCGCTTCCCCCCAGATCTGGGCGAAGCTCTCGCGCCGGAGATCCCCGGCCGCTTCCGGCAGGTAGGGACACGGCGTGAGCCGGCCGTCCGGGGTGATACGGCAGTACTGCACGCCGCACGGGCAGCGGGTCTCGTAGTTCAGGACCGGAGAGTCCGGATCAGTGTCGTGCACGTGGCGCATGAAGTGCGGCGCGCACTTGGCGCGCACCAACATCCGCCCCCGGTACTGGCGCTCCCAGCGGGCCAGGTCGCCGAGCACTGCCTCGTACTCGAGCGGAGCGAGGTCGGAGAGTCCGGCGCCGCGTCCCGTGGCGACGAGGAAGTAGCAGTTGAAGGCGACCGCGCCCTGCTCCGCCGCCCACGCCGCCAGCCCCGCGAGCTCCGTCCGATTCCCCTTGGTCGCGGTGGTCTGGATGATGAAATCCATGCGGTGGGCAGTCAGGCGTCCCAGCGCCGCGGTCGTCGTGGCCAGGGAGCCCTTGCCGCGGCGGAAGTTGTCGTGGTAGGTGGGACGCAGCGAATCAATACTCACCGCCACACCGCGCACCCCGGCCGCCTTGAGCGCCGCGATCCGCTGGTCGGTGAGCAGCGTGCCGTTGGTACCGACAACCACCGTCGCCCCGCCGGCGGCGGCGTGGGCCGCCAGCTCCTCCAGGTCCGGGCGCAGCAGCGGCTCACCGCCGGAGAGGATGAGGAGCGGGGCGGGATTGACCGCGAGGATCTCGTCCACGATGCGCCGGCACTCGGCGGTGTCCAACTCGCCGGTCGCCGTCTCGCGCGGCCCCGCCGCGATGTAGCAGTGGGCGCACTCCAGGTTGCAGCGCCGCGTGAGGTTCCAGGCGACGACGTGCGGGACGAACCTCACGGCAGCAGCTGCTCCACGGCCCTCTTGGCTTCCTCCGGCGTGGCGCCGCGGAAGTCCACCGGGCACTTCCCCACCTTCTCCTCGATGTCGCGGATCGGGCAGCGGGTGATGCCCTGGGCTTTCGCCTCCTCGATGAACGCGCGCATTTCAGGGGAGAGTGCGTCGCCGCCCTCGGCTTCCGCCCGGATCTGCCTGGCGCGCAGCTCCTGGAACATCACCATCATCGTGTCGACGTCGAACTCGTCGGCCTCGATCATCGCCTGCTTGTTCTCGTCCATGACGGGCGTTGTGACGCGCCAGATCGCGTGATTGCGCGCGAAGCGCTCGACGGTGTTGCGCGCGAGCGGCCGCGCGATCAGCGGCACCGCCTGCAGCCGCGCCCACGCCTCCTCGGTCCAGACGACCGGGTCGGTGGCGACGCGCGCGCGCGTCGAGACCACGCCCGTCACCGGGCACGTCACTTCGACCGCCGCCGCCGGCTCGGGATCGGCGTCGGACCCGCGCACCCTCGTCGCCTTGAGCTGCTCCTGCGCCTTCACCTCGGCCAGCGCGATCTCCTCGGCGGTCCCGATCCCCATGATGAGCTGCATATGCGTGGGGAGCAGCTTCTGGATCGCCTCATCGAGCCACTTGTTCGTGACCGTGGCCGGCTGCCCGTTGGTGCGCTCCAGCAGGTATTCCTCCACCGCGCGCCGCGCGATCCCCTGGGCGAACGGCGGCACGCGCAGGATGCGCACTTCGGCGTCCGGCGCCCACGGCAGCCCCGCCTGGCCGTCCTCCTCGATCCACGGGATATCCTCGGGCCGCACGCCCACAGTACCGACGCACAACACGTTGCAGGTCGCCAGCCGCACGAGGTTCTCGGCCTGCGAGCCCAGGTCGGTCCCCTCGATGCGGTGCGCGCCGTGGCGCGCGAGGACGAGCAGCGTCGGTTCGATCTCCGCCGCCCACTGCAACACCACCTGGAACGGCTTGCCAACGAGGATCTGGGTCTTCAGGGGAACGCCGGCATACTGCCCCGCCATGACCTCGGCGCGCTTCAGGTTCGCCTGGCAGAGCTTCAGGAGCCCTTTGTCGATGATGTTGTTGTGCAGCTCCTCCTGCTCCTCGAACTTGAAGACCTTGGAGGCCTGGACGGAGAGCACGTCCTTGATGTTGTGGAAGACGACGTGGTGGTACTCCACGTCGAAGGCGCTGCACACGTACAGCGAGGCCCCGAACTGCTGGGCCAGCTCTAACGCGGCGCGCATCGCCATGTAGCTGTAGGACGACCCGTCGACGCACACCAGGAAGCGCCCGCCCTGGAGCGGCCGGTCGTCGCGCACCAGCAGCACGTCGCGCTCGATGCCGCGCAGTACCCGGGAGACGACGCCGCCCAGTTGGGAGTACGGCTGGCGGCCCAGCCCGTGGGCGCCGATGGCGAGCAGATCGTACTGGCGCCCCGAGGAGCCGACGAGGCGGGCGGCCTGGTCCTCGTCTTCGGCGACGAGCCGGCCGTTGGCGCCGACTTTGACGTCGCCGCGGGTTTTGGCGCCGCCGTCGTAGCCGGCCGCGCGGTTGGGGTCGAAGCCGATGAGGCCCGGGAGGCGCCCCGCGCCGCGGTTCACCTCGTTGACGATCTCCTCGTAGTTGATCCCCTCGAGCAACTGCCGGGTGATGCCGACCCCCGCCGCCGCGCACTTCTTCCCGAACTCATCGAGGAAGCTGTCGGCGATGAGCTGCAGGCCCTTCTCGATCAGCTTGTCGTGGATCTTGCGCTGCCGCTTGATCTCGTCGGGGGTCTGGAACTGCGCGGGCAGGCCGGTCTCCAGCTGGCGGAAGCGGACGTCGTGGAGGCGAGCGGCGTAGACGTGGTTGCCGGTGAGGCGGCCGCCGGAGCGACGGGCCAGCTCGATGGCGCGCGCGACGGCCCAATCGGAATGCTGGGAGTTGTCGACGGGCACGAAGATTTCGCGATACACCGGGCTCTCCCTCGCGAGGCGGGGCGAGTATGTGACTCGGTCAACAGGCTGTCAAGTTACGCGGGAGTCGGCACCAGTTGCCTGCCGTCGCTGTCCCACACCGAGATCGCGTCGACGGGGCAGGCGTCGCACGCGCGCAGCATGCGGTCGCGCTCGACGGCATCCGGGTCGACGAAGACGGCGACACCGTCGCCGTCCAACTTGAAACCTTCCGGCGCTTCCTTGATGCAGTCGCCGAAGCCGACGCAGAGCGTGCGGTCGATGCGGACGCGCAGGCCGGCGACGAGGCGCTCGTCGCAGTCGCTCACATCTCCTCGAGGCCGAGCTCGGCGCGGGCCGCATCCATCACGGCCGGGGTGATCTCGCCGATGCCACGTTCTTTCGCGTAGTCGGCGTAGATCTTCTTCACCATGCCCCGCACGAATCCTGGGACGCGGGAGAGGCGGTCCTGGGCCTCGGCGCTCCACGACGGCAGGTTGCCGGTTGCCCGTTCCCCGCCGTCCGCGAATGCGGCATCGCGCCCCGTCGCCACCATGCTACGAATCGTCTGAAGCGGCTCCGCCGGCACCGTCGCGCCGCCGATCTTCACGCCGAGCGACGAGACGAGCTGGGTCTCCATGGGGTTGGTAAGCAGCGCCACGGCGCGCCCGCACTTGGGGCAGCGAAACGCGGCGGCGAGGGTGCCGTCGCCCGGAAGCTGGCGCTCCTCGAACGTCATCTGCCGGTCGCACTCGACACACAGGAATTTCATAGCCGCGTGGCGAGGAGGTGCCAGGTGTCGGGTGTCGGGTGCCAGGGGATGCGCGCCAGCACCGGAATGCCGAACTCCCCGGCCAGGTCCGCTCCGGCCGTCCCGGCGAACGGCCCGCCCACCATGTTCTCGACGACGCCGAGCAGCGGCGAGCCGCGCTCCTGGGCGGCGTGCAGGGCGCGCCGCACGGCGTCGTGGGACTCCGGCGTCGGGATCGTCACCGTGAGCACCGCGGGCGGAGCCGGGAGGATGTCACACAGCTCGAGGAACCGCTGCATGCCGGGGGGCAGGTCGAGCAGCAGCACATCGAGCGGGCCCCACGCGACGTCGGCGAGCAGCTCGCGCACCGCGCCGGCTTCGGCGGCCCCACGCCACACGAAGCTCTCGGCCGGCGGGCCCTTGAACGCGAGCGGCTGGCCGTCGGCCAGCAGCTGCGCCATCGACACCAGGCGGACGCCGTCGCTGCCGGTCGCGGGGAGCACGGCGTCCTCCCCGACGACGAGCCGCGCGGTCCCGGCCTCGAGCAGGCCGGCGACGGTGGGGCCGTTCAAGTCCGCGTCGAGCACGCCCACCGCCCGTCCGGCGCGGGCGAGGGCCCGGGCGAGGTGCGCGGTGACGAAGCTCTTGCCCACCCCGCCCTTGCCGCTCATCACGACGATTACGCGGCCGACGGCGGCCAGCCGAGCCGCCAGCCGGCGTCGCTGGGTGGCTATCTGCTCGCCGAGGCCGGAGCGATCGGGCTCCGTCAGCTCGTGGTAGGTGCGGATATTGAGTGGCATTCCCCGGGTATTATGCCTAGCTTCTCAGCCCCTGGCTATGCTCGACGCCCTCAAGCAGAAACTGTACGACGAAGTCGAACGGCTCAACCACGAGCTGAACTTCGTGCTCCCCAAGGAAATCGAGAAGGCCCGCGCCCATGGGGATTTGCGGGAGAACTCCGAATTCAAAGCGGCGCTGGAGCGCCAGCAGTTCGTCACGTCCCGCCTGTCACACCTGCGGTTGCGTCTCGGCAAGCTGTCGGACGTCTCAGAGAAGGACATCCCGCGCGACCGCGTGGGGTTCGGCTCGCGCGTCACCGTGCACGACCTCGACACCAAGAAGAAGGAAGTGTATGCGCTCACGTTGGGGGAGTTCGTGGAAGGCGACGAGGGCGCCGAGGAGATGGCGGTGTCGATGGCGTCGCCCCTCGGCAAGGCGCTCGTGGGCGGCAAGGTGGGCGACGCGGTGACGATCGCCCTGCCGGTTGGCAAGCGCCGCCTCAAGATCGTGGATCTGGTCACCGTCCACGAACTGGCGGCCGGGAAGGGCTAGAGGTTCAAGCGGAACAACATCGGCCCCGTCGGCGACGGCGAGCCTCGCCGCGGCTCGATGCTCATCGCGGCCCCCGTCACGCGGGCGACGCCCGCCGGGATTCCCAAGGCCATCCACATCGGCTCCGAGCGGTCCATCGGCATCAGGGCCGCCGTGACCATTCCCCCGTCCGTCGCGAACCACAGCTGATACGCCTCGTCGGGCCGGTTGGCGGCGAGATTCTCGCACGCCACGTACCACCGGCCCGCGGCGGTGTCGGCGAACAAGGTGACCGAACCGAGACGGCCCGCG
>Ga0209158_1000923_pt1 | contig 20334 bp, 16 predicted proteins | sample GraSoiAngelo_140_FD_185897 | JGI IMG/M metagenome (GOLD analysis project Ga0209158, IMG submission 185897) | Grasslands soil microbial communities from the Angelo Coastal Reserve, California, USA - 14_0929_12_30cm (SPAdes) (version 2) | ecosystem: Environmental > Terrestrial > Soil > Grasslands ...
CGCGGGTTGGCAAAGTCTTATGGCCAGCGGCTGCACAAGTGTGGCACGCAGCAAGTGAGCCGGGAGCTGGCTGCTGAATTGAGCGTGGAGTTGCGAGAGGTCATAGAGCCGCTGCTCAAAGAAATCGAATCGTTAAACGAGCGCACCAAGGAATACGACGTACGGATGGAGAAAATCGCAGGGAGAGCTACCCGCAAGTCGCGCTGATCAAACAGGTGAAGGGGGTAGGAACGCAGATCGCGCTGACGTATGTCCTGACCCTGGAAGATCCGCAGCGGTTCCCAAAGAGTCGCGACGTCGGCTGTTTTCTCGGGTTGCGCCCTGGGCGCAGGGACTCCGGAGAGAGCCAGCCGCAGATGCACATCAGTAAAGAAGGAGACCCTTATTTGAGGACCATGCTCAAAGCTGCCTGCTTTTTTTGCTGCTTACCCCGATATGGCAGTTGAGATGGCGGCATCAAGGCATTCAGCCGGATGGATGGGGCCCCGATCCTTTGCATCGAGATGGCGCTGAACAAAGCGTACACAGCTCTCTTCGGCGTCTCCACGCAGGACTTTTTCAACTTTATCAAAGGCGACCCGTCGCTTTTGGCTGGCATCCCCACGCTTTCGCGCGTGGCGGCTTGGGGTGGAGGGTTTCCCATTAAGGTGGACGGAGAAATTGTCGGGGCGATCGGGCTGAGCGGGGCGCCCGCCGTGCAGAACGACGTCGACTGCGCGAGAGCAGCCCTGGCCCTGGTGTCCGATGCGGTGCCCATTGGACTGAATCGGTAACCGGAGCCGGCGACAGCTTCATTGTTCGCGAGGGACTGGACGCCAAAGAGCTAGTGAGAGACGAATGGACTTCAGAAGGAGAACTGATATGAATACACAGGTTGTTTTGATTACTGGTGCACTGACGGGAATTGGTCGGGCCACAGCTCTTGCGTTTGCCAAAGAAGGCTCACGCATTGTTATTTCTGGCCGGCGGGAGGAAGATGGCAAGAAACTTGTTGCTGAACTCCGCAAGCTAGGCGCGGAGGCTGAAATTCGTGAGCTCCGACGTGCGTTACGAAGAAGACGTACGAGCCTTAGTGGATAAGACTGTCGCGCGCTTTGGTCGTCTGGATGCTGCTGGCCCAGACCATCATGTTTCTCGCATCCGACAAGGCGTCGTTCATCACAGGTGCCTCGTACCTCGTGGACGGCGGCAAGACAGCCCAGTAATTTCCTCGGCCGTCGCGTTTCTTGGTTCAGACACGCGACTCTCTTCTGAAGGCGTGACGCCATACCGAGATATTAGGAGAGGTACAATGAATCAGACGATTGAATCGAAAAATAAAGCGCTTGTACTTGAAGCTTTCGACACGCTGTTTAATAAGCGAGACTACGCAGCGGCTGAGCGCTATTGGTCGCCCAACTACATCCAGCACAGCGCCCATATCGAACCTGGTCGTGACGGCCTCTTTAAGCTCATCAAGAGCATCCCTCCGACGCTGAAGTACGAACTGGGAACGATTGTGGCGGAAAAAGAATTTGTGATCGTGCACGGGCGATTTTCGGGCTTCGGCCAGCCGGTGAACTGGATTGCGGCGGACATCGTTCGCGTCAAGGATGGCATTCTGGTCGAGCATTGGGATGTGATCGAAGACGAGGCCACACAAGAACAATCAAAGAGTGGTCAGCCAATGTTCGGGGACAAGTTCCCGACCTAAACGAGTGGCCGACAAAAAGCAGAAATGTCGCATTGTCTTTGAGGAGGTTGAACCGCATGAGAGCGGACATTGTACCTGGCGCGCTATTTCCCGATTATGAGCTGACCGATCACACCGGCAAACGTCGAAAGCTTTCCGATCTACAGGGGCCAGATCCCATGATCCTTGTGCTCAGCCGGGGAGGATACTGCCCAAAAGATAGGCGTCAGGCCGAAGGTCTGGTACAACTTGACCACGAGATGGAAGTCGGTTACTGCCGCCTGGTCACAATCAGTACCGACAACATGCTTCTGACGAATGAGTACCGCGACGGTGTCGGCGCTCATTGGACCTTTTTATCCGATCCGGGACGCAAGGTTCAGAAAGATCTCGACATCGCCGAGTACACGGACCCCGAGCACAATCCGATGATCCCACATGTCATCGTCCTCGAACCTGGTCTCGTTATATTCAAGATCTACAATGGCTACTGGTTTTTTGGCCGACCGACCATTGAAGAGCTTCGGCAAGACCTGCGTGCGGTATTGAAGAAATGCCGTCCGGACTGGGACATTACTAGGCCCGAACTGAAAGCCGCTTGCGAACAGGGTAAACGTGATCGCTTTTATCCGTATGGCAAGACCTACGGACAGGTGTTTCGGGAGCAAGAGTAAACGGCGATAGGGCTTCGCTTGCTCCGGCCCGACCGTAACCAGCTTCCGCGCTATTTTAAATAGAAGGAAGTTGCCGTGATTTTGTAGAGATCGGAACTCGCCAATAAGCGATCCATCAGAACGCGCCGATGGAGTGTCTAGGTATTTCCAGGAGGTTCTACCGACCGATTGGCGCGACCGGCAGATGATCAGCCCAGCTTCGCTCAGAATCTTGAGATGGTGAGAGACGGTTGCCGGGCTCACGCCACGCATCGACACGATCTCGCTGCTGTTGATGTGGTCGGTTGCTGAGATGGCCTCGAAAATTCGCAGGCGAGTCTCATCGGCCAGGGCTTTTGATATTTTCACAGGTGTGACGACAGAATTCAAAATGGAGCGATCCATAGAGTGAGACAGTTCTATACTCACAATTGCTGACGCCGTGCCGCTCCGCCATTGACGCCCTACATGATCGGCGTGGCGGTTGGTGACATAGATCGTCTCCAAACTTGAAGCTTCTACGGCTTCGTTGTTGTTGTTTCTGGTTCCTTCGAAAGTAGAGCCACATCAGTAGTCGACAAACTTGAACAGGATCTTTCCGCTGCGATTCGATTTCAAAGATTGCTTGAACGCTTCCTTGAACTGGTCGAGCGGGTACACATGCTCCACTGCGGCGGAGAGCGATCCACCAGCTACGAGGTCTCCCAGCTTCTGGTAAATCTCTTCGATCTCTGTGCGCGGCGCGTTGCGTATCCAATTGATGAGCCAGAATCCGTGGAGGCTAAGACCCCGCTAAGACCACGGTAGATGAACTCCCTGGGCGGCATAGCTGGGAACTGCCCACTTTGAAGGCCGCAGACGACAACCGAGCCGCCAGGTTTAAGCGATTTGGCCAACTCGCCCACGGGAGCTCCACCCACCGTATCGAGGACGAGGCTAAGTTTCTCCCCGTCGAGAGCCTCCTCAATATCCTTGTGTAGGTTGCCGCCTTGGAGGACTACGCGGTCACCTCCCCACTCCCGCACCTGTTCGGCAGCTTCTTCCCGCCGGACGACATTCACCGTCTTGACTCCTGCAAGCTTCGCGAGTGCAATGATGTACTGCCCCATGGCCGCGTTGGCTGCGGTTTGACCGATCCAGTCGCCGGGCATCAGGGAAACGTATCGGTTCAGCAAGAGATAGGCAGTAACCGGGTTAATCCCTATCATAGCAAGTTGCAGGGGATCGGCTTCGTCGCTCATCGGCACGAGGTTGCGCACTGGGGCGACAACTTGGTCTGCCCAGGTGCCCTGCTCGCAGGTCGGGATAATCAGGACTCGCTTTCCCCGCAGAGCAACATCAACCTTCGATCCGATCTTTGCAACTCGGCCAACACCCTCCGCGCCTACCGAGGATGGGAAGGTCGGCCGAACGCCGTACATGCCGCGGACAAACACAAAGTCTGATGGATTGAGCGGGGCCGCTTCCATCGAGATTAGAACTTCTTCCGGGCCAAGAGCCGGATCCGGCACTGTACTGAGTTCGATGACATCGGAAGGTTCGCCATGAGCTACGAGTTGCAACTGCCGCATTAGAAAACTCCTTTCGTTCGAAACAATTTTTCTGGTAAGCAACAACTCGAACATGCCGCTTACACGAATACAGATCGCGTCCTTGCCTGTAAGGACGAATCCTCATGGTCCACTACGCGAGTGACTCCCTCTCTCTGTCACCCACCTTCGATGAGCCATGAGACCGGCGCGCCTCGAGTTAGCGATGCTTTCGTACTACGCGCTCGGCATCACACCCGCTGCTGAGCGGGCTCACCAATCCTGTATCGCCGCGCCGGCACGGAATTCCCGAAACGCTGCGAGATGGCGCGGCACGCGGCCTCAAAACGGGTCCATTCGTCTCCATCATGAAGGCCGGGGATCGTCACCAGTTCGCCCTGGTCGAGCCCGACCAGCGCTGCATCGACCATGTCTTCCACCGGCATGACGATCGACGGAGGCAGTTTCTGCCATGGGAGGCCGGCGATCTCCCAGAGGTCGGTCGCGGTCGCGCCCGGCAGCACCGCCTGGACGCGGATACCTTTGTCGGCGAGCTCGTTCTGCAGAGAATGGCGGAACGCAAGGACATAGGCTTTGCTCGCGCCGTATACACCGTTGAGCGCCTCGGGCGAGACGCCCACCACCGATCCGATGTTGATGATCGTCCCATTGCCGCGCGCGACAAATGCAGGAGCTGCTGCATAGGTCAGGCGCGTAAGCGCAGTAATGTTGAGAGCGATTATTTCGTCCATCTTGTTAACGTCGGCATTCAGCAGCGACGCAACGGAAGCCGTGCCGGCATTGTTGATGAGCATGGTGATGCCATTCCGTAGCGTAGCCTCGAACGAGCACCCGGAGCTTTCTTCAACGACGTCGACCCACCCTATTTCGACACACTCCGCATTCGTATGATCCTCGGCCGCGCTTTCACAGACGCCGACAGTGAAACAGCTCCGCTCGTCGCGATTATCAACGAGACGATGGCTAGGCATTTTTGGCCTGGAGAAGACCCAATAGGCAAACGCTTTAGTCTGATCAGCGATGTCGGCCCATTCGTCGAGATCGTAGGTGTTGCGCGCGACGGCAAATACCGCATTCTCGCTGAAGACCCGCAACCTTACTTTTATGTCCCTCTCACCCAGCACTTCACTGCGCAGCGTACCCTGCAGATTCGTTCCTCGATGCCTCCTGAATTGCCTGCCCCCCCTAGTCCAACACGAAGTACAGGCGCTCGATGCTAGTGACCCCATCGAAGAAATCCAAACGATGAGGGAATCGCTGGGCGGCACATTGGGATATTTCATCTTTCGACTCGGAGCGTCGCTCGCGGCGGCCATGGGCCTGCTCGGATTGCTTCTCGCCATCGTCGGCGTCTACGGCGTAGTTTCCTACGCCGCAACGCAGCGCACGCAAGAGCTCGGCGTTCGCATGGCGCTCGGAGCAAGCCCGCGCCAGATTCTCGCACTCCTCCTCAGGCAAGGCGCGCAACTAGTAGCCGCTGGCTTGCTCTTCGGCCTCGTCGGCGCCTGGACCCTCACGCGCGCCATGTCCCACATGCTTGTCGGCGTCAGCCCAAGCGATCCGCTCACCTCTCTATCTGTAGCGGCTCTGCTCTCTTTCATCACGCTACTCGCCTGCTGGATTCCCGCGCGCCGGGCCATGCGCATCGATCCAATAGTCGCGTTGCGCTACGAATGAATCGGAAATCTCCTCCAATCGCCCTGGAAGCCCGACAGTATGAAGCTCTACCGGTACTTGCAGCCAATTCCGGCCGTTTGACGGGCAACCGGGAAGTTGGTCCGTCGGATTACTACGGACAAACGTTGTCCGGTGGACCTGGTACAAAAGCTGACATTTCCTAGACCGGTGACATACCTACTGTGGCTTCGCGTATTCCGCTTTCGCTTGTTTGAGGATAGGGATATCGGGGTCGGCGTCTTTCCACACCGTGAGGAAATCCTGATAAGCCGTCTTGGCTTGGCGATGTTCCCCTGGATGGTATTGGCACGAGCAAGTCCGAGATGCGCTAACGCTCCCGTCCAACAGTTCCAGACAATGCCGCCGTGGTCGAGAATCTTCTGAAACTCGGCGGCGGCAGCACTGCCCTGTCCGGCCGCCAGGTGCGCCTCTCCGCGCACATACACCGGATAGAGGCAGGAAATATTGATGACGAACCAAATTTGCCCCAGCTCGCTGGGTGATGCAGCTTGCGGAGCATTCAGAGCGGAAGCTGGGTTCTTTCTGTCCAGAGCCAGTTTTGCCTGAATCACTGGCAGCCAATGCGACTGCATCTGAGTGTCCAGCGGAAAGCGTTTCCCTAAGTCTTGCGCCAAGGACTCGGCTCGTGACGTATCGCCCGCCATCGCAAACGCAAGCGCGGCTTCGCTCTCGGCGCCCAAACTCGCGGGAGCAAGCTTCAAAGCCTTAGCCGCTGTCTGCCGGGCTTCGGGGGCGTTGCCGTAAGCGGCTTCCCTCTGGGCAGCAATCGCCTGAAATATTGCCCCGTTTTCTTTGTTGTCTGCGCGGATGGCGGAATCCACAGCCCTCTTGGTCAATTCCCGCGCCTTGCCAAGATGACCGCCATATCCTTCGGTGTCAGATTCGAGCGCAAGTCCCCAGCTCTCAAACTGTGGCCTGTCCGCATACCACTTTTGCTGTTCGGACATCGCAGCAGAATCCGCCCCGAGAAAAGCAAGAGCATAGAGAACATTATGGAAATAGAAATCATCTATTCTCTGCACCTGCGCCCCGTGGATGATCTGGCGTGCCTCGTCGAAGTGTTGTAAGGCAAGGGAGTAGTGGGCGAGATTGGCGAACGCATTGTCTCGATCCGCTGCAAGGCGCATGGCTTGCCTACAAATTTCCGCAGCCTTCTCGTACTGCCCCCGGGAGGCGTACAGCACGGCCAAATTGACGTACGCGCCAGCTTCCCGGGGGTAGCTCTCAATCTCCTCCTGAAACGTCTGGGCCGCTTTATCGAGTTCCCCGGTAACAATGGCATAGAAGTGGGCGGTGATCGCCAGCTTCTCGCGTTCACTAGCATGTTCCCGCATCCGGAACTCTTTGGTGAAATACTCGCTGGCCCGCCCAACTTCGTCGAGACTGGCGTAGTCGCCGCCCACTGCGCTGTAGCCCATGGCGAAATTCGGATCAAGCTGGATGGCACGTTGGTGGTACGCCAGGGCGGGGGCGGGTCCTTTCTCTCCGTAAGTCTTCATGCCCTGGCTATATGCCTTCAGCGCTTCGAGCGAAGACGTGGTGACCTGTTCGAGAGGTGCATTATACTTCTCCACCGCAGCCAGCGATTCGCCTGGTTCGCGGCGCAGCTTGGACGCCGCCCCGCCCAGCACATTCAGCACCTTTTCCTTGGACACCGCAGTCACCTGCTCCTCTGCCAGCGGGCCAAGACAATTCAATTGACAGCCGTTACATGGCGTATATAATCGGCGGTCATAACCCGAGAGGCACATAGTCAAAGAAGTACGTCACTCCTGATTTACCGCGACCTGCTTCTGTCCGCTCACAAGATTTTGAGACGTACTTCGGTGCTGCACGGCCCACGAGTTCGCAATCCGGGGGAGGAACATCATGATAAACCCGGCCATCAGTGCAAAAAAACGGCAGCCAGCTGCGCACGGAGGAGGAGTCCGAGGTGACAACTCCGTTCCACGATCGTCACAGTTCGAGGGCCGCTTTGGGCGTATGTTTCGATCGCTGCCATCGGCGGAATGGCCCAAAGAAGCGCTCCTCAACCTTGCGAACGCGATGACGTCGCCGCCAGAGCACCTTGAAACGGACCCGAAGGTTCCGACGGCGGCATTCGAGGATCTGACAAAGCGCATCCACGACGACGAAGAAAATGCTGGCATTGCGGCTGGCTATACTTACCTAGGCCAGTTCATTGACCACGACATCACGTTCGACCCGGCTTCGAGCCTCCAGCAGCAGAACGACCCCGACGCTCTCATCGACTTTCGCACCCCGCGGCTTGATTTGGACTCGTTGTACGGTCGCGGACCTGGCGATCAACCGTTTATGTACGTAGGCAAGAAATTCCGGCTCGGGCGCGAGCTGAAAGAAAATAAAACGGACAGTGCGGCACGCGATCTACCGCGATTCAACGACCCGATTAACCCGGGTCCTAAGCGAGCGCTGATCGGTGACAAGCGCAATGACGAAAACGCGATCGTAGCGCAACTTCATGCTTCGATGCTTCAATTTCACAACAAGCTTGTGGATAAGCACCCGGACGACTCCTTTGAACGTATTCAACAGAGAGTGCGCTGGCACTATCAGTGGGTTGTCGTGAATGATTTTTTAAAGACGGTTTGCGGTGCGGAAGTTGTCGAGGACATTCTTCCCGATTTTGGAAAGAAAAAGCCGATCTGGAAGCTCAAACCGAATCTTTCGATCTTCAAGTGGCGAAATGACCCCTTCATGCCTATTGAATTTTCGGCTGCGGCATACCGCTTTGGGCATTCGATGGTGCGACCTATCTACCGCCTGAACACCAAACTCGACGGCGGCGACGCAGCCCAGGCCACAGAAGTTGAAAGAAAGCGTGGACTCGCTGGACGTTTCTTTATTTTCGCAGGGGTGCAAAAGCGTGGCCTGAATGGGTTTGACGAATTTCCCGAACAGTGGGCCATCGATTGGAAGCTTTTTTTCGATATTGATGGCTCCATCAACAAAATCGGCATCGAGCGAGTACAGCCGGCCTACAAGATCGACACATCGCTGGTGAACCCGCTGGGATTTCTCCCGGAATTTTCAAAGGCGCCTACGCCTCTCATTCCACCGCTCTCGGTGGAGCAATTGCAATCGAAACCCTTGGATCCCAAACATCCGAACGTTGATCCATCGAACCTTGCCAAGCGTAACTTGCTTCGCGGTTTGGCGATGGGGCTGCCGAGCGGCCAGACTGTTGCTATTTCAATGGGGCTCGACCCTATTGAAGACAAGGATTTGCGCGTCGGAAAGGCTGTGCTGAGCGACCTGGCCGGGAATCCAACGCTGACTTCTTTCGATAAAGATAGCAATAGTTTCAAAGAGAATGCGCCGCTCTGGTACTACGTCCTCGCCGAGGCGCAAGTCGAATGGGGCAAGCGGGCCACCGCTCCAGGCAGCAAAGGCAACGAAGAACCTCTTCGCTTGGGAACTGTAGGTGGACGCATCGTGGCGGAAACGCTCATTGGCTTGATTTGGGGTGATAGGCACTCTTATCTGCGACAAGCGCCGAACTGGAGACCGGACACGATTCGCGGCATGGGAGACTTGATCCAGTTTGCGCGGAGCTGAGTAATCTTACCCAGCAATCCTATATGCTGTCGTGAATAACTAGCGGCACCGCGGAAAGAGACCCGCCGTGAATCGGATTGGAAATACCTGGCACATCCCCACGTCCGTTGAGCCTCGGAACACGATGCGCGATCCGGTGGCCGGGATATCTGCTGCGACAGCGGTCTTTATTTTCAGCGGCAGCCAATTTCAGGGACCGGGAGAGCCCGGAAATCAGCTCGAAACTGGGAGTGCCGTTTTCTTCCGGCGTCGCGGCGATGCCTTATGGTCTTCTTTGCCGATGAAGTTCGATGGCGACCAGGGCAACAACAAATACTACGCAGCTCTGTTGCCGCCGAATACATTCGCGACAGGCGATGTCGTCGAGTATTATTTGCGAATTCCCTTCAGCGACCACCTAACTACGTTCGTTCACGGGAGCGACACCAACTCCCTGGCGACACCATTAGAGACCGCCGCGCAGGCGGACCCATTCTCCTTCACCGTCCAAGCTTCGGGAACACTTGTCTCACTTGATTCGGCAGACCTTCAGGTCCGCGCGTTTTTAGACTCGGGCGAATTGACACTAGCGGGACCCGACTTGCAGGGCAGCCCGCATGCCAACGTCATTACGTTCTTTGCGCCGACGGTGCGTGTAGCTGGCACAACCTTGCCCCTCGCGCCAATTCGCGATGCGAAAAAAGTGCCAAACGGATTGGAGCTTACTTACGATCTCGCTGGCGCGACGGTCGTTGCGCAACTCACATTTCCCGGCGAAGGCGTGATGCAGTACGAGATCGTAGGATGGAACGGCGTCGTTGCCGAGCAAACAATCGTCACTGTGCGTTCCCACGCCAGCGAACACTTCTTCGGTTTTGGAGAGAAGTTCGACAGCCTCGATCAAGCGGGCAAGGTGGTGCGGACTGTGACGATGGATGATCCGGGCATAAAGCGTGATCATTCTTACAAAGCGGCGCCGTGGTTTCTCAGTACCCGAGGTTACGGCTTCCACCTCGACTCGTCCGCGGAGAGCCTATTCGATCTGCGTGCCAGCCATGCGGACAGCTACTCGGTTACAAATCCGTTCCCCACGCTGCGCTTCAGAGTCGTATACGGACCCAATTTATCCGACGTGCTGACGCGGTTCACTGCCTACTCTGGCCGCCCATTTTTGCCGCCTCCCTGGGTATTCGGGCCTTGGATCTCTTCGGATATTTGGCGAAGCGGTGGCGAAGTCCGCTACGCGGTTAGCAATTTCGCCGGCAATTTCAAAGGTAGAGGAATTCCTCCTCCGCCATCGTCTTCGATTCGCCTTGGGAGATCGCTTACAACGATTTGAAGTTCAACATGACGCAGTTCGGGTTGGGAGAAGACTTTGAGGGTGATCACTATGACGGCTTTGCTTCCCTGCCGGAAATGATGAGCTTCTTGCAAAAGAATGGCCTGAAGGTGATCTGCTGGATGGCCCCATTCGTGAACGTGCAGTCGAACTCAGAAACACTACCGAACCGCTTTCAGCCCAGCGGTGCGTTAACGAGGGTACCCGGTCAGAATATCGGCAAGGCGTCCAATTATGACGAAGCAGAGAGCAAAGGTTTTTTCGTGCGCAAGGATTCCGGAGGCACGTTGGTTGTTCCTTGGTGGAAAGGACGAGGCAGTCCGGTTGACTTCACCAATCCAGCGGCACGCAAATGGTTTACGGACCAGCTCGAGGTTCTACTAAAAGACAGCGAAGTTGCTACAGCGAACGTGGCCAAGGAACCCGCAATCGGCGGATTCAAGACAGACGATGGCGAGACGCAAAACACCGCGCAACCACCTGACGTGTACATTCCAGTCAACGCATCGTATGCAGACGGACGAAGAGGGACTCAGATGCGCAACGCATACTGCTTCGAATATCAGCAATGTGTTTCGGGCGTGTTGGGAAGCAATGGAGTGCTGTTTGCGCGTAGCGGCTTCGTGGGGTGTCAGGCGTTTCCCGGGCACTGGGCTGGAGACAATGAGCCCAACTTTGATGCTAATGGCTTGTCCGGTGTCATCGTCGCGGGTCTATCCGCGGCAATGTCGGGTTATTCGGTTTGGGGCCATGACGTCGGGGGATATCAGGACTCTAATTTTGGCGCATCGACCGCTGACCGTGCCGATCTATTCATGCGTTGGACTCAGTTCGCCTGTTTCTCGCCGATCATGCAGATGCATCGTCAGGTTCACAAGCAGAAAAAACAGGACTTCACGCCTGGAAAGACGGAGGACCTTCGCCAGTATCCGTGGGGTTACGGTGCGGAGGCGCTTGCTAACTATCAATTCTACGCGCAGCTTCACACTCGCCTCTTTCCATACATCTACACATATGCTAAGGAGTCCAGCGCAACCGGCGTTCCCATCCTGCGACCCCTCATCTTGATGAATCAGGGTGATCCGAAGACGCTGGGAGTCCAGCATGCCTACCATTTCGGCAGAGAATTCCTCGTCGCTCCGATCATCGCGTTGAAAGCAAACTCGCGGCAGGTATATCTCCCGACGGGCAACTGGGTGGACTTCTGGACGAGTGCAGCCCACATAGGGGAGCAGACCATAGACTGGAACGGCGCGAATCGTAGGCAGTTCCCGCTGTTTGTGCGAGAAGGTGCCATCGTGCCGCTGCTGCCGGAGAATGTGCAATCCTTATGCGACACGAACTATGTCAACAATCCCACAGTTGCCTCAGCAAAGCAGGATCTCATTTTTCTGATCTATCCCGGGAGCGCTACATCCCAATTTACGGTTTACGATCAGACGCAAATTCAGTGTCAGCGCTACGGTAACGTTCGGCGAATCACGCTTAACTCGATTGCGCGTCCAGTGACACTTCAGGTCTCAGGAGCCGAACCTGCCGGCGTCACGCTCGATAATTCCGATTTGCCAAAACGGGGCACGCTTGCGGAGTTCGAGGCCTCGGCCACCGGATGGCGTTTCGATTCTGCTTCACGATTTGCGTTCATTAAGTTTCCGCATGCCGGAGGTTCGGCCGAAGTACGGTGCTGATCATGGCGACTAAGAATCGCCTCGCAGCCGCAAGAGTTCAGCTATACGGAGGTTCGCGTGCCAGTCAGCGTTTTGACCCAACATAACGACAACATTCGCTCCGGGGCCAATCTGCGGGAAACCACACTCAACACTACTAATGTGAACGTGAATGATTTTGGATTGTTAACCTCGCGCGACGTGGTGGGGCGCATCTACGCGCAACCCCTATATGTTCCCGGCGTAAAACTAGCCGGCAAAGTGCGAAACGTCGTGTATATCGCGACGATGCACAACTGGCTGTACGCCTTTGATGCGGACGATTTGTCTCCTGGCGCTGTGCCTCTCTGGAAGCGCCAGGTGGAACCTCACCCAGTTCCCTCACACTTCTACGGCCAAGGCTATGTTGACATCAGCAACAACAATGATGACCCGATCGGTATTTTGAGCACGCCAGTTATCGACGCGGCCTCGAACACGATCTATTTAGTCGCTGCCGCCTACGACCCTGCGATTCTTGCGGGACCCGTAGCGGTGGCGCCGAATGCTTTCAAGCAGCTGCTATTTGCGCTTGACCTTTCGACCGGTGATCTCCGACCGGCCACCGCCGGCTCGTCGAATCCGATGCCCATTAGTGGATCAGTTCCTGGCGTTGGGTACCGTGACGGCCGAGAAGTCGGTCTGGGAGCGCCTGTTCACAAAACGGCGAATGGCGCCAGTGTGGAGGTGACCGTCCATGACAGAAAGATGACCGTTGTTGACGCCGACAACGATAAAGTCTTTTTCAGTCCAATGCAGCAGATGCAACGGCCCGCACTGCTGCTTGCCGATGGATTGCTTTACATCGCGTTTGGGTCTCACGGCGACTTCGACCCATATCACGGCTGGGTCTTTGCGTATGAGGCCGCATCCCTTAAGCAGCGCGGTATATTCTGCACTACGCCCGGAGGCGCAGAGGCCGGCATCTGGCAGGCCGGCGAGGGCCCGGTGGGTGATGGCAAGGGGCACGTGTACTTCGGCAGCGGGAATGGCGATTCAGGACCTTCGGTAGTCGGTCCGAACCTTGGTGAGAGTTTCATCCGCTTACGCGCCACGGCGACATCCCTCGATTTGGACGCCTTCATAACAATCATTCAGGACGCTACGAACCCTGTTGCGGACGAAGACCTTGGGGCTGCCTCACCGACCATTCTTCCGGACGGATTCTTGGTGGGTGGGGGCAAAGACGGCAACTTTTGTCTCCTTGATCCCGCGCAGATGACCAACACCGGCGCCGCGGCTTCGCTTGTGCAGACCTTCCTTGCGACCAGAGGCCGAGGCAGCCGTGCCGAAGTGCCCGCCAACGGGAAAACGATCAGCACTCATCATATTCATGGATCGCCAGTTGTTTATGACTCGCCGAATCACGGCGTGCTCGTTTACGTGTGGGGCGAAAACGAAGTGCTGCGTGTATACCAGTACGATCCTGGCACGCATCGCTTTCCGGGCCAACCCAATGGGCGAAATGCGCCAGCCCAGAGTGTCGCGATCGGAGCTATGTACGCATCGAACGACGAACTCGAGCGAAATGGGATGCCCGGTGCCATGCTTTCGCTCAGCGCCGATGGCAAGAAGGCTGGCACCGGCATCCTTTGGGCGTCGCTTCCGCCCTTCAAGAATGCTAATCATGGGAGTGTTGATGGCATTCTGACTGCCTATGATGCTGCGCAGTTCGACGCACAGGGTCGTATTGTGCAGCTCTGGCATAGCCATCAAAACCCTGACGATGATCCCGGCATCTTTGCGAAGTTTTGTTGCCCAACTGTCGCAGAGGGTAAAGTGTTCCTGGCAACCTTCAGCAATAAGCTGCGAATCTACGGCCTGCGCCCGACCTCCGATGGAGGCTACGGCGTAGGATTTGGGGGACATAACGGTCTCACGCTGAATGGAAGCGCTCGAAGTGCTGGGGGGCCCCTACGCCTTACGGGAAAGCATACTTTTCAAGCTGGAAGCGTCTTCTGCACCGCACCAGTTAACGTTAAGAAATTCAACTGCTCGTTCCGGTTTCAGACTACTGCAGGAAATGGCACTGCCGACGGTTTGACCTTCTGCATTCAAGGCGAGGGTCCTTGTGCGCTCGGCGGGCCAGGCGGCGGCTTAGGGTTCGGACCCGATCCCAATAATCCCAACGACCCAGGCTTCAAAATTACCCAGAGCGTAGCTCTCAAGTTCGATCTTTTTGACAATCAAAACATTCAACCCGGGAGTTTTCTGGGTCTATATAAAAACGGCGACATGCCGACTGCTGCTAATGCTATTGGCGGTGAAATCCAACTCGCAGCACTGGGCATGGATTTGCACTCCGGGCATCAATTCCTTGCGACCTTGACCTACGATGGCGGGACGCTGCAAATGATTCTGAAAGATCCGACTCTGATGACACAGATCACACGCACGTTCCCGATCGACATTCCGTCTATAACCGGGAATACAGCGCATGTGGGCTTTACAGCCGCAACCGGTCTTTCAACTGCGGACCACGAAATCCTCACTTGGAAGTTCAACTCGTGAGGGCGCGCCGGGATTCCCATCGGGGCAAGAAACAGATTCGACGCAGCGGCACGCATTCTCAACGAGCACCAGAAAAGCCGCGCTCATGCATAGTGATCGGTGCCGGCCTGGCTGGCTTGTCCGCTGCCTATCGGCTTAAGACGCGGGGATGGAATGTGACCGTCCTGGAAGCTTTACAAAAAGTGGGCGGTCGCGTCTTTTCTTACAAGTTTGAGCAAGCCCCGAAACTCACTTGTGAACTGGGAGCGGAGTGGATTGGTGTACAGCATAAAGCTATAAGAAGACTGTGTGATGAATTGGGCTTGAAGCTCCAGCGCCACCGCTATTCCTTTGCATTTTGGAATGGAGGCAAGCCGCCATCACGGTTTTTCAAGCCGGGGGCGTGGTGTTTTTCAAGGAAGGTGGGCAGAAACTTCAAAGCCTTTAAGAAGCTGTTTGTGAACTACGATGCGGCGCAGATTCGAGATCTGGATCAGTTTGATTGGTGGAGCGTGTTGCGCTCGCTGGGGTTCACAAATGAGGAGCTCCGCAATCGCGACTTGATGGACAGCACCGATTTCGGGGAAACAATTCGCTTGACCTCTGCCTATGGAGCGGCGGCGGAGTATTCAGAGGGCACCGACACTGACGCCATGGACTACAAAATTAGGGGCGGTAACAACCAACTACCCTACGCGCTCGCGGGCGAGTTGGACCCAGACGCTTTGTATCTGAGCGCCAAAGTCCGTGCGATCCATCAAACCTCGGCCGGAGTGAAAGTCTTCGTCAACGGAAGAAAAAGGCCATTCCGTGCGGAGTTTTGCATCTGCTCTGTCCCCGCGCAGTGCTTGCTCAAAATCAAATGGAAACCTGCCCTACCCGAAGAGCAGGCAGCCGCCGCTCAGCAGTTACAGTACTCGCGCATTATGAAGACAGCAGTGTTGTTCAATAGGAGGTTCTGGCCTCACTACAAAAGATCAGGGTTTTCCGCATTTACGACGCGCATCTCCGATTTCTGTTTCGACAGTACCTACGGCCAGCGTGGCTCAAAGGGCATCCTGTGCAGTTATTCGATCGGAGACAAAGCTGACGACCTGTCATCAGAGCCGAGCAAGGCAAATATCAAGGAATGGATCCGGGGCGACATGATGAAAGTGACTCGCACCAAGGAAACTCAAAGCAAGAAGCCTAAAGGTAAGAAATCTCAAGGCAAACAATCTGAAATCGTCGCAATTGATGTCAGGCCGCAAGCCTGGCAGAAGGTCCCGTGGATCGGCGGAGCCTACGCTTTCTATCGTCCTGGCCAGTGGTTCACTGTCAGGCCCATCTTGCAGCGAGCCCATGGTCGTGTGCTGTTCGCCGGCGAACACCTTGCTGACCTGCAAGGCTTTATGGAAGGCGCCGTAAATACCGGTGAAGCTGCCGCGGACCAGCTTTGAAACGCCGATGACCGCACTACGCCAGCAGCTTGGCCCACTGGTGGGCAGATTCCTTCTGCGTCAGAAGGACGCGGCAACACAGTGCCGGTTCGCCCGTAGTCGCTGAGCTGGGCAAGTCAGCGACGCATATACCTATTCGGTTGAGACTAATAATAGATATTAACAACCCGAGGCCTACACTTTACTTTCTACTCACCAGATGTCAGGCCGAGTTCGAAATGATCGGCTTCCCGGTCGTCTTCACGAGCTCAAACGCAGACCTTGCTGATCATTCGCTATCCTTATGAAAGGTTTCGAGCGTTCGCTATTATAGTAATCAAGCCGGCTCGAGAAAACAACTTTCGTTAACGCTTCTTGCGTGTATGCCATCAAGGAGGCTATCGGCCATTATGTCGGCTCGCTTCCGCTGCCGTTTGGATTGCTCATCCGGGCCAGGCCAATTGGAAAAGCTTGCGGCTTCCAATCTGAAACCCGGGGGAGTAGGCCCGCGGAATGTCACCGCGAGCCTCTCGCAGAACCGGACATGAACCTCTCGGCGCATCCGGCTCCCATCAATTAAACACTCCGGTCATGCCGATATCCCAATGTACGAAGAGAGCCCGTTGTTCCTTGGCGAGCCTTTGTAGGAACTGGCTCGCCCGGACTTTGATGGCCTTTAAAGCGCTTGTACTTTCGCATCACCCAGGCCACCAGCATCTGATTGATGTGCCGGAGCAAGGGGTACAGCGCCGATGAGGCGTAGCGCCCGTAGTACTCGATCCAACCCCGCAGGAGTGGATTGAGCTGCCGGGCGATGTCCTGCAACGATAGCTGTGTTTGATGGTTAAGTTTCAATTCCCGAATCGCCGACCGCATGGCTTTCATCGCCGAGGAGCTAACTGCGGGATTGAATCCGCAGAATAGCGTGTTATCCCGGAAACGTTTTACCAGTCGTGGCCGAAAGCAGTATCCAAGAAAGTCAAATTTGACGTTCGGATACTCGCCTTTGCGCTTTTTGTCTTTGCAGTAGGCGATTTTGGTGAATCGTATCGGGCTTGGCCGTGGCCGCCACGTCCTCCAGCAGCATTCGAGGCAGCCGGTGACCGATCTCGGCCAGTGTCGCCTTTTCTCCTTCCGAAAGCAGTAACCGACCCTTGATCTGACCTCTCAGGATCCGGTTCTCCGCCGCCAGATATTCGTTTTCGCAACAGGAGTTCTTGATCGACTGTTTCGGTGGCATAGGCAAGCAGCCGCGCCCAAAGCATTCCAGAGCCTCCCTAAACTTGATCGTCGAACCCGCATTGTACATGCTCTTGAGGTTTCAGAAACCAGCTGTGCGAGAACATTGTGAGACCGGAAACCAAGCCTTTTCAATGCGTTTGAGATTTTTGACCATACGGGACGCGGTCACGCTGGCGCGGTTGATTTATACTTCGAGACTATAGCGTTCTGGATTGTTATAGCTGACCACAAGGCAGGACATACATTAGCCAGTGGCAAGCACCACAAGCTTCGGGTTTTCGCGGATGGCGGAGTGCGCGGCAAGGAGCTAACGCATGAAGAATCTCTTTGAAGTGGCGACGGTGGAAGAGGTGAAGGAGCGGATGGCGCAACTGAGGCCGGATAGCGAGCGACTGTGGGGCAAGATGAATCCAGCGCAGACGCTGGCGCATTGTTCCGCGGCAATGGAGATGGCGGTAGGGGAGAGAACTCCGCGGCGGATATTGATTGGGCGGCTGCTGGGCCGGTTCGCAAAGAACTCTATGATCGTGAATGAGAAACCGATGCCCCGCAATGTGGGGACGGACAAGAGCTTGGTGGTGAGCGATGAACGGGACTTCGTGGTGGAGAGGCAACGGCTGCGCGAATTCGTTGACCGCTTTGCAGCAGGTGGGCCTGGGGCATGCACGAAACATCCGCACTTCTTTTTCGGGCCGCTGACTCCGGAGGAATGGGCGGCGTTGATGTATCAACATCTGGACCATCATCTGCGGCAGTTTCGGGTTTAGTGCATGTGCACTCTGTCTGAGGACGGAGCTCCTGTGTAGCCTTACCGGACAATGAGATTCAAGTTTCCGATACCGCGTTACTCAGGACTTGACCCCGACGCTTTAAGAATTTTCAGAGTTCTGCTGAACGACCTCCTCTCCGCGGCACTTGGGCGCACAGTAAAGTGAAAGGTTCTGACCTATGCGAATGGCTCTCTTTCTCGTGGGATTGCTTGCTTGGCCCATTCAGCTTCGAGTGGAAATCCGTGATTCCGAAGTTTGGGTAGTCCGTGATGGACGTGAGTATCAGTTCACGCACGACGGCAAGTCTAAGTTGCAGGCGGAGCTGTCGCCCGTACAAAAACGAATTGCTTACTATGAGCAATGTATAGAAGCGGAACACTGCACGCCTACAGTGATCGTCCTTGACCTCGAAGGCCATCGAATCACTTCCTTCCAGCCGAGGCATCAGGCCTTGCCCCCAGCAGAGCCTTGCTCCAGCATTCTTTCCATTGCGTGGGTCGGGGGCAACGTAGTTTCGGCCGTCTGCCATGGCAATCCTTCCATGAGCGAATACCTCGAGATTGATCTATCGACTGGCCAAACTGTCCGCGACCTTGTCGGATATAACTTCACGGTTTCACCCAACAGGAAAGAGGTCGCGCATGTGGGCTGGATTCCTCACTTTGCGCCACCTTTTGCCAAGAGCGAGTACCTGCAAATTGACCACACGACGATATATCCCCTTCCAAAAGGGATGAGCCCTGTCGAGCAAGAGGGGCTACCAGAGCTGCCGAAAGTCGTGCATCAAAAGGGCCTGCTCTATCAAGGCATCCACGAATTCATGCCTGCGATGTATTGGTCGCCTGATTCCCAGCGGATTGCGTTAGTTGATTGCGTCTATGACTGGAAGGCAAACAGCGCCGAATCGCAATCTGAAGGAGATGGGGAACAGTCGAACCGCCGATGCTCACTCGTGGTTGTTTCGAAAAATAACGAGGCTGTGCTGTTCTTGCTGAATGATTTCTCTGAAGAAGACCTTCGAAAGCTTTCCATGTCCTGGATCGATCCCCACCAACTCTCGCTTGAGACTGGCGGCCTGACCAAGACCTTTACCGTACCGTAGCGCGCCCATCGAGATGGATACATTGCCCGTTCCTCAACACAGTCGGGTCGCGAAACCGTCGTCCATGCGCTCGGCTAACTTTCGAGGCGGACATGTACGCGTACCGCGTTTCTCGGGGTGTGGCCTATTTCGATGGGCACAATTTCGATTTCTTGGCATCAACGCAGAGCTCATCGCGTATCGTGGCTAGCTGCTGGCGGTCTTTTACTGTAAGTACCTGCGGCTGTCCATGCTGGATAGTGTAAATAGTCGTTGTATCTTCAAGAATTTTCGCTTGCTCGGTAATGGCTAGACACCGAACAGCCAAATCGCCGAAACCGTCGCCATTGAAATCAGCGAACTTAGAAAGGCAATCGTCCTTGGAGTCTTCCTCATTACCTACGGAATAGTCACTGCCAATCAGGATTTCAGTGCTCTTTTCGCTCCACATCCTTACTTTCCATTTAGCTTCAGTTGAATCAAGACGGAATGAACTGAGGAGGTAATCCGCCTCGCATTCGGTGCAACTAGGATGAGTGAAGACAATATCGGGTGCTCTTGAGGAATCGAATCGAATGAGTTTCTTGAATTTCCACTCCATAAAGCCTTTGTTAAACGATGTCAATGATGCCTTTTCACCACTCTTGAGATCGTAATTGAAAGCGACGAAATAGTTGCCATACGTAGAGGTTCGCGTCTCACGTTCTCCGATCAGCACAAGAGCAGATGTTTCGAATACCCCAACACGGCTGATCCACTTATACTCCTGCGCGACGACAGGTTTTACTTTCTCGGGATCATCGGGCTTCAACTCGTCTGCGAAGGCCGTCTTTACCCGTTCGAACAGAGTCGCGTCTTTGCTGGAGAGAAGCCAATGGAACGCTGTCGATGAAGGATGGGCGTTCTGACCGATGGAGGAATGAGACGCAGCTAATATGAGAATGGCGATCAACACAGTGCGGCCCATAATCCCTATGCTACTAGCAGTCTCAGACTCAAGCGCGCATAAACGCCGTGGCTACTACAACTGGTAAACGGACGGAGCCACATCCTGATAAGTCGTACTCGTACAAGTGCCCGTTACTGGCCAGAAACAGCATTTTACGAAGTTTGGGGAGTTTGCGGTGGCGGATCCCCATCCTCGGCCACACACATTC
>Ga0209158_1000925_pt1 | contig 20292 bp, 18 predicted proteins | sample GraSoiAngelo_140_FD_185897 | JGI IMG/M metagenome (GOLD analysis project Ga0209158, IMG submission 185897) | Grasslands soil microbial communities from the Angelo Coastal Reserve, California, USA - 14_0929_12_30cm (SPAdes) (version 2) | ecosystem: Environmental > Terrestrial > Soil > Grasslands ...
TGAACGAGCTGGCGGTCCATCGGGCGTTCATGCACGCCGTCGCCGGCATCCACAAGGGCCGCACCCTGCCGAAGTTTCACCGCCAGACCTTCAGTCAGTGGTTCAAGTCGCGCGACCAGCGCGGGGGAGCCGGGGGGGGCTCCTCCGCGCGGAACGCGATGACCGCGGATCGGGCGAGCGCGGCGGGCGTGGCGCCAGCCCGGGCGCCAGGGGATCGCGCAAGCGCCGCGGGCGTGGCGCCAGCCCGGGTGACAGGCGATCGCGCAAGCGCGGCGGGCGTGGCGCCAGCCCGGGTGCCCGCGGCTCTCAAAGTCGCCCTGTTTCATACGTGCACGGTGGAATACAACGAGCCGGCGACGGGGCGCGCGGCCGTGCGCGTGCTCGAGCGGAACCGCGTGGACGTGAGCGTGCCGGCGCAGCGCTGCTGCGGGATGCCCTACCTCGACGGTGGCGCGGTCGACCAGGCCCGGGCCCTCATCCGGGACAACGTCAGGAGCCTCGCGGCCGCGGTGCGCGCGGGGCGGACGATCGTGGTGCCCGGCCCTACGTGCAGCTACATGCTCAAGCAGGAGTACCCGTGGCTCGACGGCGGTGACGACGCCAAGCTCGTCGCCCGCAACACGCGTGACCTCTTCGAGTACCTGGCCGCGCTCCACGCCGAGGGGAAGCTCGACACGCGTTTCACGCAGCCGGTCGGCGCGGTGACCTACCACGTGCCGTGCCATCTCCGCGCCCAGAACATCGGGCACAAATCCGCGGACGTCCTGCGTCTGATCCCGGGCGCCACGGTCGACGTGGTGGAGAAATGCTCGGCGGTGGACGGGACCTGGGGCTTCAAGACGCAGTACCACGAGCTCTCCCTGAAGCTGGCCAAGCCCCTGTTCGACGCGATCACGCGCGCCGACGCCCCCGTGACCGCGACCGATTGCCCGCTCGCGGCGCTTCAGATCGAGCAGGGGACCGGCCGGCAGGCGAAGCACCCGATCCGGGTCCTCGCCGCGGCGTACGGTCTCGAGGAGTGATCCGTGAGGCAGCTCGAGACGTCCGAGATCCTGAACCTCGTCGAGTACGAGAAGGTGCGCGACGCGCGGCGGCGCGAGCTCATCGAGCTCAAGAAGCGCCGCCGTGTCTCCGTGGGCCGCTATCTCACGTTCGTCTTCGAGAACCGGGAGACCGTCTGGTTCCAGATCCAGGAGATGGTCCGCGCCGAGCGCATCGTGGACGAGGCGAAGATCGCGGAGGAGGTCGGGGTCTACAACACGCTCCTGCCCGGGCCGGGTGAGCTCGCGGCGACGATGCTCATCGAGATCAGCGAGGCGTTGCAGATCAAGCCCGTCCTGGACAAGCTCCTCGGCATCGACACGCGCGACTACGTGAGGCTGACGGTCGGGCCGCACGTCGTCGTGGGCGACTTCGAGACCGGCCACTCCGACGAGGAGCGCGGGAAGCTCGCCGCCGTCCACTTCGCGCGCTTCAAGCTCCCGCCCGAGGCGCGACGGACCTTTCGCGACGCCGAGGTGACCCTGGTCGTCGAGCACCCCAACGAGCGTGCGCGGACGGTGCTCTCGGACGCGACGAAGCGCGCCCTGCTGCACGACCTGCTCTAGCGATGTCGCTGGAGCGTGGTCGTTGGAGCGGGGGCGTTGTCGCGGGGCCGCGAGGACAGAACACTCCGTGGGTGGCCTGAGAAAGGCGCCGTATCGCTCCGCTCTGCTGGCGGTCGCGCTTGCCGTTGCTGGGTGCGGGCCGGAACGCCTGTCGCCGAGCGCCGAGCGTGGGCGCCAGGTCTACCTGTCGCAGTGCACCGCCTGCCACGCGACGGACCCTGCGCGGCCGGGACCGATCGGGCCGCCCGTCAAGGGATCGTCGAAGGAGCTCCTCGAGGCCAAAGTATTGAGGGGCGAGTACCCGCCGGGCTACAGGCCGAAGCGAGCGACCAGGATCATGCCGCCGCAGACGCAGGTGGCGGGAGACATCCAGGCGCTCGCGGACTATCTCCAGTGAGGGCGCCCGACACACGACGGCCGGGCGGCGACCCGCCCGGCCGTCGGTGCGTGTCGGGGGAGGAGAACTCGCCCTACCGCATCATCCCCGCGAGAACGAAGTAAAGAATCGCGGTCAGGATGAACCCGCCCCAGAAGGTGCCGTTGAGGGTGGAGAGCATCTTCTTACCTGGCCCCGTCGTACCCACCAGCGCGTTGACCTCGGCGGCGGCGAGCACGATGGCGAGGAGAATGAGCGCGCCGACCTTGGCCCCGGGCCCGGTCGGATCCGCCATGGCGAGATGGGAGGCCGCCCCCATGAAGAAGAGCATCGGGATCGAGAGTAGCGTGTTCGTGCGCGAGGCGAAGCCGGAGCGCTGGCCCCGCGCGGCGGCGTCCGGAATGGCCTGACCGCCCTTGGAGACTTGCGTGGCGGACGCGATCACGACCTTCTGAGCCGGCCAGATGACGAACCAGACGTTGAACCACATGAGGCTGCCGAGCATCCCGCCGAAGAAGATCTTCCACGCGTAGGCGGACGCGAAGAACTCGCGGATGCCGCCATACCCGCCGAACCCCTCGTGGCCGAACATCTTGTGGATGATGATGAGCCAGCCCGTGATGAAGGTGAACATCGCGCCCCAGCGGAACCACCAGAGCGCCCGCCCGACGAGACTCCCGGCGATCATGCCGGTCCGCACCGGGGCGTCGGCCGTCGCGAAAAACGGTGTCTGGACGAAGTTGAAGTAGTACAGCAGGCCGATCCAGGTGATGCCGGCGAGGAAATGAAACCAGCGCAACAGAAAGAGCCAGCCGTCGCCCGTGAACAGCGCCATCTCACCGCCTCCTAGTTGGGGGCACTCCCTGTGTCCTCGTCCTCGTCGTCTGCGTCGTCCTCTTCGTCTAGAAGGTCCGCCTCCTCTTCGTCGTCGTCGAGGGTCTCGTCATCGTCGAGCTCGTCGAGCTCCTCTGCGTCGTCGTCGGCCACCTCCCCCTCGTCGAGCTCGTCGTCATCGAAGTCGTCGTCGAACTCCTCGTCATCTTCGTCTTCGTCGTCCTTTTCGTCGTCGGCTGGGCTGCGCTCGACAAGCTGGTGCCACGGGTGCGTCCGGAACTGCATGTGAGGGCTCCTCCGGGTGGTTTGCTCGGCGGGATTATAACAAACATCTTCGGTGTCAAGACCGAATCGGGCGAGCGGCGCGCGCGACGACCCTGGGGTAAAATCCGGTCCGGACGTCTTCGGACGTGTCGGCCCGGCGGTGTAGCTCAGCGGCAGAGCAGGGGTCTCATAAGCCCCGTGTCGGAGGTTCGATTCCTCCCACCGCCACCACACTTAACGCGCAGGGTTTTTCTCCGAACGCTCCCGACCGTGTGGGACCCCGATGTTGTCCGGCGACCGCTCGTCCGTCAGTCGCATCGGCCGCGTTCTCTGTTCCGCGTTTGTTGCCGCGATGCCTGATGGATCCGCGGCGCTGTCGATGGCGGTCGTCGCCCTGAACGCCGCCAGAGGCCGTCCTCTCAGGGAACGCCTGGCGTCCCCGCGCGCTGATGGCTGCCCCGACCCGTGCCCCAGAGGACTCGCGCGCCCGCCGAGTTCGGAAGGGTGTAGGCGACGGCGCCGCTCGCCACCGTTCCGATGACCAGCTGCAGATCGGCGCTGCCATCGATGTGGGCGATGGTCGGGGCAGCCAGGGCGCCGTTCCAGGCCTTTTCAAGGGCCGGCGCCGGGAGGTCGATTCGGTACAGCTCCTGGCCCAAATAGTTGAGGATGTGAAGCTGCCCGACGCCGCCGGTCGCCTTCTTGGGCCAAGAAGTAAAGATCACCTCGGCGTGGCCGTCGTTGTCCAGGTCGACCACCACCGGCTCGCTCGCGAACCGGAAGTCGTCTCCGGGGGCGCCCGTCGTCGGGATCGTATAGGGCCAGCTCCCGTGCTCGGTCTTGTCGAGCCAGTAGGCGTGGACCTTGCCGTCGTAGGAGGGATAGATGATCTCCTTGAAGCCGTCACCATCCAGATCGGCGACCGCCGGGTTGGGGAAGACCATCTCGATGACGTTGTAATCCTCGGAGCGCGGTGCGCTGCCGGGACCGGGCGTCGGGATCACGGTCCAGTCGAAGCCGCTGCCACTCCAGCGCGTGCGATCGAGCCTGAAGATGAATGGCATGTGGTAGAGGCTGGTGTATGGAGCGGTGCCGCAGTTGTAGATGTTGCCGACCACGATCAGCTCGGGGACACCGTCACCGTCGACATCGGCGACGACGGGGGCGCTGTAGTCGAAGCTGGGACGGTGGTCGACGCCGCAGTTGGCGTAGCCGCGCAAGTCCACGGCCTGGTCGACGTGGACACCGACCTCGCTCCAGAATTGGCGCGGGGCGAAGATGGGGTTCACTGTGAGCTGGTTGCCGTTTCGGTCGAAGGCGTTGATGTAGTGCCCGCCGGGGACGAACAACTCCTTGAAGCCGTCGCCGTTCATGTCTGCCACGGTCACGTTCTGGTTCCACATGCCGAAGCTGTCGCCGGGCTCGCCGTCGTGGCGGGCCGGCCAGCCGGGACGGACGGTGCCGTTGGGCGCCAAGACGTTGAGCTGCCGCGCCGTCAGACCAGCGGCTTGACCCACGATGATCTCGAGCTGGCCGCCGGTTTCTAGATCTGTCACGGCCAGGGTGCGGAGCTCGCCGCCGCTGAAGGGGTTCCGGGTCCAGACGACGTTGCCGGAGCGGTTGTAGACGGTAAGCTGGTCGGAGTCGCGGGCGACGACCACCTCGAGGGTCCCGTCTCCCGTCAGGTCCGCGACGGCAATGCCTGGCCAGACCCGGTTGCCGCTTGGGGCGCGCCACTTCAGGCTGCCGCTGTCACCGCGCAGCGCTACGACGTCGTACGCGCCCCAGATCACGTCCGGCTGGCCGTCGCCGTCGAGGTCCGCGACGGCGGGGGAGGAGTACCAGCCGGTCTGGCAGTACGGGCCCGGCAAGCAACCGCCGTACTGCCACTTCAAGACGGGCGCGCTGACGACGGCAACGTTGAAGGTGGCCGTGACCGACCTCGCCGCGGTCATCGTCACCGTACAGATCGTGCCCGAAACCGTATTGCATCCGCTCCAGCTACTGAAGGTCGATCCGGCTGCTGGCGTCGCCGCCAGCGTCACCACCGTTCCGCTGTCGTAGGCGGCCGAGCACGTTGCTCCGCAGTTGATCCCCGGCGGACTCGAGGTCGCCGTGCCGCTCCCCGTCCCCGCGCGGTTGACCGTGAGAGTGAAGAGCTGGCTCGACGGGTTGAAGGTGGCGCTGACCGACTTCGCCGCACTCATCGTCACCGTACACGTCGCGCCCGAGACGGTGTCGCATCCGCCCCAGCCATTGAACGTCGACCCGCTCCCCGGCGCCGCCGTCAGCGTCACCACCGTGCCGCGGTCGTAAGGCTCAGAGCAATCCGTCCCGCAGCTGATCCCCGGCGGACTCGAGCTCACGCTGCCGGTGCCGGTGCCTGCTGGGACGACCGAGAGTGTTACGCGGTCCGTCACCGTGAGCGTCGTGCTCGCGCTTGCCCCGGAACCACCGGTTGCCGTGATCGTAGCAGTCCCCGGATTCAGGCCCGTCGCCCGCCCGACCGCGTCAATGGTGGCCACCGCGCCGTTGCTGCTCGTCCACGCCACGCCGGTCCCCGTCACCGTGACCGGGGTGGAGGACCCGGTCGTGGCCCCGTTCCCCAGCTGGCCGAAGTCGTTGTTGGGGCCCACCGCGCCCCAGCACTTCACGGTACCGTTCGCAAGGAGCGCGCAGGTGTGCAGGATGCCGGCGCTGACGGCGACGGCGCCCGTGATTCCGCCCACCCGCACGGGGGTAGACGAGCTCGTGGTGGTCCCGTCGCCGAGCTGCCCCTCGAGGTTCCGCCCCCAGCACTGCACCGTGCCGTCCGAGAGGAGCGCGCAGGTGTGCTGGAACCCGCCGCTCACAGCAGTGGCGCTCGGGAGTCCGGCCACTCGTCCGGGGACGCGCGAACCTATGGTGGTCCCGTTGCCGAGCTGCCCCTCGGCGTTCCGGCCCCAGCACTGCACCGTGCCGTCCCCAAGCAGCGCACAGGTGTGATAGAACCCGCCGCTGACGGCGGCGGCACCGGTGAGTCCACCCACCCGCAAGGGGGTGGACGAGCTCGTGAAAGTCCCGTCGCCGAGTTGGCCGTCGTCGTTCCGGCCCCAGCACTGCGCCGTGCCGTCCCCAAACAGCGCACACGTGTGATAGCCCCCGGCGATAACGGCGGCGGCGCTCGTGATTCCGGCTGCCCGCACCGGGGTGGACGAACAGAAGAACCCAGGGGTCGTCGGGCATTGGCTACCAGACGGGGTGACGCCGAGCTGCCCGTCGGAGTTCCGCCCCCAGCACCACACCGTGCCATCCCCAAGGAGTGCACAACTGTGGTAACCCCTGGCGGCGACGGCGACGGCGCCGGTGATTCCGACCACGGCGGCTGGCACGGTGGAGATGTTGTTGAAGGTCCCGTCGCCGCGCTGCCCGGAGTCGCCCACCCCCCAGCACTGCACCGTGCCGTCGCCCGGGAGCGCGCACGTGTGGGCGTCGCCAGTGACCACGCGGGTCGCAGTGGTCAGGCCTCTGACTGCGACTGGAACCGAGGAGCTGCTCAAGCTCCCGTCGCCGTTGCCGAGCTGCCCGAAGTTGTTCCGCCCCCAGCACTGCACCGTCCCGTCGGGCAGTCGCATACATGTATGCAACCCGCCGGCGGCCAGGGCGGTGGGGGCGACGGTTCCGCTCGCCGTAAACTGCTGCGTCTGGCCCACGCTAATGGTGGGATTCGCCGGCGTGACGGTGATGCCTTGCGCGGCGACCTCTCCTCTGGGCCCGGCGCAGACGAGCATCAAGGCCGCCAAGACGGCGCAGGCTTTCGCCCATCTGTATCTCTGGTCTCTCTGCTCTCCTTCCAAACGTGTCCCGGTAATCCGGCCCCCCTGTGTCACTCTCCGGGATCGGTACGGTTGTCCCCACGATCCTGGAATCGCGAGCGGGACGAGGGCAATCAGGTTGAACCATGAATTTGCCATCGGAGTATTCACTCCCCTGACCGATGTGCCGCCCGGGTGCCGGTACTCTCGGTTCGGGAAATCTCCGGATCGTCGGTCAGGGGTTGCCCGGAGGCTGATTCCCGTTCTTCCTGCTCCGCACCTACGCCTTTCCCGGTGTTACACTCGGAGACGAAATGACGGACATCCTGGTGGAGGACGACGGCCCCGTCGCGACGGTGGTCTTCAACCGTCCGAAGGTGCGCAACGCGATCAGCCTCGCCATGTGGACCGAGCTCGCGCGGGTCACCGAGGGCCTGGCGAAGGACGACTCGGTGCGCGCCATCGTCTATCGCGGCGCCGGTCGAGAGGCGTTCGCCTCCGGCGCCGACATCTCCGAGTTCGAGGAGCACCGCAAGGACACGGCGACCGCGCTCCGCTACAACGCCCAGACGTCCGCAGCCTACACGGCCATCCGAGAGTGCCCGAAGCCGACCGTCGCGATGGTCTTCGGCTTCTGCATGGGCGGTGCGATGGCCGTCGCCATGGCCTGCGATCTGCGCTTCGCCGCGGAGGGCGCGAAGTTCGGCATCCCCGCAGCGCGGCTCAGCATCATCTACGGCGCCGACGCGGTCGGCCAGCTCGTGGACCTCGTGGGCCCCGCCTACGCGAAGGACATCCTCTACTCCGCCCGGACCGTCGGGGACCGCGAGGCGCTCGCGATGGGCCTGATCCAGCGGCTCCTGCCGCCTGACGAGCTCGAGGCGCACGCCTACGACTATCTGCGGAAAGTCGCCGACAACGCGCCCCTGTCCGTGCGGGGCGCCAAGCTGACGATCGAGTCGTACCTCCTCGGGCTGACCGAAGAGCGTCGCGCGAAGCTGAAGGAGCTGGCGCTCGAGGCGTTCGAGAGCGAGGACTATAGGGAGGGGACGCGGGCGTTCCTCGAGAAGCGGGCGCCCAAGTTTCAGGGGCGTTAGCCCCCAGCGTGCGGCTCGCCTTCCTCACCTCCACGCCGCTCTCGGCCATCGCGGGCAGCGGCACCTTCGTCGCCCTGGACGGCCTGGTCCGGGGCCTCGAGCGTCTCGGCCACGTCGCGCGCATTCGCCCCTTGCGCGTGCGGACCACCGTTCATACCCTCGATCGCTGGCTCTACAATGTGGGCGTCCTCCGCTCGCCGCCCGAGGGCGACGTGATCGTCGGCGTTGACCTCGACGGGTTCCTCTGGGCGCGGTCGCGGCGCCGCCCGTTCGTCGTCATGCTCAAGGGCATCATCGCCGACGAGCTCAGGAACGAGCGCGGGCTCGTCCGGACGCTCCTGAGGGTCCAGGCCCACTGGGAGCGGCTCAACACCGGGCGCGCCGACCGCGTCGTCGTCCCGAGCCGCTACTCGGCGTCCGTGGCCGGCGAGGTGTACGGCGTCCCGCCGGAGAAGCTGGCGGTCGTGCCGGAGCCGATCGACCTCGCGGAGTGGCGGCGGCGCTTCGCGCGCGCCGACCGGCGGCCGGCGACCCGACCGACCGTGCTCTCGGTGGCGCGGATGTATCCGCGCAAGCGGCTCGCGGATCTGCTCGAAGCCGTCCGGATCCTCCGCGCGCGAATCCCGCGGGTCCAGGTCCGCATCGTAGGGGAAGGGCCGGAATCCGTGCGCCTGCGCGCGCTCCACCGCCGGCTCGGCCTCGGGGACACCGTCGTATTCTTGGGAGAGGTCCAGCGGACGGCGCTGGCGGTAGAATATGTGAGCGCGCACTGCTTCTGCCTGCCGACCGTGCAGGAAGGGTTCGGCATCGTGTTCGCAGAGGCGATGGCGGCCGGGCTGCCCGTGGTCGCGTGCCGGGCGGCGTCCGTTCCGGAAATCGTCGAGGATCGCCGGACGGGCCTCCTCGTGAACCCGGGAAGCCCGGACGCGCTCGCGACGGCCATGGAGACACTCCTGATGAACGAAGCGCTCCGGAAGGAGCTCGGCGCCGCGGGGACGCGGCGGGTGGAGGCGTTCGACCTCGAACGCGTCGCCCAGCGCTTCGTCGAGATCCTGCCGTGAGCGCGGACCTCGCGTACAGCACTCGGCGCTTCACCTTCGCCGCGGCCCACCGCTACTCGGTCGAGGAGTGGTCGCCAGAGGAGAACGAGCGCGTCTTCGGCCGCCTCACGGTGGCTCACGGCCACAATTACATGCTCGACGTCACGATCCGGGGGCCGATCGATCCACAGACGGGGATGGTGATCGACCTCGGCGAGCTCAAGCGGATCGTCGGCGAGACCGTGGTCGAGCGCTTCGACCACGCGGACCTGAACGCCGACGCGCTCTTTCGCGGGCGGGTGCCGACGACCGAGAACCTCGCGATCGTCGTGTGGGAGCTCCTCGCGCCGAAGCTCGGCGCCGACCGGCTCTGGCAGGTTCGCGTGTGGGAGGACCCCACGCTCTACGTCGATTACCGGGGGGCCTGATGGTCGCGCTGACGCGTGTCTATCACTTCAGCGCGGCCCACCAGCTCGCCAACCCCGCGCTCTCGCCCGAGCGTAACGCCGCGCTGTACGGCGACTGCCACCGGCGCCACGGCCACAACTACTACCTCGAGGTCACGGTGGCCGGGCGCCCCGACCCCGTGACGGGCATGGCGGTCGACCTCGGACGGCTCGACGACACGGTGAACGGCGCGGTGGTCGCCCAGGTGGATCACCGCTCGCTCGAGGAGGTCCCGGCGCTCCGCGGGGTCATCACGACCGGCGAGAGCCTCGCGCGCGCGTTCTGGCGGATCCTGGCGCCGGCGCTGCCGACCGGTGCGCTCAGGCGCGTGGCCGTCGTCGAGACGGCGAAGAACCGCTTCGAATACGAAGGCGGCGTGGGATGATCGAGAAGCTGATCGAGCAGCTCTTGAAGGAGCTCGGCCAGGACGTGAACCGCGAGGGGCTCGAGAAGACGCCCGAGCGCGTCGCGAAGGCGTTGCGCTACCTCACGTCGGGCTACGACAAGGACGTCAAGCAAGTCTTGAACGACGCCATGTTCGTCGAGGACTACGACGAGATGGTGATCGTCAAGGACATCGACTTTTTTTCTGTCTGCGAACATCATATGATCCCGTTTTTTGGCAAGGCCCACGTCGCGTACATGCCGCGCAAGAAGATCGTCGGGCTCTCGAAGATCCCACGGCTCGTCGAGATGTACAGCCGCCGGCTGCAGGTGCAGGAGCGGCTCACGACCCAGATCGCGAACACGCTCAACGAGGCGCTCCAGCCGCGCGGCGTGGCGGTGGTCATGGAGGCCATCCACCTGTGTATGCTGATGCGCGGGGTGGAGAAGCAGAACTCGAAGGCGGTCACCTCCGCGATGCTCGGCTCCTTCCGCGACCGGCCCGAGACGCGGGCCGAGTTCATGGAGCTGATCAAGTCGGGCCGGGGGCTCCAGATTTGACGGAGGCGCGGCGCGCGCTCGAGGAGCAAGTCGCGCTCGTCACGGGCGCCGGGCGCGGGATCGGCCGGGCGATCGCCATCGCGCTCGCCACGGAGGGCGCGGCGGTCGTGCTCGCGGCCCGGACGCGGCAGCAGCTCGCCGAGGTCGCGGCCGAGATCCGAGAGCGCGGCGGCCGGGCGCTCGCGGTCCCGACCGACGTCGCACAGGACACCGCAGTGGAGGCGCTCGTCGAGCAGACGATGGCCGAGTTCGGGCGCCTGGACGTGTTGGTGACGGCCGCGGGCACCGCGTCGTTCGGGCCGGTGGCCGGGGCGAAGCCCGCCGACTGGGACGCGATGCTCGCGGTGAACTTCCGCGCGGTGATGGTGTGCTGCTGCGCCGTGCTGCCGGTGATGATCCACCAGCGCCGCGGCACGATTCTGAACATCGCCTCCGTGGCCGCCCAGCGCTTCATCCCCGGCGCCGCCGCCTACGCGGCGACCAAGGCGGGCGTGGTCGCCTGGAGCCGGGTGCTCCGCGAAGAGATCCGTGCCGAGGGCGTGCGCGTCGGCGTCCTCGTGCCCGGCGCCGTGGACACGCCGCTCTGGGACGCGATCCCGCAGGGGCCGGATCGGAGCCGGATGCTGCGACCCGAGGACGTGGCGCGCGCGGCCGTCCTCATGGTGACGCTGCCGCCCAGCGCCGCGCTCGAGGAGCTCACCCTCCTGCCCGCCGGCGGCATCCTGTGATACGATGATTCCGTCGACATTACCGGAAGGGGTCGCCGATTCGGGAGGATCGAATGGTTACGATGACTGACACGGCCGCGAAGAAGATCTCGGAGCTGCGCCTCGAGGAGGGCAAGCCCGAGTGGGGGCTCCGGATCCGCATCGTGGGCGGCGGCTGCTCCGGCATGTCGTACGAGCTCGGCTGGGAGGACCAGCCGCAGCCCGACGACGACGTCGTCGAGGCGCAGGGCGTCAAGGTCTACATCGACCGGCACAGCGCCCCGTATCTCAGCGGCAGCGAGATCGACTACGTGGACAACAGCATGCTCGGCGCCGGCTTCGCGATCAAAAATCCGAACGTGAAGTCGAGCTGCGGCTGCGGCCAGTCCCACCGGTTCTAGCAGCAGCACCCGCCGTGCACATCCGGGTCCGCCTCTTCGCCCGGTACCGTGAAGCCGCAGGGCGGGAGCGGATCGAGCTCGAGCTTCCCGAGGGCGAGACGGTCGAGTCGGCGTGGTCGGCCGTGACCGAGCGCCTTCCCGAGCTCGCGCGCTACCGCCCGTACACGCTGTTCGCGGTCGGCCACGAGTACGTCACCCCCACCCATCGGCTCCGCCCCGACGACGAGCTCAGCCTCTTCCCGCCGGTGAGCGGCGGTGCCGGGGGGGACACCTACCGGGTCGTCGCGGCGCCACTCTCGCCGGACGCGATCGCGTCGGCGGTCGACGACCCGGGCGCCGGCGGCATCGTCATCTTCTCGGGCGTCGTGCGGAACGAGACGGAGGGGCGGTCCGTGAAGTTCCTCGAGTACGAGGCGCATGCGCCGATGGCGGAGGCGAAGATGCGCGAGATCGGCGAGGGAATCCGCGCGCGCTGGCCCGGGGTGCGGCGGGTGGCGATGCTCCACCGCGTCGGCCGGCTCGAGATCGGTGAGTCGAGCGTGCTCATCGCCGTGTCGGCGGCGCACCGCGCGGAGGCGTTCGAGGCGTGCCGGCACGCGATCGACACGCTCAAGCGGACGGTGCCCGTCTGGAAGAAGGAGCACTTCGAGGACGGCGAGGTCTGGGTCGGTCTCCAGAGCGGATAGCCTCGTGACCGTGCTCGAGCGGGTCGAGCGCACCATTCGCCGCCACGCGATGCTTGCGGGCGGCGAATGTGTCTTGGTCGCCGTGTCGGGTGGCGCCGACTCCGTCGCCCTCCTGCACGCGCTAACGACGCTCGCCCCCGCGTGGGGCCTCCGGCTCCATGCGCTCCACGTCGACCACGGGCTGCGCGTCGATTCCGCGCGGGACGCCAAGGTCGTGCGCCGGCTCGGCGAGCGGTTCGGCGTTCCCGTCGAGGTCGTCGCGGTGACCGTCGAGCGCCGCGGATCGCTCGAGGCCGCGGCACGCGCCGCGCGCTACGCGGCGCTCACCACGTGCGCCGACCGCGTCGGAGCGACGCGCATCGCGCTCGGCCATACCGCGGACGACCAGGCCGAGACCGTGCTGATGCGCGTTCTCCAGGGCACCGGCATGCGGGGACTCGCGGGAATCCCGCCGGTCCGCGACCGGATCATCCGCCCGCTGATCGAGTGCCGACACGCCGACCTCGTCGCCGAGGTACGGCGGGCCGGGCTCGAGTGGGTCGAGGATCCGTCCAACCAGGACCGGAAATTTTTGAGAAACCGGATCCGTCACGAGTTCCTGCCGTGGCTCACCGAGTCGTATGGCCCGGAGATGCCCGACGCGCTCGTTCGAGTCGCGACGGCGGCGCGGGCCACGGTCGGGGCGCTCGATCGGATCGCGGCGTCCGAGCTCGAGCGGCTCGCCGAGACCGCCGAGGGCGCCGTGATCTTGCCGCTCGAGCCGCTGCGCGGACTGCCGCGCGACGTGGCCGGCGAGGTGTTGCGCCAGGCGGCGGCGCGGCTCGGGAGCCGCGCTCCGCTGAGGGCGTGGGCGCACCGCGGGCTGCGGCGCCTGCTCGCCACGCCGCCGCCGCGGCACCGATTCAGGATCGGCGCCGTCACGCTCGAGGTGAGCGGCCCACGCCTCCGTCTGGCGCTCGGCGCATTGCCCCCCCTCACCGAGCGCCGCGTGACCGTGCCCGGGCGGCTCGCCCTGCCGGAGATCGGACGTACGCTCGAGGCGACGCTCTGCGACGCCGATGGGTTTGTGATCCCCGACGATCCGGGGCGTGTCGTGTTCGACGCCGACCTGCTGCCCACCGCGTTCGTGGTGCGGCCGCGGCGTGCGGGCGACCGCTTCACGCCCTTTGGCGGCGTCGAGCGGAAGCTGAAGGACTTCCTGATCGACGCCAAGGTGCCCCGCTGGGAGCGCGACCGTGTCCCGATCGTCGAGGCGGCGGGGGAGATCGTGTGGCTCGGGGGGATCCGGCGGGGCGTGGCGGCGCCGGTCGTCACGCGCACGCGCCGGGTCCTCGAGCTGGCACTCGTCGCGCTGGCGGAGCCGCGCGTCGCCCGGTAAAATCATGGATCTCGGTCGTTGATGAAAACGCCACTCGCACTCCTCCTGATTGTCCTGTCCACGCTGCCGGCGTACGCCGAGCCGCGGACGCAGCCGACGCTCGACCCGCGTGCCCTGCTCCACGCCCTGGAGGAGGCCTTCACCACGGTCGCCGACCGCGTCACGCCGGCGGTCGTCAACGTGAGCACCGTGCCCCGCAAGCAGTCCGCCGAGGAAACGCCCGAGCGGTTCCGCGAGTTCTTCGGCGAGGAGTTCTACGAGCGCTTCTTCCGCCGGCGCCCGCGGGAGGACACGCGGGCGAGCGGCTCCGGCGTGACGGTGGATCCGCGAGGATACATCTTGACGAACAACCACGTCATCGAGAACGCTCAGGACATCACCGTGCGCCTCTCGGACGGTCGGAAGTTCACCGCGAAGCTCGTGGGTCGCGATCCGAAGACCGACCTCGCCGTGCTCAAGGTGGAGGCGCCGTCGCCGCTGCCGGCCGCGGAGCTCGGCGACTCCGACCACCTCCGCGTCGGACAGTGGGCGATCGCGATCGGGAATCCGTTCGGCCTCGATCGCACGGTGACGGTCGGGATCATCTCGGCGACGGCGCGCAACCGCGTCGGCGTGGCGACGTACGAGAACTTCATCCAGACGGACGCGTCGATCAATCCGGGGAACTCCGGTGGGCCGCTCCTGAATCTGGACGGGAAGGTGATCGGCATCAACACGGCGATCGTGGCGGCGGGGCAGGGGATCGGGTTCTCGATCCCGATCAACCAGGCCAAGGAGGTCATGCGCCAGCTGATCGCCTCCGGTCGCGTCGTGCGCGGCTGGCTCGGCATCGCGATCCAGGACGTGACGGACGAGCTCGCGGGGACCTTCGGCGTGAAAGAGGGCGTGCTCGTCGCCGAGGTCATGAAGGGCGGGCCCGCGGAGGCCGCCGGCGTGCGCCAGGGGGATGTCATCGTCGAGCTCAACGGCGCGCCCATCAAGGAGGTCCCCGAGCTCCAGCGCCGTGTCGCCGCCGTCGCGCCCGGGCAGCCCGTGCGTCTCAAGGTGATCCGCGAGCGAAAGCCCGTGGCGCTCAGCGTGACGGTCACCGAGATGCCCGCCGAGGAGCCCGTGCTTGCCGGCGCGCCGGACGAGGAGAGCTGGGGGCTCGGCGTCGAGCCGCTCAGCGGCGAGGCCGCGGCCCAGCTCGGGCTCACGATCGCGGGCGGGCTGCTCGTCACCGACGTCGTGACGGGCGGCCCGGCGGACCGGGCCGGCCTCCGCCGCGGCGACGTCATCGTCGAGGTCGGCAAGAAGCCCGTCGCCGATCCCGCCGCGCTCTTCCGTATGCTCGCGCAGCTCAAGCCGGGCGACCGCGTCCTCGTCTTCGTCCAGCGCCCGTCGAGTGGCGGGCGTGCCGAATACCTCGTCATGGAACGGTCGCGCCAACCGTGATCGCCGAGACGCCCAAGCTCGCGCGCCGGGGCACCGTCCTCGTCGTCGACGACGAGGAGGGGGTGCGCGCGTCGGTCCGCGTGATCCTCGAAGAGACGTGCGACGTCCTCGAGGCGGAAAACGGCGCCGCGGCGCTCGACCTGCTCCGCGTCCACGAGGTCGACCTCGTCATGCTCGACCAGCGCATGCCAGGAGAGCCCGGGATCGAGGTCCTGCCCCGCGTCCTGGCCGTGGACCCGACCACGGTCGTCGTGCTGGTCACGGCCGTGCGTGAGGTGCGCACGGCGGTCGAGGCGCTCAAGCGCGGCGCCTACGACTACCTCACCAAGCCCTTCGACGTGGACGACATCCTGCTGCTCGCCCAGCGCGCGCTGGAGAAGCGGGCGCTCGAGCGCGAGGTGCTGTGTCTGCGCTCCGCCCTGGCGGGCAGCGCTCCCGAGCCGGGGTCGGGTCCCGGCTTCGAGAGCCTCGTCGGGCGCCACCCCGAGATGGTCAAGATCTACCAGCTGATCACGCAGATCGCCGACACGCCCACGACCGTGCTCATCACGGGCGAGAGCGGCACCGGCAAGGAGCTCGTCGCGCGCGCGATCCACACCCGCAGCGACCGGCGCGGCCAGCCGTTCGTCGCCGTGAACGTCGCCGCCATCCCCGACACGCTGATCGAGTCGGAGCTCTTCGGCCACGAGAAGGGCGCGTTCACCGGCGCCCACGCCCGCAAGCTCGGGAAGTTCGAGCTCGCCCACGGCGGGACGGTGTTCCTCGACGAGATCGGCTCGCTGCGCCTGGACCTCCAGACGAAGCTCCTCCGCGCCCTCCAGGAGCGCGAGATCGAGCGCCTCGGCGGGCTGCGGCCCGTCGCGATCGACGTGCGCGTCGTCGCCGCGACCAACGTCAACCTCAAGACCGCGGTGCGGACGCGCGAGTTCCGTGAGGACCTCTACTATCGCCTGAACGTCGTGCCGGTCCACGTGCCGCCGCTCCGCGAGCGGCGCGAGGACATTCCGCTCCTCGTCGAGCACTTCGTCCGGAAGACCGCGCGCGAGTGCCACCGCGACGTGCGAGGCGTGTCGGCGGGCGCGCTCGAGGTGCTGACGCGCTACGACTGGCCGGGGAACGTGCGCGAGCTGGAGAACGTCATGCATCGCGCGGTCGTGCTCGCGCAGAGCCACGTCATCCAGCTCCAGGACGTCCCGCTCGACGTCGCGCTGCCGGACACGGGCCCGCGCCTCGCCGAGGACACCGGCCCGCCGCTCCGGGAGGCGATGGAGCAGTTCGAGCGCCAGTACATCCTGCGCGTGCTCGAGCGCGTCGGGTGGAACATGAGCCGCGCCGCGCGCGTGCTCGGCGTGCACAGGAACACCGTGCTCGCCAAGCTCACCGCCTGGGGCATCCAGCGCCCGGCGAGCGCGGATGGGCGGAGTCTGAGCTTGTAGCGGCCCCTCAGCGTCCGCCGGGCGCGCGAGTTCCCCTCCGCGTGACCGACGTCTCCGTGCTCACGGCTGCGCGTTGAAGGCGGCGGTGACCGACCTCGCCGCGCTCATGATCACCGTACAAGTCGTGTCTGCGACCGTATCGCATCCGCTCCAACCACCGAAGACAGACCCAATGTCCGGACTCGCCGTCAGCGTCACGCTCGTGCCACTGTTGTAGGTCGCCGTGCAGGTGGCCGGGCACCTGATCGACCCCTCGTTCGAACTCACGGTGCCGCTGCCCGTCGCGCTGACGGTGAGCTCCGACGCGCTCGTGCACACGACAAATGCCTGGACGTCGAGGCTTTCGAGGGTTTCTGCGGGGAGGGGATTGAACACGATGACTCTCCATCCGTGAGGGCCGGCGTTGTCCAACGTCCCCTCGCCCGAAGCGTCGGAGATGGCAAAAGAGTCGGAGACGGTCATCTTTTCAGCATGGAACTCACTGGCACTGGTAACAAGACCGCCGCCGGTCGCAAAGTCGGACCCGTGACACAAGACTTGGACGTCACCTCGCGTCTCTGGTGCGACGGTGACCACGCCAGATCGTAAGACATAGGTCCTCGATCCCTGGGCTTGGGCGTGCCCTGCCGCGAGAAATAACACTGCTGATGACAGCGCGACCGTCAGGAACATCGGGTCTCTTCGCATCGCCATCCCCCTGGAGCCTACTGACTGCTGCACGTTGGCTCCCTACGCGTTTTCGTCTGGATTCGCCGGACTCACCTCCGTGCCGCTCACCCGAGCGAGCGCACGTGGGTCGCACGTTCCCACATCTCTGCGACCCTCGGCGATTCGGCAAAGTACGCAAACCGAACGCGGAAGATCCCCAACACGCCCACGAGGAAAGGGCCTGGTGCCCCCAGACACGTCGGACAACCTCAGAACCCTGATCGTCTCCGGCGCCACGACGTCCTGCGCGCACCGGGGCGCCGGGCCTTACGCGCTGATCAGCGCGTACACGACGCGCCAGAGCGCGAGGACGTCGCGCGCCGCCCCCCAGCCGCCGCCGCCGCCGCCCTCGACGTGCTCCACCAGGCCGACCAGGACGAGCGCGGTGCGCTCAGGACGCGCGGCCGCGAGCCGGAGACTCTCCGTGTAGGGGACCGCCCGGTCGCTCTGGCCGTGAATCAAGATCAGACGTGCACGGATCTCGCCCACCACGCGCAGCGGCGACAGCTCGTCGAGGTAGCGCTCGAGCGCGGGGGGAAGCCGGGCGAGGAACCGCGCGGCGCGGTCGGCGTCGGCGGCCATGAGCTCGGCGCGCGCGGCGGGCTCGAGCAGGTCGGCGTTGGCGGCGACGAACGACCGCACCAGCTCCGGGTCGTGGACGACGCGGCCCCGCACGCCGCCGTACTCGTAGGCGCCCGTGAGCCAGAAACGGAGCACCTCGCGCGCCGAGGCGTAACCGCCGAGACTCACGACCGCGCGCACGCGCTCGCGCACGCGGGGATCGGCCGCCGCGAGGAGCGCGGGCCCGGCCCCGACGCTCACGCCGAGGACGACCGAAGGGCTGGCGAGCGCGGCGAGCGTCGCCACGACGGGTGCGACGTCGTTCGACCCCAGGCGTCCGCGCGTGAGACCGGGGATCGTCGGGACGGCGACGTCAAAGCCGCAGCGCGCCAGGAGCGTCGCCGCCTCACGCACCCGGGCGTCGTCCTTGCCCTCGGGGGCGAAGCCATGGACGAGCACCAGGGGCGCGCTGCCTGGGAGCCCGGCCGGAACGTACCGGTCCACGGCGGCGCCGGCGACCGCGAGCGGCTCGCGCGTCGGCTCGAGCGTCAGCGCCGACAGAGGCGCCAGCCGGCCCTGGCTCAGAAACTCGACGAGGAACGCGCCGGCCCACAGCGTGCGGCGACCGGCGTGCGCGACGGGAACGAAGAGGACGAGCGCGAGGAGGAGGCCGGCGAGCCGGACTACTTCCGGTTGACGCACTTCACGAGGCGCCACCCGTTGAACATGTTCGCCCGCGCGACGACCTCGGGCTCGAGCCCGACCGCGGCGAGGAGCGGCCCGAGCGCGAGGTTCGACTTCCAGCCGAGTCGCGTGCAGAGGGGCGCCACCAGGTCCTCGAGCCACCCCACGACCCGGCGCTCGCTGCGGAAGTGGTTGAGGGTGACGAGGAGGCCGCCTGGCTTGACCACGCGGCGCATCTCGCGAAGGACGGCGACCGGATCGGGGACCGCGGAAATCGTGTACGTCGCCACGGCCTTATCGAACTCGTCGTCTGCGAAGTCCATGGACGTTGCGTCCATGACCTTGAGCGTCACGTTCGGCATCGCCAGCGTCTGCACCCGCTCGACGGCCTTGTCGAGCATCTCCGCGGAGAGGTCGATGCCGGTCAGCCGGCAGGCGGGCGGGTAGAGGGGCAGGTTCAGGCCGGTGCCGATCCCCACCTCGAGCACGGAGTCGCCGCGCTGGATGTCGAGGTGCTTGACGGCCGCGACGCGGCCCGGGGCGAAGATCCAGTCGAAGATGAAGTCGTAGACCGGGGCGTACAGCTCGTAGGCGCGCTCGACCTGCCTCTTCTCCAACGCCGCGTCCACTCAGAGCCCTCCAGCATTTTGGGTTTTGGATTCGAGGCCGGCGAACGGCAGATCGATTTGCTAGCGGTATTCTACCCGCTGGCCGAAGCCGTTGCCAAGAGTCTTTTGCGTTAGAGCAGGAACCGTATCAACAGGGTGGCCAGGCCGAGGAACGAAAAGAATCCACACACATCGGTGAAGGTCGTGATGATCACGCTGGACGCGATCGCGGGGTCTATTCTAAAAGCCTTGAGCGCGATCGGGATGAGCGTGCCCACGACGGCGGCGACCAGCATGTTGAAGATGAGCGCGACGCCCAAGATGAGCGAGAGCAGGAGGTTACCCTTCCACGCGTACGCGACGGTCGCAAGCGCGAAGCCGCTGACCGCCCCGGTTGCGAGCGCGAGCCACATCTCCTTCCACAGCACGCGCCACAGGACGCTGCGGGTGAGGTCTCCGAGCGCGATGCCTCGGACGACGACCGTCGCGGTCTGAGTCGTGGCGATCCCACCCTCGGAGGCCACGATGGGCATGAACACGGCGAGCACCGCGAGATGGGCGATCGTCTTTTCGAACAGCCCGATGACGGAGGCCGCGATGATGGCCGTGGCGAGATTGACCAAGCGCCAAATGAGGCGCTTGGGCAGGACGGACCGCGGCGGATCCAGGACGTTCTCGTCGCCGCCGACGCCGCCGAGGCGCTGGATGTCCTCGGTCGCCTCCTCGCGGAGGACGTCGATGACGTCGTCCACGCCGATCGTGCCCAGGAGCCGGCGGTTCGCGTCCACGACGGGGATCTGGATCACGTTGTAGCGCTGGACGAGGCGCGCGACTTCCTCCTGGTCGGTGTCCACCGTCACGCTCTCCACGTCCTCGGTGCGGATCGTCCGGATCGGCGCCGCGGGGTCCGCCGTGATGAGGCGGTGGAGCGGGACGAAGCCGACCAGGTGGTCGTGGTCGTCCACGACGTAGACGTAGAAGGCGCCGTCGCCCGTCTTCGCCTTGCGGATGTGCTCGATCGCCCGGGCCACCGTCACCGTCTCGGGCACGGCGACGAAGTCGGGCGACATGAGGCGGCCCGCCGTCCCGTCGGGATACTCGAGGAGCCCCTGGACCTCCTCGGCCTTTTCTTCCTCCATGAGGTCGAGGAGTTCCTCCGCCTGCTCCTTCGGCAGCTCCTCGACGACGTTCACGACCTCGTCGCTGGGCATGCGGTCGAGGGCGCGCGAGACCTCCGCCTCGTCGAGCGAGCCGATCAGCTCGCGGAGGATCGGATCGTCGAGCT
>Ga0209158_1000929_pt1 | contig 20251 bp, 20 predicted proteins | sample GraSoiAngelo_140_FD_185897 | JGI IMG/M metagenome (GOLD analysis project Ga0209158, IMG submission 185897) | Grasslands soil microbial communities from the Angelo Coastal Reserve, California, USA - 14_0929_12_30cm (SPAdes) (version 2) | ecosystem: Environmental > Terrestrial > Soil > Grasslands ...
AGACGGCCCGGGCGGCCGGATCAGAGAAGATACGCGAAGCACCAAGGAGGGCTTCCAGTGCGGGGGCGAGATTGGTAGATGAGGTGGTCATGGGGCAAACAGTCGAGGAGAGGAGACTAGCACTGGAGAGATCATGCAGCCCCCGGACGGGAGGAGGATTGAGGACGGACGCGGATTTCGCCGCAGCCTTTGCTGAGGGGGAAGATTTTGCCGGGATTGAGGGAGGCATCGGGATTGAAGGCGTCGTGGACGCGGCGCATGAGATCGAAGTCGGCATCGGAGAAGAGGAGCGGCATGAGTTCCGATTTTTCCATGCCTACGCCGTGCTCGCCGGTGAGCGCGCCGCCGACTTCGACGCAATAGCGGATGATCTCTGCGGAGGCTTCGAGGGCGCGTTGGAATTGCGCGGCGTCGCGGGGATCGTAGAGAACGATGGGGTGCAGGTTGCCGTCGCCAGCGTGGAAGATGTTACCGATTTGAAAGCCGTATTGATCGCCGATTTGCCGGATGCGGCGCAGCGCTTGCGGAAGTTTCGAACGCGGGATGACGCCGTCGAGGACATAATTGCTGGGAGCCAGGCGGCCGAGTGCGCCGAAAGCGTTCTTGCGGCCTTTCCAGAGGAGGTCGCGTTCTGCGTTGTCGCGTGCGACGCGGACTTCGCGGGCATGATGCGCGGTACAAACGTCGCTGATCGCGGAGGCTTGAGCAGCGACGGTTTCAGCCAGGCCTTCCACCTCAATGAGCAGAACAGCGCCGCTGTCCATAGGAAAACCGGCGTGGATGTAGTCTTCGACGGCGCGAAGCGTCCAGCCATCGAGCATTTCACACGCGGCAGGAGTGATGGCGCGAGCGGTGATGTCCACGACGGTGTCGGCGGCATCATCCACGGAATCGAAAATGGCGAGAAGTGTCTTCACGGCTTCGGGCTTGCGCGAGAGTTTTACGGTGATTTCGGTGACGAGGGCAAGCGTGCCTTCCGAACCGACGAGCAGGCCGGTGAGATCATAACCGGGCGTGTCACCGTGCGGGCCGCCGAGGCGAACGATTTCTCCGTCGGGAAGGACGAGTTGGAGGGCGGTGACGTGATTGGTAGTAACTCCGTAGGCCAGAGTGTGCGGGCCGCCGGCATTCTCGGCGACATTGCCGCCGATGGTGCAGGATTTCCAACTGGAAGGGTCGGGGGCGAAGTAGAGACCATAAGGCTCGGCGGCGCGGGTAAGTTCGTAATTGACGACGCCGGGTTGCACAACGGCGCGCTGGTTTTCCATGTCGAGTGCCAGGATGCGATTCATGCGCGCGAAGACGAGCATCACCCCGCCGGTGCGGGCAAGCGCGCCGCCGGAAAGTCCCGTGCCAGCGCCGCGGCCTACGATGGGGATGTTGTAGCCTGCAGCGAGTCTGACGATGCGCGAGACCTCCTCGCTGGAATCGGGAAAAACGACGAGATCCGGACGCCCCTTCACGACGGAGCCGTCGTATTCATAAAGAAGAAGATCCTCAGGCCGGTAAAGGACGGAAGACGGGCCGAGGAGTTTTTCGAATTCGCGAACAAGGCCAGAGTTCATGGGGCGCAGGTTTAGTCGCACTTTGCACTATAGTGAGATTTCCAGGACGCGCGCAACGCCAAGTTATGGCGGGAGCGCGGGGGTGTGTTAGTGTAATTTCCTTAACGTTGCAAAGAGGATGTGATGCCAAAACCGAAAGTGTTTGCGACCCACGGCTTGTTCGACGTAGCCCGTCAGATTCTTCAAAAAAGCTGCGACGTGCAATACTGGACAAAACCGGGACGTCCGCCGCGGGAAGAAGTTTTGCAGCAGGTGAAGGAAAAGGAGGGGCTGATTTGCCTGCTGACCGAGAAAGTAAACGAGGACCTGCTGAGAGAGGCGCCGAACCTGCGCATAGCCGCAAATGTGGCGGTGGGATTTGACAATATCGACGTGGCGGCGTGCACGAAGCGCGGTGTGGCGGCGACGAACACGCCGGGCGTGCTGGATGAAACAACGGCTGATTTTGCATGGACCCTGCTAATGGCCGTGGCGCGGCGGCTGAGCGAAGGCGAAGCGTTGGCGCGTTCGGGAAACTGGAAAAACTGGGACCTGGATCAACTGGTGGGGACGGATGTGTGGGGGAAGACGCTGGGCATTGTGGGATTCGGGCGGATTGGACGAGCGGTCGCGCGGCGCGCAAGCGGTTTCCAGATGAAGGTGATTTACACGGATGCGGTGCGCCCGGCAGAAGAGGTGGAGAAAGAGTTGAAGGTGGAATTTCGGGAAATGAATGCGCTGCTAGCGGAGTCCGACTTTATCAGCGTGCACGTGCCGCTACTGCCCGAGACGCGGGGATTGTTCGACTCGCCGAAATTCTACCGGATGAAGCCAACGGCGTTCCTGATCAACACTTCGCGGGGGTCGGTCGTGGATGAGGCGGCGCTGGTGGCCGCGCTGGAGAGCGGGAAAATTGCTGGTGCGGGGCTGGATGTTTACGAGAACGAGCCGTTTATTCATCCCGGGCTGAAACGTGCCAATGTGGTGCTCGCGCCGCATATCGCTTCGGCGTCACTGGAGACGCGAACGAAAATGGCGTGCATCGCGGCGGAAAACGTCGTCGCGCTTTTCACGGGGAAACGGCCACCGAACGTTTTGAATCCAGAAGTTCTGAAAGTATCTTGACGAATTTCCAGACAGACCTCGCATGCCGCAACTGAAGCAGATCGCCCTGCAGATTTTCCACGAGACACTGGCCGCGATCGATATTCCTGCGACCATGCAGCGGAAGTTGCGGCGCAAGGGAGCCTTGCTGGTGTGCGGCGAAACGAGACTCGACCTGGGCGATTTCGAAAAACTGCGCGTGGTGGCGATCGGGAAAGCGGCGCATGCCATGGTGGATGGGCTGGCGCTGGTGCTGGCTCCTTTTGTGAGACTTAAGGGGGTGGTATCCGCGCCGACGGCGGCGCGAAGGCCATTGGTAGGAATGAAGTACTTCGTGGCTGGACATCCGGTGCCGAACGCCGAGAGCTGGAAGGCAGCGGAGGCGATTTTAGCGCTACTGGAAAGTTGCGATGAGAAGACCCTGGTTTTTTTTCTTCTATCGGGAGGCGGATCGGCTCTCGTGGAGTTGCCTCTGGACCCATCGCAGACGCTCGAAGACGTTCAGCAGATGCATCGGGCGCTGGTGACTTGCGGCGCCCCAATCGAAGCAATCAATTCGGTCCGGAAACACATCTCGGCGGTGAAAGGCGGCCGGCTCGCGGCGGCGGCGCATAACGCAACGAAAGTCACGCTGGCGGTAAGCGATGTTCCGGTGGGGAAGAGGTCGGCGCTGGCGTCCGGGCCGACGCTGCCTGACCCGACCACGGTTGCGGACGCCAAGCGCATCATCGCCGCGCATTCCCTGAATGGCAAATTTCCAGCCGCATTGCGACGCTGGCTCGACGAGGGGAAGATGCCGGAGACACCGAAAGCCGATGCCGCCGCATTTCGAAACTCACACTTTATGCTGCTGCTGGGGATGGATGACCTGTTTCATCCGGCGCATCACGCGGCCGAGGCGAAAGGGTTTATCGCCTGCTGCGACAATACAACCGATGACTGGCCGGTGGAGAAAGCGGCGGACCATCTGCTGCAACAGTTGGAGGAACTGCAGAAGGAGCACACGGGACAACGCGTGGCACTGATTGCGGATGGGGAGGTGAGTTCTCCGGTGACCGGAAAGGGGATCGGAGGCAGGAATTCAGCTTTCGTGCTGGCATGTGTGGAGAAAATCGCAGGGAAGAAAATTGCCGTGCTTAGTGCCGGAACCGATGGGATCGATGGCAATAGCCCCGCTGCTGGTGCAGTGGCGGACGGACAGACCTTGACTCGCGCGCGCTCGATGGGATTGGAGGCGACGGAGGCGTTCCGGCGGAGCGACGCGTTCACGTTTTTTTCCAAGCTGGAGGATGCGATTCTTACCGGGCCGACGGGGAACAATCTTCGTGATCTGCGGATATTGATTGCTGAGCCTTAGGAAGATAAATTTGAAAAAGATTTGACCTGGAGAGCCTGGCGGACACCGAGAAGAGAGGGCGGACTGACCTCCAGCCCTACACATAATCCCGACACGAAAACTTCGGCCCCTTATTGTTTCGGAGGAGGGAGGCGCTTCTCCATGGACTTGAGACGCTCGCTCATTTCCTGAAGCAGGTGCTCGAGTTTATCGAACCGTTGTTCTGTCGTGAGTTTTTCACTGCCGGCCTCGGCGGATTCTTCGTCCGCATCTCCTGAACCGACACTGGCGCCTTGCTTTCCATCTGCGGGTTTCTTTAGACGTGCGATCTGTCCTTTGATCATGGGTGCCATTTCGATGCTGAGGTCGTCGCTCTTTAACAGGGCTTCCAGGGCAGGAATGGCACTGGCATCGCCACGCCCGCCGAGCGCATAGATGGCGGCCATACGAACGCTGAAATGCGGTTCGGTGAGATAGGCCACAATTTGTTTGGTGATGTCCTGATTGTCCTTCTGCAGACGCGCGAGGCTGTTGATAGCGGCAGTGCGCGAATCGATAGGCTTACCGGCTGCAGACCACTGCAAAAGGAGCGGCACCGCCTTATCGTCTCCCAGCGAACCGAGCGAGCGAAGAGCGGCGTTACGGAGGAAGCCGTCCGGCGAATCGGAGGCGACGGCGGCGCCGAGCGTGGCGAACGCGTTGGGCCCCTTGAGTCGGCCAAGTGCCTGCAATGCAGCGGCGCGAGCACGATAGGAATCGTCCTGGTTGGCGACGGAATTGAGCTTCGCCGCCACGGTCGTGTCGTCTTTGAAATTGCCGAGGGCACTGACGACGCGATTGCGGACCCAAGGCCCATCATGCGAGTCTAGCGCAGCGAGGAGCAGCTTCGATGCGGAAGCGGCGCCCAACTGGCCGAGTGTGTCGGCGGCGGTGGCGCGAACCCCCCAGGCTTTGTCGTTGCGCAGGACATCTCCGAGGACAGCAACGACTTCGTCGTCGTTCTTCATCTTGCCAAGCGCAACGACCGCATCAGCACGATCGGCAAGATCGGTAGCGCTCTTCACTTGGTACAGCCACTCTTTCTTTTCTTTGTGGAATTCAGCGGACTTGAGGATGTGGCCGCCTTTATCGAAGAGAACCATCAGGGGAGCAGATTCTGCAGGCAAGGGAAAAGTCTGCTTGTCCTTCGAAACGGTGAAGTTGTAGAGCTTGGGCCCCGACCCTGTGGTGATTGCGACCTCCACAGGGACGCGAAAGAGGCCCACGCGGCCTTCGACCCTTTGGATCTGTTTGACGGTGAGCATCACTTGGTGCTTTTCCCCGTCGTAGGTGTAGCTCAAGTCGAATCTCGGCGCCCCTGCGCCGTAGAGCCACTGACTGAAGAATTGGTCAACGTTGACATGCGCAGATTCTTCTATGGCCTTGGCAAGATCGGCGGTCACCACGCTCTTGCCGCGATTTACCTCTAGATAGTACTTAAGGCCGCGGTAAAAAGCGTCTTCGCCCGTCTGCTCGCGAAGCATGTAGAGGACCCAGCCTGCCTTATTGTAGGCGTTGCCATCAAATTCGCTGGAATCGTCGAAGTCGTGCCGCACGATCGGCTTGTTCCACAGACTATTGCTTTCGAACCACTCGCGCGCGTTGTTCCAGCGCTCGTAGTCGGCCTGATCCTTGCCGTAGTGCGCTTCCGTCCAAACTGCTTCCAGGAACGTGGCGAAACCCTCGTTGAGCCAGATGTCACCCCAGTCCTTGCAGGTGACGAGATCGCCGAACCATTGGTGACCGAGTTCGTGAGAGATCAAGTCGTCTTCACCGGTGAAGTACTCGGGAGCGAGCTTGGGATGAACCAGGGAATTACTGTTATTGGTGGTGGCACTCGAATTCTCCATGCCGCCGGCGACGAAATCATCCACCATGACTTGCGCGTATTTTTCCCAGGGATAGTCGACGCCGAATTTCTTGCTGAACAGCTCCATCATTGCAGGCGTGCGGCCATAGTTGAGGGGGAGGCGGTCGCCGCGCCCCTTTGGCGCGTAATAGGTGACAGGAATGCCGTGCCAGGTATCTGTTATTTCGTCGAATTCACCGGCCACAACGGTGATGAGGTAGGTGGAGCTGGGGACGGATTCTTTCCAATACCAGGTTTTCAGGCCTTTACCGGCTTCGCTCACGTTCATGAGTTTGCCGTTCGAAACGGTAATCCAGGAAGCGGGTACAGTGAGAATGGTTTCGGTCGTGAGGCGATCGTTGGGGTAGTCGTAGGTCGGGAGGTAGTAGCGGGTGTCTTCGGATTCTCCTTGAGTCCAAATCTGCCTCGGGCGCTCCGGGTAATCCTTGTCCGGCAGGATGAAGTACATGCCTTTGGCGGGTTTGCCTTCATATCGGATGACGATTTCGAATTTGTCTCCGGCTTTGGCGGCCGCCGGCAGGGGAACAATCAGCTTGTCGGCGGAGGTTTCGAATTTTATGGCCGCTCTGTTGAGCGTCACGCTTTGGATGGTCAGGCCGACAGAGTCGAAAAAGACTTTCGTGGAGCCGCCACGAAGAATAGAAAGCGAGTGCGTAACTTCACCGAGGACTCTCTTCTGGTCAAGGTCGAACCGCAGGGCGATCTTGGAATGCTGCAAATCATAGTCGCGGCTGCGCGCGTAAGGCTCATCGGCGCGGAGTTGCGCCGCGGGGATGAAAATCGCCAGCAACGCCGCGAGCGCAAGAAGCGCCGGGCGACTGCCATGGGGATTGGCGTTCGAAGGGGGTTCCTTGATCATTCAGCTTTGCTCCTGTAAACCGTGTGTCCTGCCCCCTCCAGCGCGGCGATCACGCCCGACAGAGTTTCGGAAGCGACGAGCAGGTAATCCGTGTCAAAAGTTGAAACGGCAAAGAAACTGATTTTTGCTTCGGCGAGAGGCGTGGCGAGCGAAGCAAGGACGCCGATTTCCGACAAGACGAAGGGCCCATGAACTTTCAAGACGCGCCAGCCGCGCTCGGACTGAACGCCGAGGGGGACGGTAGAGAGTTCGCTGACAACGGAAAGTTCATCTCCGGTGCGCGTAACGGAAAAGAATGGACCTTGGGTCGCCCAGGCAGGGATGGGCGAATCGGCGGTGAGCCGGGAAATGGCGAAGCTCCCGGGCAGCAAACTGAGTTCAAGGTGACGGGTGGCGGGGGCCATTGAGGGCTAGAGCAGGCTCCTGACAAGACCACCGTCAACGGCGATGGAGGCGCCGTTCATGTAGCTGGCGCGCTCCGAAGCGAGGAAGGCGACGACTGCGGCAAATTCCTGCGGTGTGCCAAGACGGCCAGCGGGGATTTCGCGTTCCCAACCGGCAAAAACTTCTTCGGCCTTGCAGCCCGTGCGCGCGGAGATCGAGGAGGCGAGGCCATCGAGGCGAGCGGTGCGCGTGTAGCCCGGGCAAACATTGTTCACGGTTATGCCGTCAGCGGCATATTCATTCGCCAGAGTGCGCGCCAAGCCGACGACGGCGGCGCGAATCGAATTCGAAAGCAATAGGCCGTCCACGGGCTGCTTGACCGCGGACGAGGTGATGGTAATCAGGCGTCCCCACTTGTTTCTCTGCATACGCGGCAGAGTCTCCCTGGCGAAAAAGATGGTGCTCATCAGAAGTTGGTCGAAGGCGGAGCGCCAGTCTTCCGGCTTTGTGCTCTTAAACGATTTAGACGGGGGGCCGCCGCAATTGGTAACGCAGATATCTATGCGACCGAAGCGGGCCTCGACGGCAGCGACAAAGGCAGCAACTGCTTCCGAATCAGTCACATCCAGCGCCTGATGGAGAACCTGGTGGCCCGTCGTTTTCTGAATGTGTGCAGCAGTCTCGGCCAGGGTGCTTGCAGTGCGTGCGCAGATGGCCAGGTGCGCTCCTTCGCGGGACAGTTCTTCCGCCGCCGCGCGGCCAAGTCCTTTGCTGGCCGCCGCGACGATGGCTACGCGGCCTGTGAGCCCTAGATCCATTCCGGCACCCTATTCAAAACTTCAATCGTCTCGCGAAACGCGGAATGCGTCAATCATGTGGTTCGCAGAATGCGTTCCGCCCCGGTTCAGTCGAGCGTAGCGCGTGGCCAAGGATTTTGTTTGCCTAGCGGCGAGCGCGGCACTAAGATGCAGACAATCGCCAGCGTGTGGAGGTGCTTATGCGACAAACCAAGTGGTTGAGTGGCGCTCTATTTCTACTGGGCTGCTCAGCAGGTCCCCTATTCGGGCAGCAGATCGGTAAGTTTGTTCCGATTCAGGCGGGTTCGGAGGTGGACCACGCGTTGACGGAGATTAACGCGGCGACGGATGCGGCCCAAAAGCTTGCCCTGATCGAAAAGTTCGCGGCCGGGCCAGGCAGCGAGGGCGACTATCCACTGGTAGCGGATGGTCTCTTTGTGGATTACTACATAGGGCAGAAAAATTACAATAAGGCATTTGAATACGGCGACAAACTTTTCGCGCTCGATCCTGATAGTTTTCAGAATGCCCTGAACATGATCCGCGCGGCTTCGGAAAAAGGCGACGTGGACCGGCTGATTTCCTATGGAGAGAAGACGCAAGGGATCTTGAAGCGATATAAGGATGCGCCTGCCCCGAATGGGACGGTCGCTGCCGATTCGGAACGGCAAAAGGCCCAGACACTAGAAAACAACAAGGATGGCATCGCGTACATTCAGCAAGCGGTTTTCAGCGGAGCCTATCAAGCCAAGGATCCGGCCAAGCGTGCGGGGCTCTTGACGCGGTTCGCGCAGATTTTCCCGGATTCGCCTTACGCGAATCAGGCGCTCGGCGTGGCAGCCACGGCCTACCAGCAGGCCCAGAACGCCCCAAAGATGCTGGAAGTGGCGAATGGACTTCTGGCAAAGGATCCGAACAATCTGGGGATGTTGCTGTTGTGTTCCGATTATTACAGCGAGAAAGGCGAGCAGCTCGATAAAGCCGAAGCGTATGCGAAGAAGGCGGTCGCGGTTCTGCAGACCGCGGTGAAACCGGAAGGCGTGACGGACGAACAGTGGGCCCAGCAGAAGGCTTTGCAAAAGGGCCTCGCGCTCAGTTCGCTGGGGCAAGTGAACATTCAGAAGAAAGACAACGCCCAGGCGGCGGAAAATCTGAAAGCGGCGGCGCCGCTGCTGAAGCCAGATGACGGGAGCTACGCGCGAAACCAATATCGTTTGGGGTTTGCGCTGCTGAATCTGAAGAGAAACGCCGAGGCCAAGGAGGCGTTCACGCAAGCGGCCTCGGTGAACAGTCCCTATAAAGCGTTGGCACAGGAGAAGTTAAGGGCTAGCGCGGGGGCGGCGCCGCGAAAAACGCCTTAGAGGCGTTCTGGAACCGCCGGTCGCGGCACCAGCATCTAATCGCTGAGGTTAGAATGGGCAAACAGTTAGATTCCAAGGAGTGACATCCATGGCAGAGATAGCGACGTTTGGCGCGGGGTGCTTTTGGGGTGTGGAGGCGACGTTTCAGCGCGTCCCCGGTGTGATTGACACGGCCGTAGGCTACAGTGGCGGGGACATGCCGAATCCGACCTACAAAGACGTTTGCACGGATGAAACGGGGCATGCGGAAGTGGTGCAGGTGACATTCGATCCGGCAAAAGTAAGTTATGAGCAGTTGCTCGACATTTTCTGGCAGGCTCACGACCCGACACAAGTGAACCGACAGGGTCCGGACTTCGGCACGCAGTATCGCACGGCGATCTTCTTTCATTCGCCGGAGCAGGAAGCGGCGGCAAAGAAATCACGCGCAGCACTCGACGCCAGCGGCAAATTCAAACGGCCAATCGCGACGGAGATCGCGCAGGCAAGCACGTTCTATCCTGCTGAAGAGTACCACCAGAAATATCTGCAGAAGCGCGGCGTGGCGTCCTGCCACTTTTGAAACCTGAGAGTGCTAGAACTACGGCGTTTTCTTTGTTTGCGTCTTGGATGATGCTTCGACTTCGTCCTTGAACTTCTTGAACAGCGGGAGACCGGGCGCATCCAGGCCATGATCGAGAGTGCGGTTCCAAAGAGGGCCGCCGAGCGAGCCATCCGGATTCTTGGCATACACAACGAGGAGATCGTGCGCAGGGCCGACTTCGGCGCTGGCTTCACCCGACGTCCCGCGTTGGGAAGGCCCGCCACGCGGGTTAGGTACGCCTGAAATCTTTATCCCGATGTTCGCGGCGAGGAGCTGCCCCTTGCGAACAACGAATACCAATTCAGCGTCGCCGCGGTTGAGGGTGAGTCGGTAGCGGCCCCAGGAACGGACAGCATCCTCTACATTGAAGACGGCTCTGCGGTCTTCGGGCGACACTCGGGAGTCCAGGGTGGTCGTCTCCAGTGGACCGTAGATGGTCTCAACGAAGACATATTGCGAGGCGGCAAAAATCTTGGCCATCTCCGGGTCTTTCTTTTGAGCGAAGCCGTAAGCGCACATCGAGAGAACGGTTAATCCGAGGCGCGTTCCGCAGTTCATGCCTCACCTCTTTCCAGTCTATTTCGTCGATTCCATGGTGCCACTTTCTTAAACCATTCTGAAGGGAATGAAGAGTTCTTTGTCGAGTTGTTGCTGGGAGAATGCAGCGGGTTCTCCTCGTCCATGCATAGCGGCCGAAGCTGCGCGGGACGTCGCCTCGAACACTAGCCAGTTTCGAAACAAGGCTTGCTGGAAACCGCGGAAGTGGCGGAGAGGCTGGGACACTCACCCAGCCGCTTTTCGTATCGTATCATCTTTTCAGCAACATGCATGAAACCCTCGCGGATATTGGCGGTTTCTATGATCTCGCATACTGCAACTCTTTAAACTGTTCCGCTTAAAATAGCACCAATTTCGGGCCTGAACAGACACTAAAGAACACCAAGCCTTCAGTTCACGCACTGTCAATCCGATTTGCGGGCGAAATTGGGGCGAAACAAGCCATCTTTCCTCTGATCGCTTGTTTTGGTTGACTTGAGCCCCTCCCGTGCGTTAAGGTCGGGCACTTAGAGCATTCTTTGAAGTTGCCCCCAGCTTAATCTCCTAGCCTCCTTCGTCGGCCCACGAAGAAACGCAACCAACGATGTTCTGAAATGATGTCCGTGACAGAAGTAGGCACTCAATTCCGTGCGGTCACGAGACAGACTCGAGATTCAGCGAGCAACTGAATCTGAAATGACGAAAATGCTTAGCTGGAGGAGACAAATCCGTGACGCTGATGATGGTTCCCCCGCCTGAAACTCAAGTCGAACATCACCTCGGTGTGCTGGCGCGTACAGGCGTTGCACGCCCGGCACTTGAAGACGCACTGACTACCATTGTTGACGCGGCAATTGAGCTTACGCACGCGCAGCAAGGAGTGTTGCTACTCGCGATATCTTCCGGCAACCTCGAGGTCACGGTGGCGCGTGACGCACAGCGGGTCTCACTTCCGCGGCATCAGGTACAGATATCCCCGGGCGTCCTGAGGCGCGTCATGGGTTCCCGTCGAGAACTCATCGTCACTGAAGACGAGAAAGACTCATCTACGGCTCGACAGGGGAGTATCGGGGCGCTCGGATTGCACTCCATACTGGTGATTCCGGTTGACAAGCTGCCTCTCGCTGAAGCACTCGATGCGACCGTCGCAGGACGCCAAAGCGAGTTGCTTGGTCTCCTCTATCTAGATAGCAGCTGGCCGTTCTTCCATCTCGACCGCGAGGCTCTGCGAATGCTTACTCGCAAGGTTGTCATGGTCGTCGAGAACGCAGCGCTCTTCGCAGCTTTGTGCGAAAAAGCTCGTTTGGATCACGAGGTGGAGATTACAGGCCAAATCCAACGACAGATGCAACCAGCCCAGTTTCCTCGGGTCCCGGAACTCGAAGTCACTGGCTTCACAGTCGAGTGCCACGCGGTCGGCGGCGATTGCCTCGATGTTGTTAAGCTCTCAGACAGATGCCATGGATTGCTTGTCGGCGACATTGCGGGGAAGGGAATTCCGGCGTCGTTACTTGCCAGCTTGCTGCAGGGTCTATTTGTGACCATCGGTGCTCTGGATTTTCCACCGGAGGAAGTCGTCTCGCGGGTGAACCGATATTTGTGCGAGCGCAGTCCCGAAGACTGGTACGCTACCCTCTTCTATGCCATCCTCGATTCGTCCGGGCGCTTGGATTACGTGAATGCAGGTCACGTACCGGCCCTGATTCGCCGCTGCTCGGGGAAGGTGGAAAGCCTCGAGTCATCGAATTTTCCGGTCGGCATGTTTTCCGATGCGCAGTATACTCGCGGGACGACTCAGATGGAGGTAGGCAACTTCCTACTGATATACACGGACGGTATCCCCGAGGCGAAAAACAGGAGCAGTGAGTTTTTCGGGGAGGCTGGGCTTCGCCGGCTCTTGCAGGAGTTCCCTGGCCAGACGGTGGATGACCTCGCCGAGGCCGTCCGTGCTGGGGTGCGGGCCTTTACGGAAGGCGCGCCGCAATCGGATGACATCGCCGTTCTCGCCGTGCACTATCGTGGGGCAAGCTTATCAACTACATCAGTGAGGCCCGCAACGGCGATGCGTGCCTCAAATGCTCTCGGCCGAAGTGCCCCCCTGGTGGGGCGATCCGCCCAACGAAGACAGAACTTCTCAAAAAGGACAGACCATTGGCACTCATAATGACGGAACAAGAATTGAACGGCATTACTGTTGTGGGCATGAAAGGCGAAATCGTGTTGGGGGAGGAAAGCAACGCGTTCCGCGAAAAGATCAAAGAGCTGCTCATGGCGGGGAAAAAGAAGATCGTCTTGAACGTTGCGAATGTTAACTACATTGATAGTACGGGTGTAGGTGTGCTGGTGGCTTGCTTCAACAGTGCGCGCTCGCACGACGCCGCGTTGAAGCTGGCGAACGTGTGGTCAAGATTTCGCGAGGTACTGCAGATGACGAGACTATTGACTGTCTTCGATACCTACGACAGCGAATCAGCTGCCATCCAGAGCTTCGCGAAGTCATTACGCGCCGCAGGATGAACCGGTGCGGCTAGTGATCGGTCGAACAGAGTGGTGCTGCCAGCCCTTCATTCTTGAAACCGCCCGGTCCTCGCTCTCACGCTTCTCTGGCTCGGCATGATCAAGCCTTTCCTTCCTGTTGCGCGATCTTCCGGCGGAAGCCTTCACCCTCGCTAAGACTCTTTTCTCTCGTGTAGTGAAGCATGGCGTGTCACAACAGCCAATTCGCTTTGGTCTGGTAACCGCGGCCATCGGCTTTGAGCCATGCGATGACGTCGGAATCTAGACGCATCGTAACAAGCTTCTTCGTTGGGCGATAGAACTTCCCGATTTCGGCCTCGCTCCAATTGACAACCGCGGGAGCGTCCGAGAAATCAATGTCTTCGTCTCTTTTTGCGGCTATAGCTCGGATGTCTCGCTTCTGCTCCTTTGCCTTCCTCGTCGTGTTCCTCATAAAAAGTATGAACGACCAATAGAATCGAACCCGGCCCTATGGCTCCGACCGTTATCCAACATTCCTCATCCTCAAAAATGATGTCACGCTGCGTAATCGCGTAGGGATCGTTGAAAACGAGAACGGCAATTTCAAAGCGAACATAGTGCTTGTGAAGATTTTGGCGGTTGTTGTTCTCATCCCAGATGAATCGCATAGCAAGTCGCGACAAGACAGCATATCTGTTGAAATGAAATGCGTCAGTACATTTGTGCGTACGTCATGGACCCCGGGTGGCACCCCAATACTCCATCATGGAACGTGGGTGAGAGTGCTGCCCTCTCCACCACGTCACTTCGGGTGACCACCGTTTCTCGATGTTTACTCCAAAGGCCGCGTAAACAAAGATTTCTGAGACAGCTTCACATGGCTATAAGTTCGGCGTTTACGCTCGCAGCCCCGCACGTCAGCCACCAACACAGACACCATGAATTCAAGGGAAGGAAAATCAATGACTTTGCAGAAGTGGCGGAGAGGGTGGGATTCGAACCCACGGTACGGTTTCCCGTACGCTCGCTTTCGAGGCGAGTACTTTCAACCGCTCAGTCACCTCTCCGCGGCCATTGCAGGCTTTATCGTAGCAGAGCGCTGCGTTGTTCGGCAATCCGAGGGCGGACCGTTTGCAAGTGCTTGCGCAGAACAAACCTAAGTCTGCAAAATGACCATGGACGGCGGGGCATCGCGAAAATCCCGAAGAGCGCTTGCTAACCGCGGCGTTTAGCGAAGAAACACTGGATGATGGCGGCGCAGTCAGCGGCCAGAACGCCGGCGGTGACTTCTACCTGGTGGTTGAGCCGCGGGTGGGAGAGGATTTCGAAGCAGGAGCGGACGGCGCCGCCTTTGGGATCGTCGGCGCCGAAGACAAGGCGCGGGATGCGGGCTTGGACGAGGGCGCCCGCGCACATACTGCAGGGCTCAATGGTGACGTAGAGGGTGGTATCAGGAAGGCGGTAGTTGCCAAGCCGGCGGGCCGCTTCTCGCAGACTGACGATTTCAGCGTGGGCAGTGGGGTCGCAATCGCGCATGGTGCGGTTGCCAGAACGGGAAAGGATCTTGCCGTCGTGGACGAGTAGGGCGCCGACGGGGACTTCGCCGGCCTCGGCAGCGGAACGCGCTTCAGCGAGTGCTTCTTGCATGAACTGGATGTCAACATCCATCGTCGGCGAGAGAATAACATGCGGAAACGCGGGGAAACGAAATTAACAAACTGCTGGGTCGAGGGAGGCACCAGGCACAAAGAGAACAAAGAGGGCAGAGAACGGAGGCATTAACGCGGAGAAGTAGCGGCATAGAGAAGAAAGAGATAAAAGCAGTTGCTTGACAATTACGGAGTGGGGAAACACACTAAGCGCATGCGGGAACTCCTGGAGCGGTTGTTTCAAGTGGATTTTTTGAAGGGCCTCGCGGTTACTTTCCGGGCGCAACATCCCAAGAATATTGTCACCGAGCAGTATCCGCTGGAACGGCCGATGATTGCGGAGCGCTTTCGTGGGGCGCCGCGGCTCAACAATAACCCCGAGACGGGCGAGACGTTGTGTATAGGCTGCAATTTGTGCGCCTTAGCCTGCCCGGAAAACCTAATCGTAGTGGGCTGGCAACGTGACGACGCGACGCGGAGGAAAGTGCTCACACACTTCACTTACGATACCTCGCGGTGCATGTTCTGCGGACTCTGCGAAGATGCTTGCCCCGTGGACGCGCTGGAACTGACGCAAGATTTCGAGATGGCCTACTTCACGCGGGAAGGCGCGATCTGGGACCGTCACCGCCTCGAACAGGGGCCCACGCCTGCCCGCTATACCCGCTGAAGATACCGAATGGAACTTCGCAGAGATCCCATCACACAAAGCTGGGTCATCCTGGGACAGGGAGAAGCACTTGCCGCTGCGCCGGAGGAATGCCCGCTGGAGCCGGCCAAGATCGAGAAGCTGCGGTCCATTCTGACGTGGCCGGCGGAAGGGGCATGGCAGGTGCGCGTGTTGCCCCATCCGCATCCGCTCTATCACGTTGAAGGGGATCCCGGACGCCTGGCCGAAGGGATGTACGACAAGATGGTGGCTCTTGGCGCCCACGAGGTCGTGGTGGAGACGCCGCTCCACGACAAGCGAATGTCGCAGTTCAGCGACGAAGAGATCGAGCGCGTCTTATGCGTGTGGGCGTCGCGTATCGCTGATTTGAAGAAGGACGCGCGGTTTAAGTATGTCAGTGTATTTAAGAATCAGGGTGCGCTGGCGGGAGAAGAATGGTCGCATGCACACTCGCAGGTGACGGCGACGATCTTCGTGCCGCGGCGAATCAAATACGAACTCAGCTCCGCGCACGAATGGTTCAAAGATAAAGAGCGCTGTATTTTCTGCGACACAGTGCGGCAGGAGGAGAAGCAGGGGAAGCGCATCGTGGACGTGCAGGGAGATTACTATGCGCTGTGCCCGTATGCGTCGCGCGTGCCATACGAGGTGTGGCTGATGCACCGGCCGCACAATCATTTGTTCGAGCAGCCGCGGCCAGGATCGAACCGCAGGCAGTTGGCGGCGCTACTGGGGCGGGTATTGCGCCGGCTGGAGAAAATGTCACTGGCATATCATCTCGTCGTGCACACATCGCCCAATACGAAGAACAAAAAGGGTGAACTGGCGGGCTACTGGAAGACGCTGGCGGATGATTACCACTGGCATATCGAAATACTTCCGATAGTCGAAAAGACCAGCAAGTCTTACAGCATCAAAGAGGTGTATTTCAACGCCGAACTGCCGGAGCAGGCGGCCGCGAACTTGCGAGCGTTGGACCCCAATTCATGAAGCATGGCCATGCGAATCCAGGTGAATTAGGCGGAATCTTCCTTAACTTGATCATTTTGTTGTTTTTTGTGATTTTTTGTGCGCTATTGTACCTGGTGAGGCGTCCGATTCTCCGCTATACGGCGGAATCGTGGATCATCGAGGATCCTCTCGACAGAGCAGACGCGGTCATGGTTTTAGGCGACGATAATTTCTACGCCGATCGGGCAACGCGAGGAGCAGAATTGTTCAGGGAGGGGAAGGCATCTGTGATGGTCGCGAGCGGAAGACGCCTGCGGCCGAATGCAGGGATCGCGGAGTTGATGGAACACGATTTGGTCGAGCGCGGAGTGCCCAGGGATAAGATCGTGCGGTTTGCCCACGACGCGGATAGCACGCTGGAAGAAGCGCAGGCACTTGCGCGACTCGCAAAAGAGAGAAAATGGCACAGCGCAATCGTGGTGACATCGAATTTTCACACGCGACGCACGCGCTATATATTCCGGCGAGTTTTTCCGCAGGGTTTGGAGGTGCGTATTGCCAGCGCGCGGGACGGAGACTTTGATCCCCAGCATTGGTGGGAAAAGCGTAAGTCTATCAAAGAGTTAACGCGGGAATTCACCGGCATGGTGGTGGCCTTGTGGGAGCTAAGCGGGAGAAAGGAGACAAGTGAGACACCGCAATCGGTAGTGGGTTTGGGGGGACTGATTCCGCCATTACTGGTATAGGCTTTCAGGAAACACCGCAGATTTGCTATCCCCCATTGTTGTTTACACCCACTAAGTCGTGTACTATGTTCAATCTTCCGAGTCGCAGTTCCAACCAGCCCTGCGATGAGCGGCTTCGAAAATCCAGTTTTCGATGTCGAGGTGTCTGATGTGGAAAAAAGAAGATTCGAAGCCCGCAGGAGTTTCCGGCGACCCCGTGAATTCTGCGACTCGGTCCAGCCTCGCTGCGAGCAGTTCACCTGCAACGGTGGGTGCGCTTCCAACTTCACCGCGAGCGGCGGCATGCATCAGCCAGGGTATCAGGATCAAAGGCGAAATAACGGGCAGTGAAGATCTTTTTGTCGATGGTATTATCGAGGGAAAACTGAATTTGGCGAACGGAAGTTTAACTATTGGCCCCAACGGACATGTGAAGGCAGATGTGCACGCCCGCGAAGTCATCGTGCGAGGAAAAATCGAAGGAAAAGTCACGGGGAGAGACAAGGTTCAACTCTGGAGCACCGGTCAAGTCACCGGGGAAGTGCAAACGGATCGCCTGGCCATAGAGGATGGCGCGCTGTTGCGCGGAAAGGTCGAAGCGGGACGGCAGACGAACAAGCCTGCAGAGATCAAGGCTTCAGTGGCAACGCCGATAGGCAAGACTGCCGACAGGGTCACTGTGAACTCCGGAACGGCGGCGGACTAATAATGAGCTTTCTGCACAAACTGGGTCTTGGAATGGGAAGCGGGACAAGCACAGGCTTTTCCCTGCCTCTACACTCGAACTCACGCTCGCGCACGCCCGGTACGCCGATCTCCGACGTAGGTGGTGCGCGCTCGTCGGACCTGCCTGGATCGACGCGAGTATCGAACGGGCTGAAAGAATTCTTGTGGAATCTTGACGGTCTTGGGCGGGGTGCGCTGCTTGATCTGGGGCCCGCCTGGCAGACCACTTTGAGTTTCTTCATCGACCGCGGCTTTCGCGTTTCGTCGGAAGACATCCTTCGGGGATGGAAAGCATTTCTCACCGCGGAAGAGACGCGCTTGCGCGATAACGCCGATGCATGCGAAACGCTGGACATGACGCCGAGTGGTCGGGCGGCGCGCTTCCTACTCGAGAACCTCCAGTACCAGCGCGCATCCTTTGATGCCGTGCTCTTGTGGGACTTGCTGGACTACCTGGAGCCGACGCTCGTGAAGCAGATGGTAGCGAACCTGACGGAGGTTCTGCGGCCCGGCGGCGTGATTCTGGCATTGTTTCACAGCAAAAAGCCGGAGGGTTTTCAGCGCTATCGCGTAGCGGATTCAAATACATTGCAAGTGATCTCGTCCGAGATCATCTGCCCGGCGCAAAAGGTCTATCAAAACCGCGAGATCCAGGACCTCTTTGCCCGCTGTCGAACAATGAAGTCGTTCGTCGGCCGCGACCAATTGCGCGAAACACTTTTCATCAAGTAACCGGCGGAACTTTCCATGGGAATTGCGTGTTCACCCTCTATTCGCTTGCTTTCAACGAACCAGAGGAGTACAAGCAAGGTGTGAGCTCAAGGAGCTCCGGAGGGACTATGACTCCACCGGGCTTAGAGCTGCACGACAACTGATCACACCGCTTTTGCGGTGCGCGTCGCTCGCGAAACATACGTGCTCTTAGCGCGCTTCCGAGTCGACACAGTAAAATAGCGAAAGGGGGGAGCCGCCAGGCTCCCCCCTTTCCTTGCGTTTGGCGCTGACTTTTCGAGCTATTGTTGCGTCGCAGCCTTGCGATGCTGGTGGTGACGCTTGCCACTGCTGTGCTTACGATGGTGGCGATCGTGCGAGGATGCTTGGTTGGCCGCCTGCGGCTGAGCGGAGTTCGCAGTATTGGGTGGAGCCGATTGCATGGCAGAAGCCTGTAGCGTGGGCAGAAAAAGCGCCGGCGTAGACGCCAGCAAGAGGAATTGAACCAATCGTTTCACGGCAATTCTCCCAAAAGAAATGTCTCCCGTATGAATATTGAATCACAGGTTGCAGAGAAAGTCTTGGGGAATTGCGTTCGAGAGGGTATCTAAATTTGACTGGTCGGTCTTCGCTGGATTCTCTCTTGTTGCGGGGGCTTCGGAAACGTTTAGTCGGTTTTTCTGACCGGCGCGATTAACCGCCGAACTTGAGTCGCTCGAGCCACTGGATGGCCTCACGCTGGCTGGCAATGATCTGCGCCTGCCAGACCAGAGCGACGGACATGAAGCTCAGGGAAATAACACAAAAGAGGAGAACGAGGCCGATGTTGGACTCGTGAGCGGGAAGACGCAAAACGCGCCGAAACCAAGCCATAGTAAGGGATCTCCTAGTACTCGTGTCGATCTGTTAGCCGCAGCTCGCGAATCCGAGCTGGCAGCGCTAGGGGGCGGGGCGTCTGCTGAGAATCTCAGCGCAATTGCGGGGCCAAGACTCTCAGGTTGTGCCCGACCTCTTATCCCGTGGAAAATAGATGGTTTGTGAAACCAGGCGGAGGCGATCCATGCGATGATTCGAGTTGTGGTGGGTAATTTTACACGCATTTGCGCAACATTTTTTCCAGACACATTTAGTTTCTAGTGGTGATCGCCGCCATCAGGCGCTCCCAAAGTTCTGGAACCTGGAGTGGCAGACGTCGCGTATGGAGAGCGTCAGGCCGGTCCTGTGAGGCTCCTTCGGACTTGTCGCCGGTAAGGAGGATGGTGCGGTCGCAAAAGGGGAAGAGACTAGCACCCAAATCGGACGTGGCGATGCCCACAGTGTGGGCATGATAGCGGAGTGCCCGGTCGTAGAGCTTCGTAAGGGCGCGAATACACCCCTGGACGCTCGAGCCGATAGCCGTGGACCAGAGAACGCCGTGTTGGCGGAATTGCAAGTTGCGGGTGCGTCCCTCAGTAAGAAATTTCCGGACTTGTTTATCAGAGGCGCCGGCGAAGAAAAATATTTCGTCAAAATCGCGTTGCCGGGCAAGTTCAGCCTCTCTTCGCGGCAGGCCAGTGTTTTCTACGAGCTCGCGGGGAGAGAGCGAGCGTAAGGTCACAACGGGCACGCCGGTATCCTGGGAGAGCGTTTGCAGGGCTTCAGCGGCCGCTGGAAGAGCTTGCGCGACGGGAATGCATCTAAAGCGGCCAAGGCGCAAGGTCGCCGCTCCCTTGGTTCGAGAAGCCTCGGATGCGGGCCGCAAGTGGAAATAGTCTTCCGGCAGGTAAACCGCGCAGCCGTCTTCTGCAATGAAGGGATGCATGTGGCCGTATTTGCGGCGAGGATCGTCGAACTGGAGACGCGATCGACTGGTTAGCCAGACGGCCGGAATGCCTTGGTGGTCGAGGGCCGCAGTGAATTCGTCGAGGCCATGAAAGCTGCTTCCCCG
>Ga0209158_1000933_pt1 | contig 20239 bp, 20 predicted proteins | sample GraSoiAngelo_140_FD_185897 | JGI IMG/M metagenome (GOLD analysis project Ga0209158, IMG submission 185897) | Grasslands soil microbial communities from the Angelo Coastal Reserve, California, USA - 14_0929_12_30cm (SPAdes) (version 2) | ecosystem: Environmental > Terrestrial > Soil > Grasslands ...
CGCACTGACGGACCGGGACATCGACGAGATCTGGCGCATCGTCGCCGACGGCACCCCGATCGTGATCGAGCCTTGAGCGCGGTTAATCGCTGTTCAGGCGCCCTCGCAGCTCTCCGCCCGGATGTGCCGTGGTGTGCACGTTCGCGTACGCCGCTCCCGCGCGCATCGCTTTCAGCACTTCGGCGAATCCCGCCGCTCCACTGTCAATTCCCTGGCCGGGAAGGGCAATAACGTTCGCTTCGGTGAGCGTGCCCGTTACCGTTGCCGGCGGTGGGGGACAGGCCGGAGGCGCGGGAACAGTCGCGGGCGCGTTGCCGAGATTTGTGCACAGGAACATTGCGACTCCACCGCTGGTCGCGGGACTGCCGAAGTGAATGTGAGCCTGCAGGACATCCGCGAGACCACTGTAGCTCAGCCTATATTCGATGCTGGTTCCATCGTCGTTTATCCTCGCCACGAGCGTAGCGCTCCCCGCGCTATTCAGGGTCTGCGGCGTCTCTTGGTATCCGACGAGCCTGATTACAATTTCATCTGCAACCGCCATCGCTGGCGCACCGCTCGCGGTCAGCAATACGAAGAGCCAAGCACACATTCCGCCACTGGACACGAGATTGCGAGTACGCACCTGGAGACTCCTTTCTGGGTGTTCGCGTCTGCGTCGTCTTCGACCAGATCGCAGGTGGTATCGAGTGAGCGGCTGAGGATACGCCGCGTGCAAGACACGGGAAATCAGGGGAAGGCCTCCAAGGGATGCGGCGCCCGCACATAGCGGTGGAAGCGTAGTATCGCTCAGGCACAGGCTGCGACTCCCAGTCCCAAACACAACACGCAAGTGACCGAGAAAACTAAGCACCGGTGTCCGTGGGCAGCCGGCGCCGACCTGGACTACGTCCGCTATCACGACGAGGAGTGGGGCCGCCCGGTGCACGACGAGCGGCGGCTCTTCGAGATGCTCACGCTCGAGGGCGCCCAGGCGGGGCTCTCGTGGTCGACGATCCTCCGCAAGCGCGCGGGCTACCGCCGTGCGTTCGCCCGCTTCGACCCGCGGCGGGTGGCGCGCTTCGATGCGCGCCGCCGCGCGGCGTTGCTCGAGGACGCGGCCATCGTGCGTAACCGGCTGAAGATCGACTCGACGGTCAGCAACGCCCGCGCCTTCCTCGCCGTGCAGCGCGAGCTCGGCTCCTTCGACCGCTACCTCTGGGCGTTCGTCTCGGGCGTACCGGTCGTCAACCGCCCGCGCGCGGGCGCGGGCGCGGCGCGCACTCGCTTGAGCGACCTCGTGTCCCGCGATCTGAGGAAACGCGGCTTTCGCTTCGTGGGCACGACCATCGTGTACGCGTTCCTGCAGGCGGTCGGAGTCGTGAACGACCACGCGCAGGGTTGCTTCCTGTGCCCGCCCTTGCTGCGCCGGGGCCTGCGGCGCGGCACGGCGCGCCGTGTAAGATAGCGATCCGAATCACAAAATCTCACGGTGTAGTTATGAAGGTACTGTTTGCAGTGGCGCTCGGCGCGGCGCTCACGGCGGGAGCGGTGCATGCCGAGTGCCCCTATCCGGCGGCTCCCGACAAGCTCCCGGACGGCACCACCGCGACCCTGGAGGAAATGCTCGCGGGACAGAAGGCGGTCAAGGCGTACCAGAAAGCGATCGACGACTACGTCGCCTGCATCGACAAGGAGCTCGAAGGAGCCATCGCGAAGAGCGCGGACAAGCTGAAGCCCGAGCAGAAGGCCGACATGCAGCACGTCGAGGCGCAGAAGCACAACGCGGCGATCGATCAGGAGCAGAGCGTCGCCGACCGCTTCAACGAGCAGGTCAAGGTCTTCAAAGCCAGGACCGCCGGGCAGAAGAACTGAGTGCTCACACCGGCGGAGGCGGACTTGAGGATCGGGCAGCACCTGCAGTGCCTGCCGATCGAGTCGCTGCCGCTCGCGCAAGCTGCGCGTGCGGTGCTGCGCGAGAACATCTACGCCGAGCGCGACCAGCCGCCCTTCGACCGTGTGGCGATGGACGGCGTGGCCCTCGACAGTCAGACGGTGAGCGCCGGGACCCGTGCGTTCCGTGTTCAGGCGACGCAGGCCGCAGGCGATCCTCCCCTGACGCTGGCCGGGCCCGAAGACTGCATCGAGGTCATGACCGGCGCGGTGCTGCCGCTCGGCTGCAACTGTGTGGTGCCGGTCGAGGAGCTCGAGCTCTCGCGCGGTCAGGCCTCGCTCGCGCCGGGCGCACGCGCCGAGCCCTGGCAGAACGTGCACCGCCGCGGCACCGACACGCGCCAGGGAGCATTGCTGCTGTCGGCGGGTGTGCGGCTGCGGGCGCCCGAGGTCGCCATCGCCGCGTCCGCCGGCATGGCCCGCATCCGCGTGAGCAGTCAGCCGATGCTCGCCGTCATCTCCACCGGCAACGAGCTCATCGAGCCCGGGGAGCCCGTGCTCGCTCACCAGGTGCGTCGCTCGAATGCCTACGCCATCGTGAGCGCGCTGCGTGAGCATGGCTTTGATCGGGTGGCCGACGATCACATCCAGGACGACCGGGACGAGCTGCGCGAGCGGCTCCGGTTTCATCTCGAGACTCACGACGTGCTGGTGCTCTCGGGCGGGGTATCGATGGGCAGGTTCGACCTCGTGCCCGCCGCGCTCGAGGAGCTCGGCGTGCACGCGATCTTCCACAAGGTGGCGCAGCGGCCGGGGAAGCCCCTGTGGTTCGGCGTCGGGCCTTCGGGGACCGCGGTGTTCGGTCTGCCCGGGAACCCGGTCTCCACCCTCGTGTGCCTGACGCGCTACGTGCTCCCCTCGCTCAACGCCAGCCTCGGCCAGCAGCCTTTGCCGCCGGAGCGCGTCGCGCTCGGAGAGGCGGTGACCGTGAATCCGCCGCTCACCTTTTTCCTGCCGGTGCGGCTCGAGCAGGACGACTGGGGGCGTAGCTGGGCGATGCCCGCTCCCACCAACGGGTCGGGCGACTTCACGGCGCTCGCCGGCACCGCGGGCTTCGTCGAGCTGCCGCCGGGACCGAATACCTACCCGAAAGGGTTCGTGACGCGCCTGTACCGCTGGTCCTGACGCGCCGAGCCGCCCGCGTGCCGGCCGGCTCCGGGTCCGACGCCCTCCCCTTCGACCGATAGCCATTACCCCCCGTGGTGCTCATACTCTGCTGCTCGGCATGGCAGTGCGTGAGGTCATCGTTCCCCTGAACGCGCGTTCGGCGCCACGGGATACGCTCGCCCGCCCGATGCGCGACCTGCGCATCTCGGTGATGGACCGCTGCAACTTCCGCTGTCCGTACTGCATGCCCCGCGAGACCTACCACGAGCAGTACCGCTTCCTCGGCTCGCACGAGCGGCTGTCCTTCGACGAGATCGTGCGCCTCGCGCGACTCTTCGTGCAGCTCGGCGTGCGCAAGCTCCGCCTCACCGGCGGCGAGCCGCTGCTGCGCGCCGGCCTTCCCGACCTGGTCGGCGACCTGACGACCATTGCGGGCGTCGAGGACGTCGCCCTCACCACCAACGGCGTGCTGCTGGCGCGCTACGCGAGCGAGCTCAAGGCGGCGGGCCTCAAGCGCGTCACGGTGAGCCTCGACAGCCTGGATCCCGAGGTGTTCGCGCGCATGAGCGGCGGGTTCGGGGGGGTCGAGGAGGTGCTGGACGGCATCGAGCACGCGCGCCGCGCGGAGCTCACGCCGATCAAGATCAACGCCGTCGTGCAGCGCGGCGTGAACGATCACACGGCGCTCGATCTGGTGGAGCGCTTCCGCGGCACCGGGGTGACCGTGCGCTTCATCGAGTACATGGACGTCGGCAACCGCAACCACTGGCGCTCGGAGCTGGTGGTGCCCTCGAGGGAGCTCGCCGCGCGCATCGGCGAGCGCTGGCCGTTCGCGGCGCTCGAGCCCGACTATCGCGGCGAGGTCGCCAAACGCTACGCGTTCACCGACGGCCAGGGCGAGATCGGCTTCATCTCCTCGGTGTCGCAGCCGTTCTGCGGCGACTGCACCCGCGCGCGGCTGTCATCCGACGGCGTGCTCTACACCTGTCTCTTCGCCACCCGCGGCACGAGCCTGCGCGATGCGCTGCGCGGCGGCGCGAGCGACGACGCGCTGCTCGAGCTGATCCGCAACGTCTGGCTGCAGCGCTCCGACCGCTACAGCGAGCAGCGCGCGAGTCTCCGCCAGGCGGAGAAGGAGCAGCGCAAGATCGAGATGTTCTACATCGGTGGCTGATGCCGAGCCGCCGCCTCACCCATGTCGACGCGAGCCGGCGTCCCACGATGGTCGACGTCGGCGCTAAGGAGGTCACGCATCGCGTCGCGGTCGCCGAGGCCCGTATCCGCATGCCGCGCACCGTGGCGCGCGCGCTGCGGGCGAGCGGCCATCGCACCGGCAAGGGGCCGGTGTTCGACACCGCCATCGTCGCGGGCGTGATGGCGGCGAAGAGGACGCACGAGCTGATCCCCTTCTGTCACCCTTTGGGGCTCGAGGACTGTCAGATCGAGATCGCCTCGGTGGGCGCCGGGATCGCCGTTCGCTGCCGCGTGTCGGTGCATCACCGCACCGGTGTGGAAATGGAGGCGCTGACCGGCGCGGCGGTCGCGGCGCTCACCATATACGACATGTGCAAGGCGCTGTCCCACGACATCGAGATCGCGCAGCTGCGCCTCCTGGCCAAGTCCGGCGGCCGCCGGCCGTTCGCGCGCGGGGCGGCCGGGTAGCCCCCATGGCCGATCGACGCTCATCCTCGAGTTCGGCCGCGCCGCCGCTCTTCGGTCTGGTGCTGGCCGGCGGGCGCAGCACCCGGATGGGCCGCGACAAGGCCGCGCTCACCTACGCGGACGGCACGCCGCAGCTCGAGCGCGCCATGCGGCTCCTCGCGCCGCACGTCGTGCGGGCCTTCGTTTCGGTGCGCTCCGACCAGGCCGACGATCCGGTGCGCGCGCGCTTTGCCCAGATCCGCGACCGCGAGGCGAACCTCGGCCCGATCGCCGGGCTGCTGGCCGCCCAGGCGCAGCACCCCGAGGTCGCATGGCTGGTGCTGGCGTGCGACCTGCCGCTGCTCGATGAGAGCACGCTCGCTCACCTTCTCGAATCGCGCGCTCCCGAACGCGCGGCCACCGCCTACCGCTCGAGCCACGACGGCGAGCCGGAGCCGCTGTGCGCCATCTACGAGCCGGCGAGCCGCGAGGCGCTCGCCGCGTATGTGGCCGCCGGCCGGCAATGCCCCCGCCGGTTCCTCACCGAAAGCGATACGCTGCTGCTCGATGAGCCGAACCCCCGGGCCCTCGACAATGTCAATACACCGCAGGAATATGGCTCCGTCATGTCCCTCATGAACCCTCAGAGCTCCGCCGCGCCCAGGCAGCAGCCTTCGGGCGAGGTCAAGCGCCTCACGGTGCAGTACTACGCACTGCTGCGCGAGCAGGCCGGGCGGCGCGAGGAGGCGCTGGTGAGCGGTGCGCGCACGCCGCGCGAGCTGTACGCGGAGCTTTCCCGGCGCTATCCCTTCTCACTCGGCCCCGAGGCGCTGCGGGTCGCGATCAACTCCGAGTTCGGCGACTGGTCCACCCCGCTCGCGGATGGCGACGCGGTGGTGTTCATCCCGCCGGTCGCCGGCGGTTGAGCGAACCGCGCAGGGCGCGATCCGTGTTCCGCTTCACCCGCACCGCGATTGAGCCCGAGCCGCTGCGCGGGGAGCTCGCCGACCCGGCCTGTGGCGGATACGCCTCCTTCGAGGGCTGGGTGCGCGATTCGAGCGACGGCGAGCGCGTGCGGCGGCTCGAGTACGAGGCCTTCGAAGCGCTCGCCGTGCGCGAGGGCGAGCGCATTCTCGGCGAGGCGATGGCGCGCTTCGGCGTGGCGCACGCGGCCTGCGTGCACCGGCTCGGGGATCTGGCCGTCGGCGAGCTCGCCGTGTGGGTGGGGGTGAGCTCGCCGCACCGCGCGGAGGCGTTCGAGGCGTGCCGCTACATCATCGACGAGGTGAAGCACCGCCTGCCGATCTGGAAGAAAGAGCATTACGCCGGCGGCGACTCGGGCTGGGTGAACTGCGAACGCTGCGCCGCCCCGGCGGCCCACGAGGCGGAAGCGCCCGCCGCGCAGGCGCACGGACACGCGCACCGGCACGGCCGCTGAGGCTCGCCGCCACCGCCGCTGAGACTCACCTCGCGCGGCGTGCCGCCGCACGCTCTCAGGGGCGCACCTGCCCCGCGCCGCGCACGACGTACTTGTAGCTGGTGAGCTGCTCCACCCCGACCGGCCCCCGGGCATGAAAGCGGTCGGTCGAGATGCCGATCTCCGCACCCATGCCGAACTCGCCGCCGTCCGCGAACTGGGTCGACGCGTTGTGCAGCACGATGGCGCTGTCGACCCGCTGCAGGAAGCGCTCCGCGGTGGCCCGGTTCTCGGTCACGATCGATTCGGTGTGCGCCGAGCCGTAGCGCGCGATGTGCGCGATGGCCGCGTCCACCCCGTCGACGACGCGTGCGGCGATGATCGCGTCGAGATATTCGGTGTACCAGTCGTCCTCGCTCGCCGGACGCACGCGCGGATCCACCTCGAGCACGGTGGCGTCGCCGCGGACCTCGCAGCCGGCGTCGAGGAGGTCGCGCACCACGGGGGCGAGATGGGTCGCGACGCAGGCGCGGTCGATCAGCACCGTCTCGGCGGCGCCGCAGATCCCCGTGCGCCGCATCTTGGCGTTGAGCGCGATGGTGCGCGCCATGCGCACGTCGGCGTCGCGGTCGATGTAGACGTGGCAGTTGCCCTCGAGGTGTCCGATCACCGGAACGCGCGCTTCCTTCTGCACCCGCTCGACGAGCGCCTTGCCGCCGCGCGGCACGATCACGTCGACATACTCGCTCATGCCGGCGAGCATGTAGCCGACCGCGGCGCGATCGGTCACCGGCACCAGCTGAATGCATTCCGGAGGCAGCCCCGCCGCCCGCAGCCCCTCATCGAGACACTCGTGGAGCGCCCGGCTCGAGTGCTGACTCTCGGAGCCGCCGCGCAGGATCGCCGCGTTGCCCGACTTCAGGCACAGCGCGCCGGCGTCCGCGGTGACGTTGGGACGGCTCTCGTAGATGATGCCGATGACGCCGAGTGGCACGACCACGCGCTGGATCCTGAGCCCGTTCGGCCGCTCCCACTCCGCGCTCGCCGATCCGATCGGATCGCGCAGCTCGATTACCGCGTCGATGCTCTCGGCGATCGCCTCGACGCGCCGCTCATCGAGGCGCAGCCGCTCGAGGCGCGGTCCGGAGAGCCGCGCCGCGCGCGCCGCCGACATGTCGCGCTCGTTGGCGGCGAGGATCGCCGCGCGGCGGGCGCGCACCGCCGCCGCCGCCGCCCGCAGCGCGGAATTCTTCTGATCGGTCGAAGCGAGCGCGAGCACCTGCGCGGCGGCGGTGGCCGCCTTGCCGAGCCCCTCCATCAACTCGCCGATCTGATCCGCGTTCATGGCGCCTCAGGGCGAGGCCTGCGCGGCCGGCTCGGCCGCGGCCGCTGAAGAGAGCTCCGGGCGCATGAGCACCAGGTCGTCGCGGTGGATCATCTCGTCACGGCCGCGAAAGCCGAGGATCTCGGCGATCTCGGAGGACTTGCGCCCCATGATGCGGGCGGCGTCGACGTCCGAATAGGCCACGATGCCGCGGGCGATCTCGGCGCCGTCCGCGGCGAGCACGCTCACCGTGTCGCCGCGGTCGAAGCGGCCGCGGGCCCCGGTGACGCCGGCGGGGAGGAGACTGCGCCCGTCGAGGAGTGCGCGCTCGGCGCCGGCGTCGATGCTGATGGCGCCTGCCGGGCGCAGCGTCCCCGCGATCCACTGCTTGCGCGCCGCCGCCGGCGTCGCCGTCGGCACGAACCAGGTGCAGTCCGCCCCCTCCTCGATGCGCCGCAGCGGGTGGCGGTGAGACCCGGCCGCGATGCACATGTGGCATCCGGACGCCACCGCGATGCGCGCGGCGAGGATCTTGGACGTCATGCCCCCCGAGCCCACCGCCGAAGTCGAGCGCCCCGCCATCGCCTCGATGTCCGGGGTGATCTGCCGCACCTCGTGAATGAAGCGGGCGGCGGGGTCGCGGTTCGGGTCGGCGCTGTAGAGGCCCTCGACGTCCGAGAGCAGCACCAGGCAGTCCGCGCCCGCCATCTGCGCGACCCGCGCCGCCAAGCGGTCGTTGTCGCCGTAGCGGATCTCGGCGGTCGCCACCGTGTCGTTCTCGTTGATCACCGGCAGCGCATCGAGCTCGAGCAGCGCCTCGAGGGTCGCGCGCGCGTTCAGATAGCGACGACGGTTCTCGCTGTCATCGAGTGTCAGCAGCACCTGGGCCACCGTCACATCGCAGCCCTCGAACAGCTCCTTGTAGGCGTGCGCGAGGCGGATCTGCCCGACCGCCGCCGCCGCCTGGCTCTCCTCCAGGCGCAGCGCGCCGTGCTTCAGCCCGAGCCGGCGCCGCCCGAGCGCAATGGCCCCGGATGACACCAGGATGACGCGCTGGCCGCGCCGGCGCAGCCGCAACAGGTCCTCGACCAGGGTCTCGAGCCAGGCACGATTCACGCGCCCGCTGTCCCCATCCACCAGCAGCGCCGAGCCCACCTTCACGACGACTCGCCGTGCCTGAGTCAGGGGCGCTGCCAAATCCGGACGCCGGGCGTTCATGGAGGAAAACTATACGCAATCGAGCTGCGTTGCCCAACCCGAGGAGAGCCCCTACACTTGTCGGCGGCGAATGTGACAAGGGTGGCTTTCGCGGTGAGCAGAGACTACGAGCCCGTGCCCTCCCAGTGGTACGAAAATCTCGAAGAAGAGGATTCGTTCCGCGTTCTGTCGGTCGACGAGGACTCGGAGCTCATAGAGATCGAGTACCTCGACGGCGAAATCGAGGAGATCGATCTCGAGGCCTGGCACGAGATGGATCTCGAGAAGATCGAGGAGCCCGAGGGCTGGTCGGAATCCGATGACGAGGACACCGACGAGGACGAGGACGACTGGGACGAGGACGAGGACGAGGACGACGACGAGGACGACGACGACGTCGACGAGGAGCGCGAGGACTATTGAGCTCACGCCCAGTGGCGGACCCTATGGCGAGCGTACTCGCGGGGCCGCACCGCACCCCTTGAAAAGGCGCTTCCCGCCCCCAAAGCTGGCAAATCGTAGGTCCCCGACGGTAGAGTGCCGTCGGGCTTCAATTCCCTCACCCAACCCCTCAATCCCACTCAAGGTTTTAAGTCCGTCATGAAACGCATCGTGTTGTTCCTCGCGACCAACCTCGCCGTGCTGCTGGTGCTGTCGGTCGTGGCGCACCTGCTCGGGCTCGACGTGTGGCTCGCCCAACGCGGCAGCAGTCTCTCGGGCCTGCTGGTGTGGGCCGCGCTGTTCGGCTTCGGCGGCGCCTTCATCTCGCTCGCCCTGTCGAAGATGCAGGCCAAGATGTTCATGGGCGTGCAGGTCATCGGCCCCTCAAGCGACCCGACCGAGCAGTGGCTGCTCTCGGTGGTCGAGAATCACGCCCGCAGGGTGGGAGTCGGTATGCCGGAGGTCGGCATTTTCGATTCCCCCGAGCCCAACGCGTTTGCGACCGGTGCAAACCGTAACTCCGCGCTGGTGGCGGTGAGCTCCGGGCTCCTGCGGCAGATGAACCGCACGGAAATAGAGGCCGTGCTCGGGCACGAGATGACACATGTCGCCAACGGCGACATGGTGACCCTCACTCTGGTGCAGGGCGTGGTCAACACCTTCGTGCTCCTCCTGTCGCGCGTGGTCGGCAACATCATCGACCGGGCGGTGTTCCGGTCCGAGGATGGCCGAGGCTTCGCCTCAGTTCTGGTCTTCTACGCGCTGCAGATCGTGTTCGGCATCCTCGCAACCCCGCTCGTCATGTGGTTCTCCCGCTGGCGCGAGTTCCGCGCCGACCGTGGCGGCGCCGAGCTCGCCGGCACCGGCAACATGATCGCAGCGCTCGAAGAGCTCAAGCGGGTTCACGAGCCGCTGCCTGCCCCGCAGTTCGCCGCCTTCGGCATCGCCGACGGCAGCGCCGCCGGCCCCCTGGCGCGGCTGTTCATGAGCCATCCGCCGCTCGATGAGCGGATCGCGGCGCTGCGCGCACTCGGCACCCATTGACAGCAGCGGCGTCAGGTCTCGCCCGCAGGCTCGGCGACATCCTCGGCGCCGACGGGGTGCTGACGGAAGCCGCCGACTGCGCGCCCTTCCTGGTCGACCATCTCGGACGCTGCCGCGGGCGGGCACTGGCCGTGGCATTGCCGCGCACGGTGTCGGAAGTCTCACGGCTGCTCGCGCTGTGCGAGACCGAACGGATCGGCGTGGTGCCGCAGGCCGGCAACACCAGCTACTGCGGCGGGGGGATCCCCGATGATTCCGGCCGCCAGCTGGTCCTGTCGCTCAAGCGGCTGAATCACATCCGCGCCCTCGACGCCGGCAACTACTCCCTCGTCGCGGAGGCCGGCTGCATCCTCTCGCAGGTACAACAGGCGGCGGAGGCGGCCGGCCGCTTCTTTCCGCTGAGCATCGGCTCCCAGGGGAGCTGTCAGATCGGCGGCAACCTCTCGACCAACGCCGGCGGCGTCAACGTGCTGCGCTATGGAATGATGCGCGACCTGGTGCTCGGGCTCGAGGTGGCGCTGCCCGGCGGGCGCGTGCTCGAGGGGCTCTCGACGCTGCGCAAGGACAATACCGGCTACGACATCAAGTCGCTGTTTCTCGGCGCCGAGGGCACCCTCGGCGTGATCACCGCCGCGAGCTTCAAGCTGTTCCCGCAGCCGCAGGTCCGCGCGACCGCGCTCGCGGCGCTCCCCGACGTGCGCGCCGCCGTGACGCTGCTCGGGGAGCTGCGCGCGGCGAGCGGCGACCGCATCAGCTCATTCGAGCTCATCCCGCGCGCCGCCATCGAGCTCACCACGCGCCACATCCCGGGGGTCACCGACCCGCTGCCCGGCGGGAACGAGTGGTCGGTGCTGTGCGAGCTGTCCTCATCGCGGGCCGCCGAGCCGCTCGATGCGCTGCTCGAGGAGGCGCTCGCCGCGGCGCTCGAGCGCGGCACCGTCCGCGATGCCGTGCTCACTCGCAGTGAGCGCGAGCGCGCGGCGCTCTGGAAGCTGCGCGAGAGCATTCCCGAGGCGCAGCGTCACGAAGGCGCCAGTCTCAAGCACGACATCTCGCTGCCGGTCGCCGCGCTGCCGGACTTCGTGGCGCGCGCCGCGCCCTGGATCAGCGCCAACGTTCCCGACGGGCGCCTCGTCGCCTACGGCCACGTCGGCGATGGCAACCTGCATTTCAACGTGAGCCAGCTCCCGGGCGCCGACCGCGAGCGCTTCCTCGCCCGCGCGGACGGCGTGCGGCGCGCGGTGCACGACCTGGTGCGCGAGTTCGGCGGCAGCTTCAGCGCCGAGCACGGCATCGGGGTGCTCAAGGTCGGCGAGCTCGAGCGCTACGCCTCCCCGGTGGAGCTCGAGCTCATGCGGGCCGTGAAGCGCGCCTTCGATCCGCACGGCATCATGAACCCGGGCAAGGTCTTGCGGCGTGAGGCCGCTGCGGCGGATGCCTGAGCGGCGCAGAGTCTCGCTCGCACTGCTGCTCGTGGCGCTGACGGCATGCGGGCGGCAGCCCTCACCGGGCGCGGCGACGATACGGGGGAGCGCGGGCGCCGACGAAGGTCCGCGCATCGCCACGTCGCCCGACAACGTGCACGTCGAGTATCGCGTCTACGGGCACGGCGAGCCGGCCGTGCTGCTGGTGCACGGCTGGGCGAACGACGCCAACTACTGGCACGCCCAGCTCGATGTTCTCAAGGCGCGCTACACGGTGGTGGCGCTGAACCTCGCCGGCCACGGCGCCTCCGGCAACAACCGCAGCGACTGGTCGATCGCCAGCTACGCGCAGGACGTCGCGGCGGTGGCGCGCCAGATTCCGAACGCGCGCCTGGTGGTGGTGGGACATTCCATGGGAGCGGCGGTCGCGCTCGTCGCCGCCCCGCTGATCGGCGCGCGCCTCCGCGGGGTGATCGCGGTCGAGGCGCTGCGCACCGTGGGTCTGCCGCCACTCGCCCCGGCCGAAATCGAGCAGCGCGTCGCTCCCTTCCGCACCGACTTCGTGGGCGAGACGCGCCGGATGGTGAGCGGGTCGCTGTTCCCGCGTGATGCGGACCGGGCGCTGGTGCAGAAGGTGGCCTACGACATGTCGCTCGAGCCCCCCGCGATCGCCGTCGCGAGCCTGCGATCGCTCCTGTCGATGGATTTCGCCTCCGTGCTGCCCGCCGTCCACGTGCCGGTGTACGCCATCAACTCGGATCTGCTGCCGACCGATGCGGCGCGGATCCGCAGGTCGCTCCCCGATTTCACCCTCGACGTGCTGGACCACACCGGCCACTTCCTCATGCTGGAAGCGCCGGCGCGCTTCAATCCGTTGCTGCTGAAGGACATCGAAGCCCTGAGCGCACGCGCGGGTCGCTGAGCGCGAAGTGCGCGGCCCGAACCCGGCTCGCTCAAGTCCTCTGCCTCTGCCTGACCAGCCCTTCCTGGGCGGCGCTTGCGACGAGGCGGCCGTCGCGCGCGAACACGCTGGCGCGGGCGAAGCCGCGCGCCCCCGAGGCGCTCGGACTCTCGATGGCGTACAGCAGCCAGTCATCGACGCGCAGCGGGCGGTGAAACCACAGGGCGTGATCGATGCTCGCCATCACCAGGTCGGGCCGGAGGAGCGACGTGCCGTGCGGCAGCGTCGCCGTGTCGAGGAGGAAGAAATCCGACACGTAGGCGAGCAGCCGCCGGTGCAGCATTTCCTCGTTCGCCAGCGCTCCCACGGCGCGAAACCAGATCTGCCGCTCGGGCGCGGTGCGCTGCGGGTCGATGCCCTGCACCGGGCGGAACTCGAACGGCCGCGGCTGCTCGAAGAAGCGCCGCACGCGCTCCGGCAGCCGCTCGAGGAGCGCTGCCGGCGGCCCCTCGAGCGGATCCGGCAGGCTCTCCGGCGGCGGTACCGCGGGCATCGCGATCTGATGATCGAAGCCCGCTTCGCTCACCTGGAACGAGGCGGTCATGTTGAAGATCTGCTCGCCGTGCTGGATGGCGACGACGCGGCGGTTCGTGAAGCTGTGGCCGTCGAGGCTGCGATCCACCTGGTAGACGATGGGGGCGTTGCAATCGCCGCGCCGCAGGAAATACGCGTGCAACGAGTGCACCACGCGCGCTTCGACGGTGGCGGCCGCGGCGCTCAGGGCCTGCCCGAGTACCTGTCCGCCGAATACCTGCGGAGCGCCGATGTCGCGGCTCTCACCGCGGAACAGATTCACCTCGAGCTGCTCGAGCTCGAGCAGCGCCAGCAGGTCCTTGAGCCGCTGGTCCATGGGTGGTGAGCTTGCCAGAGGCGTCAGCCGAACTTGAAGGTGCCGTGCATCAGCGCGTTGTGCCCCGGGAAGGTACACAGGTACGCGTAGGCGCCGCCTTTCTTCAGGATCGAGGTCGGGAACGTCACGCTCGTCGTGTCGCCGCCGCCAATGGTATTGGTGTGCGCGAGCACTCGCTTGTCTGCGGGCGGCACGTAGTTGTTGGGGAGCCCGGCGGTCATGCCGGCGTTGGCGACGTCGACCAGGTCCGCGGCGCTGACCAGCACCCAGTTGTGCCCCATGGCCTCCTTGGGAAGCTTGCCCGTATGGTGCAGCGTGACGGTGATCTCCTTGCAGGTGGCGGGCGCGCTGAGCTCGCTCTTGTCGTACTGCATGAGATCGTTGCCGCTGATCTCGAGCTTGCAGGGATCCGCGGCCGCATGGGCGTGGGTGCCAAGCGCGAGTGCGCCGAGCATCGTGGCGGCGATTGTGTTGCGCATCAGGCTCATCGTCTCCTCCTTCATCGGGCAAGACTGTCTTTATGGGGCAAAACTTCCCGCCGCACCCTTCAGTCCGGCACTCCCAGACGCTGGTGCATCAGCGGGCTCGTGGTCGTGTACTGCAGGAACTGCTTCTTCTGCGGATACAGATGATGCTGGATCGCGAACGCGGCGAGCGCCGCCTCGTGGAATCCGGACAGGATCAGCTTCTTCTTGCCCGGATAGGTGTTGATGTCGCCGACCGCAAAGACCCCGGGGAGGCTGGTCTGGAACTTCTCGGTGTCGACCTCGAGCGCCTTCTTCTCGAGCGCCAGTCCCCACTCGGCGATCGGTCCGAGCTTCGGGTGCAGCCCGAAGAACACCAGCAGCTGCTCGGCCTCGAGCGGCTCCACCGTGCCGTCCGGGGCGCGGATGTTGACCCCGCGGAGCGCGCCGTCCTCGACGAGCAGCGAGTGCGGGAGCGCTTGGAAGCAGCGCATGCGCCCCGCCGCCACGTGCTGCTGCATGCGCGCGACCGAGGCGGGCGCGGCGCGGAACTCGTGCCGGCGGTGCACCAGTGTCAGGCTCGTCGCCTTGCCGAGCAGCTCGAGCGTCCAGTCGAGCGCCGAGTCGCCGCCGCCGAAGATCACCAGGCGCTTGCCCTCGAGCTCGGCCGCGCTCTTCACCCGATAGTGGATGCGCGTGCCCTCGAAGGCCTCGGCGCCGGGCAGCGCGATGCGCCGCGGCTGAAACGAGCCGACGCCCGCCGCGATCACCACGCAACCGGCGTCGAAGCTGACTCCGCCCGCGCTGCGCAGGTGAAAGCGCCCCGCTTCGCGCGGCGCGAACTCCACCACCTCGTGGCCGAGATGCAGCTGCGGTTTGAAGGGCTTGATCTGCTGCAGCAGCCGATCGACCAGCTCCTGGGCGCCGCACACCGGCAGCGCCGGGATGTCGTAGATCGGCTTGTCGGGATAGAGCTCCGCGCACTGTCCGCCGGGGTGCGCCAGCGAATCCACCACGTGCGCGCCGATGCCGAGCAACCCGAGCTCAAACACCTGGAACAGCCCGCAGGGTCCGGCGCCCACGACGACGACTTCGGTGCTGATCGGCGCCGCAGGGGCGGCGCTGCCTGGAAGCTGGCTCAAGAGGCTCGCTTTCGCTCTTCCGTGTTCGGCCCGGCATTGTAGAGGGTCCGGTGCCCCCGCGCATGACGCCTCCCCGGTCAGGGGTCGGAGTGCGCGCCGCGCGCGGTTAAGCCTTATAGTACGCGGCGCGCGCCACGAGCCTTGCGCGCAACTTGCTCGAGCGCCGCCCGTGTTGGTCGGAGACGGCGGCGAAAGGGGGCTCCATGATCAAGCTCAACGTCAATGGCAAGGACACCGAGGTCGACGTCGATCCCGACACGCCGTTGCTGTGGGTGCTGCGCGACACGCTCGGCCTGACCGGCACCAAGTACGGCTGCGGCGCGGCGCTGTGCGGCGCCTGCACGGTGCATCTCGATGGGCAGGCGGTGCGCTCGTGCCGCACGCCGGTGAGCGCCGCCGCGGCCGGCAAGATCACCACCATCGAGGGCCTCTCGTCCGATCGCAGCCATCCGGTGCAGAAGGCCTGGATCGAGCTCGACGTGCCGCAGTGCGGCTACTGCCAGTCGGGCCAGATCATGTCGGCGGCGGCGCTGCTCGCGCACACCCCGCAACCCTCGGATGCCGACATCGATGCCGCGATGTCCGGCAACATCTGTCGCTGCGGCACCTATCAGCGCATCCGCGCCGCGATTCACCGCGCCGCGCAGCTCAAGTCCGGCGGCTCCGCATGAGCCTCGATCGACGCGCCTTCCTCAAGAGCTCCGCCTGTGTCTCGGGTGGCCTGATCATCGCGCTGCACCTGCCCGGCTGCGGCAAGCCGGGGCGCACGAGCGGGGAGCCGAAGACGGTCGCCGCCAATGCGTGGCTGCGCATCAGCACCGACAACACCATCACCTTCCTCTGCGACCGCTCGGAGATGGGCCAGGGCGTCTACACGGCGCTGCCGACGCTCATCGCCGAAGAGCTCGGAGTGGACCTCGGCCACATCCGCATCGACTTCGCTCCGGCGGGCGATGCGTACAAGAACGACCTCCTCGGCACGCAGATCACCGGCGGCAGCACCAGCGTGCGCGATGCGTGGCTGAAGCTCCGCAGGGCGGGCGCGCAGGCGCGCACCATGCTGATCAGCGCCGCCGCGCGGGAGTGGGGCATTCGGGCCGCCGTCTGCCGCGTGGAGAACGGCTTCGTGGTCTCCCCGACCGGCAAGCGCGCGAGCTTCGGCGCGTGCGCCGAGGCCGCCGCCAGGCTCCCGGTGCCGAACGACGTCAAACTCACCGATCCCGGGAACTTCCGCCTGATCGGCACCTCCGTGAGGCGACTCGATACCCCACTCAAGGTGGACGGCAGTGCGCGCTACGGCATCGACGTGCGCCTGCCCGAGATGCTCTATGCCGCGCTCGCCCAGCCGCCGGCGCTCGGCGGCAAGGCGGCGAGCTTCGATGACAGCAAGGCGCGCGCCCTGCCCGGTGTCAAGGCCGTGGTGCAGACCTCATCGGGCATCGCGGTGGTCGCCACCTCGTGGTGGCAGGCGCTCAAGGCGCGCGATGTGCTCGCGATCAAGTGGGACGACGGTGCGAACGGCGCCTTGAACGACGGCGTGATCCTGCGCGGGCTCGAGCGCGCGACCGGCACGGCGCAGAGCGCCCGCCGGGACGGGGACGCCGACGCCGTCATCAAGTCCGCCGCGCGGGTGGTCAAGGCCGAGTACCAGCTGCCGCTCCTGGCGCACGCGACGCTCGAGCCGCAGAACTGCACCGCCGACGTGCGCGCCGAGGGCTGCGACATCTACGTGCCGACGCAGATCCAGCAGGTGGCGCAGCAGGCCGCCGCGAGCGCCGCCGGGCTCAAGCCCGAGCAGGTGCGCGTGCACACCACGTTCCTCGGCGGCGGCTTCGGCCGCCGCCTGGATGTCGACTTCGTCCCCGCCGCGGTCGAAGCCTCCAAGGCGGTCGGCAAGCCCGTGAAGCTCCTGTGGACGCGGGAAGACGACACGACCCACGACGTTTACCGGCCGCCGGCCTTCGACACCGCGATCGGCGCCTTCGACAAGCGCGGCAAGCTGATCGCCTGGAAGTTGCGCCTGGTGGGCCCCTCGGTCACCGCGCGCCTGTTTCCCGCGGTGGTGGAAAAGAGCATCGACCCCTTCGCCATCGAGGCGGCGGCCAACTACCCGTACGATGTGCCCAACGTGTCGGTCGAGTACCTGCGGCACGAGATCGGCATCAACGTCGGCTTCATGCGCTCGGTGAGCCATGCGCTCAACTGCTTCGTCGCCGAGAGCTTCATGGACGAGCTCGCCGCGAGCGCCCGCCAGGATCCCCTCGAGTTCCGCCGGGCGCTGCTCTCGAAGCAGCCGCGATACCTCAAGGCGCTCGAGCTCGCCGCTCAGGAGGCCCGCTACGGCGCGGCTCCCAAGGGACGCTTTCACGGGGTGGCCGTCATGAGCGGCTACGACACCTACATGGCGCAGGTCGCCGAGATCTCGCTCGAGAACGGCAAGCTCAGGGTGCACCGGATCGTCTGCGCGGTCGACTGCGGCCAGGTCGTGAACCGGGACATCGTCGTCGCGCAGGTGGAGAGCGGCATCATCTTCGGCCTGAGCTCGACTCTCTGGGGCGAGATCAATATCCAGCGCGGCCGCGTGCAGCAGACCAACTTCGACACCTACCGGGTGCTGCGGATCAACGAGATTCCGCGCATCGATGTGCTGCTGCTCGACAACCGCGCGCCTCCCGGGGGCATCGGCGAGCCGTCGACGGCGCTGGTCGCGCCCGCGGTCTGCAACGCCATCCACGCCGCGAGCGGCCGCCGCCTGCGCTCGCTGCCGCTCGCGCGCCACAAACTCGCCTGAAGGGGACTACCGTGACGTCGAACGCCGAACTGCACCAACGCCGTCTCCAAGCCGTGCCGCGCGGCGTGACCAACTCGCTCGCCGTGTACGCCGAGCGGGCCTCCAATGCGGAGCTGTGGGATGTGGAGGGCCGGCGCTACGTCGACTTCGCGAGCGGCATCTCGGTGCTCAACACCGGGCACGTGCACCCGAAGGTGCATGAGGCTATCTCGCGGCAGCTTCAGAAACTCACCCACGCCTGCTTCCAGGTGACCCCCTATGAGAGCTACATCGCGCTCGCGGAAGCGCTGAACGCGCTCGCCCCGGGCACACCCCCCAAGAAGACCATCTTTCTCACCACCGGCGCGGAAGCGGTCGAGAACGCCATCAAGATCGCGCGCTTTCACACGCGGCGCTCCGCGCTGATCGCCTTCTCGGGCGGCTTCCACGGCCGCACGCTCGCCTGCATCAGCCTCACCGGCAAGGTGCAGCCCTACAAGGCCGGGTTCGGGACGCTGCTGCCGGAGATCTACCACCTGCCCTTCCCGATGCCGTATCACGGTATCAGCGTCGAGCATGCGCTCGGCGCGCTCGAGCAGCTGTTCCGGGCGGACGTCGATCCCGCGCGCGTCGCGGCGATCATCATCGAGCCGGTGCTCGGCGAGGGCGGCTTCTATGTCGCGCCGCCGGAGCTCCTGCGGCGGCTGCGCAGCGTCTGTGACACCCACGGCATCGTGCTGATCGCCGACGAGATCCAGAGCGGCTTCGGCCGCACGGGGCGCATGTTCGCGATCGAGCACGCCGGCGTCGAGCCCGATCTCATCACCATCGCCAAGAGCGTCGCCGGAGGGGTGCCGCTGTCGGCCGTGATCGGCAAGGCCGAGATCATGGACGCGCCCGGACCGGGCGGACTCGGCGGGACCTATGCCGGCTCGCCGCTCGGGTGCGCCGCGGGACTCGCGGTGCTGGAGGTGATTCGTGAGGAGCAGCTCCTCAAGCGTGCCTCCGAGATCGGGCGCTTCATGAGCTCGCGTCTGAAGGGGCTGCAGGTGCGCTTCCCCTGCATCGGCGAGGTGCGCGCGCTCGGCGCCATGGTGGCCGTCGAGCTGGTGAAGAACGCGCGCGCCGATCACCCCGACGCCGAGCTCACCAAGGCTCTGGTGCAGGCTGCGGGCCGGCGCGGGCTCGTGATTCTCTCCTGCGGCGTGTACTCGAACGTGATCCGTTTTCTCGCGCCGCTCACGATTCCCGACAACCACTTGAAGGAAGGCTGCCATCTCTTCGAGCAGGCGCTCGAAGAAGTGGCCGGCGCCGCGCGCAAGGCACAGGCTACGGGCTGAACGCTTAGATCCCCGGAGGATTTCCGAGTGTGTCGTCTACGCCCGGCCGGCGTTGGCGTCGGTCGGGGTGTGGAAGTACTCGCTCTCGGAAGCGAGCTGCTCGATGAGGCGGTTGAGCTCCGCCATGCGGCCCTGCGAGGTGCTGATCGGCATGCAGTCCTGGCAGCGCGGATCGCCACAGGGCTGGCGGGAGTAGAGCCAGTACTGGATGGCGCCGGCGAGTAGCCCGTCGGCAATGTCCCAGAGGTCGGCGTCCTTTTCCTTGTCGGCAATCCGGTTGCCGAGATCGACGGCCTTGGAGAAGGCCGCATCAAAGGTGTCAGCGAGCTCGCTCATGCTCATGCCGTTCAGGCGCCCTTCATCGTAAGAGCCTAGTATTATATGGCAAAGAACGTGACGGCCGGCACGGATGGGCAGTTCAGTCGTGACGGCCGGCTCGCATGGCGGGCTCAGCATCTTGGGTAAGGCCCGCCCGCCCTCCCCATTTCACGCTTTATGGGATGTCGGCCACGGAAGCGCCCCCGATTCCACGCGCATCATGGGGTGCTGTTGGAGTGACCGATAACGGCATTTCGCGTCTGCCCGCCGCGGTTTATGTCGCATGCATAAAGCGATCGCTGAAATCTCGCAGTCCCCGCCCTCCGGCCCGCCGGACGCCGGGCGCGCCTGGCTCCGGTGGCTGCCGCGCCCGCGCTGGTCGCCGCGCAGCCCGCGCCTCGGGATCGGCTGGCGGCTCGGCCTCGGGCTCGCGGCGGTCACGGCCGTGCTGCTGCTCGGCGAGTCGCTCGCCACGCGCACCGCGCGCCAGGCCCTCGAGGCGGTTCGCAGCATGCAGACCGAGCACGAGCCGCTCGCCAACAGAGCCAACGCCGTGCTGGAAAAGCTCATCGCCTACGATCGCGCGGTCGGCGAGTACGTGCAGGCGCACAGCGCCGACGACAAGCTCAGCACCATCACGCTCGCCGGCGCTGCGCTCGAGGCGGCGGTCGCCGAGTACTTCAGCAGCGCGCCGCCGCGCGCGGTCACGGCGGCCGCCACCGGACTGCGCCAGCAGCTCACCCGTCACATCGCCAACGCGCGCCAACTCGCGACCCGCGCGTCGCAGCGCCTGCAGTGGGACGCCCAGCGCCAGGCGGCCCTCGACAACGTCTACCGGCGCATCGTTTCCGCCGGCGGCTCGGGGCT
>Ga0209158_1000941_pt1 | contig 20112 bp, 16 predicted proteins | sample GraSoiAngelo_140_FD_185897 | JGI IMG/M metagenome (GOLD analysis project Ga0209158, IMG submission 185897) | Grasslands soil microbial communities from the Angelo Coastal Reserve, California, USA - 14_0929_12_30cm (SPAdes) (version 2) | ecosystem: Environmental > Terrestrial > Soil > Grasslands ...
GCTGCCGGCGGGCCGGGGGAGCCTGGTTCAGCTCGACGGCCTTACCGTGATCGACGACACCTACAACGCCAACCCGTCCTCGATGCGGGCGGCCCTCGAATTCGCGGCAGCGTACGCCGAGCACCACCGCCGCCCGTTGGCGGTCGTGGTGGGCTCGATGTTGGAGTTGGGAGCGGAGAGTGCAAGATTACACGCGGCCGTGGCGGATGCGGTGATGGCGGTCCGGCCGGCACCGGCGCTGGTCGCGGTGGTGGGGGACTTCGCGCCGGCGTTCGCGCGGCATGCCACGGCGCTCGGCAGCCGGCTGCTCGCGGCGCCGGACGCCGACGCCCTGGGGCCCGCGCTGCGGGCGCGGCTCCGGGGCAACGAGGTCGTGCTGCTCAAGGCGTCGCGCGGCGTAGCGATGGAACGTGTGCTGCGTCACTTGCACTAGGGCCGGGGGAGAGACGTGCTCTATCACCTGCTGACGCCGCTCGCGAAGCAGCACATCATCTTCAATCTCTTCAACTACATCACGTTCCGGGCGGCGGGGGCGACGGTTACGGCGCTGCTCCTCGCCTTCGTGATCGGCCCGTGGATCATTGCGCGGCTGCGCGCCCTCCGGGTCGGACAGGTGATCCGCGCCGAAGGTCCCGCGAGCCATCAGGGCAAGCGCGGCACGCCGACTATGGGCGGCCTCATCATCATCCTCGCCACGGTGGTGCCGACCCTCCTCTGGGCGCGCCTCGACACCCGGTTCGTCGTCGTTGCTTGCGGGGCCACGCTGTGGATGGGCGCCATCGGGTTCCTCGACGACTACCTGAAGATCGTGCGCGGCAAGCCGCAAGGACTCGTCGCCCGGTGGAAGCTGGTCGGGCAGCTGACCTTCGGCCTCGCCCTCGGGGTCTATTTGTGGCTCGCGCCGCTCGCCCCGCGCCTTCCGGCGACGAGCACGCAGCTGCCGCTGCTCAAGTATGTGCTGCTGGTGATGCCATGGTGGTTGTATCTGCCGTTCGTGACCGTGGTCGTGACCGGCAGCTCCAACGCCGTCAACCTGACCGACGGACTCGACGGCCTCGCCAGCGGCCTTACGGCGATCGTAGCGGGGTCGTTCGCGATCTTCGCGTATCTCTTCGGACGCTTCGACGCTTCCGGGTATCTTGGCGTTTATTTCCTCCCCGGGGCCGGGGAGCTGGCGATCTTCTGCGGCGCGCTGATGGGCGCCGCGCTCGGCTTTCTCTGGTTCAACGCCCATCCCGCGCAGGTGTTCATGGGGGACACCGGCTCGCTCGCCATCGGCGGCGCGGTGGGCACCGTCGCCATCATGCTCAAGGCGGAGTTTCTGCTGCTCATCGCCGGCGGCGTCTTCGTCGCCGAAGCGGTCTCGGTGATGATTCAGGTGTGGGTGTATCGGTGGCACAAACGACGCCGCGGCAAGGAGTACGCCGACGCCCACCGGGTCTTTCGCATGGCGCCGCTGCACCACCACTTCGAGAAGCTTGGCTGGGCCGAGCCGCAGGTGGTGATGCGGTTCTACATCCTCGGCTTTCTGTGCGCCGCAATCGCCCTGGCGACGTTGAAAGTGCGGTGATCCCCGCCGCCTGGCGGGGCGGCGTCGTCGCCGTGCTCGGGCTCGGGCACAGCGGTGTCGCCGCCGCGCGGCTCCTCGCCCGCGAGGGCGCGCGCGTGTACGCCAGCGACGCGTCCGATCATCCCTACGCCGGCGACGCCGCACTGGCGTTGCGCAGGCTTCCCGGTGTCGAGGTGGAAGTGGGACGCCACGACTTGGCGAAGATCCGTGCCGCGGCCGGCGTCGTGGTCTCGCCTGGCATACCGCCGGACGCGCCGCCCCTGAAAGCGGCGCGGGAAGCGGGCCGCGAGGTCGTTTCGGAGATCGACCTGGGCTTCCGCGCCGCGCGGGCGCAGGGCGTGCGCTGCATCGCGGTCACCGGCACGAACGGCAAGACGACGACGACCGCGCTGATCGCCCATCTGCTGCGCGTCGCGGGGCTCAAGGCCGAGGCCTCAGGGAACATCGGCCTCCCGCTCACCGACGTCGCGCTTGGCGCCGAGCGCTATCAGTGGCTGGCTGTCGAGGTGTCGTCGTTTCAGCTGCACGACAGCCCGCATTTCGCTCCGGACGTCGGCGTGCTCACGAACCTCGCGCCGGACCACCTCGACCGCTATCCGTCGGTCGACGCGTACTATGCCGACAAGCGGCTGCTGTTTCGCAACGCCGCCGAGGAGAGCGTGTGGGTGCTGAACGCGGACGACCCCGCCGTGCTCGCGCTCGCCGCCGGCGCAGCGGGAACGGTGTCCCGCTTCTCGCTCGTCCGGCCGGCGGAAGGGTGGTACGACGCGCGAGAGCGGCGGCTGCGGCTGGGCGGCACGGAGCTGATCGCGCGCGAGGAGCTGCAGCTGCTGGGCGAGCATAACGTCGCGAACGCGCTCGCCGCCGCCCTCGCGGTGCACGAGGCTGGGATCCCGCCGAGCCGCATCGCGGAGGGGCTGCGGTCGTTCCGCGCGCTGCCGCACCGCCTGGAGTTCGTGCGCGAGGTGGGTGGGGTGCGCTGGATCAACGACTCCAAGGCGACGAACATCGCGTCGACGGCCGTGGCGGTGGCGGCCATGGACCGGCCCTTCATCCTGATGCTCGGGGGGCGGCACAAGGGCGAGCGCTACACGCGGCTCGCGCCGCTGCTCGCCGAGCGCTGCCGCCTCGTCATCGCGTTCGGCGAGGCGGGCCCCCTCGTGGAGGAGGATCTCAAAGGGAAGGTCACGCTGGAGCGCGGCACGACGTTCGCAGACGTGGTCAGCCGGGCGCGCCGCGCCGCGCGGCCGGGGGACACGGTCCTGCTCTCTCCGGCTTGCTCGAGCTACGACATGTTCAAGAACTACGAGGAGCGCGGCGCCACCTTCCGCAAACTCGTCGAGGCGATGTGACCGACCGCCGCTGGGAGACCCGCCTGCTCGCGGTCATCGCGGCCGTGCTCATCGTCCTGGGACTCGCCGAAGTGTACGGCGCCTCGAGCCTCGTGACCACCAGCGGCGGCACTGTGGGGGCACGGCTCGCCGTGCGCCAGGCGGCTGCCGCCCTCGTGGCGGGCATCCTCGCGACGGTCGTGGCCCGCCTCGATTATCATGTGTGGCAGCGCTGGGCGTGGCAGCTGCTCGCGGCCGTCGCCTTTCTCCTGCTGATCCCGCTGCTGCCGTTCACCCACCCCATCGCCCCGACCCTCAACGGCGCCCGGCGCTGGGTCAGTCTCGGCGTCATGGCCCTGCAGCCCTCCGAGCTCGCCAAGTTCGCGGTCGTCGTATGGGCCGCGACGCTCGCCGCCAAGAAAGGCGAGCAGATCCGCACCTTCAAGCTGGGCGTGCTGCCGTTCCTCGTGATCGTCGCCCCGCTCGCGGGGCTCATCTTCCTCGAGCCCAACCTCTCGATGGCCGTGCTGGTCGTGATGCTGGCGGGGATCGTCATGTTCGCCGCCGGCGCCCGCATCGGCCACTTCCTGCTCGTCGGCATCGTGGCGCTGCCGCTGCTCTTCGGTGCCGTGGCCGCGGCGCAATACCGCGTGGCGCGCGTGCTGACATTCCTGAACCCCGGGGCCGCTCCCGAGGAAGCGAGCTGGCAGATCAAGCAGTCGCTCATCGGGCTCGGCTCGGGACAGGTGTTCGGCGTGGGCTTCGGACAAGGTCAGCAGAAGCTCGGCTACCTCCCCTATGCCTACTCCGACTTCATTTTCTCCACGATCGGCGAGGAGTTCGGCTTCCTCGGCGTCCTCGGCGTGGTGGTGTGCTTCGGGACGCTCGTGTGGATCGGCTTCCGCATCGCTCGCGGCGCCCCGGACCTCTTCGGCCAGCTGCTCGCGGTCGGTCTCACGTCGCTGATCGGCGTCACAGCGGCGCTGCACATCGGGGTGTCTCTCGCGGTCCTCCCGGCGACCGGCATCACGCTGCCGTTCCTCTCCTACGGCGGGTCCAGCTTGTTGGTCGCCCTGGTGGCTACGGGTGTGCTTGTGAGCATTGGTCGTGCCCGCGAGCGGGTATAGTCAATGCGGAATGCGGAGTGCGGAATGCGGAATGGCGAGGGGGGCGTCGCATCGCGATGCGACCTTCCAGTTCTATTCCGCATTCCCCATTCCGCATTCCGCATTGGAGCATTGCTGTGAAGCTACTCTTTGCCGGCGGAGGCACCGGCGGTCACCTCATGCCGGCGCTGGCGCTCGCGGAAACGCTGGCGCGCCTGCGGCCGGACGTCGAGCCCGTGCTCGTCGGATCGGAACGCGGCATCGAGAAGGAAATCCTCCCGCACTATCCGTTCCGGCACCACCTGCTGCCGTTCGAGCCGATATACCGTCGCACGTGGTGGCGCAATCTGCGCTGGCCGTTTCTCGCCTGGCGGATCCTCCGCGGCGTGCGGCGCGTGCTCGCCGAAGAGCAGCCGGCGATCGTCGTCGGCACCGGGGGCTACGCGGCGGGACCGGTGTTGTGGAGCGCGCAACGCGCGGCGATCCCGACGGTGCTGCAGGAGCAGGATTCCCGTCCCGGGCTCGCGACGCGCTGGCTCGCGCGCCGAGCCGCTCAGATTCACCTCGGCTTCCCCGAAGCGCAGAGTCGGTTGCGCCCCGGGCCGCGCACGGCGGTGTTCACCCTCGGTAATCCGATCCGGCCGCCCGAGCCGGGTGACCGGGGGGCCGCGCTTCAACGTCTGGGCCTCGACCCGCAGCGGCCAACCGTGCTGTGCTTCGGGGGGAGCCAGGGAGCGCGCGCGCTCAACTACGCGCTCGCCGGCATCGTCGAGCACGGTCTGCTCCGCGACGTCAACGTGCTGTGGGGGACCGGCACCGGCCATGCCGCGAATTTTGCGGCACACGCCCGGCCGGGACGGGTGGTGGTGCGCGGGTTTTTTGATCCGATGACCGACCCGTACCGCGCGGCGGATCTCGTCGTCTGCCGCGCCGGTGCGATGACCGTCGCCGAGCTGTGCGCGTGGGGGAAGCCGAGCATCCTGGTTCCGCTGCCGACCGCGGCGGCCGACCACCAGACGCATAACGCGCGGGCGCTCGCCGACGCCGGCGCGGCGGTGCTGCTCGTCGAACGGAACCTCGCGCCCCCGTCGCTGGCGCGCCTGATCACCGACCTGCTCAGCGACCGCGCGCGGCTCGCCGCCTTGGCCCAAAAAGCTCGGGGTCGGGGACACCCGGAAGCCGCCCAGGAGGTGGTGTCGAGGATTCTGACACTCGTCCAAGTTGCATGAATGCTCTTTCGCAAGTGTAGTAGTTTCGCTATATTAGCCCGCCACTAATGACCTTGTTTGGACCCGCAGATCCTCGTCCAGTGCACTTTATGGGAATAGGTGGTGCGGGGATGAGTGCTCTGGCGACGGTGGCCAAGCGGAGGGGTGTGCGGGTAACGGGTTGCGATACAGATCCTTCTGGAGCCGCCGATCTGGCGGCCTTGGGGGTCGAAGTTTGGCAGGGTCACGATCCCCGGCACCTCGAGGGGGTGCGGGCGGTCGTGGTAACGGCGGCGGTCGGCCAGGACCACCCGGAGCTCAAACGGGCCCGGGAGTTGGGGATTCCCGTCGTGCGGCGGGCCGATGCTCTGGGTCAAGCGGTGGCCGGGGGGACGGTGGTGGCGGTCGCCGGCACGCACGGCAAGACCACTACCACGGTGATGGTGACGGAGGCGCTCACGGCCGCCGGACGGAATCCCACGGGACTCGTCGGCGGCCGTGTCGCAGGGTGGGGCGGGAATGCCCGGGTCGGAAGCCCCGACTTGTCCGTCGTCGAAGCGGACGAATTCGACCGGGCGTTCCTGTCGCTGGCGCCGACGGTGGCGGTCGTGACCAACGTCGAGGCTGATCACCTCGAGTGCTACGGCACGATCGCCGCGCTGGAGGGGGCGTTCGCGCAGTTCGCCGGCGGTGCGCGCCGCGTGATTGCGGGCGGAGACGATGCCGGGGCGCAGCGCGTCGTCGCGCGGTTGGGCGCGAAGGTGTGGCGGGTGGGCGTGGGCGCCGACGCGGACGTGAAGATCGCAGCGATCGAGTTTGCTGCGACCGGCTCTCGCGCGACCGTGACGTTGCCGGGCGGGCGAACGGTGCCGTTGGCGCTGCGAGTGCCGGGGATGCACAACCTGCGGAACGCGGCCGCGGCGCTCGCGGTCGTGCACGAGCTCAGCGCGGATGTGGACGTGGCAGCGCGCGCGCTGAGCGAATTCACGGGCGTGGCGCGGCGGTTCGAGCGAGTGGGCGAGGCCGCGGGCGTGACAGTGATGGACGACTACGCGCACCACCCCACGGAAGTCGGCGCGACGCTCGCGGCGGCGCGCCAGGCGTTCCCGGGACGGCGGCTGGTGGCGGTGTTTCAGCCGCACCTGTACTCGCGGACGGCGATGCACGGGGACGCGCTCGGCAAGGCGCTCGCGGCGGCCGACCTGGTCGTGGTGGCGCCGATCTATGGCGCGCGCGAGCGACCGCTCCCCGGCGTGACCAGCGATCTCGTGGCGCGCGGGGCGATCGGGGCGGGCGCGGCCACGGTGGCGGTGCGCGAGCGGACGGCCCTGGCCGCGGCGGTGGCGGAGCGACTCCGCGCGGGCGACGTCGTCTTCACGCTGGGCGCGGGCGACGTCACCCGCATCGGTCCTGAACTGATGACGCGCCTCGCGAGCGCCAGCGGCAAGACGCGGTGAGCCGGCGCCGGAGCGCGCTGTCGCGGCGTGTCCTCTGGGCCGCGGTGGGAGCGGGTGCGGTCACCACCGGCCGGGTCGCGGGGCCGCCGCTGGTGCGAGCGGTGGCAGCGTTTCGGGTGCGGGAGATCGAGGTGCTCGGCGCGCGGCAATTCTCGCCCCGGGCGGTCGCGGCGGCACTGCGGCTGCGGCCACGGGCCAGCGTGTTCGACGCCACGGCGCCGTTGGTGGAGCGCGTGAAGGCGCTGCCGGGTGTACTGGAGGTGCGCATCGAACGACGGCTTCCCGGCACCCTGCGCGTGGTGGTACGCGAGGCGGAGCCGGTGGCCTTCGTGCCCGCGGCCCGGGGGGGGAGCCTGCTGCCGGTCGACGCTCGCGGCACGCTGCTGCCGTTCGACCCGGCGCGCACGCCGCTCGATCTGCCGATTGCGGTGACGGCGGACTCCAACGTGCTCGGGGTGCTTGCCCTGGTGCAGGCGGTCGATGCTGGACTGTATCAGGAGATCACCGTCGCGCGCCGGCTGACGCGCGGCGATGTCGCCTTGGAACTGGGGTCCCGCCGCGTCCTGGTCGGACGCGACGCCGGACCGGAGGTCATACAGGCGGTGGCACTGGTGGCGCAGGACCTGGCGGCGAAGAAGCGGCCCTATGCGGAACTCGATGCGCGCTACGCCGGGCAGGTGGTGGTGCGGCGGCGCGCGGGCGCCGCTGGGGCGGAGCAGGCGAGGGGACCGGGGGCGTGAGCCGGGACCGTCGGCTCGTGGCCGGGCTCGACCTCGGCAGCACGAAGACGTGCGCAGTGATCGCCGAAGTGGTGGGCGACCTACCGCGGTCGCCGGTGGCCAAGGTGCTCGGTGTCGGGCTGGCGAAGAACACGGGCGTGCGGCGGGGCGTCGTCCGCGACATCGACGAAACGACGCGATCGATCGTGGCGGCGCTGCGCGATGCCGAGCGCATGGCCGGGGCCAAGGTGAGCGGGGTCGCCTGCGGGGTCGCCGGCGAGCACGTGGCGGCCCGCCCCTCGTCGGGAGTGGTGGCGGTGACGGGGGAGGAGATCACGGCGCAGGACGTGGCGCGGGTCAACGAGGTCGCGCGCGCGGTGTCCCTGGGGCGCGACCACGAGCTCCTGCACGATATCCCGCAGGAGTACGTCGTGGACCAACAGCGCGGCGTCCTGGATCCCGTCGGCATGACGGGGATGCGTCTCGAGGTCGAGATGTACCTCGTCACCGTGCAGTCCACCGCGGCGCAGAACCTGCGCAAGAGCGTGCAACGCGCGGGGTACCGGGTGGTGGACTTGGTGCTCGAGCCCCTGGCCGCATCGTATGCGGTGTTGACCGAGGACGAGAAGGAGCTGGGCGTCGCGCTGGTCGAGGTGGGGGGCGGCTCCACCGGAGTCGCGATCTTCCACGAAGGGAAGATCCGCCACCTGGCCTCGCTCAAGTTCGCGGGCACGCACGTCAGCAGCGACCTGGTCCAGGGGCTCGGCGTGACGCAGGCGGACGCGGAGCGGCTGAAGGAGCGGTTCGGCATCGCGTACGCGCCGCTGGTCGATCCGTCGGAGATGGTGGTTTTGCCGTCCACGCCGGGGCAGGGGGCGCGGCAGGCGTCGCGCGAGTTGCTGTCGCACATCATCCACCAGCGCCTCGACGAGGTGTTTCAGCTGGTGGCGCGGGAGTTCGAGCGGGCGGGCTACGCCGGGGGACGACTGCCGGCGGGGGTGGTGTTGACGGGCGGCACGGCGCATCTGCCGGGGATCGTGGAACTCGCCCGGGAGGTGTTCGCGACGCCGGTGCGGGCCGGCGCGCCGGAGCGCGATATCTCCGGATTGGTGGACAGCGTGCAGGCGCCACGCTACGCGGTGCCGGTGGGCCTGGTGTTGTACGGGGCGCGCCGGATCGCGCAGGGGCAGGCGGCGACGCCGCTCGTCGGCAGCGGGGCCGTCGAAAAGTGGCTGGGACCGTTGAAGCGATGGCTGCAGGACTTCTTCTGATCGACGACCCGAGGGGGCTATGATCTTCGAGCTCGAAGAGACCGTATCGCAGAACGCGCGGATGAAGGTCGTCGGTGTGGGCGGCGGCGGCGGCAACGCGCTGAACCGCATGATCGACGAGGGAGTCCGGGGCGTGGAGTTCATCGCGGTGAACACCGACGCCCAGGCGCTGCTCAACAACAAAGCCGACGTCAAAGTCCAGATCGGCAAGCGCCTCACCCGCGGGCTTGGCGCCGGGGCTCGCCCGGAGATCGGCCGGCAGGCCATCGAAGAGAACCGCGACGAGGTGCTGCACGCCCTGCAGGGGGCCGACCTGGTGTTCGTCACCTGCGGCATGGGCGGCGGCACCGGCACCGGGGCGGCGCCCATCATCTCGCAGGTCGCGCGCGACCTCGGCGGCCTGACGATCGGGATCTGCACCAAGCCGTTCCTGTTCGAAGGGCGCAAGCGGATGCGCCAGGCCGAAATGGGCATCGCCGAGATGCGCAAGCACGTGGACACGATGATCGTGGTGCCCAACGAGCGGCTGCTCGCGGTGGTCGGCAAGGGCATTCCCTTCCAGGACGCGCTCAAGAAGGCGGACGAGGTGCTGCTGCACGCGACGCAGGGCATCTCGTCGCTCATCAGCGTGACCGGCCTCGTGAACGTGGACTTCGCCGACGTCCGCACGATCATGCAGAACGGCGGCCCCGCGCTCATGGGGACCGGGATGGGACGCGGCGAGAACCGGGCCATGGAGGCCGCCCAGCAGGCGATCTCGAGCCCCTTGCTCGACAACATCTCGATCGCCGGCGCCACGGGCGTCCTCATCAACATCACCGGCGGCGACGACCTGACGCTCGGCGAAGTCACGCAAATCAGCGAGGCGATTCACGACGCGGCCGGCGACGAGGCGGAGATCATCTTCGGGGCGGTGAACGACCCGGCGATGCACGGTGAGGTGCGTGTCACGGTGATCGCCACGGGGTTCGAGAAGGCGGCGCAGGCCGAGCCCGCGGCGGTGGGGCGCGGCGCGCCGGGCGTGCTGCCGTTCGAGAAGCGGGTCTCGCGGCCGACGCCGGTGCCGCCGGCCGGATACGTGCGGCCGGCGGCCGAGCCGCCGGTGCGGCGCGCGGCGACGCCGCCGAACGAGGTGTCCGAGATGGAGATCCCGACGTTCATCCGGCGGCAGATGGACTGATGGCCCTGCGGTCGCGCCACCTCGTCGCCGCGGGCGGGCTCGCCGCCGTCGCGCTGCTGTGGGCGTCGCGCGACGCGTGGCCCTGGCGCCGGCCCCTGACCGCGGCGCCGATCGTCGTCTCCTCCTCCTACGACGAGTCCGCTCACACCCTGGGCCCCCGCGAGACGCTGGGCGAGCTCCTGCAACACAGCGGCATCACCGGCCGCGAGTACACCGCGTTCCTCAGCGCCGCCACCGCGCTCCAGCCGCGACGCCTGCGTCCCGGGCTCATCTTCCACGTGCGCCGGCTGGTCACCGATTCGCTCCCCGACCGCCTGATGGTGCGCACCGGGCCGGCGCAGCGACTGTGGGTGGAGCGCACCGCGGCGGGCTGGCTCCAGCACGTCGAGGAAATTCCCTGGACGATCCAACGGGTGCGGGTGGTGGGGTCGATCGTGACGTCCCTGTACGACGCCCTCGACCAGGCCGTGCCCGACAGCTTCCTCCCCGCCACGGAGCGGCGGCAGCTCGCCTGGGGGATCGCGGACGTGTACGACTGGGAGGTGGACTTCACGCGCGACGTCCAGCGCGGTGACCGCTTCGAGATCCTGCTCGAGCGCCTGGAGTCGCCGGAGGGGGAGCGGCGCTTCGGCCGGATCCTCGCGGCGCGGGTGGACGTGGGGCGGAGTCCCAGCTTTGCCTTCTGGTTCCAGGCGGACTCGGGCGGCGGGCCCGGCGGCTTCTACGACGAGCAGGGACGGTCCCTGAAGCGCGCGTTCCTGCGGGCGCCGCTCCAGTTCCGCCGCGTCTCGAGCCGGTTCGGCAGCCGCTTCCACCCGATCCTCCACGAGTGGCGGATTCACGAGGGCACCGACTACGCCGCCGCCTACGGCACTCCGGTGCGCGCGACGGCGGACGGCATCGTGACGCGCCTCGGCCGCGAGAGCGGGTACGGCAACCTTCTCGAGCTGCGCCACGCCAACGGGATCCGCACGCGCTACGGGCACCTCTCGGCGTACGCCAAGGGGTTGCAGGTCGGACAACGCGTCGGGCAGGGCGAGACCATCGCCTACGTCGGGTCGACGGGGCTGTCGACGGGGCCGCACCTGCATTACGAATTCATCGTCAACGGCCGTCCCACGAATCCGCTCCGCAAGGACGCGGGTGAAGGCGTGGCGGTCCCGAAGAGCCTCAAGGCCGCCTACGATGCGGCGCGCGCCCTGCTGCTCGCGCAACTGGAGCCGCACCCCGCGCACGTCGCCGCACGCGTCGATTAGTTTCCTTCCCCATCGTGGAGCTCTATCCCGCCGTTGACGTCCAGGGCGGGCGGGTGGCCCGCGCCACCGCCCCGGCGGACGATCCCCTGACCGTGGCAGGAGCCTTCGCGGCGGCGGGGGCGCGCTGGGTGCACTTCGTGGACCTGGACCGCGCCTTGGGCCGCGGCGATAACCGCACGGTGGCGCAGCGGTTCCTCACCGTCGCGACGCTTCCCGTACAGGTGGGCGGCGGCCTCCGCACCGCAGCGGCCATCGACGAGATGTTGGCTTGGGGCGCGACCCGCGTCGTGCTCGCCACCAGGGCGGCCACCGACCGGGCGCTCCTCGAGCGACTGCTCGGGCGCTTCGGCCCGGAGCGCCTGGCGGTGGGCATCGACGCGCGGGATGGACGCGTCGCGCCACGGGGCGAGCCGGAGGTGCTCGACCTCACCGCGTTGGAGCTCGCCCGGCGCGTCCGGGACCAGGGCGTGCGCACGGTCATTTACACGGACGTCACACGCGACGGCGCGCTCACCGGGCCGGACGTGGACGGGGCGCGCGGGATCGCTCGGTTGGGAGGGGGAATCGAGGTCATCGCGTCGGGAGGCGTCGCTTCCCTCGACGACCTGCGCCGCGTCCGGGCGGCGGGGCTCGCCGGGGCCATCGTCGGCCGCGCGCTCCACGAAGGGCGCTTCACCCTCGCCGAGGCGTTGGCGTGCGCCGCCTGAGGCTGGGGCTGGGCTTGCTGCGGGCAACGGGCATCGTGGCGCTGGGCTTACTCCTCTGGAATCCTGTTGCCTCGCGCACCCTTCCCGGCGGCGACCGGCCGCTGGTGCTCCTCGACGCGTCGCTCAGCATGATCGGACGAGGATCGCTGTGGCGTGCGGCCCTCGATACCGCGCGCTCTATCGCGCGTGGCGGAACAATCTGGCGGTTCGGTGATCGCGTCACTGCGTTCGACACCGCGCCACCCACCGACGGGGCATCGCGTCTCGGTCCGGGGCTCGAAGCCGCGGCGGCGCGCGGCGGTCCGATCGTGGTGGTCAGCGACGGGGGAATCATCGATCGGGCGACGCTGCCCGCCGATCTGCTGAGCCGCGCCCGCATCGTCGTGTTGCCGCGCCCGGCGTTTTTCGACGCCTTCGTGGCCGGCATCGACGGCCCACGGCGCGTCGAAAGCTCCGACACGATTCGGCTCAAGGTGAGCTTTGGAACTGCGGGGAGGGGGAAGGGGAGAAGGGGGATGCCTGGCACCCTCGTCGTCACCGCCGAGGGACGGCGGCTCCTGTCGCGCGAGGTCACGCTGCCGGACAGCGGCGTCTTGTCGACCGACCTCACGTTTCCCGCATCCCGCATCCCGCATCCCGGCTGGTCCGTCCTCGACGTCCACCTCGACGGCGTTGCGGACGCCGAGCCGCGCGACGACGCCCGGGAGTTCGTTGTCGAGGTGAGTCCGCAGCCGGCCGCGGTCCTGCTGGCCGCCCCGCCCACCTGGGAATCGCGCTTCCTGGCGCACACCCTGGGGGACGTGGCGCGGCTCCCGCTGCGGGTGTACGTGGAGGCGGAGCCCGGGCGGTGGCGCGACGCCGCGACGCTCGCGCCGGTGGCCGACGGCGCCGTGCGGCGGGCGGCGCAGCAGGCGCGGCTCGTCGCCCTCGTCGGCGATCCCGCCGCGCTTGCCGGCCTCGCGACGCCCGGCGCCCTGCTCGTGTGGCCGACGACCGGTGGGCGCGACGGAGACTGGTACGTGGAGCCGCCGTCCGCCTCGCCGCTCGCCGGCTACCTCGCCGGCATCGCGTGGGATTCGCTGCCGCCGGCGAGTGCGGTGTCGGATCTGCCGCCCGATACGGGGGCCCTGCCCGTGCTCCAGGCGCGGCTGGCGCGCCGCGGGGCCTCCCGGCCGATCGCGGTGTTGAGCGACCAACGCGGGAGCCGCCGCGCGACGGTGGCGGCGACCGGCTTGTGGCGCTGGGGATTTCGCGGCGGGGCGAGCGACGTGGCGTACCGCACGCTGATCGGCGCGATCACCGACTGGCTCCTGGGAGGGGGAGACGGGAGAGGGGAGAGGTTCGTGCCGGTGACGTACGAAGCTCCGAATGGGCTTCCGCTTCTCTGGCGATGGGTGGGGAAGAGCGATCCGCAGGACGTCGTAATGACGCTCACCGGCCCGGCCGGTGCCCGCGCCGACACGCTGCGGTTCGACGCCGCCGGGCGGGCCGAGCTGCGCCTCGCCCCGGGGAGCTATCGCTACGCCGCGTCGGGCGGCGCCGAGCGGGGACTCGTGGCGGTCGAATCGTACTCGGACGAATGGCGGCCGGGGGCGGCCGTACTGGCCGCGCAGCCGGGCCTCGGGGGTGCGCGACGCGAGTCGCTGGCGTTGCGCGAGCGCTGGTGGCTGTTCGCGCTCGCCATCGCTGCATTCTCCGCGGAATGGGCGTGGCGCCGCCGGCAGGGCCTGCCCTGACCCCGCGTGGAGCGATGACGCTCGAGCTCACGACCTCGGTCAAGTATCTGAAGGGCGTCGGTCCCAAGCGGGCCGAGGCGCTCGCCCGGCTCGGCATCCGCACGGTCGGGGATCTGCTGTACCACGCGCCGCACCGTTACCTCGACGCCACCACGGTGACGCCGCTCGCGCGCGCGTCGCTGGGGAGCGAGGCGACCTGCGTGGGGCGCGTCGTCACGACCGGCATCCTCCCGACCCGCCGCGGCCTGCGGGTCTTCCGCGCGGTGTTGCGCGACGACAGCGGGCTGCTCGAGTGTGCGTGGCCCGGCCAGCCGTTTCTCGAGCGGCAGATCAAGCCGGGACAGCTGCTGCTGGTGAGCGGGCCCGTGCGGTTCTATCACGGCCGCCAGCTCGTGCCGCGCGAATTCATCGTGCTGGCCGAAAAGGACGAGGACGAGCCCGGTCGCGGGATGATCCTGCCGGTGTATCCCGCGACCGAGGGGCTGTCGCATCGTCAGATCCGCGGCCTGCTCCACCAGCACCTCGACGTCCTCCTGCCGCTCGCGGCGGATCCGCACCCGGAGGCGGTGCGCGCTCGCGTGGGACTCGCTCCGCTTCGCGACGCCCTCGCCGCCGTGCACCGGCCGGCGACGCTGGACGACGCGGAGCGTGGCCGGCGGCGTCTCGCCTTCGACGAGTTCTTCGACCAGCAGCTGGTGCAGGCGCGGGCGCGGTTCCTGGCCAAGCGCGCGCGCGCCGGGATCCGCTTCGCGCTCAAGCGCGAGCTCACGACGCGGTTGAAAGAGACGCTCCCCTTCGAGTTGACCGGAGACCAGAAGCGCGCCGTGCGCGAGATCACCGAGGACATGACGGCCGCCGAGCGGATGCACCGCCTGTTGATGGGCGACGTGGGCACGGGGAAGACGGTGGTGGCGCTGTTCGCGATGCTGCTCGCCGCGGAGAACGGCTACCAGGCCGCGATCATGGCGCCGACGGAGCTGCTCGCGGAGCAGCACCACGCGACCCTGACGCGCCTGCTCGAGCCGCTGGACCTCCGGCCCGAGCTGTTGATCGGCCGTTTGACGGCGGCGCAGAAAGCCGCGGCGCGCGAGCGCATCGCCGCCGGCGGCGCGCGGCTCGTCGTGGGCACCCACGCGCTGATCCAGGAGTCGGTCCGGTTCCACCGTCTCGGTCTCGCCGTGGTCGACGAGCAGCACCGCTTTGGCGTGGAGCAGCGCGCGGCCCTGGCGGAGAAAGGCGATGCGCCGGACGTCCTGCTCCTCACGGCGACGCCGATCCCGCGCTCGCTCGCCCTGACGCTGTATGGCGACCTCGACGTCACCCAGCTGCGCGAGCGGCCGCCGGGGCGCGGGACCGTGAAGTCGGCGCTCCGCACCGAATCGGCCCGCGCGCGCATCTACACGTTTCTGCGCGGCGAGTGCGCCGCCGGTCGGCAGGGCTACGTCGTCTATCCCGTGATCGACGTTTCGGAACGCGCCGACCTCAAGGCCGCGACCGCGGGCGCCGAGAGTCTGAAACGCGTGTTCGCCGAGTTCCGCGTGGGGCTCGTGCACGGCCGGATCAAGCCCGAGGAGCGGGACGCGGTGATGCGGGCGTTCCGTGACAACGAGACCCAGGTCCTGGTCGCGACGACGGTGATCGAAGTGGGGATCGACGTCCCCAACGCGACGGTGATGCTCATCGAGCACGCCGAGCGCTTCGGTCTCGCCCAGCTCCACCAGCTGCGCGGGCGGGTCGGCCGGGGGGCGGCGGCCAGCCACTGTATCCTGCTCTCCGATGCGGCCGAGGCCGCGGCGCGCCTCAAGACCTTCAGCGAAACGACCGACGGGTTCGCGATCGCCGAGCTGGATTTGCAGGAGCGTGGCATGGGCGAGCTCACCGGCGCCCGGCAGTCTGGTGGGATAGCGCTCCGCTACGCCGACTTCGCCAAGGACCTCGACCTGCTCGAAGCCGCGCGCGGGGCGGCGGCCGGCCTCATCGCGGCCGATCCGGCGTTGGCGCGACCGGAGCACGCCCGCTACCGGGAGCGGATCATGCAGCGGTATGAGCGGGGGTTTGAACTGTTCAGGGTGGGATGACGAATTGCGGATTGGCGATTGCGGATTGCGGATTTGAACTGCACACGTCCAATCCGCAATCCACAATCCGAAATCCGCAATGACTCAAAAGGCCACCCGCATCCCGATTCCTACTCCGTCCCTCACCGGCGCCACCATCATCCCGTGGAAGGGAATGTTTCCCGGTTTCTCCACCTTGCCGCTCAGGTCGGCGATGAACATCGCGGCGGCGCCGAGCAGCGAGAGCTGGCCGGCGATGAGACGGTGGCGGGCGCGGTGGTCGTAAAACACCGATTGCTCGTACAGCCCTTCCGCTTGGACGTTGAGGTACCGGCCGTCGTCGCCCAGGGCGCAGATCCGGTTGTCGGTCTGGCACATCCGCAGCAGCTGAGTCCAGAAGTGCTGCGAGCGGCGGTGCTCGTGCTCCCCGAGAATGGTGAAGCCGACGGCGCCGGCGGCGAACAGCCATTTGCCGTAATGAACCATTCCCCTCTGCACCCAGCCCCCCGTCGCGGGTTGCCACAACGGCACGTTGCCTGACGCTTCCACTGGGAACGTGCCGTCATACCGTCGTGCGACGTTCTGCCCCGCTAGGAGCGCCGGAACCAGCCAGAGAACAGCCAGCGATGGCCGCATCATCGGAACGCGTGAATATCGCCGCGGCCGGCGACGACGAACAGCTCCCTGTCGCGAACCAGTGGCGGCTCATCGATAGGGCCGTCGACCTGGGCTCGCCACCGCACCTGCCCGTCGGCGGTGCTCACGAGCAGCAGCTCGCCGGCGACGCTCCCCACCAGGACTCCGGCAGTCACGGGCGTCGGCCCCGCCACCGCGACGACGTTGAGATCGAACGACCTCGCGCCGCCGGGGTTCGCGACCGGCACCAGCCACAACCGCCCGTTACGGGTGAGCGCGTACAGCGTGTCGCGGGCCAGGGCGAGCGCGCCGTACACCGCGTCGCCCGCGCGGTGGTCCCAGGCGACCCGGAGATCGGGCAGGGTCACGGCGAGGACGTGGCCCTCCGTGGTGCCGAGATACACGCGGCCAGCGTCGACGACCGCAGTGCTCAGCACCGCGCCCGGCGTCGCGAGCCTCGTCTGAACTTCCCCGGTCTCCCGGGACAACAGGAACAGCGTGTCGGCGGTCGTGGCCACGACCACATGGCCGCCTGTCGCCACCGGCCCTGCGCGCACGGCGCCCGCGAGCTTGCGGCGCCACACCACGCGGCCGGATTCTGGGTCGAGGCGCGCGACCCACCCCTCCTCAGTGCCCGCAAATAGCGCGTCGCCGTCCAGCGCGAGCGGGGCAGCCACGCTCCCGAGCGTCATCTCCCAGATGGGCTTGCCGGTCTTGAGCCGCAGCGCGTAGACCTTGCCCTCCGGCGTCAGCTCGGTCCCGACGTACAGGCGGTCCTGGTCGAGGAGCGGGCCGGCGCGAATGGACCCGCCGAGTCGCTGACGCCACAGCACGTCGCCGCTGGAGCGATCGAGCAGCACGACGTTGCGGTCGGTCGTGCCGGCGGCGAGGACGGTCTCCCCCAGCGCGGGGCTGCCCACCACCGCCCGGCCCGCATCGGTGCGCCACAGCGGCCGCGGATCGGGATTCAGCGTTTCGGCGGCGCACGCGTCGTGGCGGAGGGTGCCGAGGTACGCGGGCCATCCGGCCTCCTGGCGGTCGGGCCCGAACCGCACGACGGGCACGCAGGCCATCGCGTTGACAGTGCAGAACAGCGCCACTATGATGCCGCGCCTATGCCCTCCCCCGGCGCTCATCGCATCGAAGACCTGCCGCGACTCGTCGGGCAGACCGTCACCGTGCGCGGCTGGGTCACGACCACGCGCTCCTCCGGCAAGATCGCTTTTGTAGTGCTGCGCGACGGCACGGGCTCCCTGCAAGCGGTGCTCTCCAAGAAGGACGTTTCCGACGCAGCGTGGGAGGCGTACGGGAAACTAACCCAGGAAACCTCCGTGGCGGTCACCGGCGCCGTCCGCGCCGATCCGCGGGCGCCGGGCGGGGTCGAGCTCACCGCCAGCGACCTCCGTGTCCTGGGCCCGAGTCACGAGTTCCCGATCACCCCGAAGGAGCACGGCACCGCGTACTTGTTCGAGCACCGGCACCTGTGGCTGCGCAGCCGGCGCCAGGTCGCGATCGCGCGCGTGCGTCATGAGGCGATCCAGGCGATCCGCGATTTCTTCTACGAGCGGGGCTTCACGCTCGTGGACACGCCGATTCTCAGCGGCGCCATCGGCGAGCACGCGGGCACTCTGTTCGCGACCGACTACTTCGACCTCGGCAAAGCCTACCTCGCCCAGACCGGCCAGCTATACGTCGAAGCCGCGGCGGCGGCGCTCGGCAAAGTGTACTGCTTCGGCCCGACGTTTCGCGCCGAAAAATCGAAAACGCGCCGGCACCTCACCGAATTCTGGATGGTGGAGCCCGAGGTCGCGTGGAACGACTCCAACGACAACATGCAGCTCCAGGAGGAGTTCGTCGCGTATATCGTCGGGCGCTGCGTCGAGCGCCGGAAGCCCGAGCTCGCGGAGCTGGAGCGCGACGTGGCGCCGCTGGCACGCGTCGTTGCGCCGTTTCCCCGGATTTCCTACACCGAGGCGGTCGAAAAGCTCAAGGGGTTGGGCGGCGACATCGAGTGGGGACGGGACATCGGCGGCGACGAGGAGACGCTGCTCGCCAAGCAGTTCGACCGCCCCGTCTTCGTCTACAACTATCCCAGGAAGGTGAAGGCCTTCTATATGAAGGAAAACCCGGCCGACCCCCGCACGGTGCTCAACAACGACCTGCTGGCCCCGGAGGGATACGGGGAGATCATCGGCGGTAGCCAGCGCGAAGACGACTACGACAAGCTGCTGGAGCGGATCCGCGAAGAGCAGCTCCCCGAGGGGGCCTACGGCTGGTACCTCGACCTGCGCAAGTACGGCACGTTCGTGCACTCGGGGTTCGGCCTCGGCGTCGAGCGCACGGTGGCGTGGATCTGCGGCATCCCGCACATTCGCGAGGCGATCGCGTTCCCGCGCACGTTGTACAAGCTGTGGCCGTGACTTACTCGCGGGCTTTCACCTCATTCCACAACCGGTCCAACTCCTCGAGGCTCGCCCGTCCCATTTGCAGGCCGCGGTCCTTTGCCAGGCGCTTGACCCGCTCGAAGCGTCGCGTGAACTTCGCGTTGGCGCTCTCGAGTGCCTGACTCGGGTCGATGCCGAGCTTGCGGGACAGATTCACCACGGCGAACAAGAGGTCGCCCAGCTCATCGACTAACGCGTCCCGCATCTCCCATCCCCCATCCCGGACTTCTCGTTCCAGTTCCGCGATCTCCTCCCTTACCTTGTCCAGCGGCCCGCGCGCATCCGGCCAGTCGAAGCCGACGCGAGCGACGTCTTCCTGGACGCGATAGGCCTGGAGCAACGGTGACCGCGCGTGGCGGGACATGGGCCCAAAGCTAGCGCGCGGTTGCAATTAGCGTCGAGCGGCGATTAGTTTCCCGCGCCTGTGAGTGCGTCCAACGTCGGGCGGCCGAGCAGCGCCTGGGTCGAAGTCAGCCTCGCCGCCGTGGTGGAAAATGCCCGGACGGTGGCGCGCGCCGCGGGCACACGGCTCCTCCCCGTGGTGAAGGCCAACGCATACGGGGTCGGAGCCGTCGCTGTCTCCCGGGCGCTCGACGCCGTGGATCCGTGGGGCTTCGGCGTCGCCACGCTCGCCGAGGGTGTCGAGCTGCGGGACGCCGGCGTCGCGCGCCCGGTGCTGGTCTTCAGCCCGGCGAGTCCGGAGACGTTCGATCGCTACCAGCGCCACCGGCTCACGCCGGTGCTCGAGACGGCCGACGCGATTCGGGCGTGGGTGGGCCTGGGGAGTGAAGGCGGGTCCTTCCACCTGGGCATCGACACTGGGATGAGCCGCGCCGGAGTGCGCTGGGACGAGATCGAATCGCTCGCCGGCCCGCTCGACACGCCATTGCTGGAGGGCTGCTACACGCAGTTTCACTCGGCCGACCACCGCGACCGCTCGGCCGACGAGCAGCTGGAGCGCTTCCTCGGCGCCGTCTCGCGCCTCAAGCGCCGGCCGCCGCTGTTGCATGTGGCGAACAGCGCGGCGGCGCTGCGCGATCGGCGCTTCGCGCTCGACATGGTACGCCCCGGCGTGTACCTGTACGGCGGCGCGCCGGCCGACTGGATCCCCGGCGGCCGGCCGGTGGTGAGCATCCGCGCGCGCGTCGTGAGCGTGCGCACCGTGCGCCGCGGCGAGACCGTCAGCTACGGCGCCACCTGGGCGGCGCCGCGCGACACGACCGTCGCCACGCTCGGCATCGGGTACGCCGACGGCCTGCGGCGGGCGCTGGGCCTGGGTGGGGAAGCGTACGTCCTGCTGCGCGGCACCCGCTGCCCCGTCGTGGGACTGGTGACGATGGATTACGTGATGGTCGAAACCGCCGGCACCTCCGTGCGGGTGGGCGACGTGGCGACGCTCGTCGGCGAGGCGGAGGGAGGACGGATCGCGCTCGA